>Ga0210057_1006661_pt1 | contig 14281 bp, 20 predicted proteins | sample CryGeyCG2114_010_2_FD_183968 | JGI IMG/M metagenome (GOLD analysis project Ga0210057, IMG submission 183968) | Groundwater microbial communities from aquifer - Crystal Geyser CG10_big_fil_rev_8/21/14_0.10 (SPAdes) (version 2) | ecosystem: Environmental > Aquatic > Deep subsurface > Groundwater ... | reverse complement strand
AGTCCCCGCCAGCAGCACGCATGTACATCTTGGACACACGCTCCTCAAATACAGGCTCATAAGGACCCTTCTTGACAAAGAGATGGAAAAATCCGCGCGTCCCTGACTTGAGCTTGCCTCCAACCTTGAATGCCTTCTCCGGTTTTTTTTCTTCCTTCCCTTCAAATTCCTCTTCCACACGCTTCCTTATCTCATCCTCTTTTTCAGGAGAACCTATGATCTCGTTTACATAGTTGTCAAAGGCCTTTTCCTTTGCATAGATCTCCAGCATATGTATCAGAAATGCGTTCTGGGACATGATCCACGCCCTGACAGGCTCAAACATGATATTGTCAGTCTCTACTCCCTGTGGTGGCGGTGTTTTAAGCAGGTTCAGGATCACGTTCAGATCTATGAGTATATAATACATCTCATTGGGATCCATGTGTCCTGTTTTAAGCAGCTGGGCTAGATAATCCTGCACCTCTTTGGGCGTTATGGCCACATTATACTTGGCCTCCAGTTTGGGTATCCATTCCTTGACTTTGTCATCAAGCGGATTTATCATGAACTTGCCCTTGCTGGAATCTATGACAGACTCCGCCTTTCCTTTCTGCACAACAAGGAACGGCTTGTATGCCCACACCCTGACGCCTGTTGTGGCCTGTGACTGGCCGAATCCTGGCGTGACATAAGGATCAGATATGTACTCATGAGGTGTGGTTTCTGCCTTCTCCCTTATCATCCTGTATTTTGCTACGTAAGGCTTGAGCCATTTCTTATATTCATCTATGGACTTCTTCCTTGCCCTCACCATGGCTTCTATCCTTGAGTACCTGTCCTTCACCACAGGCAGGAACATCTCCTTCCATTTCATATACAGCTCATTCTTGGTCTTGAGCACAGTGGCCTCAGCCTGGGAGACGTCAAGCTCGGTCATTATTGTGTGGACCTGCTTGTCTGCAGGAACCTTTTTGGGGTCTGTCCATTCTGTCTTCATGCGTATGAAATCAGTTATTATCGTAGGCCATCTCCTCGCCATTGTAACTATCGAATACCCCTCCCCTGTGTGAGCATCAACCCGGTCTATGAACAGGTTCCTGAGAACATGATCATCGCCCTTTGCCTTTATGAAGTAGTCCAGGATCTCCCTGTATCTCCTGGCATCATGGGCAAGGAGCTCGTAATCAGCCACAGCCTGGGATGCGGAAGCAAGGCCCGCTTTTATCGCGCCTTCTATCTTCTGCTTCTGAGCTATGGTTATGTTGTAATACTCTGCGTATGACGGATTCACCTCCATCCATTCATCCACCTTCTTGACCTTGTAGCCCCACTTAGGAAGCGAGTAGACAAGCGAGTGATAGATGTTGCTTCCTGTCCCCCTGAGATCTGTATAGTCCAGGATTGTGGACATCTCAAAAGGTGAGCCGCACACACCTTCGCCTATCCAAACAAAAGGACTATGTTTTTCCCTGAACTCGTCTATCACCATGTCAAATGCCATATTCCACCTATGCAAATATCAGGATGCCACCTGCAACGAGCAGTATGAATCCAATGATGATGCCCATGATTGAAAAATTCCCCGGCTGGTGACTTTCATTTCCCGGGAAAAAGAAAAACAGGAAAATACCTATCAAAAACAATAGTATGCCAACCACAATACCAGATAATCCAAACATAAGCATGCCTATAATAATATTAATGTGATTCTCCAAATAAATATAAGGTAGTTGTGATTATATGGTTTTTGCAAGAACTAAGCTTGTTATGGAAGATGACTGTCATGAAGAAGATCCAGGAATAATGACTGTCAAATACGTGGGCCCTAATGTGACAAAGATATACGACAAGATGTATAAGATGATGAAGTTTATCTACAAGGTTTCTGATTCCGACGTGCAGGAAACCAACTACTCATGGGGAAAGGGGAAGGATGGAGAGAAGTTCAAGATCAGATGGTGGCTGCACAAGGATATGGACCTGTTTACATACCTTCTCATAAGGTTGGACCTTTCAGCAGATGGGAATGAGCAGACAGGGAATGCAAAGATAGTCATAAGGGGACTGCTAAGGACAGAGTATCCGCAGGACACGGTATGGCAGAGATCGCTGTTCTACGAGATGTTGAGAACATTATGGCATCGTGTTTTTTACCACAAGAAAAGAGAGGATTACGCAACCGAATGCAAGAGATTGAACATGATGTTCCAAAAGACTATGATCAGTTATTTTAGAGAATTAAGAGGAGAATTGGAACATGGGCAAGCTGGAAATACAGGATGATTGCTCAGAACATGACAGGTTTCTTAGAATAGATTACAGCGGACCTAATCCTCTTAGCGTGGTGAAGAGAATCAGCTCATCAATCAAGCCATTCTTCCATGTAAGCTCTTCTGGAACAGCACAGACCAAGTATCTGATAGACAACTCAGGCGATCCTGTGAAGTTCTTCTCCACATGGTGGGTCAAGATCAACGTGAGCGCATATACAAAGCTTTGGATTGAGATAAAGGTGCAAGGAGAAGAATCTAAGAGGAACCAGACAGGAAGCTTTTCTTTCCAGATATGGGGATTTGTAAAGACTAGCTTCTCAGGAAGGAACTTCTTCCTAAAGCCGTTCTGGCTTTTATATTCATACATATTTTATGACAGGCAGAGAAGGAAGTATATAGAGAAGTGCAGGAACGTGATGCTTAACTTCAGGCAGAGTATAAAGGAGCACTATAATATAGGAGGGACCGAAATACCAAGCAAGGGTGTATACGGTTAGGCTTTTATGACCGACCCTCAACTCTTTGGAGTGAGGAGTGCCATCAAGGGTTGGCTTTCAGGGAGTTTTATCTTAGGAGGCATATTAGGAGATTTCGGTGTCCTAATCCAGATCATTCTTGTCATAATTGCTGTTCTTCTCTTTACAGACTCATGGTTCCCATATGGGACGGCAACATATGGGTTAAGCTCACTCACATTCTTCATAATAGGCATTGTCGCAACATTCTTCTTCTGGTTCGCGGGATTTCTGACACAATATACTACAGTATGCCTTGCCATAGTAATTATAGCATATTCCGTCAGCGTTGTCAGACGAGCTAAAAATAGGCAATCTTTTAAATAGCAGAAACCATTATTATACTATGAAAATCGACTTTGGAAAGGTTCTGAGGGAAAGTTTGCATTTTGGGTTTGATCCCAAGAGATGGCTGCAGCTGTTCGTGCTTAATACAGTGTTCTTCTTCATATTGCTAGGCATCACCTTACCAAACCTATCAGTATTCATGCAAGGAATATCAGAGAGCGCTGGCTTGTTTTCCTTCATCGGCTATACTGTTTATATTATGATTGTTTGCGTTGTTTGGTGGCTGTTGCTTCTATTCATGTCAGGTGCAATAATACACCAAAGTGACAAGGGAAAGAATATAAAAAGCAGTTATTCTGTTGCAAAGGAGAAATTCTTTTCCCTTCTTGGAGCATCTGTTATAATTATTGCATTGTCATTGATAGTATCTCTTGTAGGTGTTCTAGGCCCGGTGGGATCTGTGTTAAACATGATACTCTCCATAATACTAGGACTCATATTCTTCTTTACATTGCCTGCCATAGTTCTCAAGAAGCAGAGCTTTATTGATGGGATAAAGGATTCATATGACATCTTCATGAAAAACAAGCTATACGTGCTCGCAATACTTATAATAATAGCATTGATAGAGATTTTCATCCTCTTCATCTTCATGATACCTGCATTCTATTTGTTCTTCAGCATATTTGTTGGCTTGTTTACCGTATCTCCGAGCATGAGTGATATTGTAGCAGCACTGAACAACAACATAGTAATGGTAATAGTAACTGCTTTGATAAGCATTGTAGGATTTTCCATCTCACAGGCATTTGTCTTCAGCGCACTTACAGGATTTTACAAGCAGTTCAGAAAGAAGCTCATTCCCTTTTCTTAAATAGGAATGTTATCAAAACACCTATAACAGCGCCTATTGCATTGTATATGAAATCCATGACGTCTGTGTATCGTCCTGGAATAAAGGATTGCAGGACCTCATTGATTCCGCCAACTGCGACTGCTATGAGGAAAGCTAGCTGCCATCGATGCTGCTTGAATCTTGTGTAATTCAGCATCCTTTCTGCAAGTATGGCATAGACAAGATATCCCAGCACGTGGAGTATATCACCCACATTGAACTCAACTACTGTCTGCGCACTGGGACCTGTTGCAATTGAAAAATAGAAAAGCATAATTGTCTCTGCAATAAACAAGAAGGATGTTATGCAGAGCTTATACATGTTATTCATGAGATTTCTTTAATAACTAAGTTATAAATACCTATATAATTAGGAGAAATATGATTCAGATAGGTGTTGTCGGTAAATCAAATGTTGGCAAGTCCACGTTTTTCAAGGCAGCCACATTGGTAGATGTTGAAATAAGCAACCGGATCTTCACCACAATCAAGCCTAACCAGGCTGTAGCTTACGTGACTGCAGAGTGCCCCTGCAAGAAGCTTGGTGTTATTTGCAATCCTCAGAACTCCAAGTGTGTATCAGGCGTTCGCATGATACCAATCAAGCTGATAGACGTGGCTGGCCTGGTACCTGACGCGCATAAGGGAAGGGGCCTCGGCATACAGTTCTTGAATGACTTGATGGAGGCTTCCATGCTCATACACGTGATAGATATCTCAGGCGGGACGGACGTGGAGGGAAATCCTATTAAAGCGGGGACACACAATCCTGAAGAGGATATAAAATTCCTGCCACACGAGATAGACCACTGGATGTTTGGAATCATGTCAAGGAACTGGCAGCAGATAAGAAGAAAGGCTGAGGCAACAAAGGAGCCGATTGAGAAGCTTATATATGAACAGCTTTCAGGCCTTCAGGTAACCAACCTTGCCATAGAAGACGCGCTACGTGAAACCGGATTCAATTTGCATAGCTCTGAAGATGACCTGCTTGAGTTTATTTCTTTAATCAGAGAGAAATCCAAGCCCATCGTAATAGCAGGGAATAAGATAGATGTGCCTGAGGCGAAATCAAACTATGAAAAGCTGAAGGATAACTATTCAGTTATACCAACGTCAGCGGAAAGTGAGCTAGCTTTACGTGAGGCTGAGAAGCATAAACTGATAGAATACATACCAGGTGAAAACGGGTTTAAGATTGTTTCAGATGTGAATGAGAAGCAAAAACAGGCTTTGGATTTCATAAAAACAAGGCTACTGGAAGTTTACGGATCTACAGGAGTTCAGCAGGTTATAAACAGCGGCGTGTTTGAAGTCTTGGATATGATAGTTGTCTACCCTGTAACAAACATAGGCAAGCTCACAGACAAGAAGGGACATATACTTCCAGATGCTCATATAGTTAAGAAAGGCACAACCCTGAAGGAGTTTGCATACAAGATACACCAGGAGATAGGCGAGAAGTTCGCAGGTGGTCTGGACAGGCAAAGGAAGAAGCTTGGCGCAGACTATGAACTCAAGAATGGGGATATGGTTGAGATATTGACGAGGTAGATATGAGTGCCATAGAGATAAAGGATATTTCTAAGAAGTTCAAGGAGAAAGGAAAGGAATTCTACGCACTGAAAAACATAAATCTAAACATAGAAAAGGGTGAGATATTCGGCCTGCTTGGCCCCAATGGCGCGGGAAAAACGACGCTGCTAAACATCATGATACGGATGCTAATACCTGAAACAGGAACTGTTTCAATACTTGGAGAGATAGTTGACAAGAATCCTAAGATTCTGGAACAGATGAACTATGTCTCAGGTGAAACTCGTTTCCACTGGGTACTGAGATCCAGGGATATCCTGGACTTCTATGCAGCTTCATATAATCTCTCGTCTCCTGTTAGAAAGGAAAGGATAGATGAGCTTCTTGACTTCTTTGATATCAAGCACGTACAATACAGAAAATTTCATTCTCTTTCCACGGGAGAAAAGATGAGACTGATCTTTGCAAAAGCCATGCTAAACAAGCCGAAGGTGCTGCTTTTAGATGAACCCACACTAGGACTTGATCCTGTGATTGCTATAAGCGTAAGAAATGAAATACTGAGATTGAAGAAAGAATTCGGGACAACAATACTACTGACGTCCCACTACATGAATGAGGTCGAACAGCTCTCTGACAGAATTGCCTTCATATATAACGGAGAGATTGTGGACATAGGAGACGTGGAGAAGGTTAAATTGAAGATGTTTGACGGTTATGATGTATATGTGCATGTAAAAAGGATCATGAACAGGGATTTTCTAAAGGAAAATAAATTCAATGTCAAAGGCAAAGTGCTTCAGAGAAAACTCATGTATAACGAAAATATAAGCAATATGCTTTCATTGCTCCATGAAAAGGGATATGAAATACTGGATATAGAAACTAAAAAGCCAACACTGGAAGACTATTTTGTCAAAATACTTAAGAGGGAGAAAACATGAGATGGTATAAACTTAAGGCTTTGATGAAAAGGGATTTTCAGATTTCTGTCAGAGCCAAGTGGAGATTTGCAGAATTGTTCTACTTTCCACTATCCACTGTGATCATATGGGGTCTCTTCGCTGTTTTCACGCGAGATTTCTCTGCTTCAACCGGTCTTATGGTTTTGGCAATAAACGTATTCTGGAGCTTCTCATACCTGTCACAGTCGAATACGAACATGCTGATGAACCAGGATCACTGGTCAGGAAGCCTAAAACAGGTCCTTGCCTCAGGCATCTCGGAGTTCGAATACATATCTGCACGTATAATATCATCCACAATAATGGCCTTGATCGTGATGATTGTGATGTTGTTTGTCTCTCTGGGCTTCGGGCTTGGCATATTCTTTGAGCAGCCAGGCATAACAATGGCCCTGATAGGTGTCACATTATTCGGCTCAATAGCAATGTCCATAATAGTGGCTGCATTGATCATGTACCTGGGAAGGGAATACTCTTTTCTTGCATGGACACTGCTGCAGATATTCATACTCCTGTCTGCTCCTCTGTATCCTCTTACAATACTTCCGGAAGTCTTACAAACAGTGGCCCTTGCAATGCCGTATACCCAGGTGTTCCTAGGTGTCAGGATGCTGATAGATGTTGGAACGGTTCCTGTATATGTGTTTGTCAACGGGATTCTTGTAGTGTTTGTATATTTAATATTATCAATACCAATCTATTACTTGTCATTCAGGCGTGCCAGGAAGAATGGTATGCTTGTGGACATGGGTTAATATGCTATACCTAATAAGCCTTGGTCTGTATGACCAGAAGGATATGAGCGTGAAGGCTCTTGAGACTGCAAGGAAATGTGATAAACTTTACTTGGAGCTTTATACTACAAGGATGAATACTGATGCAGATAGGCTTACAAATTTCATAGGAAAATATGTGAAACAATTGACACGCGAGGAGACTGAGAACTGTGAAACAATTATTAAAGAGGCTAAAACCAAGGTTGTTGGTATTTTAGTAGGCGGTGACGCGCTTGTTGCAACTACACATACGTCCATCATGCTTGATGCTAAGAAGGCAGGAGTAGATGTTCATGTGATCCATGGCTCAAGCATATACTCAGCCATAGGAGAGACAGGGCTTCAGCTATACAAGTTTGGAAAAACAACCACACTCACATATCACGAGAAGAACTACAAACCTACAAGTTTTTATGAAACAATCCAGGGAAATAAAAAATCAGGCATGCATACGCTTGTTTTACTGGACATAAAATCAGACCAGAACAGGTACATGACCATACGCGAGGGATTGGAACTGCTACTTGAAACAGAGAAGGAAAAGAAGTTAGGTATTATTTCACAGAATGCATACGTAATTGCAGTCTCCCAGCTGGGAGGGGATCAGCACATAAGATATGGAAAAGTCAAGGATCTCATGAAAGCCAAGCTACTGGAAAACACGCCGGCAGTCCTGGTAATACCAGGCGATCTGCACTTCATGGAGAAGGAGTTCCTGGAAGATTTGTATATGTAATTATTTTTTATTGCGACTGTACTGCAATGAACCTATAATCCCGATGACTATGAATAACAGACCGACAACAACCCTGAACATATAATAATCAGGAAATCCTCCAAATAGCAGACCTAATCCTATTCCACCTATAAAAGCAGATGCTGCATGATAGTTGACTGATTTATTCTTTGCCATAATTAGCCCTTCTCGTACTTTTCTGTCCACTTGAATTTCTTGCCCTCACGGCCGAGTTTTATGTTTTTCTGGCATTTGGAGCTGCAGAAAAAAGAGATCTTTGAATCAATGCCTACAAACATCTTTCCAGTCCCTTCAGCTACTTTCTTGCCGCAGAATGTGCATTTCATATATATTACCTCTTCTGTAGTTTGGACACAGAATCCATTGTCGTGTCCTTAAGTAATAGAATATCCCCTTTTTTGACAGGTCCTACAACGTTTCGTGTTAATACCTTATCCTTGTCAGGTCCATCAATAACCTTACACCTAACTCTACATACTCCCTTTACTCCTAGTTTTGCGCTTATATCAAGTATCTCTACTGGTACTGTCATGCAATCACTTCATCAAGTCTTCAAGCTTGCTAACCACATCAGCCAAGACCTTTTTTGATTCCCCTTCAACGTCTATTGATATTGAAGATGTTGGAACCTCTATGCCAGCTGCTTTTCCTAACTCTATCTTTGATGGCACATAGGCAAAAGGTATCTTCTTCTCCTTGCATAATACAGGCAAGTGTATCAATATCTCTTCAGGTGTCACATCCTCTGCCATTACAACAAGTTTTGCATTGCCTCTTTCTATGGATTTTGTGGACTCGTTAACACCCTTTCTGACCCTTCCTGTCTTGCTGGCCAATGTTATGGCTTCGTATACCTTAGTTACAAGGTCTGCTGGAATCTCAAATTTCACGAAACTTGGTTTGCTCATATATTACCTCCAATCTCCGATTATCACGGGTCTAACTTATTATTGTAGATTATGTATTTATATAAAGAATATAAAGGTTTTGCCTGAGAAATGATCCTTTTGCAGGTTTAGACTGCAGGCTGCTTATCACACATGCCATACTCTAATTCCCAATATTCATATTCGTGGACCTCTGGATCTAGAGGGAATTCCATTATATCCAAGTCTGTATAATCACGAGCGGCTGCAGCAAAAGCGTCGGCTTCTCCAACAGGTGTGTGGCCATGCATTGTATATCTGAGAATATCAGTTTTTTCCTCTTCGGTTAAAATATTATGGCCGCGAGGCTCTGCAGGCTCAATTCCAGCGCCTCTGAGTATATCATTCATATCTTCCTTTGTGAAATAATTGCTGCGATCCTCTCCAGGATATATGAAACCATCGTCATCAAATTCCGATTCATAAACTTCAGGCTCTATAACAGGCTCTTCCGCCACAGGCGATCTGTAGCCTTCTATCTTGCTTGTGTCAGGAACCGGTTCCGGCTCTGTCGGCACTGAATACCTTATGTTGTCTCCTGCCTCCCTGAGCTGTTTCCTCATCTCAACTGCATTTCTGTAAGCCCCACTTACAGGGACTCCTATCTTTTCATCATCCAAGACTTTGTATTCCTCTGCAATTTTTGCAAGCTCGTCAGCTCCCTCATACACTTCCAGAAAAACTTTATGAGGAGTGTATTTTGTACGGGCACTCATCTCACCAACTTTGATGCCGTCTTTCATGACATTAAACCTGTCTTTTAGTTCTGTCATAGAACCATCATCATGTTCCTTCGTTGCCTTTTCAAATTTAAACCCTGAGGTTTCCAGCTTATAACATATGGCTGAGGAATCCTCTATCAGAGCACCATAGGATTGACCTATGAGCTTTGAATTGACAAGTTCATCAGTTACGTCATTATATCTTATTTTTTCCACAAAACCATTAAAGTCCTCAGTAAAAGCATTTACATACGTACCCATATCAGTAACACGTAAGTTTCCAGTTATTTTATTATCCTCTTTACCCAATACGTGATAAGATCCTCCTCTTTCACTTATGTGTTTCAGGGAGTATCCACTAGAATCAAACAATCTTGTCACTAGATCAATCCCCATATCTCCAAGTCCATAGAGTTTTCCTGCTCTTTGCATATGATCACCTTATATGTCACTAATTAATAGTGACATTAAGGGTTTATAAAGGTTTCTGTTGGTCGTATGATGTTGTTTTTGGCCTGAAATAAGCAAGATTAGGCCATTTTCATGGCAAGTTCCCTGTAAAATCTGATCGCCTTCTTGAGTTCGGTTTTTCCCTTGGTTGTTATGCTGTACACGACAAGCCTGCCGTCATTCTTTTTTGAAACATATCCTGACTTCTTGAGAAGGTAGAGAACTTTGTAAGATGTGACATTGCCTGGCCTGAAGGAAAACTTGTTTTCCACTTCCTTTCTTAGGGCGTATCCATGCATAGGTTTGCTTTTCAAGATACTAAGAATATAAATCCAAAGGCATTCCTTGGTGTTGAGCTCTTTCAACCTGATGAAGGGTTCCATATAATATTTTACTCATGTAAAGTATTTAAAAGTTCATAGACATATTTTATACAGGTAAAATATGAACCAGGTTAAAATTGCTATTGCCGGGGTAGGAAACTGCGCATCCAGCCTTATACAGGGACTTAATTATTACAAGGATGCAGAATCTGAACAAATTCCAGGCCTCATGCACACAGTTCTAGGCGGATATAAAATTGCGGACATAAAACCTGTTGCAGCATTTGACGTGGATAAGAGGAAGATTGGATTGGAGCTTGGCAAGGCTATATTTGAGAAGCCCAACTGCACACATACTTTCTGCCAAGAGATTCAGGATTACGGAGTTACCGTTTACAAGGGTCCTGTTTTTGACGGTGTTGCAGACCATATGAAAAACTATCCTGATAGCCGCAGATTTATTGTTTCAAAGGAGAAGGAAGTTGATGTTGTTTCTATATTGAAAAAATCAAGAGCTGATGTCCTGATTAACTACATGCCTGTAGGAAGCGAGGATGCCACAAAGTTCTATGCGCAGGCAGCACTGGATGCAGGATGCGGCCTCGTGAACTGTATGCCTGTCTTCATTGCTTCCAATCCTGAATGGGCATCCAAATTCAAGGAAAAGGGAATTCCCATAATAGGTGATGATATCAAGTCACAACTCGGCGCCACAATCACACACAGGGTTTTGACGAACCTGTTTGCCAAGAGAGGTGTCAAGCTAGACAGGACATACCAGCTCAACACAGGAGGCAACACAGATTTCTTGAACATGCTTGAGAGATCACGGCTCAAAAGCAAGAAGATCAGCAAGACAGAAGCTGTTCAATCACAGATGCCTGAAAGACTAGAAGCTGAAAACATACATATAGGACCGAGTGATTATGTCCCATGGCAGAATGATAACAAAGTCTGCTTTATACGCATGGAAGGAAGGAAGTTCGGGGATGTCCCAATAAAACTTGAACTAAGGCTCTCTGTAGAGGACTCACCGAACTCAGCTGGCGTTGTGATAGATGCTATAAGATGCATCAAGCTCGCACTGGATAGGAAGATTGGTGGATTTCTAGAAGGCCCTTCAGCATATTTCATGAAGCATCCGCCAATACAGCATGAGGACAACCAGGCAATGGAAATGGTTGAGTCCTTCATACATGCCTAAACATATTCTTCAGAATAATTAGATCTTATACTTTCTGCGATTTCTGTAATTAAATCATCCTCATGTAAGCCAGGTTCATCAAGTTCTTCCTCGACATGTTGTCTCAGGATCCTTTCTCTGGTATCTTCGTGATCATTCATGCCTGCATAATAGCCTGCAGGTAGCATTGCATGACCAATTGGAGGCATGGCTGTACCAGCAATAACCATCATCATATCATCACCTAGATTGGTCGTATTTTGATTTTTCCATCTTCTGAGGGCAACCCCACCCAAAGAGCATAGAAAACCAGATAAATAATACAGTGGATCAAAGTTGGTGATAAGCGGTTCAATCTTATCACCAAATGTTACTATCTCTACATATAAAGGCGCAATAAGTGACGCTGCTGTATAGAGGCTGTACCTATTTTTTACATATTTTCTGACTTCTCGTCTTATGTCACGCCTTAGATCAGGATTTTCATTCATAAAACTCATTTAGTTTTATGAGAAATAAAATTTAAATATCAGGGCCCTGTAGAAATCATGTATAATTTTGGCTATTCCCATATGGAATCACATGTATGTCATGGCATACCTGGGTATGTTGTAAGCTAGTTGTGCTGATGTTTTCTACAGAGCCAATATCAGTATATCCCTTTTACTTGACATTGGAAAATCCGTTCAATCCTATGAACGGCCAAACTACTTATAACCGAATTCAACACCAATCCACGCCCTTTTTGGGAAACGTCTCATGAAACCGGTGAACTCATTCTCAAATGTTTCTCTCATAAGCTCAAATGTTTTGAGATTATCGTCTTCCAGCTCAACATTGAATGGAGTTGACAGCTTGATGGTCACCCTAAGGTTCTGTGCATAATCCGGTTGGTCATACAATTGCATCTGGCGTACAAGACTGACCCTTATTTCACACTCTCCATACACACTGTAGACAGTATAGATGCCTGCCTTAAGGGTTTCCTCTATTTCCCGCTTGTTCTTCCCGACTTCATCATGCGTAAGCTCATAGACATCCGCATGGATATATGTCTTCATCAACGCCTCCCTTCCACGATGGGAAGCCCCATATAGAAGAGGCTTCCCGTTTCCAGCACGCATCTACAATCTCAACCTGTTATCGTCGACTAGTGTGTTTCTTTCACCACCACTATCTTTCCAGTAAGACCGATAAAATCGGGCTTACTATTTCATGTGATTGCGTCTCACATGCCTAACCGTAGCGGTAAGCCAGCAGCCAAAAGAGTAGGAAAATCAAACCGAAAATGATAGTACCCAATATGCCGACTATCTTCATATTTATTTTCGTCTGTAGGGCGTTATGACTCATATTTGTTAAATACATGTCTTTTTTGTATCTAGCATTACCTAAAAATATGAGTAAGCAAATAAATGCAAGGACAGCCGGAGTAACTGTTATCATTTTCTTTATTGTTGCTCTGTCTTTTGGCATACTATCTGCATACCCGCTTCCTATGCCTGCCAGCTGAGCTTCAGTGTAGTCTACGTTCATGTGTATTGGTGGAGACTGAATCCTATCATTAACATCGATAAATTCATGTCTTGCACGAAACGTCGATGATCGGATACTAGCAATCCAGACTTCGTCTTCGGCCGAAAGTCTTTTCTGCTCGCCACCATACAGGGAACTATTTGATAACCTCAGGTATTCGGAGAGTTCAGCATCTGTGTACACATGATTTTTACCAACACCAACATCTGGAATTTCTGCAGGTGGTTCTGGAATCTCACGATTCTCTGCCATATACTGAGACTGAATATCAGGATTCTCCGTTAGGCTAGAGATATCTATTCCATTATCCTCTGGCTGGAGGTGTGATGGAGACTGCGTCTCTGCAGTTGGTGACTCAATCACTGCCAACCTCTGGATTGGCGGGAGAATAACCTGCGATTCTTCCAGCAGATCTGTCACAGCGTCAGGTAAATCCAAATGCAAAACGGATGCAGTATCATCTGGAGAATCTGTATGGTTTGCATACAATCCTTTGAAAGCACCTGGGTTATGTTTATCTTGAGCAGAGTCATTCTTCTGGAAGAACTGCTCCGATTCAAGCGGATATGGAAGGAAGATCTTGAGCACTGGAATGATGAAATATTCATCGATAAAATTGTCCTCAGGGACTTCGATCATTCTGATGTTAAGGGTGTCTGAAGGGATTATGTAGGGATGAAGGTATCCCATCAGTTCGGAGTCGATATGTAGAGAAGCAGCTACCTGGTTCAACGTCTTGTTGGCAGGAGCATTCACGAGATCTACGGGCTTGTTTTCATGCGCGACGTATCTTTCGAGATTTTCAGGGTTTAGGAAGAAGGTGATTGTATCACCAATTTCAATGCTGTCGGGGTTTACGCCACGATTCAGCCAAACGTTCATCGGGAGGACATAGTCGTAAAGACCATGATTATCATCATAGTTGATCATGTAGTCAAAGGCTATCCATGACCAGCAGTCGCCAGAAGCGACTACGTAATTAACCATCTGGATACCGTCGACCTCGACAGTATCGATCGTGCCGTGAAAATAGGAATGATCCTCTGCGACTGCAAAGGAGGCCGCTGCAAAGAAGAGCAGCCCAGCGATAAGAAGTATGCGTACGAACATTTTTGTATCTCCTCATATAGAGAAAAGTAGATTTTTTTCTAGTT
>Ga0210057_1006659_pt1 | contig 14284 bp, 10 predicted proteins | sample CryGeyCG2114_010_2_FD_183968 | JGI IMG/M metagenome (GOLD analysis project Ga0210057, IMG submission 183968) | Groundwater microbial communities from aquifer - Crystal Geyser CG10_big_fil_rev_8/21/14_0.10 (SPAdes) (version 2) | ecosystem: Environmental > Aquatic > Deep subsurface > Groundwater ... | reverse complement strand
AGAGCAAGCCAGAATGACAAGAGAAATACATTGTTATATTGTTAACCGTCATTCTGAACTTGATTCAGAATCTTCTGAAGAATGATCCTGATTTTCATCAGGATGACGATGAGAAGGGGATTCTGGATCCTGTACCATTTGATACAGGGCTAGAGCAAGCCAGAATGACAAGAGAAATAAATTGTTACATTGTTAAATTGTTACATTGCTATATAGTTAAAAGTCAAAAGTTAAAAGTTAAAAGTAAAGAAACAAAAAGAAGGAAACATTGTTACATTGCTAAATTGTTACATTGCTATCAGGAAAAACTCAAAGAATCAATCCGCCGGCTGGCGGACAGAATGACGGAAATAACCAATATCTAAAGATTTGGTATTTGTAATCTCTATTATGTATGACCGACAAATTTGTTTCTCGTCCTCCAATAGTAACTTTGATGGGTCACATTGACCACGGTAAGACTTCGCTTTTGGATAAAATTCGTCAATCTCATCAATTGGAAAAAGAAGCGGGAGGAATTACTCAGGCTACTGGCGCCTATCAAGCTTCTTTTTTAGGAAAAAAAATTACCTTTATTGATACTCCCGGTCATAAAACTTTTGCTAAAATGAGGGCTCGTGGGGTAAAGATAACCGATTTAGTGGTTTTGGTGATTGCCGCCGACGAAGGGGTAATGCCTCAAACAGAAGAATCATGGCAGTATATTAAAGAAGCGAAGGTGCCTTTTCTGATTGCTTTAAACAAAATTGATTTGCCTCAAGCTCAACAAGAAAAAGTCTTAAATCAGTTGGCTAAGTTGGGAATTTTAGTGGAGAAAATGGGGGGAGATGTCGTTTTGGTGCCCGTTTCCGCCAAGACAGGGGAGGGAATCAATACTCTTTTGGAAATGATTTTGCTCTTAGCGGAGATGAATGAAGTAAGGGTGGAGAGGGACGCTTCTTTTGAGGGCGTGGTGGTGGAATCGGCCGTAGATCGGCGCCGAGGAGCGGAGGCGACAGTAATTGTCCAAAAGGGAAAGCTTAAGGTGGGCGATGATGTTATTGGCGATGGTCGGGAAGTGCGGATAAGGGCAATGGTTAATGACCAAGGCCAGCCTTGTCAAGAAGCAACCATTAGTCAACCTGTTTTGGTTTTAGGTTTTAGCACACCGCCGCCGGTGGGAAGCAAGATTTATCTTAAAAAAGAAGGTGGAAAAAGGGTAAAAGCAAAGAATGATGTTGGCGAAGGAGACAAAGGGGGAAAGAAGCTGGTTAAGGATTTTTTTGGCTTAGTTTTTAAAGCGGATACTTTAGGGGCGAAAGAAGCGATTTTAGACGCTTTGCCGCAAGAGAATTTGATTGTTTTACAAAGTGGGGTAGGTGATATTAATGAATCAGATGTTCTTTTGGCTTCTTCTTTTGGGGCGAAAATTTTTGGTTTTAATGTTCGGGTTGGTAGTGCGATTTTGGATTTGGCTAAACATGAGGAAGTAGATATTAAAATATTTAAAATTATTTATGAGTTTTTAGAGGAGGTAGAAAAAGAGGTAGCTGAATTTCGTCAGAGGAAAGAGGAGAAAGAAATTTTAGGTATGGCGGAGATAATTGCTATTTTTGATGTTGCCGGTCAGAAGGTGGTCGGCGGTCGGGTTCAAAAAGGGGTGATTAGTCTTGGGGCAACGGCCCAAATTTGGCGTCAAGATCGGCTTTTAGGAGAGATAAAGATAAGCTCGCTTCGACAAGGCAAAAAGAATATTGGCTCGGTTAGAAAAGGTGGGGAATTTGGGGCGATTTTTTCTCCTCATCTTGATTTTTTAGTTGGTGATGTGATAAGATTAATAAAATCCGATAGTAATAATTCTCAGGATTAAAATGAATAAGAAAAATTATCCTTTTTCCGAGTTAAATCTTTGGTTAGGAAAAGTGGAAGAAGTTTATATTCTTTTGCCGGAGAAACCAAGCTTGGATTTGGTTACTGCTGGTTGTAGTTTGTCGTCTTCACTTAAAAAAGGAGGTAAAAAAGCGGTAGTAATTTGCCCCGAGGAAGTAAGGGTGAAATTTGGTCAGGTTTATGGAGTGGACGAGGTGAAAAGTGGCATTGCCGAGCGCAGTTTTGTTATTAATATTAATTATAATTTGGCGGATGTAGAAAAGGTGGCTTGGGATGATAAAGAACAAAAGGTAAATCTTATCGTGCAGCCTAAAGAAGAAGCACCGATGATTCGTGAGGATATGGTTAGTTTTTCTTCAAAAGGAGGGAAAATGAATAATATAATTACCTTAGGTTTTCGATCTTTCCAAGAACTACAAGCAAGCTTGAACCAATTAGGTCAAAATAGTAATCTTTCCGAGCAAGTGGAGGCGGTAAATATTGGTATCGGTGCTGAATGGGAGAGAGAAAGTTTTGGTCAAATAAAGATTGTTGATTCTCAAGCTTCTTCTTTTTCTGAAATTATCGCCGCTCTGGTTGAAGGATTGTCATTGCCTATTGACGAGCCAGAGGCGAGTAATCTTTTGCTGGGTCTTCGTGCCGCCACCAATTCTTTTTCTTCTGCTAATTTAGGGGCGGATGCTTTTGAGGCGGCGGCATTTTGTTTGCGGGCCGGCGGCATAACAAAAGTTATTCAGGAGACGACGGTTAATTTTGATAAACCCAAAATTTATCGGGGAACACAAGAATAAACTCCGTTAATTTCTTTATATTTCATACGCCATACACTATTCGCAACCGTCATTCTGATGCAAATCAGGATCATTCTTAAGACGATCCTGAATCAAGTTCAGGATGACGGTTAAGCATAACGTCATTCTGACGAAAGTCAGAATCATCTTTTAAAGATCCTAAATCACAAATTACAAACAAATATAGAAATTAATAAATCGAAATTACAAGAGAAATTATTCGCCTTCGGCTCATTGAAATTTCCTCCCGCCGTCTTAGGTGAGATAATATCTAATATCTAATATCCAATATCTCTTATCTATATTTCTATATTTTTTCTCTTGTATTTTTGACTTAATTGTTATAAACTAAACAAGAATTGATTATTGAGTTTATTGAGGCTTCTGGAATTTATCAATCACCACGAGCACTTAGTAAGTTGTTTCTTTTATTATGGCTTTAACTAAGGAAGAAAAAGGAAAAATTATCAAAAAGTTTGCTGTTGAAAAAGGAGATACCGGCTCTTCGGAGGTTCAAATTGCTCTTTTGAACACACGCATTAAAAAGTTAACGAAACATCTTGGGAAAAATAAAGGAGATGTCCATTCCCGACGCGGTCTTTTATTAATGGTGGCTAAGAGGCGGCGACTGTTGAATTATTTATCTGATAGAGATAAGGAGCGGTATCAGAAAATTTTAAAAACCTTAAAACTTAAACAATAAATATTAATAAAGTCCTGGCTCGTCCAGGATCTGGTAATTGTTAATAATGGAAATTGTCAACAAACAAACAAAAATAGGCGGGAGAGTTTTAGAATTAACCGTAGGCAAAGTAGCCGAACAGGCAAATATGGCGGTTTTGGCAAGTTATGGTGAAACCTGTGTTTTAGCAACCGTAGTTGCTTCTAATTATCATCCTGATTTAGGATATTTTCCCTTAGATGTTGAATATTTGGAGAAGCTTTATGCCGGCGGTCGGATAAAGGGCAGTCGTTGGGTCAAAAGGGAGGGGCGGCCATCAGATGAAGCAATTTTAGCCGGCCGTTTAATTGATCGTTCTATCCGTCCTCTTTTTCCCAAAGGATATAGCAACGAGGTTCAGGTGACGGTGACGGTTTTGTCGGTTGACGGAGAAAATGATCCGGTGGTTTTAGCTTCTTTAGCTACTGGCGCGGCGCTGACTTTTTCTGATATTCCTTGGCAGGGTCCAATTGCTACGGTAGCGGTGGGTTTAAAAGATGACCATTATTTTATTAATCCGGTTTCTTCGGAAAAAGAAATCTCTGATTTAGATTTGGTGGTTTCGGGGACAAGCGAGCGAGCGGTAATGATTGAGGCTAAGGCTAATCAGGTAGATGAAGATAAAATGGCGGGAGCAATTGATTTTGCTCAAAAAGAAATAGGCAAGCTGATTGAGTTTATTGTTGAAATGAGTAAGCAGGTGGGAAAGAAAAAAGCTGTTTTTGAATATAAAGAAAATGGTGAGTTGGTGAAAAAAATTGATAAGGTAGCCAGGAAATCTATAGAAGATTCTTTAGACGGCGGGGGAGATAATTTTGGAGAGTTGGAAAAAGCCGTTGTTGAACAATTGCCTGACGAGAGCGAGAAGGCGGTTAAAGAAGCTTTTAACACTCTTTTTAAAAAAATAGTTAAAGCACGATTATTGATAGGGAAAAGGCTGGATGGAAGGAAAATTGATGAGGTGAGACCTTTGAATATGGCGGTGGGGGTTTTACCGCGGACGCATGGAAGCGCGATTTTTAGCCGGGGGAAAACACAGGCCTTGACGATTACTACCTTAGGGTCATTATCTTTGGAGCAATGGATTGAAAACGCAGAAGGAGAAGAAACCAAGCGATATATTCATCATTATTCAATGCTTCCTTTTGCTTCGGGTGAAACTGGTTTTATTCGCGGACCGGGTCGGCGGGAAATCGGCCACGGGGCTTTAGCAGAGAAAGCCTTAGAGCCGGTTTTGCCTATAGAGAAAGATTTTCCATACGCTATTCACGTCGTTTCGGAAATAATGTCTTCTAATGGTTCCACATCAATGGCTTCAGTCTGTGGCTCCACTCTTTCTTTAATGGATGCTGGGGTGCCTATTGGTGCGCCAGTGGCCGGAATTGCGATGGGATTGGTGACAAGTCCAAAGTCAAACTATGTTATTTTAACCGATATTGCCGGTATTGAAGATTTCAATGGCGAGATGGATTTTAAGGTGGCCGGGACGGAGAAGGGAATTACCGCTATCCAGTTAGATGTTAAAGATAATGGTTTAACGCCGGAGATTATTAAGGAAACTTTACAAAAAGCGCGGCAGGCGCGTCTTTTTATTTTAGGTGAAATGGCTAAAGTTTTGCCCGAGTCGCGTGATAAACTTTCTCAATATGCGCCTAAGGTCCAATTGGTTCAGGTTGATAAAGATAAAATTGGCGATGTTATCGGCCCGGGAGGCAAGATTATCCGCCAAATTATTGAAAAAACGGGCTGTGAGGTTAATGTTGAAGATGATGGTCAGGTAACGATTTCTGGAATTAAAAAGGATGATGTTCAGAAGGCAGTTGACTGGGTAAAGAGTTTGGTGCGGGAGGTAAAAGAAGGGGAAATTTTTGAAGGAACGGTGAAGCGAATTCAGCCCTTTGGCGCTTTTGTGGAGATTTTACCCCAAAAAGAGGGATTGGTTCACGTTTCTCAAATGGCCGACCGTTTTATTAGTGATCCTAAAGAGGTGGTTTCTTTGGAAGATAAGGTTAAAGTAAAAGTGAGAGGAATTGACGAACGGGGTCGGATTAATTTGACCATGCTTTTGGATGGTAAGAAAAAATCTTTTGAGGATCGGCCCCGCGGCGGTGATAATCGCTATAGTCGTTTTTCAGATCGTTCCCGTAGCCGCGACGATAATCGTCGCCATCTTTCTTCGCCTCGTTTTTCTCATTTTCGCTCCTCTTCTGACAAAGACAGGGGTCGCTAAAAATGTCTTTTTATCAACAGGATAACCGCTATTTCTATATTCTCAGTCTAAATTACCATTTTAATGTCATTCTCATGAAACTTGTCCTCGCGAAAGCGGGGAATGGGAATCGATACCTTGTCATTCCCACAATTCCCTGTCATTCCCGCGAAAGCGGGGAGCAAGAATCTATACCAATGTCATTCCCCTGAAAATGGGAATCGATATGGTAATGATGTTTGGGAACAAACTGATATAGCGATCGCCATATAAATTTGTTCGGGTGATATTTAATTTCTTTTACTAAGGCAACAATTTAACAATAAAAATAAGTATTTCTTATTAAGAGAATCTATTAATATAGATTCCCAATCAGGTCGGGAATGACGGGTTAGTAGTTCTTGTTCTTTATTCCCAGAAAGCGATCCGCCAGCTGGCGGGCCAGCCTCGCCGGCTAGGCGGGCCAACCACAGGTTGGAGATAGAGCGATATCAATAAACGCGCGCAGCGCGACACAAAGCGGAACATAAAACCCCGACCGTAAGGTCATGAGTTTTTTATTACTTTTTGGTAAGATATTCACTTTAGTTTTGTGGTAAGATAATTTTAGTATGACTACGGTAGATATTCAGAAAGAAGTTAAGCAGTTGGAAGGAAAAATCTCGGCGGCTAAATTACCGGCTGATTTGCAAGAAAAAGCTTTGTTATTGGTTAAAAGAATAACTGTTTCTCTTCATTTTGGTAATTTTTCTCAAGAGTATGAAAGTGTTTCTCATTATATTGATTGGATAACTGGTTTGCCTTGGGAAAAGAAGAGTGGAGATGTTTTGGATTTGGAAAAAGCACGAGTGGTTTTGGATAATTATCATTATGGGTTAGAAGAAATTAAAGAGCGGGTTTTAGAATATATAGCGGTGATGAAGTTAAAAAAAGACGCGGGTGAAAAGCCGAGGGCACCAATTCTTGGTTTGGTAGGTTTAGTAGGGACAGGAAAGACGACCTTAGCGGCGGCAATTGCCGAGGCGATGGGAAAAGAGTTAGTACGGGTTCCTTTTGGTGGGATTGAAGAACCTTTTTATTTGCGAGGCCGTTCTCGGGTTTTCCCCCAATCCGAGCCCGGACAGATTATTAAGGGCATTAGGCGAGTAGGCGTGGCTAATCCGGTCATTCTTTTGGATGAAATTGATCGTGTCGGTGAGGAATCGCGCAGTTCTATTATGGGAGTATTGGTGGAGCTTTTGGATCCCGAACAGAATGATACCTTTATTGATTATTTTATTGATTATCCCTTTGATTTATCAGAGGCTTTTTTCATCGCTACCTGTAATAATACCACCGGAATTTCTCAAGCGGTTTTAGATCGTTTGGAGGTTATTTCTATGCCCTCTTATACTGATGAAGAAAAAATGATTATCGGCAAGAAATATATTTTACCTCAGGCTTGGCAGGCCGCCGGCCTGAAGAAGGAGAATTTGGTAATTAGTGATGAGGTTTGGCCTAAGATTGTTCGTCCCTTAGGCTATGATGCTGGAGTAAGAACCCTGAAACGGAACATTGAGACAATTTGTCGCCGGGTGGCTAAGAAAATTGTTAAAGGAGAAGGCAAAAGATTTGAGATTACTGGGGAGAATGTGAAAGAATATGTGCCGATGTGGTGAGAAAAGATACATTGTTACATTGTTGTATTGTTAGATTGTTAAAAATTAAGAATTGAAAATTAATAAATGTCATTCTGAACTTGGTTCGGAATCTATGTTATGGATAAGCAAAAAGAATTAGCTAAAATTGCCGAGGAGATTGGGAAGTGTCGAAAGTGTGGTTTATGGCGGCGAGCAACTAAGGCGGTTCCCGGAGAAGGTAATTGCGAGGCTAAGGTGATGTTGGTGGGTGAGGCGCCAGGATTTAATGAGGACCAAAGGGGAATTCCTTTTTGCGGTGCCGCCGGGAAATTGTTAGATAAGCTTTTGGCTTTGGCAAAACTTAAAAGAGATGAGGTTTTTATCACTAATATTTTGAAGCATCGGCCACCGGGTAATCGTGATCCTTTACCTTCGGAAATTGAAGCTTGTCGATCTTTTTTGGATCGCCAAACTGAAGTTATTGAAGCTAAGATTATTATTACCTTAGGTCGGTTTTCAATGGCCAAGTTTTTGCCCCAGGCGTTAATTTCTCAAGTTCATGGCCAACCTCGTTTTGTGGAATTTGGAGGCAGGGAATTAATTGTTGTTCCTATGTATCATCCCGCCGCCGCCTTGCGAAATGGTAAAATAATAGCCGAGGAGGAGAGGGATTTTGAGAAACTGGGGTCATTTTTAGAGAAACTTGAGGGAAAAGAGAAAGTAGAAATAGAAAAAGAAGAGAAAATAGAAGAGAAAGAGCAGTTGAAGCTAATATAATAAAAGAGAATGGCTACATTGTTAAAGAAGTTCAAAGTTAAAAGTTAAAAGTCAAAAGTCCAAAAGAACATTGTTAAATTGTTATATTGTTAACCGTCATTCTGAACTTGATTCAGAATCTTCTGAAGAATGATCCTGATTTTCATCAGGATGACGATGAGAAGGGGATTTTGGACCCTGTACCATTCTAGAGCAAGCCAGAATGACGAATAAAACAATTGCTACATTGCTACATTGTTAAAGAAGTTCAAAGTTAAAAGTTAAAAGTCAAAAGTCCAAAAGAACATTGTTAAATTGTTATATTGTTAACCGTCATTCTGACGAAAGTCAGAATGACGGTTAAGGACATCGGGATAACAATAAGGAATGATTCTGATTTTCGTCAGTCGCCTCATCGGTGACCCGCCGAAGAGGCGAGAAAATTCACTCGTAAACTTACTAAAATTAGGAAATTGGAAATTAATTGAAAATTCAATAAAAATTAGAAATTTTTACTCTGATTATGGAAAAACAAAATAATAATCTTAAAATTATCTCTCTTGGTGGATTTGGACATGTGACCAAGAATATGTTTGTTTATGAAACGCCGCAGGATATTCTAATCGTTGATTGCGGGATGGGCTTTCCCGATGAGGAAATGTTGGGGGTAGATTTGGTTATTCCCGATATTACTTACCTGAAAGATAAGTACACCAAAATTCGTGGCATAGTTTTAACCCATGGGCATGAGGATCATATTGGTGCTCTCCCCTACCTTTTACCTAAATTACCTAAAGTCCCTATTTTTGGTTCTCGTCTTGTTCTTGCCTTACTTCAGGAGAAACTGAAGGAAAATAGGCTGATGGCTGATTTACGAGAAATTAATCGGCAGAAAGAGCTTTCCTTGGGCAGTGATTTTAAAATTAATTTTATCCAAGTTACCCATTCAATTCCCGAAACTTTTCACTTCTTTATTAAAACTCCTTACGGCAATATTTATCATGGCACTGATTTTAAATTTGATTGGACGCCTATTGATGGTGCCAGGGTAGAGGTAGAAAAAATGGTCGAAGCCAGTCGACAGGGAGTTTTGTTTCTTCTATCTGATTGTCTGCGGTCTGAAAGAGGGGGCCATACTCCTTCAGAGCATAATTTGATCGATATTTTTGAGCGGGAAATTAGGAAGGCGCGAGGGCGTTTTATCGTCACGACCATGTCTTCTAATATTAGCCGTTTAAAAACAGCGATTGATGTTTCTCGTAAGTTTGGGCGGCGGGTGGCATTGGTAGGAAGGTCAATTGAAAGAGTAATAAAGATAAGTAGAAGTTTAGGTTATATTAATTTTCCTGAAAACTTAGAGGTAAAGGTAGATAAGGTTAAAAATTATCCTCCTCGGCAAGTAACTCTTTTGGTTGCTGGCAGTCAAGCTCAAACTGGTTCAGCCTTGGATAGAATTGCTTCCGGTGAGCATCGCCATATTAATATTCAGCCTGGTGACACGGTTGTTTTCTCTTCTGATTATATTCCCGGTAATGAATCTTCAATACAATTATTAGTTGACCTTTTAATGAGAAAAGGGGCGGAAGTATCTTATATGGATATTAGCGAAGATCTTCATGTTTCCGGTCATGGTGCCCAAGATGATTTATCTTTGTTAATTAGCTTGGTTAAACCACAGTTCTTGTTGCCTATTGGCGGTGGTTTTCGGCAGATGAAACAATATGCACTTTTGGCGCAAAGGATGGGTTATAAAAAAGAGGTGATTCTCTTACCTCAGTCGAGTGATATTATTTGTGTTGGGAAGGGAAGGGTTAGTATCGGTGGGAAAATAGAGGCGCGAGAGGTGATGGTCGATGGTTTGGGAGTAGGTGATGTGGGCAAGGTAATTTTGCGCGATCGGGAAGTTTTGGCTAAAGAGGGAGTGGCGATAGCAATTTTAGGAATAGATCAAAATAATTCTTCTTTAGTTTTTGGACCGGAGATAGTTAGTCGCGGTTTTATTTATGGGCAAATAAGAGATGGTCGGGAGATTTTGGATTTAGCTAGGGAAGAGGCCAAGGCAGTATTGGTGGATACTAAGAATAAACTAACTAATTTAAAGATTATTCGAGAAAAAATTCAAAGTAGATTAGAAAAGTTTTTTTATAAAACTACCGGCCGCTGGCCAATGGTTTTAGTGGTTGTCATTAAAGTTTAATTAAAATTATGCTCTATTCAAAATTATTTGGCAAGACTATTAAAAGTGTTCCTAAGGGAGAAGAGACGATTAGTTATAAGTTGTTGTATCAAGGAGGATTTATTAGAAAAAGCACCGCCGGTCGTTATTATTTTCTTCCCTTAGGTTGGCGAGTGCATCGGAAGATAGAAGCGGTGATTAGAGAGGAGATGAATGAAAGCGGAGCAATGGAAATGCTGTCTCCACTACTTCACCCTATTGAACTATGGCAGGAAACCAATCGAATTCAATCTGTCTCTTTTGAATTAATGCGTATTAAGGATCGCCAGGGGGTTGAATTTGCTTTGGGAGGAACAGCCGAGGAGATGTTTGTTGATTTAGTTAGGAAAATGAATCTTTCTTATAAAGACTTACCGTTTAATGTTTATCAATTCTCGACTAAATTTAGAGATGAGCTGCGTCCGCGTGGCGGGCTTTTGCGAGTAAGGGAATTTGTTATGAAAGACGCTTATTCTTTTGCTCGTAATAGCGAAGATTTTCAGAAGCAGTATCAAAAAATGAAAGAAGTTTATAAAAAAATTTTTACCCGTTTTGATTTGGAAACTTTAGTAGTGGAGGCGGATAGTGGTTATATTGGTGGTGAAGACGGGCATGAATTTGTTGTTTCCTGCCCGATTGGAGAAGATACTATTTTTGTTTGTGATCAATGTGACTACCGAGCTGATAGTGAAAAGGCGGAGTTTAAGCGTTTTCCTAAAAATCCTCAAGAAAAAATAAAACCCTTAAAAATCGTTAAGCAACCGGAGTGGGTTTGTACGATGAAGGATAATATTAAGTATTATAGAAAGCCTTTATGGCGATATTTGAAGAATGTAGTTTATAAAGATGATAAGGGAAGAATAATTATTGCTTCAATAAGGGGAGATCAAGATGTCAATGAAACTAAATTAAAAAAGGTGATTGGGGCTGGTAGCTTAGCTCCCGCTAGAGATAAAGATTTGGAAAAAATAGGTAGTCGGCCGGGGTGGGTTCATTCTTGGGGACATAAAGGGGTGGTTTATGTGGGCGATTTGGGATTAAAGATGGTCAAGAATTTTATCGGTGGCCAAAAAGAGAAGACAACCGATACTATTGACGTTAATTATGGTCGGGATTTTAAATATAAATTGTTAGCCGATATTGTTAATGCTCAAGAAGGAGATTTTTGCCCAAGATGTCAACAGGGGAAACTGAGGAAAAAGCAAGCAGTTGAGTTAGGCCATATTTTTCAATTAGGTTTTCATTATACCAAATTGATGAAAGGAGCTGATTTTGTTGATAAAGATGGTGGTAAGAAGCCTTTTTATATGGGTTGTTATGGAGTCGGATTGGGTCGGACGATGGCCACTATTGTCGAGATTCATCACGATAAGAAGGGAATTGTTTGGCCTAAAGAAGTAACCCCTTTTAATGTTCATTTAGTCAATTTGAGGGAAACTAGCCAAAGAGCAAAGGAGATTTACCAACGGTTAGTTAATGATGGGTTTGAAGTTTTGTATGATGATCGAGTTAATGTTTCAGCAGGCGAGAAATTTGCCGATGCTGACTTAATCGGTATTCCTGTTCGATTAGTGATTTCAAAAAGAACCGGCGATACAATAGAATGGAAGTATCGCCAGAGCAAAAGAGCTGAGCTACTTCAATATAATGAAGTAGTAAAGAAACTAAAAGCTAAGAGTTAGAAATATATTGTTACACTGTTACATTGTTGAATTGTTTTAAGAGTAAAAATAAAAGAAATTAAATTTTATTGTCTTTTATTTGTATATTTGATACCTGTAATTTGTTTTTTTTGGAATTTTTAACAATATAGCAATCTAATAATATAACAATGTATCTTTAACTTTTACTATGGCTAAGCGAGGTCGACCCAAAAAAAGGAAACTTAAATTTCAGCTGAAAAAAAAGACATTTTTTTCTGTTGTGGCGGTTATTTTAAGTTTGTTAGCTTTTTTAATCATTCTTTCTTTTTTAAAGCAAGCAGTGATTTTAGTACGGTTAAATCAATGGTTACTTAATGTCTTGGGTTGGGAGATTTTTCTTTTTCCTTTTTTCTTGATCGTTTTAAGTTTAATATTTTCTGGATTAAAAACTCCCCTGACGCGAGGAAATGTTTTGATTGGTACTTTGCTAATTTTCTTTTCCCTTGCCGGTATTAGTCGGGCCGGTATATTAGGGCAATTTATCGATGATAAAATTGCCTCGTCTTTAAGTAAAACAGGAGCGGTTTTATTATTTTTGGCGGGAAATATTTCCGGTTTAGTAATTTTATTTGATACTTCGATTGAGCAGATAATTGGTTTTATAGGGATTTTTTTCCGTACCATTAGGAGATATTTGTTTGCTCCTCAAGAAAAGGAGGGTAGTTTAATTGCTCGGCAAGATGAGAAAAAAAAGAAAGATATTTATATTGAAAAAATAAATTTGCCGGCGGAAAGGGAAGGCAAAGTCGAAAAGACTGAAGGAATAGATTCTTTAATAGAGGGCGGTGAGATAGCCGGTATTCCCGGAGCCAGAAAAGGGGTTTGGCGTTATCCTCCTTTAAATCTTTTAAATAGACAAGGCGCTGTCAAGGCAGATAGGGGTGACATTAAAAAAAATGCCGCTCGCATCGAAGACACCTTAGGTTCTTTTGGGATTACTGCTCGAGTGGTGGAAGTTAATCCCGGTCCTGCCGTTACTCAGTATGCGATTGAAGTGGCTTTAGGGACTAAATTGTCCAAAATAACCAGTTTAGCTAATGACTTAGCGTTGGCACTGGCCGCTCCCACCGGCCAGATTCGTATCGAGGCGCCCATACCCGGTCGCTCGTTAGCGGGGATAGAGTTACCTAATTATTCTTTAGAGTTGGTTACTTTGCACCAGATGCTTACCTCTTCGGAAATGAAAAAGGCTAAATCTAAACTAACGGTTGGTTTAGGCTTAGATGTTTCGGGAAAGGCAATAATAGCCGATATTGGGAAGATGCCTCATATTTTAATTGCCGGGCAAACAGGTTCCGGTAAAAGCGTTCTTTTAAATTCTTGGATTGCCACCTTACTTTTTCGGACCACTCCCGAGGAGGTAAAATTTTTATTGATTGATCCTAAAAGAGTAGAGCTAACTCAATATGAGGGTATTCCTCATCTTCTTTCGTCGGTAATTGTCGAACCCAAGAAAGTGATTTCTGCCTTGAAATGGGCTGCTAAAGAGATGGAGGAGCGCTATAAGAAGTTCGCTAAGGCCGGGGCGCGCAATATTGATGCCTTTAATGAAACAGCCGGTTTTGCCGCCCTGCCCTATATTATTATTTTTATTGATGAGTTGGCGGATATAATTTTTTATTCTCCTTCTGAGATAGAGGACTGTATTTGTCGTTTAGCCCAGATGTCTCGAGCGACTGGGATTCATTTAATTATTGCTACTCAACGCCCTTCTGTTGATGTCTTAACCGGCTTGATTAAGGCTAACATTCCTTGTCGAATTTCTTGTGCTGTTTCTTCGCTGGTTGATTCGCGGGTAATTTTGGATACGCCGGGAGCAGAAAAACTTTTGGGTAGAGGAGATATGCTTTATTTGCCTCCTGATCGAGCTAAGCCAAATAGGATTCAGGGAACCTATGTTGACGAGGAAGAAATTAGAAGTTTAATTAATTTCTTAAAAAATAGCGGTGTTCAGCCGGTCTATACAGAGGAAGTGGCGCAAATGCCTATTAAAGAAACGGATAAAGCAAGAGTAGAAGAGGGAAAAGATGATTTGTTTGGTGAAGCAGTAGAAGTGATTTCTCGTTATGGTAGAGCTTCTGCTTCACTTTTGCAAAGAAAATTACGAATTGGATACGCACGAGCGGCGCGAATTTTAGATCAATTGGAAGCGGCGGGGATAATTGGTTCGGGGAAAGGGGCAAAGCCGCGGGAAATTTTAACCGGCGAAGAGAACCAACAAGAATGACGAACAAAACAATTAAAAGTTAAAAGTAAAGAAACAAAAAGAAAGAAACATTGTTAAATTGCTACATTGTTATATTGCTAAATCATCGCCGTCATTCTGAACTTGATTCAGAATCTTCTGAAGAATGATCCTGATTTTCATCAGGATGACGATGAGAAGGGGATTCTGGACCTT
>Ga0210057_1006658_pt1 | contig 14284 bp, 11 predicted proteins | sample CryGeyCG2114_010_2_FD_183968 | JGI IMG/M metagenome (GOLD analysis project Ga0210057, IMG submission 183968) | Groundwater microbial communities from aquifer - Crystal Geyser CG10_big_fil_rev_8/21/14_0.10 (SPAdes) (version 2) | ecosystem: Environmental > Aquatic > Deep subsurface > Groundwater ... | reverse complement strand
TTTTTGAGGGAAAACACGAGCCGTTAATTTCAAAGAAACTTTTTGATACTTGCCAAGAAGTGATGAGCAAGCGTGGAAAAGTGCAGGAAGTTCGCAAACATCATTTTGCATTTCTTGGCCTCTTAAAATGCGCTTCCTGTGGTTGCTCGATAACCGGAGAGCGGCAGAAGGGGCATAATTATTATCGTTGCACCAAAAAGAAAGGGCCTTGCCAAGAAAAGCATTATTTACGAGAAGAAGCACTAACCGAACAAATCAAAAGTTTCCTTCAAAAAGTTTCTTTGTCGAGCCAAGACACCGAAAAAGTTTTGGCGGCGTTGGATAGCGAACAGGATAAAGCAAGAGAGGATGCACAAGGCAAAATTGGAGTTTTGAAAGAGCGACTAGCGAGTGTGGAAACGAAGTTGGCAAAACTCCTCGACATCTATTTAGCCGACGCTTTATCCACAGAAGAATACGCCGCCAAAAAACAAAGTTTGCTGTCTCAAAAAATGTCGTTGGGTGAGAAAATTACCGATTTTGAGACAAAAGGGTTGTCTTGGCTCGAACCGGCTCGTGAGTTCGTAAAGTCCTTAAATCAAGCCGCTAATCTGCTTTCCTCTCCCAATCCGACTGCGATGACAATATTTCTGAAAAACATCGGCTCGAACCATATTTTGCGAAATCGTGAATTCGTTTTTACCCCCAAAATTGAATACAAATTAGTCGCCGAGCGAAGCGAGGCGAACCAAAACTCTTTGACTTTTCCTACTTGGTGCCCCCGAGAGGAATCGAACCTCTATCTACTCCTTAGAAGGGAGCTATTCTATCCGTTGAACTACGGGGGCGATTTTTTTGATTTTAAACCGAAAGTGGGATAATTTAAAGAGGAGGCGAACTGTAAGCGCGGCTCGCAATCCGGTCGCTCGGAAAAAATAATAAGCGATTATTTTATTCCTCACTACGGGGTGTAGCATAATGGCAGTGTGCCTGCTTTGGGAGCAGGTGGCCCGAGTTCGATTCTCGGCACCCCGACGCGGGATTAGTTTAATGGTAAAATAACAGTTTTCCAAACTGTGGTCAGGAGTTCGATTCTCCTATCCCGCACAAAAACGATATAATTCCTTATACACCCTTTTATTTATTGGGTTTTCCCTGTAACGTTACACCTGAGACGCTTTTTGTTACAGTTATAAAGCGGATATTAAAAACCCCCGCGAAACATATGACAAATTCTATCGTTTTAATATATGAATAAGGAAGAGCGAGATTTGGTTGAAAAGGCGAGGAATGGAGAAAGCGAGGCTTTCGGGGTGTTGTATGACAAGTATTTCGACCCGATTTACAGGTTTATTTACTTAAAAACCAGAAGTAAAGTCGACGCCGAAGACATTTCTCATCAAGTATTTCTCTCTGCCTGGCAAAGGATAGAAAAATACGAGTTCCAAGGCTTTCCTTTTTCAAGTTGGCTCTACAAAATTGCCTCGAACGCCGTAATCGATCACTGGCGGACGAAAAAACCGGACGTAAGCATTGACCTGGTCAAGGAAGATTTTTTGAAAGACGTGCCCGACTTCCATGAAGACGTCGACCGGAAACTGAAAATTAAACTCGTGGGAAACGCCATTACCCGTTTGGAGCCCGACCAGCAAAACGTGATTATAATGAAATTCGTCGACGAGTTGTCCAATAAAGAAATAGCGGGCGCTCTCGACAAAACCGAGGGAGCGATAAGAGTGATTCAGCACCGGGCCCTGCGCCAGCTGAAAAAGACATTGGAAGAAGACAAAAAACAGAAAGAAAAATGATTACAAACGAAGAAATAAAGAAAAGCCTTAGCGAGCTAAAAGTAGTCTCGCCGGATGCCGCTTTTAAAAGAGCGGTAAAGGCAATGATTTTAAGCCGTGTCCCCGAGAAAACGGTTTCCTTCAGGTTTCCTTTTCTCAAAATTGGGAGTGTGTTGGCCGCTATTATCCTTATCATAACCGCCTTTACAATGGAGTTTTCCCCCACCCCGGCCCTTTCTTCTTCGTTTAACCCGGGCTCGCTGGAAAAAGAATTTCAGGGACTTACGATAAACGTCCAGATAGAAGAAGTTGAATACCGCGAGAGGGCAAACCAGACTATTGCCTCGGCGCTAAACGAAATCGAAAACACAAACGTTAAACACATGAATAATTCCCTTATCGAAGGTGAAGCCGAAAGCATCGGAATCGAAAGTGCGACCAATCCGGAAATCGACGCGCTGCTCGATACCGTAATTTTTTAAATAACATGAAAACGAAAATTGCAATTTTATTAATACTGCCAGTCGCCTACTTAACCATAGCGACGCCCGCAAACGCGGAAACCAAACTTGAAACCCGATTGGAAAGCGTGAAAGGTCAGGTTGAAAACTTGGTCACGGCAAAAGACGAAAAGAGCTTAAGCGAACTCGCCTTAAGAGTCGAGACTTTCAAAAAAGTCATAGAGTTTTCCGTCTCCGAAACAAAGGGCCTGAAAATAAAATTACTTGCCCTGGAAGGCTTGAGTAAGGAAGAAATTATCTGGCGGGATAAAATGATAAAAGAATTTAACTCTTTCTTGGAACTATACGAAAATCGGGAAACGGCTATTGAGAGCGCCCGGGACATAGACATAAACGGGATAAAATCACTGGCGGCCGATTTCAAGGAGTGGCGGGAAAACACTTACCTCCCTATCGCCGAAAGGGTTAACGAATTCCTTCTTATCCATCAGGAAGAAAACGCCATCGATATTGCCATGCGCCGTTGGACAAGAATCGATGAAGACATAACGAAGCTCGAAAAAGCGAAGATAAAAGGCGTGGAGGATTTGAGAAGACTGCTAAACGACGCACAGAAATCAATAAAAGAGGGTGAGAAACTAAATAAAGACGCGGGAAACTCTTTCTGGAAAAATTATATTATGACCTCGACTTCAACGGCGACTTCAACCGAGGCGACCTCAACGAGTGCGGCCTTTGCGTTAGAAGCGCCCGTTGCGGCGGAAAAGGAAAGTGTTTCGTTAAAATCAGCAACAACGACCGAGGAAGATGCAACCAGCACTCTTCCTATTATCCAACCCCCGTCAATAAAAAATCTGGTCGAAGATTCCTTGGTTCACATCAAGGACTCCTACCGGATTTTTATTGAAATGAGTAATTTGGTGAGGAAATTGCTCAAGTAATCCCCGAAGGACCCCTTCGGGGCCCATAAGGGTAGACAAAACTAAAACCCGCTTTCAAAGCGGGTTTTAGTTTTTCCTTTCGGAATATGCCTTTTAGGCAACTGCTTCTTTAAGAAGTTTACCAGCCCGGAATTTTGGCTTGGTTGAAGCCGCAATCTGGATTCTTTCACCCGTTTTCGGGTTAACACCCATTCTTGCCGCTCTTTTTACGACCCTAAAGGTACCGAAACCGGTGATTGCCACCTCCTCGCCACGGCCGAGCGTCTTAACAATAGTGTCAAAAAGAGCTTCAACCGCTTCCTGGGCCTGCTTCTTCGTTTCAATGCCGGCAGCGTTTTGAACTGCCTCTACAAGACCGTCTTTCTTCATATTTTTATCTGATTTTTGGATTTATTTGTGGTACATCGACCTTTTGGGTTTTGTATCGAACTCTGATTAATTATAGCAGAATTATAGCATATTTGCCTATTTTCCGGCCTTCAGAGGCCTCCCGGAACTATCTGGCATACTCCACCGCTTTCACTTCTCTTATAACGGTAACCTTTATCTCACCGGGGTAGTTTACGTCAGATTTAATCTTAGCGGCAATCTGTTTGGCAAGCTGAAGAGCTCCAAAATCATCGATTTTTTCGGGGGTGGCGAAAACTCTTACTTCCCGGCCGGCTGATACCGCGTAAGCTTCCTTAACGCCGGAGAAGGTTTTAACCACTTTTTCGATATCTTCCAATCGCTTCAGGTATTTCTCAAGAGTATCACGCCTCGCACCCGGTCGCGCCGCGGAAATAGCGTCAGCTGCGGCCACGACATAGGATTCCGGTGTCGCAAACGGGTATTCCTCGTGGTGGGCTTCCATCGCTTTTATCACCTCGTCGGCAATACCGTATTTCTGAAGAATCTTCCGGCCGAGTTCCACGTGAGTTCCTTCCACTTCGTGGTCGATTGCTTTCCCGATATCGTGAAGAAGCGCTCCCTTCTTCGCCACTTCAACATTTAACCTCAACTCGGCGGCTATCATTCCGGAGATATGGGTCATCTCAATCGAGTGAGTAAGAACGTTTTGGCCGTAACTCGTGCGGTAATTCAGGCGTCCCAAAAGCTTTAAAATCTCTTTCGGTAAGTCCAGAATGCCCACTTCATAAGCGGACTCTTCACCAATGCGTTCTATTCTTTCATCAAGCTCCTCTTTCGATTCCTCGACTTTTTCTTCAATCTTCGCCGGTTGAATCCGGCCGTCGGCAATAAGCTTCTCAAGCGCTAGCTTGGCCACCTCGCGCCGAAGCGGGTCGAATGAAGATAGAAGCAAACTCTCGGGAGTTTCGTCGATAATCACTTCCACGCCGGTCAGTCTTTCGAAGGCCCGAATATTTCTTCCTTCGCGGCCGATTATTTTTCCTTTTATTTCTTCGTTGGGAAGATGAACAACGCTTGTCGTAATATCGGTAATGTGATTTCTCGAATATCTTTGGATGCTCGAGGTAATAATATCAAGCGCCCTTGCCTCAACCGCTTCTTTTTTCTCTCTTTCGAGACGAGCCAGAACTTCCACCATTTCCTCATTGTGGGATTTCTGAATTTCTTCGAGAAGGCGGTCTTTAGCCTCTTCCCGGGAAAGGCCGGAAACCTTTTCAAGTTCGCTTTTTATTTCTTCTTCAAGACCTCGTGCCCTCTCTTCCTTTTCTTTCAGAGACGCCTGTTCTTTTTTCAACGCCTCTTCTTTCGATTCGATATCGGTTCTGTGCTTGTCGAGAGAGTCTTCCTTGTGCAATAGGCGTTCTTCAAGACGCCGGAGCTCGGTTTTCCGTTCTTTTTCTTCTTTCTGGGCTTCACCCAGTATTGAAGCGGCCTTGTCTTTTGCCGCTAAAACGACTTCTTTAGCTTCTTGTTCCGAAGCGGAAAGCTTCTCCTGTATCTCGTTCTCCAGAGACGATATTCTCCCGAAAGCTATTTGACGCCTGATAAAATATCCGATTACCAAGCCAACCGCAACGAGGCCGATTGAGACCGGCAAACTGGCTTCTAAAATCATTTGAGTATATAAGTTTAAGTTTCATCGACTTTTTTAGCTTATTGATTACTTAATATTATGGGTCCGATTTTCCAGCGTGTCAATATTATCTTACAATTAATGGATGCGAAAAACTTTTATCCTCGCCATACTGGACGGCTGGGGCCAGGGCGAATTTAACGAATCGAACCCCATCTACAGTGCCGGCTTGGAAACAATAAAAGAAATCGAAAATAAATTTCCTTCCGGAGCGCTTCAGGCATCCGGTATCGCTATTGGCCTTCCTTGGGAAGAAGAAGGAAACAGCGAGGTGGGCCACCTGACCTTGGGAGCCGGAAGGGTCCTCTATCAATATTTCCCGAAAATATCGATGACCATAGAAGACGGCTCCTTTTTTGAAATCCCCGCCCTGAAAAACGCATTCGCGCACGCCCGGGAAAATAATTCGGCCGTTCATTTGGTCGGACTCCTTACCAAAGGCAATGTTCACGCTTCCCTTGACCACCTTGAAGCGCTCGTCGAAATGGCGGCCAAGGAAAAATTTCAAAAACTTTATCTGCATCTTTTCTCCGACGGTCGGGACAGTCCGCCTCGTTCGGTTCTTTATCTTTTTGAAAAAGTTCAGAATATTCTAAAAAACAAAAACGTCGGAACGGTGGCCAGTTTGATAGGCCGTTACTTCGCGATGGACCGGGACAATCATTGGGACCGTACCGAAAAAGCCTACCAAACAATAACGGGAGGAATTGAAAAAACCGCCGGCCTGGAAGAAACCGTAAAAAATCTTTATGGGAAAGACCTCGACGACGAATATTTGGAACCGGTGATTTTCGAACCGCATCCAATCGATACAAACGACGCGGTTATATTTTTTAATTTCCGGGAAGACAGTATTCGCCAACTATCCGAAGTCTTCATAAGCCCGGAATTCGACAAATTCCCCAAAAAATCGTTGGAAAACGTTTCCGTTACTACAATGACGGAATACACGGAGGGCCAAAGAGCGGAATTCGCCTTCCCGAAAAACCGGGTTCAAAATCCTCTCGGAAAAGTACTCTCCGACAAGGGCCTGACTCAGCTTCGCATTGCCGAAACCGAAAAATACGCCCACGTCACTTACTTTTTCAACGGGCTTCAGGAAGCCCCTTTTCCAAACGAATTTCGAATCCTTATTCCGTCAAAAACCAATATCCGGCAGGAAGAAAACCCGGAAATGATGGCGCGTGAAATAACCGACCGGGCAATCGTCGCCTTAAAAGACGGCGGCTTCGATTTCATTCTCATAAACTACGCCAACCCCGATATCATCGCCCATACCGGAAATTACAGCGCGACTGTTGAAGCCGTACGCGTCGTCGACCGGGAATTAAGAAGGCTGATAAGAGAAGTCATCGCCGGAGACCACGCGCTTATAATTACCTCCGACCACGGCAATGCCGAGTCGGTTTTGAATCTTCAGACCGGTGAACCGGAAACATTTCACGATCCGAGCCCCGTTCCGGTTTACCTGATTGCCAAACAGTTCGAAAAACCTTTTTCAATACAGGCGGCTGTTCAACAAAAACTTCCGGTTATCGGAATTTTATCCGATATCGCCCCGACAATTCTGGAATTAATGGGAATTCCTAAGCCCGCGGATATGAGCGGTGAAAGTCTGCTCGGCCAGCTCACTTCTTAATCGGCACAATCTCCGAATTGACACCGGCGGGCGATAGCATTAGAATAATCCTTACCCTTAGAGGTGTTATTTGAAATATATCGTCGAGGTGCGGTAAGAGACAACCTTGCCGCGCTGTGCGAAACTACCAAGCGGGTACCGCGCCTGTCTAGACCGGACCCCTTCAAGTAGCAAATGAGGAAGAAGTGAACTGAAGCTCTAACGAGCCCTTGAGGCAACGAGCGGGCCGAAACCTTCTCCTCCTTGGCACAGCGGCAGACCTATTGTCGCACCTCGACTTGTATACAGCTGGCGGGGGTTGCCGTTGAGCACCCGACGCCCGGGATGACGTCGCCGCTCTCCACACACCGACCGGGAGAGCCCGCGCTCCGCCTCACCCCGTCAGCTTTGTCACCGCCGGGGAGCGTTTCCGGGCCGGAAAAACGGTCCGAAACAGCTCTTCGTGAGACCCTGAACCCCCGCTTCATGTCCACCTGTTCACGAACGGAAAGTTCAGGAAGTAAGACCTGCCTCGGTCTCGCTCCTCGGCTTCAGCGCCGCGCGCCCCGACTCCTCGAGTACGGGGCGCGTTTCTTTTTGATACAATTAGAATGTTAGGTAAAGATATGAAATTTTTGGGTAATTTAATATTTCACGTATTTTCAAACACCGTCGCCATCCTCGCGGCCGCTTATTTCATTGCCGGCTTTACTTTTACCGGAAGCTTTGTCGCGCTTCTTGTCGCCGCCGTCATTCTTACCCTCATTAATTTGATTGTCCGCCCGGTATTAAAACTTATTCTCGGACCGTTTATAATCCTCACTCTCGGGCTTTTTATAATCGTCTTAAACGCGATAACTCTTTACTTTCTTGACTTCTTAAGCGACCCGCTTATAATAGAGGGAATTCTTCCGCTCCTCCTTGCTACACTACTTTTTAGCGCGGTAAACGGCCTAATTGGTTTTTCTGCGAGGCAGATTGGAAAGTAAAAACATGCTAACAATTGCTCAAGTTGTCGTATCGATAATATTAATCGTCCTTGTTCTTCTTCAGGAACGCGGCGGCGGAATGGGTGCTATTTTCGGCGGCGGCGCCGGCACGCCCTACCAAACCCGGCGGGGACTGGAAAAAGGAATTTTTTGGGGAACTATCGTCTCGGCAGCGGCATTTGCAATACTCGCAATAGTGAATCTTTTTGTTGTCTAAAAGTAAGTAATGTCGATAATCAAATTGTTTTTTCGCGCCCTTTCGGAAAAAGAGCGCTTGGTATTAATAATTGCGGGGGGTATCTTTGTCCTCTCAATCACTTCCAGATTCGCGCTGGCTTTTCAGGAATCGAGTGTTTGGGTTCCCGTTGAGGGCGGTTCGTACCGCGAAGGTGTTGTTGGTCAACCGGTAGCCGTAAATCCCGTGATTTCCGACAATCAAATCGACCAGGATATAAGCCGTTTGGTTTACAGTTCTCTCTACGACATCACCGAAAATTACGAAGTAAAAGACGACGGCCGGACCTATATCCTGAAACTGAAAGAAGACGTGCTCTGGTCAAACGGTAGAACCGTCACAAGCGATGACGTAATCTTCACCATTGACACGATTCAAGACAAAGACAGCCGTTCGCCTTACGCCGCAAGTTGGCAGGGGGTAGTGGCGGAAAGATTGAGCGAGGTAAGAGTAAGTCTTGCCCTTCCCGCCCCTTACGCCTACTTTACCGAAAATATGAAAAGACTTTTCATCATTCCGGTCCACATTTTCGGAAACATTCCCGCCGCAAATATTCGCCTCTCCGCCTACAACCTCGAACCGGTTGGTTCAGGCCCTTACCAGTTTCACTCCTTCACCAAGAGAAAAGACGGCTTCATAAGCTCCTACCGTCTTGAAGCCAACGAAAATTACTACGGAGAAAAACCGTTCATAAAAGATTTCTATTTCATTTTCTACGAAAACTCCGATAAGCTTCTTCAGGATTTCAAATTAAGAAGGGTGGATGGCACGGGAAGTCTTATCCCGATTAACCGGGAACTCATTCCCTCAAGCGCTAACGTAAACTTCATCCCGATGCCGGGGTATTACGCAGTCTTCTTTAACGCAACCCTCAACCCGGACTTGAAAGACAAGGACCTCAGGGAAGCACTTGATATCGGAACGAATAAAAGGGCGATAATCGAAGAGGTTCTGAAAAACGGAGGAGAGGCCGTAACCGGTCCTCTGGGACGGTTTGGCGATATCGACGAATCGGCGTACAACCCGGAAAAAGCGCGGGAAGAAATAAAGTCCCTGAAAAAAGAAAGTATTGAACTTACCTTAATCACGCCAAATATAGAATTCCTTACAAAAACCGCCACCATGATAAAAGAGAATTGGTTGTCAATCGGCATAGATAAAGTGAACATCATTACCCCTCCGCCGGGTGAATTTATGGAAGGCGTCATTAAAACAAGCAACTACGAAATGGTGCTTTTCGGGAATGTTCTTGAACACCCCCTCGACCTTTTCCCGTTTTGGCATTCATCCCAAAGATTCTCTCCGGGCCTGAATCTTTCTCTTTATAAAAATGCTAAAGTTGATACCCTTATAGAGAAAGTTCGTCAGACGGAAGACGAAGAAGAACGGGTCGAACTCGCAAAAGGCGCTGAAGAACTGATTGTAGACGAAATTCCCGCGATATTTCTTTACTCGATTCCCTACACTTACGCCTATAATTCCGAATTGGAAGGATTCGGATTTGCCGAGGGCAGCGATGAATTTATGGTTTCTCCGTCGGATCGGTTCAGACACGTAAACGAATGGCACGTTTCAAAAGTAAGAGTGCTCAAATAGCCGAGGTGGTGAAACTGGCAGACACGTAGCGTTCAGGGCGCTATGGGGGCAACCCCGTGGGAGTTCGAATCTCCCCCTCGGCACACTTTGAATCGTTTCCTTTGCAAAAGCACAAGAAAATATCGAGAAAAAAGTCGAAATACTCCAAACAAATAAAAATTAAAATAAAAAAATAAAATGGTAACATCGAACAATACAAAACGAAGAAGAACAAAAGGCGCGGCCCCGGCAAGAAAACCGACAAAGCCCGCAAACGCGGACGCAGTCCGCTGGGTCGCTCTTGGCGGCCTTGAAGAAATCGGTCGCAATATGATGTTTTTTGAACACAAAAACGAAATCATCATCATTGACGCCGGTTTACAATTCCCCGAAGAAGAGACGCCGGGAATTGATTACATAATCCCGAACGTTTCTTATCTCGAAGAAAGAAAAGACAAAATCAAAGCGCTCATTGTCACCCACGGACACTACGACCACATCGGCGCTATCCCCTACATTCTCCACAAACTCGGTAATCCGGTTATTTACACAACCGAAATCAGCAAGGAAATAATCCTCAAAAGACAAGAAGACTTTCCGAACTCGCCGAAACCGTCTTTCGTAATAATAAAAGGCGGCGACAAGCAAAAACTTTCCGAATATTTTTCGGTAACTTTCTTTGACGTCATCCACAACATCCCGGAAGGAGTCGGTATGATCTTTCACACTCCGATCGGCAACGTGGTGCACCCCGGAGAATTCAAATTCGATTATGACGATAACGGAAAACCGCGGGGACTCGACACCTGGAAATGGGTTGGCGACCAGAAAATCCACACGCTGATGCTCGACTCCACCGGTGCGGAAACGCCCGGATTCTCACTCTCCGAACGGATTGTCGAAAAAGAACTGGAAAAACTTTTCAAAACGGCGGAAGGAAGAATTATTGTCGGAACTTTTTCTTCGCTTCTCGACCGGTTGGGTGAAATCATAAAAATCGCGGAAAAACTCAAAAGAAAAGTGGCGATAAGCGGCTATTCGATGAAAACGAACATTCAGATAGCCCAGAACCTTAAATACCTGAAAATTCAGAAAGGAACGCTTATTCCGATAGAAGAAGTAAGTAAACATCCGGACAACCGGGTGATGGTCCTTGCGACCGGCGCTCAGGGCGAACCCAACGCCGCGCTGATGAGAATCGCAAACGCCGAACATCGTCACGTAAAAATCAAAAAAACCGACACTTTCGTGCTTTCCTCTTCGATAGTGCCGGGCAATGAACGGAGCGTTCAAAACCTAAAAGACAACCTTTGCCGGCAGGGTGCGACTATCTACCACTATAAGATGCTCGACATTCACTCTTCCGGTCACGCTCCCCAGGAAGAACTGAAAACCGTGATGAAACTGGTAAAACCCAAGCATTTCTTGCCTATTCACGGTTATTACTTTATGCGTTCCCAAAACGCGAAGCTGGCTCAGGAGCACATTGGCTTAAAACCCGAAGACACAATCATCGCCGACAACGGAGTGGTTGTGGAACTCACTAAGGAATCGACTCGCGCTACCGACGAGAGAATCCCCGCTTATTACGTCATGGTTGACGGTCTAGGCGTAGGTGATGTCGGCGAAGTGGTTCTCCGTGACCGGCTTACTCTCGCTCAAGAAGGAATGGTTGTGATTATCGCAACTATAAGCCGTCAGAGCGGCCGGGTCCTGAAAAATCCGGACATCATTTCCCGCGGCTTTATCTACCTGAAAGAGCATAAAGAACTCTTAAACGATATCCGCCGGCGAATTCGGGGGATTTTGGGACGCATCCCGAACAATCAATCGGTTGATGCCGATTACATCAAGTCGTTGATTCGCGACCAGATTGGCCAGTTCTTGTACAACAAGACCCAAAGAAGACCGATGATCTTACCTGTTATAATCGAAGTCTAACGGGATTTGGAATTTGAAGTCCGGAGCTTTATAATCCTTACATGACCGGCAAACCCTCTCTCGTCTCTGGAATACAATCAACCGGAAAGTTGCATTTGGGCAACTATTTGGGCGCGCTCAAGAACTTCGTAGAACTGCAAAACTCGGGAAAATACCGGTGTTATTTCTTCGTAGCGGACCTTCATTCCCTGACCGAAGACTTCTTACCCGCCGAGAAATCGGAGCAAATTTTGGACCTCGCCACAAACTACCTGGCCGCCGGGCTCTCTCCCGAAAAATCGGTTATTTTCCAGCAATCGGAAGTTCCGGCTCACACGGAACTCGGTTGGATATTCGAAACTATGGCTCCTTTGGGAGAAATGGAACGAATGACTCAATTTAAAGACAAGTCGTCAAGCCAGAAAGAAAATATAAACCTCGGCCTTTTGAGTTATCCGACCCTTATGGCTTCCGACATCCTTCTCTACGACGCCGTATTCGTGCCGGTTGGCGACGACCAATCTCAACATTTGGAACTCACAAGAACTCTGGCAAGAAAATTCAACAAAAAATTCGGCAAAACCTTCCCCGAACCAAAGGCTCTGCTTGCCAAAATCCCCCGTCTAATGGGCTTGGATGACCCGACTAAAAAAATGTCCAAGTCCCGTCCGGGCGGCTGCCTTTTCCTTGATGACTCGCCGGAAATAATTCGCAAGAAGATAATGAGCGCGGTCACGGATTCCGGCCGGGAGATAAAACATGACCCAAAAAACAAACCGGCAATCTCCAACCTCATCGACATTTATGCCGCTATAATTAATTATAGCGCTCAACAAGTTGAGAAAAAATTTGAAGGGGCAAAATATTCCGATTTTAAAAAAGATTTGGCCGAGATAGTAGTAAAATCCTTGGAACCGTTCCAAAAGAAAAAGCGAAGTTTAAAGCCGGCCGAAGTCAAAAGAGCACTTGCTAAAGGGAATAAGAAAGCGAACGATGTCGCGTCCAAAAAAATAAAGGAAGTAAAAAATAAAATCGGACTTTTCTAGGCCTTTCTAAGGCTAATCCAGACCGGCCACCCTCCCAGTTTTGTTTCCAGTTCGGCTTCGAATTTATCCGAACGCCGGTATTCGATATTTTTCGCGCCAACTTCTTTTTTCAGGATATCCTCGTTTTTTTGGACCACGTGCAACAATTCGTCCGAGAGTTCTACGGTAAGAATTATTGCGTCTTTGGGTTCCAATCCCGCGTCTTTCCGCAGACCCTGAACCAAACGCTTGAATTCCCGCTGCCAACCTTCTTCTCTTAATTCGTGGGTTATTTCGGTGTCCAACTCGATCTCTTCTTTTAATTTACCATCAAGGGTTATTTTCTTAACGTTTACTTCTTCAAGTAAAATCTGCAAGAGCGCCCTGTTTCTTAATTCATGATTCCTGACTCTTAATTCGTTTAAAGGTTGGCGAACCTTAATACCGAGCTCTGCTCTTTTGGCAAGTGCCGAGCTTGCAAGACGTCTTAATTCATCCATTTCACCAAGCAAAGCCCTTTCTTTTTCGGTAAGTTTTCCCGCCTTCGGCCAATCGGCCAAATGAACCGAGTGGTTGTTGCCTATGTTCTGATAAACAACTTCCGAGAGATACGGCATAAAAGGTGCAATCACACGAACTGTTTTATCGAGCGCATCGTGCAGAGTTTCGAAAAACGCCGCATCTTCCCGGCCGCGGCTCCGGCGGACATACCAGGTCGACAAATCGTTTATGTATTCTTCTATTGTCCGGGTCGCCCGCACCGTATCGTAATTTTCAAGATTTCCGGTAACCGCACCAACCAATTCTTTCGTGCGAATATCTATCCATTCGTCGATTACCGTTTTTTTCGGTTTTACCGCTCCCCGCCGCCAACCGGCGGCATTCGAATAGGTATCGAAGTAGCGTGAAACATTCCAAAGAATAAGAATATTCTTACGATAAACTTTTTCGAGTTCCCGAACGCTGAAATTCAAGTCCCCCGCCTGCATCACCGCCGAGTTCATAAGGTAAAAACGCAGGGCATCGACGCCATATTTGTTAATCACTTCCCACGGGTCCGGAAAATTGTTTTTCGACTTGGACATCTTCGCTCCGTCTTCGGCAAGAATCGTCCCGGTAGTAACGACATTTTCAAACGGCGCTTTCTTGAAAAGAATGAGGGAAACAATATGCATCACATAAAACCAGGCTCGGGTTTGCGGAATGTATTCGGCTACAAACTGAGCCGGAAAACGCTTCTTGAAAACCTCTTTGTTTTCGAAGGGATAATGAAATTCGGCAAAAGGCATCGAAGCCGCCTCGACCCAAGAGTCGAAAATTTCTTTTATTCTTTGCATCTTGCCGGGGCATTTCGGACACTTAAAAGAAACTGCGTCGATATGAGGCCGGTGTAAATCCACCAATCCGGTCTCGTCGCGCGGAAGTTTTCGGAACGCCACCTCTTCGGCTCCGGCTGTACCCAAAAATTCGTAACCGCGCTTTTGCTGCTCCCGAACCGCTCCCTCGTTGCTCCAACCTTGCATTGCCTGCCAGAGCATCCATAACGGATACTCGTGGCTTACGATTACGATAGTTTTATTGTCATATTTCTCTTCAATCTCGTTTACAAACTCATAAACACGCTTACGCAAATCGGTAAGTGATTCCCCTTCCGGCGGACGTTTGGAAAATTTTTCCAAGTCCGAAGAAAAATAAGCGTGATATTCGCTG
>Ga0210057_1006656_pt1 | contig 14288 bp, 12 predicted proteins | sample CryGeyCG2114_010_2_FD_183968 | JGI IMG/M metagenome (GOLD analysis project Ga0210057, IMG submission 183968) | Groundwater microbial communities from aquifer - Crystal Geyser CG10_big_fil_rev_8/21/14_0.10 (SPAdes) (version 2) | ecosystem: Environmental > Aquatic > Deep subsurface > Groundwater ... | reverse complement strand
AAAAAGAAATGGGAAACAAAAGAAATTGAAAAAAGTTTTGGGGGGTTAATTCCAATTTCTGGCCCTCATAAAAATACTGTTAGAGATGGATTAATTCTTGTGGGGGATGCAGCTGGTTTTGCTTCCCCAATGTTTGAAGGCGGAACATCTCTTGCTTTAACTTCAGGAAAGTTTGCTGCAGACACTGCACTAAAAGCAGTGAAAAAAAATGATTTTACTAAAGAAGTCCTGAAAGAATACGAAGAATTGTGGAAAAAAGAATTTCCGGATTATACTAAATTAATTAAAGGAAAAAACGCGTTATATAAATTAAGTGAAGAAGAATTAAATTGTATTGCAGAAGTAATGCCAAATAATATTAGTGAAATAAGTTTTTTTGAAAGAATTTTAACTGGATTGAAATTGTTTATTAAAAAACCTTTTTTGTTTGGGAAAGGAATTGATTCTGCAGCAAAAGCTTTTGGTTACAGCAGGGCGAAATATTATGGATGGTGAAGTAAAAAAAATTCTTCAGGAATTAAAGCAAGCAGGAACTGAAAAAAACAGAAAAGGAATGAAAAGATTTGGAATTAATGCTGAAACTGCTTTTGGAACAAGCGTGGTTGAAACAAGAAAAATAGCAAAAAAATACAAAAAAAATCATGTTCTTGCACTGAATTTATGGAAAACTAATTTTCACGAAGCAAGAATGTTAGCTGGGTTTGTTGATGAACCGAAAAAAGTTTCTGAAAAACAAATGGAAGAATGGGTTAAAGATTTTAATTCATGGGATATATGTGATCAGGTTTGTTCAAACTTGTTTGATAAAACTGATTTTGCCTGGGAAAAAGCAGTTGAATGGACTGAAAGAAAAGAAGAATTTGTTAAAAGAGCTGGCTTTGTTTTAATGTGCTGCCTTGCAGTTCACGACAAGAAAGCAGAAGATAAAAAATTTGAGGAATTTTTTCCACTCATAAAAAAACATTCAATAGATGAAAGGAATTTTGTTAAAAAAGCAGTTAACTGGGCATTAAGACAGATAGGAAAAAGAAATAAAGTTTTGAATAAAAAAGCCATTATGCTTGCAGAAAAAATTTCAAAAATTGATTCTAAATCAGCTAAATGGATTGCTTTAGATGCATTAAGGGAACTGCAAGACAATAAAGTACAGAACAGGATAAAGGGATAAAATGAACCAAAAAAAATGGCTTTCTTTTCTTTCAGGCCAGCCGGGAAATGCATCAGAAAATCACAAAACAGCAAAAATTTATTCAAAACCATTGAATTCCTGCAAAAATGTTTTGGACATCGGATGCGGGGAAGGAATAACCCTTTTACTTTTAAAAGAAAAAGGAATCAAAGGAACAGGAATAACATTAAACAAAAAAGATGCACTGAAAGTATTCAGCAAAGGAAACCCTGTTGTTATAGGGGACATGCATGAACTCCCATTCAAAAACGAATCTTTTGACGGAGTTTATTCAAAAGATTCTTTTGAGCATTCTTTTGCCCCGTTTATTGCTTCAAAAGAATTTTCCAGAGTCCTGAAAAAAAACGGGTTGCTTGTTCTTGTAATGCCGGAAAAAGAATGGATTAAAGAAGAATACCATTTTCATTGCTTTACGCCTTATCAGATAAAAAGCTTGATGGAAAAAAACGATTTTTTGCTGAAAAAAGCCTCTTTTAACTTATTTTATGATTTTTATGTTTTTGAAAAAACTGAAAAAAAGAAAAGCAAGGAAATAAGATTAATTGAACTCAACTATTTTTTTTGGGGGATTCTCAGGGCGCTTTCAGCCCCTTTTCTGAAAACCTACTTTAAAACAAAACAATTTAAAAGCTGAAACTGCTTTCATTTTTTATGGAGAAAATTTTAACAGAAGAAAGAACAAAAAAACTAAAACATATTAAAGGATTTATGAGGGACGCCGCGGTTCATTTACGTGATGAAGCAGAAAATCTACAAGATAAAAAATACTATGAAAGAATGATAAAAAACATTGATACTGTGCCGCTTTATTTGTTTCCAAGAAACGATTTAGCTCATCATATTTACAGGATTGGGAAATATGTTTATTCTTCTGTGGTTTTAGGCCAACATGTTCAGGACATAAGAGTAATAAAAAAAGGAAATAAAATCATTGGAATTGAAGGAAAAAGAAGAATTGAATTGCCTGCAAACCTTTTTTTTAATGGGGATGTTATCAGCTGGGAAGGGCTAAAAACATTAGCTCATGAATATGCTCATGACCCGATAAGAGGCAACCCGGAAAAAATAGAAGAATTGTTTGCTGACTTAATTAGTGCAAAAGTTTTGGTTAAAATGGGAACTCCAAGAAGAAAAGTTTTATCATTGTTTACTGGAAGAGAAGGAGTTTACGGGGGATTTGATTACCGCGAAGCAATAAAAAAAGCAATTACTCCAAAGAAATTAATAAAAAGGCCTGCAGGAAAACAATGGACAGGCCCGGAAGGAATAAAAAAAAGAAGAAAACCTGAAATAATTGACATAACCAAAAGAAAAAAACCTTTTTATAGAAAGGTCGCATAAAAAAAACTGGAATAATACTTAACCAAAAAAACACAAGAATTAAATTAAAGTAAAACAGTATTATTCTGTTGTTTATGAACAAGAATGTTTTTTTTGTTTTGTTTTTTGTTTTGCTGCTTTCTTTTGCTTCGGCAAAAAGTTATTATCTGCCAAAAGCAGAAGTTTATCTGAAAATCCAGCCAGATGCCTTAATTGAAGTGGAAGAAAAAATTACCTTTGATTTCACAGACAAATATACTTTTGCTTACAGGGATATAACAAAAGGCCAGTGGGAAATAAGCAATATACAAGTGTTTGAAGGAAACACAGAACTTAATCCGGAAATAAGCAGTTATGGAAATTACACCAGAATTAAATGGTTTTATTCAGCTGAAAACCAGCAAAAAACTTTTACAATAAAATACAGCTTAAAAAAAGCAATAACTGCGTACAATGATGTCGCTGAATTAAACTGGAAAGTCTGGGGTGAAGGATGGGGCGTTCCATTAAACGAATTATACGGTTTCATTGAGCTGCCCGATGTTGTGGGAAACCCAAAAGATGTTTTTGTCTGGGGGCACCCTGAAGTAAACGGAAAAATCGGGTTAATTGAAAACAAAAAAATTTTGTTCCAGATTTTTAGCGTCAAAAGCAGTGAATGGATTGAAATCAGGACAGCTTTTCCGGCTGAACTGCTTTCATCAAAAGAAAATGCAACAATAAAAAATGAAGCAGGATTAGAAAAAATAATTGAAGAAGAAAAAAATTATGGAACAGAATCATATGAAGCAGTCTGGTTCTTGTTGCTGCTGCAGCTTGCCTTGTTTGCCGGGGCATGGCATTTTTTCGGAAGAGAACCAAAAATTGAATATAATGCAATTTATGAAAGGGAAATTCCATACAATTACAGCCCTGCAGTGGTTAATGCTTTAAGGCATCAATGGACTAAAGAACCTGACTTAAACCAGATTACAGCAGAAATACTTGATTTATGCTTAAAAGGAAAACTAAAAATAGAAGAAATAAGAAAACCTGCTTTTCTGGACAAAGGAGAATACAAAATCCATATAACAAGCCGTTCAACTGAAGGCCTGCCTTCCAGCGAAAAAACAATAATGGACTTGATTTTTACTGCAGCAAAAGGAAAGTTTCAGGGATTTATAATGAAAAAATTCAAGGAAGACGAAACCCCAAATGAACTGCTTTTATCTGAATTAAAGGATTTTTTGGCAAGCGATTCACATAAAAGCATGGAAATCGCAAACTTTTGGAAAAAAGAAGTGAAAAAAACAGCTGAAGAAATGGAGTTTTTTTCAGCCAAAAACGGAATAATCCAATACTTTATTGGAACAACAATTGTTTTTTCCCTTTCCCTTGCATTGGCTTCGTTTGCCGCAGTAATTATTTTAATTGAAGCGTTTTTTCTTGTGGCTTTTTTCCCTGATGCTCTGCCTAACAGAACAAAAAAAGGAGCAGAACATTATGCTAAATGGATGAACCTAAAAAAATTCCTTGAAGATTTCAGCAATTTAAAAAACATGCCTCCTACTGCAATTCCTTTATGGGAAAAATACTTGGTGTATTCAATTCCTTTAGGAATAGCAAAAAAAGTAGAAAAAGCAATGAACCATGTATTCAAGGACTATAAAGGAGAATATAATGGAGCAATTTTTATGGCTGGAAGCCATTCTTTTTCTGTTTCAAATTTTGGTTCTGCCATGACCAATTTTTCTTCTGCTTTTGCTTCTTCCACTGCAAGCTCCGGAAGCGGGGGCTTTGGAGGCGGAGGAGGCGGAGGAGGAGGCGGAGGCGGAGGAGGCGCAGGCTAACCGTGCGCAAATTTTAAACCTTTTAATTGCCTTGTTTTATAAAAATAGAATTTTCTAAGTTCTCTATTGATTGCCTTGTTTCCTTTAACGTCATTCCATAAAGCATTTAATTCAAACAATGTTTTTGCGTTTTCTATTCCACCTGATATTATTTTGATCTGTTCTTTGGTTGGCTTTGCTTGTGCAAATTCTTGTTCTTTTTTTCTTAACCATTCCTTCATTTCTTCAGGCAGGGCATTATAACGTTTTTTTAGTTCAGTTCTTACTTTTGCCATGGCTTTTTTTCTTTGCTGTTCAGGCAGTCTTGCAAGCTCTGCTTTTGCTTTTGCAATATCTGCATAAGAATTAAATGCCATTAACGCGCCGTCAATTTCTTCTTGTATTCCAATTAAACTGATTTTGTTTTTTCTTAATTCAAAAACAAATAGGTTATTGCCAATTTTAATGCCTACTGCCGGCCAGTCCCTGACAAGACCTAACTTTGGGGCAACAAAAGGCAACTTCCCTGCCGTTCTAAAAGAAGTTCTTTTTTCAGGAATAGATTTTGTTAAGGGAGTTAATCCTGTTCTATTTTGGCTATTTAAAGCAGTTGCCTTGCGTATTTTCATACCAAATTATTGCTTTTCTTTATTTAAAAAACCAGCGTTTTATTAAAAAGCTGAGAGAAAAAAGGAGTTCAAGTTTGAAGCTGAACCCAAAAAAAGTGCGTAGTGTATAAACAACAGATTTAAATAAATGTAGTGTATAATATTTTTATGGTTTTTATAAGAAAAATTAAGGGTTATTTTGTTTTGGCGCATTCTGTCAGAAAAAGAAAAAAAACAGTACAGAAAACAAAATATGTCGGGAAAGCTTTGCCTTCAAAAGAAAGGCTGGAACAGTTAAAAAAAGAGTTTTTAAAGGAACTCAAAGGAAAAAAATACAGGTATTTTTCAGGAGAAGAAATAGAAGAAATTGAAAAAAAGAAAACAGAATATTCCAAGGAAAGAAAAAAATTGAGTTCTCTGGAAAAAGAAAAATATTTCAAAAATTTTATGATAAGGTTTACTTATGACAGCAGCAAACTGTCAGGAGTTGACATTACATTAAGGCAGACGCACTTAATTCTCAAAGACGGCATTATTCCAAAAGATTTCAAGAACTTAAAGACAGTTAAAGAAATTGAAAACCACGAAAAAGGCATTGTGGCAATAACAAAATATAAAGGAAAACTGAATATTAAGTTCATAAAAAAACTGCACAAAATTCTTTTTGCAGGAGTCAGCAATGAAATAGCTGGAAAACTTAGGAGTGAATTGAAAAGAAACGTTAAAATTGAGGGAACACCTTTTGTTCCCCCAAAATGGAATGAACTTGAAAGAGAACTGAAAAATTTTTTTAAATGGTATAAATCTGAAAACAGAAGAATGCATCCTTTAGAATTAGCAGCATTAATTCACTTAAAAATGGCTTCAATTCAGCCTTTTGTTGACGGCAACAGCAGGCTGTCAAGGCTTTTAATGAACTGGATTTTATGGAAAAAAGGATATCCATTAATTGACATAAAAATCGAGGATTTGGAAAAGTATTATAATGTTTTAGATGAATTTCAGATTGAAGGAAAAGAAAAGCCATTCATAAAATACATTAAAGAAAAATACTTGGAAAACTGGTAAAAGCTGAGAGAGGGAACAAGTATTTCAGTGCAGTTTATCTGCCTCTCGATTGTCCTTTTATATTCTAACGATATTACTGACCAAAAAGTTTAATAAATTGTAATAATAATATTTTAAATGCCTAAACGAATTAGCCGACTTTGGCAAAGAATTGTGAAAAGAAGACAAGCAGAAAGACAATTTGTGCAAAAAAACCTTCAAGATCCAGAAGTAGCAAGAAAAGCAAGAGAAGCAGTAGCAAGAAAAGCAAGAGAAATACACCAGAATCCTAAAAGACAAAAAGAATACGAGCAGAGAATGAGAGAAGAAGTTAACAAGCCAGGTTTTGTTACAATGCTAATTAATACTATTTTTAGAAGAAGATAATAACCCTTATAGTTTTATTGCTTTGTTATCAGCCACTTCCATAAAGGAATAAAATTTATTCCTTTTTCTTTTTTTTCAGTGTCTTTAGTTATTATCACTAGTTTTTTTGTTTTCTTGAATTTTTGTTTGAATTCCAGCAAGCCTTCAATCTCTCTTTTTGGGATTTGGTTAGTATAAGTTACATTTATTGCCGTTAATTCATTGTTTTCTTTTGTTATGAAATCAATTTCTCTTTTTTCTTTCCAAAAATAAACGTCTGTTTTCCTTCTTTTTAATTCAATTAAAACTGTGTTTTCCGCCAATTTGCCTGAATCATCAGAAAATTTGAATGAAACCGCATTCCTTAACCCTGTGTCAACTGAATAGGCTTTCATTTTTTGGGTTTGTGTTTTAATTTTCCACGAAAATTCATTTAACTTAAAAAGCAAAAACACTTCTTCAAAAAAAGGAACATATTTTTTGACTGTATCATAATGCAGATTCAGTGCCTTTGCTATAGTGTTATATGAAAACTGAGAACTAATGTTTGTCATTAAATAATAACCTATTTTTTTGACTGTTTCCGTGTCAGCTTCAAATCTTGATACAATATCCCTAAACAAAATGTCATTATACAAGTCAACCAGAATTGTTTTAGAAACAAATTCATCTTTGTCTATTGTTTCAGGAAACCCTCCTTTTTTTAAATAAATTTCAAGGAAATGAGTTACTTTTTCTCTTTTTGATATTTGTTCAGGGTTTTCAATATTATGATAATTTAAGAATTCTTTAAACGAAAAAGGAGTGACAATTTTTGTTATGTGCCTGCCGGTTAATGTTTTTCCTATGTCTCTTGAAATCAGGGAAGCAGAAGAACCTGAAACAAAAACCTGCTTGAATTTTTTTCTGTCATAATAAACTCTTATTGTTTTTTCCCATTCATTAATGTTCTGGATTTCATCCAAGAAAACATGAGAAATTTCAGGGTTGAGCTCTAAAGAATTCTTTATTGCTTCTTCTAATTCCTTCAATTGAGGGTCATCAAAGTTCAAATACAAAATATTTTTTGGTTTAACTCCCTGCTTAATCAAATTAAATATTACCTGATACAACAAGACTGTTTTGCCAGACCTTCTTATTCCAATAATATCCTTAATATGAGGTAATTCAAGGTTCTTTAATAAATCAGATAAAAATAACCTTTCAACCCCAACCAACGCATTTAAGCTGCCAGGATTATCCCACCATATATTCCATTTCTGGATAGATTCCTTCACAAAACAAACATAAGCCAATTCCTTTATAAAGGTTTCCACGAACGTGGAATAAAAACTATGTTTTTATAACATGCGTATAGAACCTTTTTTTGCAGTGTATTGTATTCTATAAAGTGCTACTCCCTTTCAGAACCTGTTTCTTTAGGTTATGCCGTTAACTTTCCAATTAGAATTAACGTTATGTTGTTAAGCTGAGAGAGTTCTTTTACCTACTGGTTAAACTTAGTTAATTGTTAAGTGACAGCGCTTATGGCTCCGTTTTTTTGTTTGTCACTGTATACTTGGTTTGGTGTAAGGTATTTTAAGCTTGAGTGTGGTGTGTTGTTGTACTCGCGCTGGAAGCGTTTGAGCAAACGGTTCGCGTGTGCAATGTCGCGAACCGTGAACTGGTTTAGGAATCGTTTTATTTTTTTGACTACTGCTTCTGCTTTGCCGTTGCATTTTGGATTGTATGGTCTGGTTTTAATGTGTTTGATGCCGTTCATGTTTTTATCAAAGTTTTTTCTGTAAACTCCGCCGCAATCTGTGAGAACTGCTTTGAATCCTTTAGTTTCTTGCTTGGCTAACTGTAAGTTGTCAAGTGTGTTGATGAGGTTTGCTTTTGGGTATGCTTTTAGTGCATACAGTTTTCTGCTTGCGTCATCTTCGTAAAAAGAGAAGCAACAGCGTACTCCGTTTTTGATTCTTTTTATTCCCCTGTCTGTGTGCATTAAGGAAAAAAGTTTTCTTCTCTCATATCTTTTTGGTTTAACTTTTTTCTTTGGTTTTTTTGGAAACCATTTTTTCTTGTATCGTTGAACTGTTCTTAAGCAAACTTTTTTTGAGTGAATCCATGCAAGAATGCTTGATTTTGTTTTCTTCAACAATCGCTTTAAGTGTTTTTGCAGTTGCCTGCTGATTTTGTTCCAGACTCTTTTAGCTGTTCTTTTGAAACGAGCAGGCAAACCATGCTTTGCTCTGTTCTTCCATCTGTAAACTGTTTTTCTGGAAACACCAAGCGTTTCCTGCAGTTTCCAACCGGAAACCAGACTATCCACTATTCTTTTAACAAACTCGCTATCATATTTCATTGTGGGAAACCTCCATTTTGTTCATAAAAACGGAGTTCCCACACTCATTTTAAAGCAGGGACATATCCGATGTCACACAACACTTAGATATGTGGCTGCTGAAAAAATAAACAAACCTATCCCTGCAAAAAAAACTGCTATTTCCTGTAAAGAATAGTGCTGACGTCTAATAACTCTTTTTGAGATTGAAATAAAATAAGCAATTGCACCTATTGAAAGTGCCAGTAGAATAAACCAAAAAAAAGATTTTAAACCAAAATAAAAGATTGCTACAAATCCAAAAATCAAAATAATAAATATTAGTTTTGGGCGATTAGTTTTTATGAATTTATCAATATTTTCTTGAACTATTTTCTTTGCATTTTGCGTATTTATTCTTGACAAATAGTTTGCCCAAAAGTCTGTTGAAATTTTTTTGGCTTTTGGAAAATATTTAATAATTATTTTTCTTACCCAACTTATTATCTTTGTTAACACAACTTCATCTTCTATTCCCATTGTTTCAGCACCTTAATCCAACTAACCTTAACCAAAAGGTAAAAGCTGAGAGAGGGATTCGAACCCTCGATCTTCCGCTAACCATGCTGACCTTAATCTAATCAAAACAATGCAATTGCCTTTTTTCTTTTTGGGCAACTTGCACTTTTTCTTTTTCGGAAAAAAGAAAAAGGGCAGCGCTGCAGGCGGATGCATATCCTCTCTGCCACCTCAGCATTAAACGTTAATATAATCACTGGTAGGGGTGCTTTTAAAAGATTTTCTGATAAAAGAATTATTAATAGAAAGCAAATTCTAATGGATTTATTTTAAGTATATTATATGTATTGTAATTAAAGTGATTTAAATGGGTTTAAGACCAGGAAAATGTTATAGAGCACAGTCAAAACCAGCGTTCACCAGAACTGCTGTTAAAGTGCATAAAAGAAACTATATTGGCGCTACTCCTGGAGTAAAAACAAGACAATTTAATTCAGGCAATCCATTAAAAAAATACACTCATATAGCTGATTTGATTGCAGAAGAAAAGGTTCAGATAAGGGATAATTCACTTGAATCAATCAGAGTTGCAATTAACAGAGATTTAACTAAAACTGTTGGAAAAGAAAACTTTTTTATCAGACTAAGAATTTATCCTTATCATATTTTAAGAGAAAATAAGCAGGCACAAGGAGCTGGAGCAGACAGAGTAACAAAAGGAATGAGCCACCCATATGGAAAGCCAATTGGAAGAGCCGCCAGAGTAAGAGCAAAGCAGAAAATATTGAGTGTTTTGTTTAACGAAGAGCATTTAAAAGTGGTTAAGGAAGCATTAACTAAAGCCAAGCCAAAACTTACCTGTAAAGTATCAATTAGAGTAGGACAAGATATAGAATCAATTGGAACCTTGCCAAAAAGAATCAAAATAAGAGAAGTAAAAGAAAAAGAAGAAGAAAAAACAGAAGAAGGAAAAGAAGAAGAAAAGAAAGAAAAAGGAAAAGACGGCAAAGCAATAGAAAAGAAAACTGAAAAAGGAAAAACAGAAGAAAAGAAAGGCGAAAAAGGAAAAGACAGTAAAGGAACAGAAAAGAAAGAAGAAAAAGGAAAAGAAAAGAAAAAGAAGTAATTTAATCTAATTCTGTTAATTATTATTTATGAAATATCTTTTTGTTTTGGGAAGAGACCAAATTTTATCTATTACAGAAATACTTGTTTATTTAAAAAACAGAAACATTGAATTTGAATTAAAAGAAAAAGAAACTGATTCAATTTTAATTAAAGCAGAAAAACTTCCGTTAAATAAATTAATCCACGATTTAGGCGGAACAACAAAAATAATTGAAATTTTGTTTGAAGGAGAAACTTTTAATGAAATAGCTGAACAAATAGAAAAAAAAGAATTATTTGAATGGATGAATGAAAAATTCAGTTATTCAATGAATTTTTATGGAAAAGAAATAAACAAAAAAGAAACAATAGAAGAATTTTTCAAAAACAAATTCAAGCAATTAAAAAAGAAAGCGTTTTATAGAAAACCAAAAAAGCACAAAATTAAGGGATTTAACAGTTCTCCTACTCAGGTTTATTCATGGGATTTAATTGAAGAAAAAAGCGATTTTGTTTTCTTTAAATCAGACAAAATTTATTTTGGGGTAACAGTCGAATGTTTTAATCCAAAAGAATTAAGGAAAAGAGATAACGGCAGACCAGCACAAAGCAAAATAAGTGCTGTTTCTTTAAGATTAGCAAGGATTTTAATTAATTTATCCGGAGCAAAAGAAAATCAGGTTTTATTAGATCCATTTTGTGGAATTGGAAGTGTTTCACAAGAAGCAATGTTTAATGGAATAAACACTATTGGAATTGAATTAAATGAAGAAACAGCTGGAATGGCAAGAAAAAACCTTGAATGGTTTGAAAAAACATATAAAACAGGAAAAACATGGAAAATAATTCAAGGAGATTCAAGCTTTGTTAAAGAAACATTACAAGGAAAAAAATTTGATGCAATTGCTTCAGAACCATATTTAGGGCCTTATCTGAAAAAAAAGCCGGTTGAAAGAGAAGCAAGAAAAATAATTGAAGATTTAACAAAACTTTATTCTGCTTTTTTCAGAAAACTTTCTTTGATTATAAACAATCAGAAAATTGCAATTATTTTACCTGAAATTAAATGCTCTAATGGAAAAAGCATTCCATTAACAGAAAAAGTTTTTTCTAATTACTTCAAATCAGTTAATCCAATAAAAGAAATTAACGAAAAAGCTTTTCCATACAATTACATGGAAAAAGAAAGCAATTTAAGCAGAAAAATTTATTTATTAGAAAAAATTCAATAATTGCGCCTTCCTTTTTTCTTTTTGGGCAACTTGCACTTTTTCTTTTTCGGAAAAAAGAAAAAGGGCAGAGGCATTAGAATTAATAATAAGTTTCTACTTTTCTTTAACTGATTAAAATGAAAAACATAATGTGGTTTAGAGAAATAAAAAAAGAAGACATTCCTTCAGTTGGAGGAAAAGGAGCTAATTTAGGGGAAATGGTTAACGAAGCATTTCCTGTTCCAATGGGTTTTGTGATTACAGCACAAGCATATTTTAGATTTATTAAAGAAAAAGGAATTGAACAAGAAATAATAAAAAAAATCGATGCAATTGAAGTGGAAAAAACTGATGAATTAGAAAAAATTTCAAAAGAAATAAGAGAACTGATTTTAAGGACACCAATGAACAAAATGCTTGAAGCAGAAATAAAAGATTGTTATTCAAAAATGGGACAAAAAAAGATTGCTTTTATTTCAACAAGAGAAGAAGAATATGTTGCAGTAAGAAGTTCTGCTACAGCAGAAGATTTACCAAGCATTTCTGAAGACGAACATGTTTTACTTAAAGTTAATGGAAAACCGGTTTACAACAAAATAAGTGAAGTCTATAAAAAAATTGATGAAGGAAAAAATTTGTGCCTTGAAGTTCCTGCAATGAAAAACAACAAAATAGAATGGACAGAAGCAGAAAGCTTATTCAGACACAAAGCAAACAAAGACACATTATTTAAAATAAAAACACGTACTGGAAGAGAAATAGTGATTTCACCTAACCATACACTGATTGTTTTAGATGAAAACAAACTTCAACCAAAAACACTGCATATTTCTGAAATGAAAAAAGGAATGAAAGTTCCTGTAACCGCATTTATTCCTGAAATCAAATGTGAAAAAACAATTAATGTAAATGATTATGTTAAAGGAGAAGAGGTAGCAGAAGAAAACGGAAAAATAATGATTAAAAACAATTCAACTAACTGGAAAATACAAAATGGACTGCCTAAAAAAATTAAAATAACAGAAGACTTTGCATATTTTTTAGGTCTTTACATAGCTGAAGGTTCAACATACAAGAAAAGCACGATTTCAGTAACAAACTCAAATAATAAGCTGTTGGATAAAGCTAAAATATTCTTGAAAGAAACAGGAATCTACAAAAACCAAAAAATAAACAAAGGAAGCATAAGAATTTATTGTCCTTCATTAGTTAGGTTTTTACACGAAACAAGTGGAAGACCATTGGAAAAAAAAGGAAAAGGAAGATTATGTTCTGTTAAAAGAATTCCTGATTTTGTTTTTGGATGGGAGAAAAAAAATATTGCCACATTTCTTAGAGGTTGTTTTGACGGAGATGGAACAGTAAGCAAATCAGAAATTTCATATTGCACTACTTCAAAAATGCTTGCAGGAGGCATGCTGAAACTATTGGAGATTCTTAAGATAGAGTTTTATATAAACAAAAAGAAAAATGCATTTAATATAAGTATTGCAAGAAAAGACATGGAAAAATTCAATAATTTAATTGGATTTGAACACGAAAAGAAAAAAAACAGATTAAATAATTTGATAAAAGAATACAAAAAAAAAGAAAAACACCCTGAATTCAAATACAATCTGAATGTTTCAGAAGAATTAGCAAAAAGAATAATGAAAGAAATAGAAAACAAGCTTCCAAAAGAAGAATTTGAAATATTACTATGCAAAGAATGCGGAAACAAAACAGAACAGACAAGCTACTATAAAAACAAGAAAAGATATTTTTGTAGAAACTGCAAAAAAACATTTTATGAAGAAGAAGTAAAAAAAGAAAAAACTGAAAAATATATTTATTTTGATGAAAAAGGAAGATTCATAAAAGGAGCGACTCCTTGGAATTATGGAAGTATGCTGGGAAAATACACATTAAATGCCCTTGAAAAGAAAGCAAAAAAATATGGAATAGAAAATGTGTTTGAAATATTCAACGGAACAGTTAAATGGGATGAAGTAAAAGAAATTACTCCAGTAAAATACGATGGATGGGTTTATGATTTTACTGTTCCAGGAGTAGAAAATTTTGCATCTGGATTAGGGGGAATAATAACACATAATTCCGCAAGTTTTGCAGGACAACAAGAAACTTTTTTGAATATAAAAGGAAAAAATGATGTGGTCGAAGCAGTGAGAAAATGCTGGGCTTCTTTGTTTACTGCAAGAGCAGTTTATTACAGAAAAAAACAAGGATTTGAAACAGAAAAAGTAGGAATAGCAGTTGTAATCCAAAAAATGATTGATTCTGAAGCAGCAGGAATATTGTTTACTGCAGAACCAACAGGAGATACAACAAAAATGGTTATTGAAGCAGGATATGGATTAGGAGAAGCAGTTGTTTCCGGAAGCATTACTCCAGATACATATACAATAGAAAAATCAACATTTAAAATAGTGGAAAAAAAGATTGCAAAACAGGAATGGAGCATTGAAAGAGCCGGAAGAGGAAATGAAAAAAGAGAAGTCCCAAAAATAAAGCAAATGAAACAAAAAATAGAAGACAAATTTATTGTTAATTTAGCTAAAATGGGAAGACAAATTGAAAACCATTACAAAAAACCAATGGATATTGAATGGGCAATGCAGGAAAAACAATTATATATTGTACAGGCAAGACCAATAACTACTTTAGGAATGAAAGAAAAAACAGAAAAATCAAAATCAAAAATAATTGAAACTAATGCAGAAATAATTGGAAAGGGCTTAAGGGCTTCCCCTGGAATTGCTTCAGGAAAAGCAGTAATAATTCCTGATGCAAAAGACGCAGACAAAGTAA
>Ga0210057_1006655_pt1 | contig 14289 bp, 14 predicted proteins | sample CryGeyCG2114_010_2_FD_183968 | JGI IMG/M metagenome (GOLD analysis project Ga0210057, IMG submission 183968) | Groundwater microbial communities from aquifer - Crystal Geyser CG10_big_fil_rev_8/21/14_0.10 (SPAdes) (version 2) | ecosystem: Environmental > Aquatic > Deep subsurface > Groundwater ... | reverse complement strand
TCAAAAACCTACAGCTTTATAAAGACCTTATGGAGTTTATAGGTTGGAATACTATTTTTGAGATGGATGACGTGGTAGGGTATAGGAGCGGAACTAATGGAGATCTGTGGTTTGTAAAGTCTGAAAGCAAAGAAATACAAGATCATGATGCACTTGGCATGAACCATATTTCATTTCGAGTGAGTACTATCTCAGATGTTGATGAAATACATTCATTTCTCGAGAAGAAGGATATTAAAATGCTTTTTGATACCCCAAAACACCGACCAGAGTTTGCCTCATCCCAAAAAGAAACCTATTATCAAATCATGTTCAAATCCCCAGATAATATATTGTTTGAGGTGGTGTATATAGGGAAGAAATAAAATGTATGTCTGACCACACAGTCAAGCAAAAGACGGGAGTATCCTTTATCTTGGATTGAACATACAGAGGAAATAATACAAATTCTTGTTAATGACTAACAGATATGATTTCTGATCTCGCAGGAGATAATATTTCTACGATATAAAATTTTTCCTCATATGATATAATATACTCATGCTTAAAACAAGCCGTTCATCAACATACCCAATAAATGACATCATTCTGCACCGCTGGTCGCCACGCGCGATGACCGGTGAATCAATTGACGATACCACGCTCAAGAGTTTTTTTGAAGCTGCACGATGGGCTCCAAGTAGCATGAACAATCAACTTGTTCGATTTATATATGCAAAACGAGATTCCGAGGACTTCAAAAAATACATGAACGTATTGGTTGAATTTAATCAAGGTTGGTGCAAAGATGCAGCGGCATTAGTCATGATCATTTCACGAGAAAAGTCATATCACAAAAATATGCCGCAACCATCACACGCACTAGAATCAGGCGCATGTATGCAGAATCTTATGCTTGAGGCAACAAGTAAAGGCTATGTCGCACACGGCATGACTGGATTTGATTTTGACGCAGCACACAAGCTTCTTGGACTCAGTGAAGATTGGAGCGTTGATGTAATGCTTGCCATTGGAATATTTGACAAAACTAAATCTGAAGAGATGAATGAAGAGGTGTCAGATCGCAAACCGCTTTCAGAGCTTGTCTTTGAAGGAGTGCTTCCTAAGGGTTTTGAGTAAATACTCTTTTCAACTCAGTTAACTATTTGCTATAGTAACTACATGCTCTATCTCTCGATTGCAGGCATCATCGCATTCTCACTGATTCTGATTAAAGCAGCAGATACATTATCTGTTCATCTCAAATCAATCGCTACAAAGACGCAGATAGGTGGGTTTTTTCTTACTTCCTTTATTGTTGGGCTTGCGACCAGTTTGCCAGAACTTTTTGTGGGAATAACGTCTGCCTTGAATGGCGTACCAAATATCTCACTGGGGAATGCGATCGGGTCAAATATTGCAAACATGACGATTGTTGCAGGTGGTGCAGCGCTTATTGCCGGAAAACTGAAGATTCGAAATCAATCGTATGCCACGGATTTACTCCATTCATTTATTGCAGGAATGGCACCATTATATTTGCTCATGGATAGGTCATTATCTCGCGTTGATGCACTTATCCTTATAGCATTGTATTTTTTTTACAACTATGCGATTCTGAAGCGAAGAAACAACGAGATGCATCGGGACAAGTCTAGTATGATCTGGACTCTGTTTCGAAAAATCACGCATCCAAATACACGTAAGAATTTTATGTATATTTTCCTCTCAATTGCCACAATACTGTTTTCGGCTGATATGATCGTCCGAATTGGTATGAGTGTGGCAGAGGGACTCAACATCTCGGTACTTTTGGTAGGACTCTTTTTTGTGGCAATCGGTACCAGTCTCCCGGAGTTTGTGGTCGAGTTTCAGGCAATCAGAAAGCAGGATGCGCCATTGTACATGGGAAATCTGCTGGGATCGATTGTAGCAAACGGAACACTCGTTGTGGGAATTACTGCACTCATTCACCCCATAGAAATTCAGGCATTTAGTGATTATCTGGTGGCGACACTCGCATTTTTACTCATATTCTTTGTTTTCTACTTCTTTATCCGCACCAAAGAAATGATCAATCGCTTCGAAGGATTTGTTCTCATTTGTATATACTCTGTATTTGTACTGATAGAATTTATAAGATGATATAACTGTATTAAATAAAACTCATGTGGATGATGGACAGGAACCAGTGTAATTGGTATAACTTATCTATGAACAATCGTTTTGGTTTTACTCTTGTCGAACTTATTGTTGTTATCGCAATAATCGGCATACTTTCTGCAATCGGATTCACGTCATTTACTAATATTCAAAGAAACAGCCGTGCCTCGCGAATCGCTTCAGACTTTCAACAAATCGATCTTGCATGGAAAGTGTGGAAAAATGCAAATGATGCTCCGTATCCTCGTGAATCAGATCTCGATGCAAATGGCGTTACTGATCCAGGCTATGGATCGCATCCTGATCTTGCCTGTGCAGATGAACCTGGTATTTTTGAAACACCTGCTGACCTCTATCTTGAGGACGAATACGCCGATCCATGGAGTATTCGTTACTCGTATGACAATGATGGAGATACTTTTCCCGCATCTGGGCTCTATTCAGGGGTGAATGTATTTGCTTCATGGTGTGCTGGAAATGGAGCACGGTATATTGAGGCTGCCATAATAATGGACCGCTCTATCGATAATGGAGATGGGGCTACGACAGGCAGATTACGTTGGCAAACCGATCCAAACGTCAATGGTGCTATTATTTTTATGATCTCTCCTGATGAAGATCAATAACGAGGATATTTGATCTCACTCCATACATCTTCCATATACTTATCAACACACCTCTGCCATGTTTTGAACTGAATCTGTATAATATGAATCATGAAACTCTACAACACCCTTTCTCGTGAGAAAGATAAGCTCCCTGATCCGATTCTACAAAAAACAATCACGATGTATTCGTGTGGACCGACAGTGTACGATGAAACTCACATTGGTCACATGAGAAAGTTTACGATGGACGATGTTTTGAAGAGATCGTTGCGATTTCTTGGATATGAAGTCAAACACGTCATGAATATCACCGATGTCGGTCATCTCACGGGAGATGATGATAGTGGAGAAGATAAACTTGAAACGGGTGCAAGGAAACACGGAAGGACGGTCTGGGATGTTGCAAAAGAATACGAAGAAAAATTTTGGGAGACCATGATTGCGCTTGGGATTGATCAGCAAGATATCAAAGTGATGCATGCGACCAAATGTGTTCCGGATATGATCGCTTTGAATAAACGATTGGAAGAAAAGGGATACACCTATCAAACAGATGAAGCGTTATATTTTGACGTAACAAAATTTTCCGCCTATGGAAGGCTTTCGGGACAAAAAATGGAAGACAAGAAACAAGCAGCTCGGTCAGAGGTAACTATTGATCCCGGAAAAAAACATCCTGCAGATTTTGCACTCTGGTTCAAACGCGTTGGTCGCTTTGCAGATCACACCATGCACTGGAAAAGCCCATGGGGAGATGGGTTTCCGGGCTGGCATATCGAGTGTTCTGCTATGGCAATGAAAGGATTGCAATCAGAAACGATTGATATTCATACCGGTGGAATTGACCATATCTCGGTTCATCACGAAAATGAAATTGCTCAATCAGAAGCAGCGAACGGAAAGCCGTTTGTACGCTGGTGGGTGCACCATGCATTTTTGCAAGTTGATGGGGAAAAAATGAGCAAATCAAAAGGAAATTTTTATACTCTTAAAGATCTTTACGATCGAAGGGTCGATCCACTCACGTTGAAGTATTTGTTTCTTCAAACCCATTACCGAAAACCTATGAACTTTACCTGGGAATCAGCACAAGCTGCAGCAAACGCATACGAGCAACTGCAATCAATCTATCATGATCTGAAGCAGCGCGCAAACGGAACAAAAATAACTCATGCACAGGATCTTTCAGGAACTGCACAGTTTATGTTCAATACATTTAAAAATGATATTTCTGACGATCTTAACACGGCACGACTTCTTGGGAATGTTTGGTACATGCTCAAAGAAGAGAATTTGAAACCAGAAGATCAGCTTTTTTTAATCGATCACGTAAACACCATTTTTGGATTTAATTTGAAAGGCAAGGAATATAACGAATCTATACCTGATGAAATTCAATCACTTGCTGATCAACGACTCCATGCGCGGACTGAAAAGAATTTTCAAAAATCAGATGATCTCCGAAAAAAAATAGAAAATAATGGATACACGATTGAAGATACGAATGATGGATATGTTATTAAGAGGAAATAAGAACTTTATGACAATCTATACCCCAAGAGGTACGAAAAAATACTTTCATCTCGTCAAACGTTTTCTTGCTACAAACTGGCTTTCTCTCTGGAAACCTACTCAAATAGCAATAACCGGAAGCCAAGGAAAGACCAATGTGACAAACATGCTTGCGACAATTCTTGCTCAATATGGCTCAACGATCCGAACCGACCTCACGCTTGATACAACATTCAATGTTCCCATAACTGCGCTGAAAGTGATGCCCTGGACAACGTTCTTGTTATGGGAGCTTGGGATCGATCATCCTGGCGAAATGGCACATCACCTTGAGATCGCGCGTCCAGGAATTGCATGTGTGACTGGCATTTCACCAGTGCACACAGACCACGAGCATATGGGTTCGCTTGAAGTACTTATTCAAGAAAAACGAAAAATTATAGAGGCACTTCCCGAAAGTGGTACGGCAGTACTCAATCATGACGATGCAATGGTAAAACAGATGGCGAGTCACACAAAAGCAAGTATTAAATGGTATGGATCGACAAAGGAGTGCGATATGTTTGTGTACCCAAATACCATCAATGTGTCTCTCGAAGGAACTTCTGCAGATTTTTCAATACGAGGAAAAAGAGTCTTAATCAAAACTGGACTTATCGGCATTCATCACACTGAGACTATAATGGCATCATATCTTCTGACACAATCAGTAATTACTTCAGACATTCTTGATTCTTTTTGCACAACAGTTGCAAAAATATCACCACTTCGCGGTCGAATGAGCGTTGAAAAGGGACCAATGAACACGATATTACTCAATGATTCATTGCGAGCAAATCCACACAGTACAAATGCCGGATTAAAGACACTTGAAATGATTGAGTACTCAACAGGCAAAAAGATTGCCGTTATCGGAGAAATGGGAGAACTCGAACATCCTGAACAAGAACACAAAAAGACCGGAGAACTTCTCGCAAAGCTCAATATTGATTTTGTGATTGGGATTGGTCACTTACGCAAATACACGATTGATACGGCGATTCAACACGGATTTTCCCGAGAAAAAATTGTCTATACTGAAGACGTATTTCAAGCGGCAGAACTTCTCAAATCAGTTCTCAAACCGGGTGATCTATGGTACTTGAAAGGATCACTTCTGAGAAACTATAAACGAATCGTGCAACTCCTGAATAATGAAGAAGTCTGCTGCAAGCGCGTTATGTGTCCGTATGAGCACTGTGGATATAATTGATGTGTAGTTGTATATATTCATACTTGACTAAAGTATAACAACTTTGTACTATTATTGCTATGCTTTCAAAAAATGATCTTAATCATATTCGGATCCTTCTTGATGAACGACTTGAGGTGAAACTTGAAGAGAAATTTAAAGAAAAATTAGTTCCACTAGAAGAAAGGCTTTCAAACCAAATTCAAGCTCTGTCTGATCAGGTTATTGAGTATGTTGATATTCTTCATACTGATCATGAGAAGCGAATTACCGGTCTTGAAGAAAAACCAATTCACTTCACTTCTGGAGAATAACCCTTCCATCAACCGCAGTCAATACATCTCCGGATACAATGAGTGGATTAATATCAATCTCAGCTATCTGTTTATGACGATCAAAGAGTGATCCAACACTTAGGGCAATTTCATACAGCTTGCAAATATTCAATGGCGGAGATCCTCTAAAATCTTTGGTAAGTGCATTCAGTTTACTGTTTTTGACCCCATGTATAAACTGCGAGTACGTGAATGGGTACACAAACTGCATAATCTCGTGTAAAAGCTCAGCGTATACACCGCCAATTCCGACAAGCACAACGGTTCCAAATGTGGCATCTTTTTTTGCTCCCACAATCAATTCGTGACCGGCATATTCTTTTTGAACATAACATCCTGAACCTTTTTCACTCACTGATTCTAGGGAATGAAATGCATTTTCAAGCTCTTCCATGACTGTTATACCAGTAATCACTCCTTTTATTTCTGTCTTATGCGTAATTTTGTCTGAGGCAATCTTTGCAACAAGCGGAAACCCTTCTTGCTCGACAATTGTTTGAAGATTTGAGATCGAGGTTGCATGAAAAATCTTTCCTGTTGGAATACCTGCCCATTCAAGAAGTTTCAATGAATCATATTGATTTAAGAAGGGTTTCATCTCATTTTCAGAAAGAACAGCCTCAATATCATACTTATGAGTAGAAAGAGCAATCGAGAAGTCAGATATGCTCTTTTCAGAGATCTTTTGAGCCTTAACTTCTTGAGCATCTATCATTTTAGATAGTGCTTGGGGAAGGGCTGCAAAATATCGAAAACTCGCAATTCCTTCTTTTTCAAAAAACGTATGAGCCTCTGAAACTGATTTTTTTCCCATGAATATCGGGTAGACCGGTTTGAATTTCAGTAAACGATATATTTTTTGAAGCACATGCGCCGTCTCAATAATCTCGGTATTTGCCTGTGGCGTCAGAAGTACAATGACACCGCCAATATCCTTTTCTTTCATCGTAAGATCAATCGCCTTCTTGTAGTCAAAAGCGCTCGCATCACCCAATAGATCGATTGGATTGTGAATGGTTATTTTTTTGGTATCTTCAAAAGCGTGTTTTAACTCCTCCGATGTCGATTCTGAAACCGTGACCAACTGAAGTTTTTGCTTCACAATCTCATCAGCAAGAAGAACACCCATCCCTCCGGCATTGGAAAGCACGAGTAAATTTCGATTGGTTGGTACGGCGTCAAGACTAAAAAGCGTGAGAAGCATTTGAAATTCAGCAAATGAATCAGCACGAATCGCGCCAGCTTTTCTTATTGCCGCAGAAAATACCTCATCATCACCTACCATGCTGCCTGTGTGAGACATCGCGGCATTTGACCCTTCTGATGTCCGACCTGATTTGAGAATAACTACCGGTTTTGTTTTGGTGACCTCAGAGAGTGTTTCAATAAATATTTCACCATCTTTTACGTCTTCAAGATACATACCGATTGCGTTCGTCGTTTTGTCAGTGACCAAATAAGAGAGGCAGTCAGATTCATTGATCACGCTTTTGTTGCCCAGACTCACAAAATGAGAAATCCCGAGATGCGTTTTGACAGCATAATAATCAAGCATTGCACTGCCAAGCGCACCAGATTGAGAGATAATGCTGATGTTTCCGCGGTCTGGAATAGTATTAAAAAAAGTAGCATTCAACCCATTGTTTGTATTAATACATCCAATACAGTTGGGACCAAGAAGTGAGATATTGTACTGTTTTGCTTTCTCAAGCAGTTGCTTTTCAAGTTCATCACCCTCTTTTGTTTTCGTTTCGCGAAATCCGGCAGCAAACATGACCACATTAGTGCATCCGACCTTGTGAATAGAATCAAGGGTTGAGACCGCGACTTTTGCCGGAACCGCAAGTACAACCAGATCAATTGATGTTCCGATGTCGTTCAAATCTTTGTACGTTTGAATACCTAGAATTGTTGCGCCGGATGGATGAACAAAATAGAGCTTTTTATCATATCCTTGATCGATCATATTTTTGGCGACCAGATGACCCACTTTTTTAGGATTTTCGGAGACGCCCACGATCGCAATCGAGCGGGGATTGAAGAATCTATTCAAGAGCATATTCCTTTAGTATATACGAATGAGAAGTTATTCAGCAATACTACTTTCGCTGATATATCCGTATTACTGGATGATCAAAGACGGTCCATGTCTCCTCAGCTTCCTCGTCGGGAAATTCAAGGAGTATGTGCCCAAAAAGCTCAATGCGCGGATATGAATGAAACTCTGCTACCTGCTTAAATCCAAGAGTTCCTGAAAAAAGATCTTGGTAATACGCCGTTTGTAGAGGATATTCTTTTTCTAAGGAATCACATCTGCTTTCTTCATATGAATACCGAATGTTTTGAGAGGTGTTGTCACTTTTGAGACAAGAATGATTCCAAAAAATCCGTCGAGAGGGAACAAAAATATATTCTGCCAATTTAATTTGATCAACAAGATCCTGCTCAATGATTTCATTGTTTCCCACTTCATAAAAATCAAAAGATATAGGACTGAGATTTTTTTGATTGACAACAGAGTAATCAATTAGTGAATTTGGCATTGGAATATCTACTACATTTGCTGTTTCTGACAATATGTGGGCACTTGCAGGGATATTTTCATATATCCACTGCGATGCTCTAAATCTGACGTCTGGATGACGATAAATCGATACATACGCTATCCCAAATATCATGACGGCAATCACTACGAGTGACAGGACGATTGAATGGACCGTGTGGACAATCTTGATTTTGATTTGAAGGTTCATATCAATGAGTTGAATAAGCACCAAGCATCCAATAAGGATCATTACGGGAAATACCGGTGAGTAGAACCGAGACCATTTCGCATACATAAATGCATTAGGAATAAACAGCGCAACTGTAGCAAGCCGCACCATGATGTAAGACTTATTCCACGGAAGTGAAAAGAACCCAAAAATCGAGAGCAGAAACATCGGAATACCAAGAGCGTACGGAAATATATGAATAAATTGAAAAGTCAAAGGTAATGTATACTCAAATTGTCGCGTATAAAATGCTTTATACGTGCCAATACCCACTGATGATTCGTAGTTTATCGAGTGTACAAATGCTTCCCAGTCAAATAGATTGTATGGTGAAGTCACGACAAAGACGATAACCGCTAGAAAAGCAATTTTTATCAACGAAAAAAATGCCGTAACTACGGAAATGCGCTCTTGATTATTGAACGTAGTGATACATATGGCAAGAATCGGGATTACGGCAAAAAACACCGATGATACTTTTGTGCTTACCGCAAGACCAAAAATCACTCCAGACCACAAAACATATTGTGACAAAGAAATATTTGATTGAATAAATAGCACGGCAAAATATATAAGTATTGATACGTATAACATGAGAAGTGATTCGGTAGTTCCAAAATGGGCAAACTGAATAAAAACGGGTGAAAAAATAAAGGTGATCAGTGCAATGAGCATATTATGCGATGTTTTTTTAGTAAGTAATACTGCGACTTTTGACATAACAAATACAGTCAAAACTGATGAAACGGCAGAAAGGAAACGAAGTGAAAGAACCGTTTCACGAAAATCTATACGAAAACTCTGTGTCCAGACACTTGCTATTGTCGTAAAGAAGTATCCAATAAAGAGTGGGATCTGACCATACGCATAAAAATGTGGATTTAAACAGTCAATATTCCACTCTTCATGACACGTCATGCCTAAAATAGCATGAACCATGTTTCTCTCATCGGGATGCATGGGATAGGGAATGCCCCAATCAAGTCCGACAAAACGAGTATAGATGAGTGTGACAATGAGTATTGTCCAAATTCCAAACTTTAATAGTGATTTTTTTACAATCATTGTATTTTCTTACTGCAATGGTATAATAAAGCTTGATTTTCGTGGATCGTACTTACTATTATATGATCTGCGATCGTCAATTGTTAATCAATTTACCGCGTTTGTTATCAACAAATACAGTATACGCGAACCCATGACCTATGAGTACATTTGAGTTTACATTCTTAGTGAATGACAAGAAATCCGTTACCAATCTTGAGGCAGTGTTAGAATCGTACAATGGTAAAAAGATCAATGAAGAATCTCTGGGAAAAAGACTTCTTGCGTATCCTATTGATAAAAATGAATCTGCCGAATATTTTGTTTGGCAAATCGAACTTGAAAAAAATGTCGTAAAGGATTTCAAGCAGAAACTAAATTTCGATAAAGTCGTCATGAGATATCTCATGCTTTTAAAAGAAGACAAAAAAATGAAATAATCTATTAATTTGAACTGTTTACGTATGTCAAGTAGGTCGATCAATAAAGTTACGCTTCTGGGAAACCTCACCCGAGATCCGGAGCTTAAATATACACCAAATGGTACCGCGGTTTGTACGTTTGGTTTAGCGACAAATCGATCATGGACCACGCATGAAGGAAAGATACGCGAAGAAGCGCAGTATCATCGCGTTGTTGCCTGGCAAAAATTAGCTGAGCTTTGCAATAAATTGTTGTCAAAAGGTCGAAAAGCATATCTTGAAGGAAGAATCACCTATCGAGAATATGTTGATAAGAATGGTCAGCAACGAAATATTACGGAGATTGTGCTAGACGACTTTATTGTATTTTACGATGGAAAACATGAAAACGAAAACACAGCACCCGCAGAAGAGTCTGCGCCAATAACCCATGAAGAAGGTCATGACAATAAAAAAGATGAAGACGTTAATCCTGATGATATTCCATTCTAAATTATTTAATACTTATGAAATGTTTTTTTTGTAAATACAGTATTGCTCCCGATTTTAAAGATATTGAAAATATCGAAAAATTTGTAACACCTCGAAAGAAAATTTTGAGTAGAGACCGCAGCAACGTATGTGCAAAGCATCAACGCGCACTCTCAAAACAGATAAAGCATGCACGATATCTTGCCATACTTCCATTCACTTCTTATCAAGGATCCTAATTAGTAGATGTTCTCCATGTTATTTGAAGAAACGATTCTTCTTCATAAACTACGCAATATTCTCGCGCATTTCAGAATATATTGGTACAATGAATGTCTACTATTGTTAGTGGTTGGAAAAAAAGAATGAAAATAAAAGCAAAAATTCCCGAAAAAGCAAAGATCATGGTGAAGCCTGGTCAAAAAGTTGACTTCACCACTCCACTTGCAGAAACAACTGAGAAACAAATGATATATATTCCCATAGCAGAAATGTTGGGTTTTGATGCTAAAAATATATTCCATCATCTCAAACAAGTGATCGGTGATCAGATTCAAAAGGGCGATGTATTGGCAGAAAAAAAATCTCTTTTTACCACTCAACAATACCTAAGTGAAGTTTCGGGTATTCTTCGAGAAATCAAGCATGATACCGGCATCATCACTATTGAAAAAGAGATGAATAATAATCACGTGCTTAACTGTTTTTTTGTTGGTGAGATTTCTGAAGTTTATGATGGCTATTTGGAATTAACAGTGGAAGACGTACATATCACAAAACTGCAAGAAGAAACACCCTATTTTGGCGCATCTATGTATTATATAGATCCAACAGGAAAATACAGTGATGCTGATCTTGATGGAGCGTGTGTATTTGCCCCAGAATTTGATCCACTGGACACCGTCAAGATAGAAACACTCGGCGCACAAGGGCTCATCACAAAAACAAAATTTCCCTCTGAAACCGTGATTCATCAAATCGTTCTTAAAGATGAGAAAGATTTTGCCCACATACAAAAAAAAGAATATCCGTATGTTCTGATTGGACACGAACCAATGACCATTTTATTTTACAAATAACATCTCAGATTGATTTTTGATTGAATATCAGTCACTATTTATAGATTACCTATGAAATTACCCACAAAAAAAATTACTGACATTCTCCTATATCTATCTATAGGAATTTTTTTGTTTGGGTCAGGATACAAACTTGCCGAGTGGAAGATAAAAAATGCCTCCAGAGATCAACTTACCTACACCGTATTTAACGCACAGAACAATTTACCAAAAGATACAAAGGCAGAAAATGTTGATTTTGGTCTTTTTTGGGACACATGGGAGAAAGTAGAGCAAAAATATGTTGATCGCGGAAAAATTGATCCGCAAAAAATGTTTTATGGATCAATAAAGGGAATGGTTGCTTCAGTTGAGGATCCGTATACGTTCTTTCTCACTCCTGAAGAAAATACACAATCAAAAGCTGATCTTGGAGGAAAATTTGAAGGAATCGGCGCTCAATTGGGACTCAAAGAAAATCGGATAGTTATAATCGCCCCGCTCAAAGATTCTCCCGCTGAAAATGCTGGCGTTCTGTCGGGTGATATCATCACAAAAGTAGACGGCGAATCCACAGAGAAATGGACACTTCTTCAAACTGTTTCAAAAATTCGCGGAGATCATGGAACGGAAGTCATTTTGACAGTCGCTCGCGCAAATGGGGAGAAAGACATTCCTATTATTCGTCAAGAAATCAAAGTCCCCTCGGTTGAATTGACTTATGAGAAAAAAAATGGGAAAACAGTTGCATATCTCAGACTCAGTCAATTTGGAGACACGACCAATAGCGAATGGGAGTCCGTAGCAACTGAGGTTGCAAACAAGTGGAATAATAAAGAAATTGCAGGTCTTTTGCTTGACGTTCGCGGTAATCCAGGAGGATATCTTGATAGTTCAGTATTTATTGCGTCAGAATTTTTGGAGCAAGGCAAAACAGTCGTAAAACAAGAAACAACCAATTCTAATGACCGCGTATATACCGTAAAAAGAAAGGGATTGCTTCTTGATATCCCCTTGACCGTACTTATCAATCAAGGATCTGCATCTGCATCAGAAATTCTTTCAGGAGCACTGCGAGATCATAAGCGAGCAACTCTGGTGGGAGAAAAAAGTTTTGGAAAAGGATCTGTTCAAGAAGCGCTTGATCTTCAAGATGGCGCAGGACTTCACGTCACGATTGCAAAGTGGCTGTTGCCCAATGGCGAATGGATCAATGGGAAGGGAATAGAACCAGAAGTAGTGGTAGAAAATGCAGTAGATGAAGATAATACCCTTACCAATAAACAGGATGCTCAACTTCAAAAAGCTCTTGAACTGGTGATTACTCAGTAATAAAATAATATCTATGCGTAAGAAGTTATTGAAATTCATAAACATAAAAGTCATCGTATTGTTTATCTCAGTGTTTATACTTCTTCTTTCTATCTTTCAGGATGCTGAATTCATTCAATCATCTCATCTTGCGGGAATCTTTGATTTTGGCTCAAATACAAAAAATAAGTCAGAACCTTCAACAACATCAACAACAAAAATTGTATCTGAAGAATCCATTGTTATTGAGGTGGTAGAACACACGCTTCCATCCGTAGTAACCATTGGAATTTCAAAAAAAACACGAACTCAAGGCACCATTCAAATCGATCCAAGTAATCCCTTCGCACCATTTAAAGCCGTGGAGGGTGATGAAAAAACAATCGAGCAAAATATTGGGAGTGGATTTATTATTTCAAAAGATGGAATTATCATAACCAATAAGCATGTAGTTCGAGATACGCAAGCGACATACATCGTTATAACCAATGACAAAAAAGAGTACGATGTCACCAAAGTCTATCGTGACCCCTTAAACGACCTATCAATCCTAAAAATTGAGGCAACGGATCTTAAACCACTTCCTTTAGGAGATTCGTCAAAACTCACACTCGGTCAGCTTGCGATAGCAATCGGAACACCTTTGGGTGAGTTTCAAAATACTGTAACAACCGGTATTGTGTCTGGGCTTGGAAGAGGAATAACCGCTGGTTCACCCTATGAGGGTTTTGTCGAAGAACTTGATAATGTCATCCAGACAGATGCGGCAATCAGTCCGGGAAACTCCGGCGGACCACTTTTGAACTCCTCAGGCCAAGTCATTGGCGTAAATACCGCTATTGCGGGTGAAGGTCAAAATATAGGGTTTGCGATTCCAGTCAATATCGTCAAAGAACTCATCGCAACATTTCAGTCACAGGGAGGTACATTCGAACGACCATATATTGGCGTACGGTATAAAATGGTTGATCGGAAAACAGCAATCCTCAATGAAGTGGTTGAAGGTGCATTTGTCGAAACGATTATCAAAGGTTCACCTGCCGACACATCAGGCCTCTTGGAACAGGATATCATCACCCGAGTTGATGGCAAAAAACTTGATGGTGAAAATGATCAAAGCTTGGCAAAGATTATTCTCAATAAAAAAGTAGGTGATACCATTGACATTGATGTTTGGCGAGAGGGAAAAACACTCAAAATTTCGATTACTCTTGAGGCGTTTAGTGAATAAAAAATAAGAGTTCACAGTTTTTGACAATACCGTATCAAAATACATCATTATTATACAAATAGTTACTCAATCTCGACTTCCCCTATACCTTTGCCAACTAAAACCACATCCTCATGTGGGTCAATTTCATGGGGAATACATTATTTTATG
>Ga0210057_1006654_pt1 | contig 14291 bp, 15 predicted proteins | sample CryGeyCG2114_010_2_FD_183968 | JGI IMG/M metagenome (GOLD analysis project Ga0210057, IMG submission 183968) | Groundwater microbial communities from aquifer - Crystal Geyser CG10_big_fil_rev_8/21/14_0.10 (SPAdes) (version 2) | ecosystem: Environmental > Aquatic > Deep subsurface > Groundwater ... | reverse complement strand
TCCTAAATCAATCGTAGTTATGAGTGATGGAGCAGCAACTCTTTACTGTGATAATTTTAATGACTATACTGGTTCTGGTTCTGGAAGCACAAGTGACCCAATAGATAAACAAAGCGCTATTGATGCAGCATGTAATGCTGCAAATTACAACATCACAGTCTACGCTGTCGGGTTTGGAGATGATGCAGATATCACAACTCTACAACAGATAGGAACTTCATGTGGAGGAGGAGGATATTTTGACGCACAGAATATTAACCAGCTAGCAGAGATTTACCAACAAATTGCACAGAATATTATTGAAGCAGCTTATGTTGAACAGACAATAGTTGCAGATGAGAACATTAATACAACACTTTATCCTGACTCGTATATTCATGTGCAGTATGATAAGAATGTACCTTATGGTCTACTAATAACAACAGAATCAAATACTTTCGACAACAGCATTGCCCAAGGAGATTTTGAAATTCCGCAAAATACTACTCCTATTGAAGCAAGGGTTATTTCTTATTCTGGGAGCAAATGGACAAGCAAAGTTGAACTCAATAACAGCGCAACATCTGGATGGCAGGAGATTTTTAATTTGGGAGATTACAATTTGAATTATACAAATCTTGGAGACCCATATTTTGTAACGATTCCAGCAGAAGATATTGTCGAGGGGAATAATTCAATTAAAGTTCAGAATGGACTAGGACCAACAGAGATTTCAGGAGGTTCACAATATGACAAAGTTATTTATACTGTTGCTAAAGAGGTTTCTTCTTACTCTCCAATTCTGTCGATTGCACAAGGATGCATTTGGAATATTGAATTTGACGACGGAACCACTGAAGTTATTAGTGTCCCTTTGGATTATGCAGGCACAGATGAATGTTATTATAATTCTACAGATATAATCTACAATCCAAATGATGCAATAAACGACGCTATTGCCAAGCTGTTTGCAGATCTTGACTTAAACGGAAATGATAAGATAGATACTAAATTCTCAGAAAATGATCTTCAAATAAATTCAATTGATGTTGCAGGAATTCCTTTCCCTTGGGAAACAGAAGTTCAGATAAGAACATGGAGATAATATGAAAAAAGATGTAATTGTAAAAAAATCAAAAATTCAGGGAAGAGGAGTATTTGCAAACAGGGATTTCAGAAAAGGAGAAGTTGTTTTAAGATGGGATACTTCAAAAAAAGTAACCAAAAAAGAATTTGCCAAACTTTCAGAAAATGAAAAGAGATATGTTACATTTATAGATGGTGTTTATACTTTAATTCCTGAACCAGAGAGATATGTTAATCATTCATGCAATCCTAATACTACTGTGAAGAAGAATTGTGATGTTGCGACAAAGAAAATAAAAAAAGGAGAAGAAATAACTGCAGATTATTCTGAAGATTTGGCTCCAGGAGAGAAGATGATATGCAACTGCAAAAGTAAAAACTGCGAAGGAATAATCAAAAATGAATAAACGCGCGCAGATTTTTACGGTTCTTGCAATTGTTATGATCGGATTGCTTTTTATCTCTTTTGAAGTTTACTCTTCTGCGCGTAAAGGAAATTCAATTCAGACAAGAGTTGACACAATGAAGAATTTTTTGAATTCAATTGAGAGCAATCTTGAAAGACAGATGTTTATTTCAGGTTTTAGAATTTTGTTCTTGTCAGAAACAGAAATTGCCGACGGAAATTATATTGATGTGGATGATTTTTTCAATGAAGCTTTTTTCAACGGAACAATTAATGAAATACCTGAAGAGTCCATCCTCCCTGGGGCAACCTATGATAGTATAACAAGTTCAATAAATGCAAAGGCGTCCAAGATAAATGTAGTTATTAATATGACTAATCCTGTAATTACAATTGAACAAGTGGACCCTTGGAATGTAAAATTTACTTTAAGCACCACTTTCGTCATGGAAGATAAAGAAGGACTTGCAAGATGGGAAAAAGTCCAGAATATTTCTGCATTTATTCCTATTGAAGGTTTTGAAGACCCAATATTTACAATTGAAGGAAGAGTTCCAAGACAGATTTACAAGTCACCTTATGACGGATATTTCAATGACTCAAATGATCTATCAAATCTTTCACTTCATTTTTATGGAAAATATTATGTAAACAATACTGATGCTCCAAGTTTTCTTAATAGACTGGAAGGAAATCTTTCTGCAGATCCTAACGGAATCGAAAGTTTTGTAGATATCCACGATATCTCTGCACAGAGTCTTGATGTGGACACAGAAAAAAGTGCGGTAGACCATATTTATTTTGGTCCTTCAGGTCCTACAGGAGAAAGTGTAAGTGGCATGCCCGCATATCTCAGGCTAGACACTGCACACTTTGAAAGATATCAACTTGTAAAATGATTCCAAGATTAACTTATCAAGGAAAACATTTAAATAGTAAAATTATTTCTTTAGGTTATACTACGAATGTATGAAAGGAGGTTGATAAATATGCGAACAAATAAAAAAGGTCAGGCTGCAATGGAATTCCTTATGACCTATGGTTGGGCAATACTTGCTGCAATCATTGTTGTTGGAGTTTTATGGTTCTTGATTGGAAACCCATCAAACCTTGCAGGTGACAGATTTACTGTTAGTGCGCCTTTAGTTGCTGAAGCTTCATCATTTAACACAACAGGATTAAATATTGAAATAAGAAATGGTGCTGGTGAGTCAATTAATGTTACAGGAATTGATGTTACAAGTACTGACTGCACTGATTTAGCCCTTGCAGATTTGGGAGGAGGAACAGTTGTTGCTCAGGGAGCATTGTCTACTTTCACAATAACCTGTGGCGGGGTGGCTTCTGGAGATAGGCTCAACACAGATGTTACTTTCTCTTACCTTTCAGGAGACAGCACACTTGCACAACAGGCAACAGGCTCAGTTTCCATAAGGAGACCTTAATTTAATTTTTTATTTTTTATATATTTCTTGATTTATTTATTACTCAGCATTAGGCACAATGAAAAGATATTTAAATAAAAAATGTCTTGGTTAATTGTCTACTTTAAAAAAGAAGTTAAAAACTGGAATATAAAATTCAGCAGAATAACTTTTAAAAAAGTTGAAAAGGAGGTGAAATAAATGGCTAAAAAGAAAGCAAGCAATGTGCTTGGAAGCTGGGCATTCCTTATCGGTGTTGTATTAGCACTGCTTTTGGGATTGTTTGGTGTGATGAATGCTACATGGCTTTATGTTCTAGTATTCATTGGACTTATTATAGGATTGCTCAACATAGCTGACGAAGAGGTTCAACCTTTCCTATGGAGCGGAATAGCATTAATAATTGCTTCAGCACTTGGACAAGGAGTTATGCAACAAGTAGGAGTTTTGAACAATATCCTTGATTCATTGTTAGCAATATTTGTACCAGCTACAGTTGTTGTTGCAATAAAGAACGTCTTTGCTATGGCAAAGGCCTAATTCCATTTTTTATTTTTATTTTTTTATTTCTTGATTTATTTTTATTTTACAGGGCAAGGTTTAAAAGCTGAAATTTTCTTTAGATGATTGTCTAAGATCCTGTAGTCCAACGGCTAAGACGGGGCGTTTACACCGCCTAGACCGAGGTTCGACTCCTCGCAGGATCATTTATTATACAAATTATTAAAAAGCTGTGCAATTGACTATTTTTATGACGTGGAAAGTTGCGGACAGACCAGGATATTTTGGAACAGACAGGGACCGAATATGTGCAGAATATGACCGGCAGTTTGGAGAAGGTAATTGGAGAATTTCCTGGCAATGGAAAAATGGGGTCATTCAAAGAGCTGAAGCATTATTAATATATCAAAGAGGATAACAATCATAACACTTAAATACCTAAATTTCATTTTTTATATATGGCAAAGGAACAGAACAATTCTAGTGATTCTATTCCAGAAATGAATCTAAATAAGAAATACAAACCAAATTCTCCTGCGGTTCCCACAGCAACAACTGAAATGCAAAAGGAGATGGATAAGACACGTAAAGAGCTTGATAAGCTAAAGGCACATATTGTCAAAAAATATCCATTTACGCAGGCACTGAGTATTCTCCCCCAACAGGCTATGAAATTCTTTATTGAAGAGGAAGAGGTTCCTAAAGAAACAGAACAATACATTCACTTATACTGGCTTGTTCCTGAAAATCAATTCAAGAATCTTAATAAGCTTAAAGGGGAAGTAATTAAAGAGATTGACAAGCTTCAGGAAAAATTAAAGCAGAAAGTATGGCTTCAGGTAAAAACCCCTGTTGATATATGGGAATTATGTCTTGATTCAAAGTTTGAGATAATAAGTGCTATTGCAATGTCATTTCCTATTTTTGATAAAGGAATTCTTGGGGCGCTAAGAGTTTCAGAAATTCACAAATCCTTAGTTTTGCAGAAGTTTGAAAAGTATGTTGTAAGTTATGTTCTTGGAGGAAGTTTAGTGCGAGGAGATGCTATTGAGACTTCTGATGTTGATGTCTTTGTGATTATCAATGATACAGACGTAAAGAAAATGCCAAGATTAGAACTATTGGAGAGACTTAGGAAAATTATTTATGATTATATCCCTGAAGCATCTGCTTTAGCAGGGGTTAAACCAAATACACTTAATGTGCAGATATATCTTTTAACTGACTTCTGGCAAAGTGTAAAGGATGCTAATCCAGTTATGTTTACATTCATAAGGGATGGGGTTCCTATTTATGACAGAGGAACATTCATGCCATGGAAAGCTCTTTTGAAAATGGGAAAGCTAAAACCTTCACCTGAGGCTATTGATATGTTTATGTCAATGGGGGACAACACAATAAAAAGAGCAAAAAGAGCTTTGATGGATATCTTGCTTCAGGATATTTACTGGAGTGTTCTTACACCTAGCCAGGCACTTTTAATGCTTTATGGGCTTCCTCCACCGAATACAAAAGAAACTTATTCACAGATGAAGAAGATTTTTGTTGACAAGGAAAAAATGCTTGAGCTAAAATATGTCAAGATTCTTGAAGATATCACAATCAAATATTACAAGGGTTATGAACATGGAAAGATTAAAGAAGTTACAGGTAAAGAAATTGACAAACTTTTGAAGGATACTGAAGATTATCTAAAAAGACTCAAGGAACTGCAGATACAAATTGAGAAGCATGCTCAGGAAAAAACAATTGAGCAAATTCACAGCGAGATTTTTGATTTGCTGAAGATTGTTACTGGAAAAAATTCACAGGTTGCAATGATAGAATCTTTTGATAAAGATTTTGTGAAGAAAGGAAAGTTTACTGAGAAATACTTAAACATAATCAAAGAAGTTGGCGGGGCTAAAGCTGAATCAAAAAAGAAGAAAATGAGTCTTCACAGGGCAGATGAAATAAGAAAAGGCGCGGTTATTGTTATTAATGCTTTGATTGAATACTCTCAGAGAAAAGATTTAGTTTCCCTTGAGAAAGGAAGAATGATTCTTAAGTATGGAGAAAACCAGATGGCAGAACTTGTAAATGCCAGTGGCAGAAGTTTCTTGATTCAGGACAGATTTATTAAAGAGCTCAAAGAAAAGGCAGTTGCCTCAACAATGGAAGAAATTGCAAAAGCACTTGAAGGGCAGAAAGGGAGACAAAATGTTGAGCTTAATCCAAAAGTATTTGAGCTTGTGAAAAAAGAGCTTGGTGAGTTTGATATTTTGATGTAAAAGTTTAAAAACAAGATTTCTTGAGATAATTTATGGTAACTGTAGAAGGATTGGCATTTTTTGAGCAATACTTTAATCCAGATAGTGGGAGGGAAGAAACTGAAGCAGTAAGAAATGCCTTTGGAGGGAATTCTGGAGAATATCACGGACTCTCATATTATGATCCTGCTTTTAGAGAGACTGTTATCGACACATTTGGAAACGTTCATTCTGATAGAAGCCAAAGATTAAGAGAATCACCAGAATTCAAGAAAGTGCAAAATCCAGAATTGTTAGGGGCTATGGACAGATTTGATCTTGATGTAAATGTGAGAATCGCAGGATATATTCAAAACCATATTTCTCCTTCAGAATGGGAAGCTGGAAGAAGAGATAATTTAACTAACAGATATGAGACTGCAATGATTCATTATATGGAATTTAAGAATTTATTCGAGTCCAGACTTGTAAATAATTAAAATTATAAACTCTTCTTCTTATTTCTAATTATGGTTAAGTATCTTTTTATCCTTGGAAGGAATTTAGAGTTATCAAAGGCGGAATTGTTTTCTTATTTTGAAAGAGAAGGAAATAAAATTTTGTCAGATAAATTAATTGGAAATGGTTTTTTGGTTGAGTCAGAAAGAGAAATTCCCCAAAAGATTATTGAAACATTTGGAGGGGTTATTTCAATTGGAAAAGTTCTTTGCAAGGCAGAAAATTCTGAATTAGAGAAAGTTAACTTATATAATGGAACTAAGAATAATATTAATTTTTGCATTTGGGAATTTGGAGAAGTCAAAGAAATAAGAGATTATCTTAAAAAGAGATTCGGGGAAGAGAGATTAAAAGCAAGTGAAAAACACATGGGCAGTTTTATAGATATGCAGGGAGGAGAAAGTGTGAAGAATCTTGGACATAAGAAAACGGTTGATGAAGAATACTTTATTTTTGAAGATTATTTTGGGAGAATAACACAGAGAAGTGATTATGAAAAAATTGAAAAAAGAGATATGGAAAAACCATTCAGACGTTCTGACTTGGCAATTTCTCCCAGATTAGCAAAAATTATGATTAATTTGTCCCAGGTCAAAAAGGGAGATAAATTGCTTGACCCATTTTGCGGAATAGGTGTTGTTTTGCAAGAATCACTTTTGCAGGGAATTAAAGCAGTGGGAGTTGAAATAGATAAAGATGCAGCAGAAAAAGCTGTGAAGAACCTTGAATGGGGAAGATTCAATAAAAAGAATTATAAAATAATAAATGGGGACTCCAAAAAAGTTGGTGTTGAAAAAGTAGATGTTATTGTCAGTGAGCCAGATTTGGGAGAAACTCTTAAAAAGACCACAAATGAGGAAAAAGCTAAGAGAATAATTAATGACTATGAGAATTTAATGATAAATGTTTTAAATAATATGAAAAAGATTACTGAAGGGAGAATTGTATTTACTGCTCCGCTTATAATGGCTCACAAGAAAAGAATTGGGTGTGACAAGCAGAGAATTCTTCAAAAAACAGGACTGAAACTTGCTAAAGGATTTCCAATCCCAGAATATAGGGAGGAACAGGTTGTGGGAAGAGAAATCATTGTGTTAAATAAATGATTTCAGCAAATTTTTATTTCATGAAAAATTTGCGAGATATTTTTGTTTTGACTAAGTAATAAGATTTATAAATGAATTTTTGCAACATTATTCATGACAACTGGAAAAGTTATACAATTCAGACGTGGGAGACACACTATTCATGAAAGGCATTTTCTGATAGAAGTTGAATCTTCTAAGAATAGAAAAGATGCAGAAAAGTTTGTGGGAAAGGAAGTGGAATGGAAATCTCCTGCAGGAAAAATAATTAAAGGGAAAGTCTCAGCTGCACACGGAAACAACGGAGTCCTAAGAGCTATTTTTGAAAAGGGTCTTCCAGGACAAGCTGTGACAACTAAGGTGGAGATAAAATAAATGGCAAGTTTAAGAAAAGCAAACGCATACTCAAAGAGGATAGTTGTTCCTTATACAAGGATAAGTAAGAGAAAGAATAAATCATTCGTAAAGACTGTGCCACAGCAGAAGATTGTTAAGTTCACAATGGGCAAAGAAGATATGTTTAACAAAGAAAAACTTCCATATCAGCTTACAATGATAACATCTGAAAATGTCCAGATAAGACACAATGCACTTGAAGCTTGCAGACAATTTATCAACAAAAAACTTGAAAAAGAGATGAATGGAGTTTATTTGTTTAAGGTTATTCCATTTCCACACCACATTCAAAGAGAAAACAAAATGCTTACAGGTGCAGGAGCTGACCGAATGCAAACAGGAATGCAGCTCTCTTTTGGGAAATCTATGGGAAAGGCTGCAATACTTAAGGCAGGTGCAGAAATATTTTTTATTGCACTTCCTAATGAAAAAGCAGTAGCATTCACAAGACATACTCTGAAACAGATAAAATCAAAGTTGCCTTGCAAAACAAAAATCCTTTATGCGGATGTTTCTAAAAAAGAGTAAACTGTTACTTTTGACAAGTGGTTACAATCGAAAGGTTTATAAAGTTTGAAATTCTATAAAAAATATAATAAATCCTTACACACTCACTTCTCACTCAAAGAGAAAAAGAGCGATGAAAGGAGGTAATAAATATAACAAAAAATGGCACCACACACAAAATATTTAGGTCATAGTGCAGCTAAAACTTTGTTTAATAGTCCTGACCCTATGAGAAAGAGAATGACTCAAGGGATGTTAGAAAGACAATTAGCAGGACCAGAAGGTTTAAACTGGGGAGATGATGCTCACGGAGTTCTTACTGCTCTAAGGGAAAATCCAGGAGCTGTAAAATCTGCAGTAAATGCTTATGCACCTGATTATGACAAGAAGAGAGGACCTGTAGAAGTTAGAGCATTATGGACAGATTATGCAAATGTTGTCTCAGGATTAAATCAAGATGAGCAAGAGGCATATAAAAATGCTATACAAAGTGCTCCAGCAGGAGTTACATATGATCAGATGCTGGAAAAGATTAATCATGCCCAATATAAAATTAATGATCCAACCGGAACATTCAGTGATGAAGACAAACAAGCTGCACAAAGAGATATTAGATTGTATCTTCCAATAAAAGGAGCAATTGAAAAGCTTGATGAATGGTTGGTAGAACTTAAGATTAAAACAGCAATTGAGCCTACAATGACTGAAGATCTTAGAAGTAATATCAGGTCTGCTTAATTTTATTTTTTATTTTTTTAACTTTTTATAATTTTACAATTTTTGTGAAAAACTAAATACAGAAATGGGAAAAACAATAGAAAAAATACAGGGAATTGCAGAAAGAATGAAAGGCTCAATATTGGATATTTTTTGTTATAAAATAACTGGTGAAATTATTATTCAGGTGGACAGACAGCCTGACGGATCATATGTGAAAAGTGCAAGCCACACGGGAGATCAAAACCTACCAATAGAATCATATTTGGACACTATTAGAAAACTGCAGGATGCTGGAGTAAGAAATCTTGATGAAAACCCACAGTTTAATCATTTTAAAACAAGACATTCTCATGTTTTATATAAGGTAAAACCAGTAAGTCAGTGGGGAAGATAGAATAATTACAGATTTATTTACAATTATTTATATCTAATTGGGAGTTAATTAATTTTAATCCAGAGATAATTTGGAAGCTATTTTATTTTTTCACGAATTTTGCCCGCTTTGTTTATCAACAATATCTTTTACAAGCTTTGCCATTACGTCGATGAATTCTTGTGTTCTTTCCTGCCATTTATCTATTTCAAGACCTTTCAAATCTTTTATGTGTCCGTGCTCTATCTGTTTGTGGAGCATTAATATTTCTCTGTACCAGTCAACATATTTGTTTTTGAGCATTCCACTTGAAACAAAGTTTTGTCTTAAGTCTGCTGCAAGGTGCTCTGGAGAAGGGGGCAAAACATTTATTGCTATTAGTACTGCATGTGCTGAGTCAACCATTGCCCAATATAGCCCATCCACCGCACTAACCTGCGCCATTTTGCTTCTTGTAAGATTCATAGGAGCACGCTGCAATGAAACATAAATTGCCTCGGGAGAGGGTTTTATTTTTCCCTGTATAAGAAGATATTTTAAAGGCTCGAAAAATCCGCCATAATCTGTTAAAACTTCCCCATTTCTTAGGATGTTAATAATCACTGGATCACCCCTCATTAAATCTTCCCACCACGTAGAAAGTTTTACAGTGTTTATATGAAGGCTTTGCTGATAAGGATTTCTTGAAAGAATTCTATCAAGTTCTTCACGATACCATGCTATAAGCTCTTGGTCCCATCTTATTGCAATATCGTCAATTATTATAATTATGTCAATATCTGAACCAGGTCCAGAAGTTTGTTTTGCTACAGAACCAAATAATGCAATTGATTTTATAATTTTATCAAATCTGCTGTGAACTTTAAGTGCAAAATCCATAGCAATTTCATGCTCTGTTTTAAGTTTCAATGTTGGAACGTCTGGTTTCTTTTTTTCAACTTTCTTTTTAGAAGTTTTCTTAGAGCTCTTTCTTTTCACCATCTTTTAGTTACCTTATAATATATATTGGAATATATAGTTTTTAAATTTGTTTGTTTAATCTCTTAATCTGAGTTTATTCCATTCCTCTTCCAGATAATCTACTTCCTTGTGCACCAGGTCTTACTCCACCAAGTTCTGAAGGAAGCTGAGAAAACCCTGAGCCAAATGTTTCATAGTTGACTTGTGGCAACATCATTCCATATCCTCCGAAATAATCCTGATAAAGTCCTGGTGCCTGACTCCAGTATGGACCTTTTCCAGCCTGAATTGATGAACCCATTCCCTCAAGAGTGTAAGGAAGAGGAGAAGAACCAAAATGCTGAACCCATCCTCCTGCCTCGACAATTTTTAATGTGTCTTTCAAAACTCCTGCTTTCTCCAAGTTCTCCAAATGTTCTTTGAATGGAACATTTCCCATTCCAGGAGGAAGGTGACTATCACTGAACCCGAAATTATCTGTTAAATGAACATGCTTAACATATTTTGCAATTTCTGCAGATTCTTTTGCTAAATCTTTGTCAGTGAATCCTTTTTTCTTTGCAATGTTCAAATGACCGACGTCAAAAGTCATTCCAATTATATTTTCTGCCTGCTTCTTTGCTTCTGATTCAGAAATTCCTTTGTCCATTGCTTTTTGGACAAATTTTTTTCTTGTCTCTTCAATCAAATCTTTTACTCCTGGAAGACCATTTTCACCTTCTTTTTTCATTGAAAAGGGCATACCGGGATAAAGATTTTCTATACTTATCTTTGGAGCTTTGTCTTTGTATTTATCATATGCATGGAACGCAACATTTGCAAAAGTCTCTGAAGATTTTTTTAGTGCGAATTCTTCTATTGGGACAAAGGTTCTTGGTTCCAATTCATTTAATTGATCTCTAAGAATTTGAATGGCCTGAGACTGGATAGCCGGATTATAATATCTCTCTAGATTTTTAATTACTAAATTATTCCCCTCCCCCCCTTTTTCCAGACCTATATTTTTTCCATATTGTTCAGATATCTTTTGAAGATACTCTAATTGTTTAGTATCTCCATCTTCTTTTGCCATTTTATAAGCCTGACTAAAAATAGCATTAGCATTCAACTGTGCCTGTGAAATAAATTCTCTAGCAGAATTTACTTTATTTATTTCTACTGCTTCTTTATCACTTAATTCTGGAAGATCTACAATAACTCCCCTTCTTCTGGCCTGATCTTCAATTGCTTTTAGCTCTGCAGATTTTTGAATAAATATAGGATTGCTATCTTTTAGTATTCTGTCAGCATTTTCTCTATTCACCTCAATTTGGAAAAGAGAATTGTCCCAACTTGTATTATTAAGGCTTCTCAATCTTCTTTCAGGAGTGAATGGCGTTTCTACGACCTTTCCTCCTGGGTAAAATAGTTTTTCTTCTTCAAGTGCTCTTTGTTCTCCTGTTTCTCTGTTAATAACAACCATTCTTTCAATTTTTTTTCCGTCTTTGGTCATTTTATATTCTGAACCACCCATATTTGCAGAGTGAATTGTTATTGGAATTCCTCCTTTGTCATTTAGTTCTGTTGTTTTGTCTACAACGTCCATTAATTGTCTTTCAGCAAGTTCTCTGTTTATTTCGCTCCATCCTCTCTCACCAACTCCTGATGGTTCAACAATTGGTGCATGCACAGAAAATTTAGCACCTGTGAGTTTTCCCATTCTACTAATTTCTTTAAAGTGTGTTTTAGGAATCTGAGAAAAAACATCTGGAGAAAGAGCTCCAACTTCAATTGGAATCATTCCCTGATTAAGAAGATTTGCAACCTGCTGAATCTGATTTGCTGTGTCTGGTTTTGTCGGAGTGCCCATTTCTCCTGCGCCAAGCCTATATCCTGAGAATGTTGATTTTTTCTTTCCAGTACGAGGATCAGTAGAATATATTGGACCTTTTGGATCAAAGGTTCCGTAACCTCCTTGATAGATATCTTTTATTATGTAATTAGTGTCTTCCATTTTCACCTCAATTATAATATACAATTATCATTTATAAATTTAAGTTGATCTTACGCTTGAAGCATCGTACTTAATTCCCATTCTATCCAGAGGATTATCCCTTCCTTCTTTTTGTATATCTGCTCTTTCTGCCATCTCATATCTTACCTGGGTTTCTGAACCTCCAGAAGTATTAATAAATTGTCTTGTTGAAAAACTCTGACCCATAAAAAACTGGTCATGACTTCTTCCTGATTGGAGTAGGTCTGCTCTTTGAATAGAAAATGATGAAGGGGCATCTACTGAAGATTGCGAATCTGACATGAAATATTTCTGGTTGTCTTCTTTTTGTATTCCGATTGACCTATAATCAATTGCCTGAGATCTTTCTTCTTCAAAAGGAACACTTTGAGCTCTTATAGGAGTACCAGGGTCAACTGCAATCTGACCAAGAGAAGGAGAACTTCCTCCCTGGAACATAAATGAACTGAAGCTCTCTAAGTCAATTTCTTCTAATTTTTCTTCTAAATCTTCGCTTATCAAATCTTCCTGCGACTCGTCTTTTCTTTTCTTAAACTCTATTTTTATCTCTTCTTCAAAAATTTCCTCATCTTTCTTGTCCTTTTTCATTATTATTCATAGTCAGAGAAATATATAAATATGATGATTTCTTTGGTATTTCATGGAAAGTGGCATCATCAAACTTATTGGATTTCTTTTTGCAGGAATAGGAGTTATTCTTGGAATAGATTCATTTGGAATAACAGGACATGTTGTTTCAGGGGAAAGTAACTCTGGAACTTTCCTAATCATAAGTATGATTGCAATATTTATTGGAATTTTGTTAATGTCTGTTGCATATGGGAAATTAAGAGTTAGAAAATTTCAAAAATAAATTAAGTATAACTCGGCATGCCGTGGGCTTTCTTATAGATGTCAAATAATTTGAATGCAAGCTCTGCTGCAACTTCTCCTGCAACACGCCTTAGATGATATGCTTCAAGCCAACTATCATTTCCCACAATTATTTCTGGCTCTGGTCCATCATCAGAGGATTTTTTTTTGGGTTCTTCTTTTTTATTGTAACCTCCAATCAACGCAACAAATGGGTTTGAAGAATCTTTTTTATCTTCTGATGGCAGTTTATCCTCATCATTTATAAAATAATTTATTTCTTCCTGCATCTGTTTAAGACTTCCTTCTGTTGCATCTTCAACAAGAGTCAGAGCATCAGTTAAGTCTGAACTATCTAATACTTGATCAAGTCTTGCAAGTTCCTCAGAATTTAATACATATCCCCTAAATGTCACGTCTGCCCTACCTCCAAAGACATAATGCTGCCCTGATTTTTGAGGTATCCCTCTAAACCTAAAATCAACCAGTGCGATAGAATAATATTTTCTTTTTACTGTCCTTAAGAATTTTTCATTTGTGAATTCTCTTGGAAGGTTTCCTTCTAGTGCAGATTCTTTTAACCTTAACTCTTGCCTTCCTAAAACTGTCAACTCAAGGAGAAGAGTGTTAAATACATTGACCAATGTCGGGTCTCTTCCATAGTCTTTTGTTTCAAGCTGTGCTGCTGCCTTAAGATAAGGTTTTGCCCACCTTGTATAAAGTTTAAGAGAATTCACCTGACTCTTTAGATAATTTCTTTCAAGTTCATATCTTTTTCTTAATTCTTTTTCTGACTGCATTAACCATAAATTAAACTCGGCAATCCTCGGAGTGATTATCCTTTTTACTCTCTCATTCAAATCCAAGTCTTTGACATCTTTGACATCTTTTGTTACGAGAAATGCGTCGATTAACGTCAGAAATCCTGCCTGGGACAATGCCATCTGTTTTATTCCTGAATTTCCTTTAGCCACATCAACTTTGTCAAGCCATATTTGTTTAAGTGCTAAAATTGCAGCTTCTTTTTTATTTTTGTCCTTGGACCTTGAGTCCTCATAATATTGCAACCTTATCCTAAATTCCTTAAGATCATAAATGATATTCAAAACAGAACGCAAAACAGTGTTAACGTCAGCGAGGAGCTTTGTTGCGTTTTGCTGCATTAAAGATGCTTTTTGCCCAAGTTCTGAGAAATGCCCTGAACCAGGAGAAGAATTAAAATTATCAACTAATTTTTCTGG
>Ga0210057_1006652_pt1 | contig 14293 bp, 16 predicted proteins | sample CryGeyCG2114_010_2_FD_183968 | JGI IMG/M metagenome (GOLD analysis project Ga0210057, IMG submission 183968) | Groundwater microbial communities from aquifer - Crystal Geyser CG10_big_fil_rev_8/21/14_0.10 (SPAdes) (version 2) | ecosystem: Environmental > Aquatic > Deep subsurface > Groundwater ... | reverse complement strand
AGAAGTTTTGAAAATTTAATCAGACAAGTAAATGTTGTTAATGCTGTGGCAAATAAAAATTATGATTTCGTTTTCGAATTTGATGGCAACACTTATAATGTTTACAATTACGCTGGTGAAAGTGGTAATGGATTTAATAAAGGAGAGAAGTTAGCTTATAATAATCCTTTAGTTCTTCAGAATAATGTTCAACAAAGCATTCTTATCACTCAAAGTGAAACTGCAATGTTGCAATTTGTAATTAATACTGGTGCTTTGCCTCCTGAAACTGTTAATGATCAATTTCAAGTGCGTGTTCGTTATCCCGATCCTGTTCGTACTGATCAAGAATGTGGAGATAATGCTAAACTTGTTACTTGGTGGGCTGATTTTGAAGCGCATTTAACTGATGAAACAGGTGTTCCTACTGAATTTGTTGCTAGAGATGAAGATGGTAATCCTGCAAAAATAAGCATTCCGTTTAATGTGATTTGTAAAGATGGAAATATTTTAGAAGTTTTCAGAGAATTAAGTGTTGAAGAACAATTTTATCAAAGAATGACTAATAGAGAATTTGCTAAATTATATTCAGGATTTAATAATGTAATTTATCAATACACTAACATAAATGTTCAAGAAAGAGGTACGCCTAGAGAATTTTTAAGTATGACTCGTGAAAAATTTGAAAATAATGATTGGATTGAAAAAACTGAGATTACTGTAACTAAAGAAAGAGCATTAATTGATATTCAACATAATTTTTATGTTAAAACATTAAGTATGGCTGAACAAACAGCTCAACAGACAAGAACAGCGATCACGTCTCAACCACCAGCGCAACAACCCACTCAAACAACACAAGTTCCTACAGTTCAACAAGCACCGCCAGTCACTCCTAAAATAGTTCATACTATTGATACGTACAATTATCCTAACACAAATATGCTTGCAGATATTAGCGGAGAAGATTTTTACACTGAGTTAAATGCAGGCAGAGTAGAATTTTTTTTCACAATTGAAGATTTGATAATTACAATGTATAAAGTTAAAAGTAAACAAGCAGATACTTTTGTTTTAGAAAAAGCTCGTCCTAAACCTTCCGGAAGTAATGATTGGGAAGTTTTTGAAGAAATAAATTTAACAAAGCAGCAAATAATTGATGGATTTAATAAAGCGAGTTCAGAACAAGGTTCTTATTTTGCATCACTATACTAAAAATGGAAACTATTCAATTTTTTAAAAAAAATATTAAAAAAATACAATTGTTATATTTAGGTGATTTATTGTTTTTATTTTGTTTTTTTTTATTGCAAAATTTTACTGTTCCTAAAATTGTTGAAAGTATGAATAAATTGTTTGAAATTTTGCAAAACGCTTATCAATCAAGCGATCCGAATAATTTGCTTGATTTAGATCCTGCAATTTTACAAACTGAACTTTTTAAATCACAATACAATGTTATTCTAACATATACAATTATAAGTTTACTGAGTGTTTTAATTTTATTTTTATTAATTGAAGGTTTAGTTTGGTTTTTTGCTCAAGAAAAAAAATATAAAATTGATCATGCTAAGTTTTGGTTGATTCCTTCAATTTATTATTTTATTTCGATACTTATTGTGTTTGTGCTTACACCGCGCGTTTATCAGAATGTTAATTTATCTATTGGATTATTAATCGTTGCATTATTTTTATTTATTTACTCAACTAGTTTTTTTTACGCAAGCCATTATTTGAAAAAAAGTTTTTTAGAACATTTATTGTTGCCTTTTAAAACAACAATATTAGTGCAACCATTTTTATTATTTGCAGGAATCATGCTGATTTTATCGTACATTTTAGTTCAATTAATATTCATAAATGGTTATTTAGGCTTATTATTCTTAGTACTTATAATTCTTCCATTTGTACAATTTTCAAGAATACATGCAATATTAATTGTTGATAATAGACATTTTTAACATACTCACTATCGTTCGTAGCTTTCCTGCGGAAAGAATCCCAACGGGATTATTAAAAATTTCAATGGAAAGTTTTCAGTTTTTTTGCAACTTTTTTAATATTTCAATCAATTTCTGAAAATCTTTCCGTTTAATTGTAAACTTTCTTGTTTTTTTGTAAACTTTTCCAGTTTTTTTACAAAACTGCTTTATTAAATGCTTAATTCTTATTTTCTTATGGCAATATACAATAAAAAACAAAAGTTTGGTTTTGTAAAAAACCGTTTTCGTGATGTATTATTGATCGGAGCTTTTTTTTTAGGTTATCAAGCTCATGATTACGTTGATAAAACTCTTGATAAATTTCAAGAATATGTTGGTATCATAAAACAGTACGAGACTAAATTTGAAAAAGTTAAGAACGCACTGTTAGAAACTGATAGTATAGATAAATTTGTCAGCGAAAATGTTGTTGAAGAGAATTCTATTAAAACACATTCTGAAATAACTGTTGAAGAAACAGTGGAGGTGAATAATGAACCAAGTACAAGATACTCTGTGCCTCGTAATAGAAGGAGGCGCGCAAGAGTTATTCGCGAACAATAATGAAGTGATTAAATGTTCTAATCCAAAATTTTTCAGTATTGTTGAGAATGCTTTGAAAACGCAAAATTATTCAAAAATACTTAAATTGATAGAACGACATGATGATTTAGAAATTTATTCTAATGATCCTTTCATGTCTAAAATTTATGCTGATCAAACTGGCGTGGTTAATTATACTTTTAACACTATTAAGAATCAGTTTCCTATGTTTGATTCTTACCAATTCGCGTTTATTAGTAATAATAAAGTTAAATGTTTGTACTCGCCTAATAATGAATTAGTTCTTCCGTCAAGTAATTATTTGAAAAAAGGTATTTTTTGTGAGAAACAAAATAAGTTTAATGATTATTGGTATAAAAAAATTGTTGATGCTTTAAGAACTGATGAATTAAGCGATAAATTAGTTAATTCTTTTTTGAATGAATCGTTTGTTTCTAAATTTTTTATTGGTAAAAAGGTTAAAAAAATTGTTAAACCTGAAATTGTTCAAGGAATTATTACTCCTTATAATGGTGTTTCTGTCATGCATGAATATACTATTGCTAAAAAAACTTTAGTTAGTTTGATTAATGATTATAAAATTGTTGCTGAACCTTTTGAAAATTTTCCTTTTGTCAGTATTTCTTGCGAAAGTAAGGATTATTCTAAATTGGAAAAACAAATTTGCAATAATTTTCCGGTTTGTATGCAAAAACAAAGTATTGTTAATCTTCCAAGAATTGTTAAATCTGATATTAAGATGAGAACACACACTAATTTAAATCAAATTGGCGCTTATGATGCGCATAATTTAACAAAAGGTAAAAGTGTTAAAGTGGGTGTTATTGATACAGGTATTGATTATAATCATGATGAATTAAAACAATTATTTGTTGATTGTAAAGGTTATAATTTTGTTAATGAATATGATGATCCGTTGGATGATAATGGCCATGGCAGTCACGTGGCAGGAATTATTGGGGGTTTAAGCACAGGTGTTGCTCCCGAGTGTACTTTGTATTCTTTGAAAGTTTTAAATGAGTATGGTGCAGGAAGTAATATTTCTGTTTTGAAAGCGATTGATTGGAGCATTAGTAATAATTTGGATGTTCTTAATTTGAGTTTAGGAAGTCCTTCATCTTCAGAACTTGAAAAAAGAGTGATTAAAAAGGCTTTAGAAAATGGTATTTGTATTGTTGCCGCAGCAGGCAATAGTGGTGTGAATGAGTATTTTTTTCCTGCAAGTTATGATAATGTGATTAGTGTGAGTGCTGTTGATAGTGATAATAATATTGCAGATTTCAGCACTTATAATGATCAAATTAGTATTGCTGCTCCTGGTGTTGAAATTTTTTCTACATACATGAATAATTCGTATCAAGTTTTTTCAGGAACTAGTATGGCTTCGCCTCATGTTGCAGGCGTTATTGCTTTAATTAAATCTCTTAAGTCCTTCTCTCCTGAAGAATTAAGTGAGAGCGTATTTAGAACTGCTGATAGTCTGCACAATTCTTTGCATTTCGGTGCAGGTTTGGTTCGTGCAGACAAAGCAGTTCTTGAATTAAATCCTGAACTGGTTATAACGAAACCGGTTGTTGAACCAATAAACATTAACCCTAACATTAATTGGGATTGGTGGCTTGTTAAATGAAAAAAGTGTGGGAGGTTACAATTGTTAAGTTAAAAGAAAATGGAAGTAAGTTTAAAGTCACTCGTAGAATTCCTGAATTGACTGTTTCCGAGACTAAATTTTTTGATAATTTTAATGATGCTAAAAAACAATTTGATGAATGGATAAATTGTTAAATTGTTTTTTTAATAATTCTTTTAGGTCAGGCTGATTGTAATAATACGTATCGGGTATATCTAAAGATAATATTTTTTTTTGTAAATACAAGTTCGGATATCTTCTTGCTATTTCCTTCCGTTGTTCTTCCTCCATTACAAAAACTATATTTGCCCACGTTAAGTGATCTTGCGTAATTAATTTCCCCCCATATAAGCCCACAGATTTAGTGTTGAATTTTTTTTTAAATAATTCTTCTGCAGTTTTGCTCCTATGTTTGTTTTGATTGCATACGAATAAGACGTTCATGAATGTTTTAAATTTTTGAGAAATATAAACTTGTCGATTAGTATGATTATAAAAAAACAATTTTTCTAAATCAATTCTTTAACTTGTTTTTCTAAAAAACTTGCTAATTCTTGTTTATCCTCGGGCAGAATTGCCGGCAAATTTAATGCTACTATTTTCTTTTTCGCACACAACTCTGGAAAGCGCCTGTTTAATTCTTCTGTATAGTGTTCTTCCATTACAAAAACTACATCCGCCCAGTTCAATTGTTCTGATGTTACCGGATCATTGTAAATTCCTGCTGATTGAGTTTTAAAATTATTTCGAAAAACTTCTTCAACAAGTTTACTCCTCTTTTTGTTCTGATGAGACACGAATAATAATCTCATAAGTTATTTTTATTGTTTCATCTTATAAAGTTTATGTCTTATTTGAAGTGTATTCAAAGTTTTCTGCCCTATTATGAATAGTTATGGTTTGTTTAATGTGTTACTATCAATTGCGGTTATTAATCATTGCCTTAAATTGTAATTACTATTCATTAAATTAATTAATAATAACCATTGAATTAATTAATAATAACCTTTACTGAATAATCAAATCAATTAATAACAATCTTAACTGCTTGCATTATTTTCGTGCATACTGCTTTTTTCACTCCATTAGCAAGCAGAATTAAAGTCAGCTCTTTCAGAGCTGAAAATAATAAATAAATTTTTTGTGCAAATACACAACTTTAATTTTATTAAAACAGGTTATAATCCCTTTCCAATATATGTTTAAATCTTTAAAACTACTTGTGTGTATTAAACTGCTCACGCAATAAAATAACTTTCTTTCTTTGATTGTATATTTTAGAACACAAATATTTATATATACCTAACAACATATACTGTTTAGTATACACAGGGTCAGCGTTTTAAGCTTATGTGTTTTTGCCAGGGGATCGGATAGATTTCCTGGCACGGTCTTTTATGGGGGATTTAAACAAAAATGAGAGACAAACTCACTAACATTCGTAGCCTCTCATTTTTAAAAATATAGAGGGGAATTTAAATAAAAATGAGAGACAAACTCACTAACATTCGTAGCCTCTCATTTTTAAAAATATAGAGGGGAATTTAAATAAAAATGAGAGACATATGGGAGGAGCATTTACATTGTAGTACTTGTAATAAAAAAGCTGAACAAATAATTCTCAGCAAAGATAATTTTAAGCTTAGAAGTTGGAAGTGCAAACAATGCCGTAAAACTTGGAATCACCCTTTAGATCAAGTAAAATTAAGCGAATGGCAAAACATTAAAGATCAAGAATTCATTGTTAAAATTCGTGAAGTTGGCAACAGTGCAGTTATTAGTTTACCTAAAGAAATATTAAATTTTAAAAACGCGTTAAATAAAGATGTTGTTTGGAAGTTTAAAAACAGCGATGAATTAGTTTTAAAATTTTAGAACCTAACTGATTTTATTTAAAAACCTTTTTCGCAATTAATTTATACTAGTACATCTTAAAAGATGTTATGAGTAAAAATTGGGATGAATGTTTACGAACTATTTTATTTTTAAACATACTTCCAAGTATGAATGAATACAGGCAAGAATTAGAAGAAAACCCTGAATATGATCCTAACTGGTCTAATGTTAAATTGTTTGAACAAGTAGGTAAAGAATGGTTGACTGATTTTTCTGAACCTAAACACTACACCGGATTTATGAAAAGTGATGTTACATTTGAAAAAAAAATAGGATTTTTTAAAATTCAAATGATCGGTGAATACATGAGAAGCCATAGTCCTATAACAATTAAAGCAATTATAGAAAGTAAAGATTGGCCTGAAAATTATAATGATGATCTTTCAGATATAATCATGCAAGATGATACTAGCATGGATAATTTTTTGAACTTGCTAAACACTGCAATTTGTGATGTTTCAGCTAAAGCGCTCAGTGAGAATTTAGAAAATTATTTTACTTGGGAGTATATACGACCTGGTTTGCCTTTTGAAGGAAATTTGAAACTTACTTATGACTTGTTCGGAGATATGGAAACGGAAGAATTAGTAGATATTCCTGTTAAAGTTGAAATTAAAAAAGGACCTTATTTCAGAGCTGAATTTTTGGTTAAAGATTGGAGATAATTGAATCAGTTTAGCAGTACTTAACCATTTTAAACTAAGATGTATACTAATTGAAAAAGTCGTAAATGTTTTAAATAAACTAAGTATTCTTTAAATAAAATGATCATTGTAAAGCACAACAATCAAGAAATTGAAGAATCAAATCGGCAAAAAGCTATCTCTCAAATTCCCAGATGGACTAATTTGTTAGAACACTTAATCCAGTTTGTTTCTATAGATCTTGTTTACTCAGTTGATTTATTACATATAGATTTAACAAATATGAAGCGTGATACTTCAAATTTACCCGATTTTAACAGTTTAAACCCTCAAGACAGGTTTAAAGAATTTGCTAAATATCGTTTTCAAACGTTCGACATAGAAACTTACGACGGTTTTAACAAAAGCGATATAACTTTAATTACAACACTTAAACAAAATTTAAGCATGAATATTAAAGGAGAATACGCTCATATTGGCGCGCCTTTATCTCTTTCAACAATTTTAAAAGTTGAATGGCGAGGCGCGGAGCTTTTTCCCCCATTAAAATTTGAAAAAAACGCTTATCTTAATCAGACTGAAAATTTAACCAGTTTAATAGGAAAAAGCGTATTTTCAGATAGAGGTTATCACGCAATTGAATTTGTTAAGCCTTTAATTAATTTGTTTAATTGGGATTATAAACCACAAAATCTATTACCTTTTGAAGGAAATTTCGGATTAAATCATAATATACGAAACAAGTATTTAATTGGAACTAGCATTGTTCCTACAAAAGTTAGTTTGGAAGAAGTTAATGATAATGTTAAGTTAAAAGTTGTTTTTTCAGGTCAAACTTGGACTTAACAAGTTTTTTCGTACGTGGAAAGCACCCCAAAGTCAAACTCTCATAATTTATTGACGATGCGCGCGTTACGGGGGTTGGCCCCTTCGGGGAAGTAGCGCTCACAATTTACCGTCGCAGAGTTTGAAGGTGCTTTCCACGTACGTTTTTTCAAAAAACGCAACCATAAGCTTTTTAAACCTTTATTCTTTATTTAAATATTATGAGTGATCCTAAACCTGCAATTTTGCCTGGACAAGATTGTATTATGTGTAAACAAAAAACTCTTACACTTACAGAAATGGAGCGTGACATTCCTTTATTCGGTAAAATTGTATTATTCTCTATGAGTTGTTCAAGTTGTAAATATCATAAAAGTGATGTTGAAACTTTAGAAAAACACGATCCTGCAAAATACACTTTTGAAGTAACTAATAAAAAAGATTTAGATGTTAGAATTATTAAAAGTGCAGAAGCAACAGTTAAAATTCCTCACGTTGGCGATATGCTTCCGGGACCTGCAAGCAACGGATTCGTAACAAATGTTGAAGGATTAATCAACCGTTTTGTAACTCAAGTTGAACATTTACGTGACAGCGCTGAAGAAAAAAGTGATCGTAAAAAAGCCAAGAATTTATTAAAAAAAATAAGTAAAGTATTAGCCGGCACTGAAAAAATAAAAATCAGTATTGAAGATCCAACAGGCAACAGCGCCATTGTTAGTGATAAAGCAGAAAAGAAAAAATTAAAAAAATAATTCTATTGACTTAATAAATCTTCATATTCTGAAGCAAGTTTTAATCTTTGAGAGCGTTCAAGTTTTATAACTGCCACTTCAGGTTTTGGTCTTTTTTGAATAACTTCAGTTAACAAAGTTAAAGCATTATTATTAATTCCTACGTGTTCATTATCTATTTGGTTAATATCGCCCATAGCAATGTTTTTTGAACCATGATCTAAACGACTTATGTATAATTTTGCCATTGCACGATTTCCATTTTGTAATTCATCAATAACTGTTATTCTATCACCTAAACTTCTACCTCTTAAAAAAGCAGTTGCTTCGCTTTGTAAAATTTTATTATCTTTCAAGTGTTGTAAAAAATTAAATCCGTGCCGATTATATTTTTCAGTCATATCATTAATTTCTTCAAAAAATGGAACTAAATAAGGACTTATTTTTTCTTCCAAATCACCAGGTAAAAAACCATAATCCATTGAAGCAACTTCTGGTTTTAAAATTAATAATCCTTTTTTATAATCATGCCTTAACAATACATCATTTTTTCCAAACTGATGACCTTTCGCTTGAAAAGTTTCAATTAATCTTTCTTCATTTAATATGAGATGTAATGCTGCTGCCATGGCTTCTCTTGTTTTTCCCGTTCCGGATCTTCCATTAACAACTAAAAAGTGTATAGCTGGATTAATTAAATGTTCCATATAATATAATTGATAAACATCTCTTGGTTTTGTGTTGAAAAAATCTTTTAAGTAAAAATATTGATAAAATAAATCGTTTTTTCTGCCTTTTTTTTCATTTTCTTCTCTGATTCTTTCAATATCTCGTTCGTTTACACCTATAGCATATTTTAAACATTCTAATCTGTTTTCTTTAGGATTATAAATTGTAGGCATTGAATTATTTGTTTTTTCAAAATCTGTAAGTATAACTCCTTGATTAAAAATTAGTTTTAACTCATCAGTTTTACTTAAATTTTTAAGATCTCTTTTTAATTCAGTTAATTCTACAAATCTATTCACTCCTTCACCGCTTGCTAAAAATTTATCTAATAATTCTTTTGAAACAAAAAATTCTGTAACTCCTGAATAAACTTGATCTGCACTTCTAACTTTCGCTTTTCCCATTCTTAATTCTTCTACGTTTAATCCTTGACTGTCCGCTTTTAATTGCAATGCAATATCTTCAGTTACTAAAACTACTTCAGCCAGATTACCGTGTTGTTTTTTTAATTCAAGAGTTTGATCAAGTATTTGATCGTCTGCTTCAACATCTGAATTAATGGGCGTATAATTTGCGCCAGTCCAAGAAAATTTACCTCCGTTGTCAAATGATGACTGCGAGTCTTTTTTTAGTGCAGTTTCCAAATTATGATAAATTTTATTTGCTCTTCTTAAATCTCTTAAAATTCTGTTGGCTTGTCTTGCAGGAACATGTTTTTGAGGATTACTGCTTTTAGCGTGTTTTTCTAATTCTTGTATTACTGGAGTTGGAAGTACAACAAGATTTCCTCCTTCACCTAGTTTTTCTAAACAAGCAGGATTATCTATTATTGCATTAGTATCAACAACATAAATTTTTTGGTTTGATTGTTTAATTGTTAAATCTGTAATTTTTAGTCTTTCAGAAGGAATCTTACTCGCTTGTTCTTCTAACCTTTCCGATAATTCTTCAAACCCTTTAACTAATTTTTTTTCAGTATTTTCAGTCATGTTTTAATCCTCATTAATTTAATCTAGCCAAACGATTTTTATAAATACATATTTAAAATAATTATAGTTTTTGCCAATAAAACCTTAATTTTTCTAATGCTTTATCTTTTCGCAAACCAATTGCGTTTCCAGTGATCTTATTTTTTCTACCTATTTCTGTTTGTAAAATTGGTTCAGTATTATTTAATCCGAAAACTGATTCTAATAATTTTTGATCTTTCTTATCTAACAAACTTAAGCAATACTTTAATTTTCTCATTTGTTCCTTGTTAGAACAAATTGTTTCGGGAAGTTCTTCTGTTGATTCAATTAAATCAATAAATGCAGATTCTCTTCCTTCAACAGGTTGATCATATGAAATTTGTTGTTTTCCAAAAATTAAAACTGCTTGTTTCAAAGAAGTTCTTGATAAAATTCTTATTTTACCGTGGAGTGTTTCATAATGATCTATTACTTTATCAATATCAACAACACGTTCTTCTTGTGTTATCAATAAATCTTCTAATTGTTTTAATTTAACAACTATATTTTTAACATCTGAAGGTACTTTAACTGTTTTTCCAGTTTCACATATAGCGTTAGATAATTCATCTAAAATCCACCAGCCCGCATACGTTATAAATCTATTTTTTCTTGCCGGATCAAATCTTTCGAATGCTTTTAGAATGCCTACATTTGCGCTTTGTATTAAATCTATTAAAGGCACTCCTTTGCCTGCTTTTTTTTTGGCTTTTGAAAAAGCAAAACTCCAATTGTGAGTTAAAAAATTGTTTTTTTCAAATTCGTAACGCGAACATAATTTGTTTACAACTCGTTCGTATTTCTCTAAACCTTCAAGTTTTGACTGCTTAAAATGTTGATTAATTCCATTAAAATCATTAAATTCTTTTATATGCTCAGTTAAAACAGCTGAATACTTTTTTTGTTCATTAATTAATTCTTTTGTAAGTCTTTGTTTTTTTAATTCTTCTAATTTTTGATAACTTTCGTGTCTTTGGATTAATAATGATTTGTATAAATTAATTTTAATTTTTAATTTTTTACCATCTGACTCGTTAAATGTTTCTTTCAACTTTTTATATGCCTCTTCTTTTTTTTTCAAAAAATAACTCTGAACTATTGCATGAATTGTTGAATCTGATAATATTTTTTCCAGTCTTCTTTGAGCACTCCATTTTCTTACGGCATGAAATGCTTCTTCTTCAGGCGTAAACAATATTGAATATTGAGACATGCGTTTAAGGTATTCGTCTGCAAAACAAAAATCTTCTTCATTTAATTTTTTTTTAGTCCTATTATTGTACGAATACGTTTTTGTCATCAAATTGTAATTAAAAATAGTTCTTTTTATATTTTATCAGAATACTTTTTAAATAGTAAATGCGTTATTGGAGTGAATTTATATTTATTTAACATTGTTTGTATTTCTTGTTTTGTTTTGAACTCTCCGGATGTTACTTCTTCTTTTTGTAGTTTTAATTCACCAGTTATGTTTTTTATTAAGAATACTTTAAACAAGCAGTTTACTTTTTCTTCTACAACTATTTCTTCAGCTAATAATTCAAAATCTCCTTCAATGTTTAATTCTTCTTTTAATTCTCTTTTTGCTGATTCTAACCAAGATTCTCCAACAAGTACGTGTCCTGAATAACTTACTTCGTACATTCCGGGGAAAACATCTTTGTTTTCTCTACGTTTTTGAATAAATACTTTTCCGTCTTTAAGCACTACACCGCAAATTCCTTTATGAAACAGTCCTTTTTCGTGTACTTCTTTTCTAGAAACTTTATTGATCACTTCTTTTTTTTCATTCAGAACTTCAATGTATTCAGTCATCCTTCAATCATTTCAATTTCAATATTTAATCCTTCTGGAATTGGTACTTTCATTACTAATCTTAATGCTCGTTCATCCATTCCTAAATCGATTAAGCGTTTGTGCACTCTCATTTCGTATCTTTCCCAACTTGCTTTTCCGTCACCACAAGGACATTTTCTTGTAGTTACTTTTAATTTTTTTGTTGGTAAAGGTATTGGTCCTTTTATTGCTACTCCTGTTTTATCAGCAATATCAGTAATGTACGCGCAAGTTTTGTTTAACTTGCCTATATCTATACTCGCTAGTTTGATTCTTGCTTTTTGCATTTTGGTTAAATGTTAATAAATTTAAAAAAAATAATAAAAAAGCGTTTATGCTTTTTTTACTAAATCTATGCACATTCCTGCAGCTACTGTTTGTCCGCTATCTCTAATAGCGAATCTTGCCATTTGAGGTATTTCTTTTGTTTTTTCTATTACTAATGGTTGTACTGGTTTTAATTTTACAATTGCTACATCTCCATTTTTTATAAAGTCTGGATGTTCTTGTAATGTTTCTCCATTAGTTGGATTTACTGTTTTTTCTATTGATACAAATTGGCATGCTACTTGTGCAGTATGTATGTGGAATACTGGTGTGTATCCTTGTGTGATTACTGAAGGATGATTTAGTACTACCACTTGTGCTGTGAATTCTGTTGCTAGAGTTGGTGGAGCTGCTGCGTGTCCTAATACGTCGCCTCTTGCTATGTCTTTTATTCCAAATCCTCTAACGTTGAATCCTACGTTGTCACCTGGTTCTGCTTTTTGATATTGTTCGTGATGCATCTCGATTGTTTTTACTTCTCCTTCTACACCTTTACCTTCTCTTCCAGGCATTGCAACAACTTTGTCTCCTATTTTCATTACTCCTGTTTCTATTCTTCCTACTGGTACTACTCCTATTCCTTTAATGTTGTATACGTCTTGTATTGGTAGTCTTAGTGGTAAATCTACTGGTTTTTCTGGTTCTTTTAAATTGTCTAGTGATTCTAGTAATGTTGGTCCTGTATACCATCCTAGGTTGCTACTTTTTTTAGCTACGTTATCTCCAGGGAATGATGCGATTGGTACGAATTGTATTTCATCAGGTTTGTATCCTACACTGCTGATTAATGCGCTAACATCTTTTTTGATTTGTTCAAATTTTGCTTGATCATATTTTGCTACGTCCATTTTGTTAACTGCAACTATTAATTGATTTACTCCTAATGTTTTTGATAAGAATACGTGTTCTTTTGTTTGTGCTTGAATTCCGTCAACTGCAACTATTAATACTGCTGCGTCTGCTTGACTTGCTCCTGTGATCATGTTTTTTACGAAGTCTCTGTGTCCTGGAGCATCAATTATGGTGAAGAAATATTTTGGTGTGTCAAATTTTTTGTGAGCGAGGTCTATTGTTACTCCTCGTTTTCTTTCTTCTGCTAAATTGTCCATTACGAATGCAAATTCGAATCCGCCTTTTCCTAATTCTTCTGCTTGTTCTTTTAATTTTCTCATTGTTTGTTCATCGATATTTCCTGAATCGAATAACAATCTGCCTACAGTTGTAGATTTTCCGTGGTCTACGTGACCTACGAATACTAAGTTAATATGTGGTTTGTCTTTAGCCATTTTATTTTAGCCCTCCAAATTTTTTGTTTTTTATCGTGATTTAAAATCAATCTTAGGAACGGTGACTTATTTATAAATGTTACTATTATTTGTCAAAAGGTTTAAAAGTGTGTAATTTAAGATTTTTGTAATGAGTTTAACTGATAAATTTACTGATTATAAAAACAAATTTGATGATTATTTTTTAATGACTGATCGAAAGTTGGATTATGATTTTTTAAGGAGTGTTGTGGCCGATGTTTGTAATGATGGCATTAATGCAAATAAATTGCAGAAACTGCTTGATAAATCTGAAGAAAGAGAATGTCTTTTTAGTGTTTCATTTCCAAATATTGTTAGTTTAGGTGGTTTAGTTATGGGTTATTTTACGCAAGATTGGTTTTTAAGCGGTATGATTGTTTTTTTGAGTGAAACAGTTAGAAATGGCGTTCGAATTCATTATTCTAAACGGAGAAAGAAAATTCTTGAAATGTCAAGCGATGCTTTTGAAATTCAAGTTAAAGATGAACATTTTCTTGAAAATTTAAAGTGGATGCGAAAGACAGATAAAAATATTAAGAAAGAAGATAAAATGTCGGGTTATGAAGGTTGGATAGATCCTGAAGATAGGTGGAATAAAAATGAGTCTGAATAATTATTTTTTTGGAAGCGAAATTGCTAAAAAGTATGATGCTAAAATTGATAGTTTAGCTGATAAATTAAGTGGAGATGATTTAGTTAATGAACAAAGAACTTTTAAAATTCTTAAATGGATTGATGTTGGTGTTTGCAAGTATGGTCCTACCGCGGGGTCTTTTTTATCTTTAAGTTATGGTTTGTATTCTGAAAATTTTGAAGTGCTCTTTTGGGGT
>Ga0210057_1006650_pt1 | contig 14294 bp, 14 predicted proteins | sample CryGeyCG2114_010_2_FD_183968 | JGI IMG/M metagenome (GOLD analysis project Ga0210057, IMG submission 183968) | Groundwater microbial communities from aquifer - Crystal Geyser CG10_big_fil_rev_8/21/14_0.10 (SPAdes) (version 2) | ecosystem: Environmental > Aquatic > Deep subsurface > Groundwater ... | reverse complement strand
CGAGTTTTAGAAAACTTAATAAAGATATTTATTCTTTAACTTTATAATATGAATACTACATTAATTATTTTATTTATCTATCTTGCATTAATGTTTGGAATTGCTTGGTATTTCTCAAGAAAAGAATCATTAAGTGCATACTTTTTGAATAACAAAAAAACAAGTTTATGGCTTATGACTTTTTCTACTGTTGCTACAATTGTTGGAGCTGGAGGAGTTGTCGCCATAGTTTCAGAAGTTTATAATTCAGGAATTTCATATGGATTAGCTTTGCCTATTTCATTTGTTGCAGGAATGTTAATTCTTGGAATAATGGCTAAAAAAATAAAAACAATTGGAGATGAATATGAAGCTCATACAATTGTAGATTTTTTTGCTAAGAGATTTGATAGAAAAAATAAAATTTTAACTGGAATCCTACAAATCCTTTTGCTTACTATTTGGATAGGTGTTCAGGCAATAGCTATTGCCTCTTTGGCTTCTGTTTTAGTTGGATTAGAATATGAAATAGCATTGATTTTATCAGCTGTTGTTGTTATTTTATATACTGCAATTGGCGGTTTAAAAATTGACATAATTACCGATTTTATCCAATTTTGGATTATCTTAATAGTTTTCTTAATATTAGCATTTATTGGCTATTCAGAAGTTGGAGGGATTTCAAATTTATTATCTAATGTTCCTCAAGGACATCTAAATCCTTTTGGTTTTGGTGGTATTGGTTGGATGATAGGTGTTATTGTTTTGAGTGGATTTATATATCTTGGAAATACAACTCATTGGCAAAGAATTTTTTCAGCTGACAATGAAAAGACTGCAAAAAATTCTTTTTATCTTTCTATTCCGTTTGTAATTCTATTAGGATTTATTGTTCTATTTTTAGGATTGGTTTCATCAGTTTTGCTTTCAGGAATTAAGCAAGAATTTGCAATCTTTTTATTGATGGATAAAATTTTACCCCCTTCACTTGTGGGAATTGGGTTTGCATCAATTTTAGCAGTCATTATGTCTTCAATTGATAGCCTGTTAATTGGTGGTTCTGCGATTATTTACAGAGGGGTATTTGATAAAAATGAACTCAATTCAAAAAAGAAAATGTTATATGCTAGACTTATAACTGCAATATTTGGAACAATTGGTTTTTTAATTGCTTTCTTAATACCAAATATTATTACCTTGTCTTTACTCGTTACTTATCTCGCTTTAATTTTTGTCCCCCCAATTATTGCAGGAATTTATTCTAAAAAAACTACTTCGAATGCAAGTTTTTATTCAATTATTATACCAACAATTCTACTACTAGTTTTATTTCCTTTTTTGAAAGAAAGTACCTTTGCTATAACTTCTCCTTTGGGAATATTAATGATTATCTTTTATGATAAAATTTTCAAAACAAAAAAACTCGCACCCTAATTTTCTTTTTTAGGAAAAAAGAAACAAAAAAGACGGCGGCAATTCAAAATTTTAAAATAGACAAGACGACTCTGAAATTTCCCTTCGGGACGTTGCACTAAATTTCAGCCCTTCGGGGAATATAACAAGGATTATGAGGTTACGAAGTCTTGCAGACTTCTCCGCCCAAATCGTGCTACGCACGACTTCTCATAATCCTGACGTTAGTAGAAATAAAATTTTCATTCTCGTAGAATTAGGGGCTCTATTCAATTAGGGTCATAACCACAATAATCTTTATAAATCTCGCTTCAACTCTTTTATTTATGGCAGAAGAAAAACCAATGATTAAATGTTTAGGTTATATTGGAGGTCAAGATGAAGACCTTGGAGGGTATTGCGAACCTCTTATAATTCGAGTTAATGGAGAAGAACACTATGTTTTGCATGAAATGCATACATATCGCGAACAAATAAAAATTCCTGATTATCCTTACAGTCGTTTTGGAGATATAAAATCAAAACATAGTAAAGTTGAGTTTGGTCGGCTCGAAGAATTGACCTCTGAATTTGATAAAGTTAAAGCGAGATTAGGAATCGATTCTTCTTTACCTTGGGTTGAAACCGATTCAAATTGTGGTTATGACCTTCCTAAAGAAGCATGGAAAGAAGCTTATGCTAAACGCCCCTAATTCTAAAAATACTTAATTTTGAATTATCGAATGAAAATTTTACTCTTCGCCAGCCCTACACTTCGTTTCGGGACATTGCATTCTGGCTCGGTTTTTTCTACGAAAAAACTCTACTAACAGCGATTAAAACTCCGCTCACTTGCAGTTCGCTACGCCCTTCGGTTTTGTGGGTTGCCTCAAAACCTACGGGGAAATAAATCCTTCGGATTTACTTCTCTTAATCGCGATGTTCAACTCAATCGTGAGCCAAAACTAAAATGTAAAAAGTTAGTAAAGAGGACACTTTAAAACCCCCGACCACCCACCCCTAAATTGTAGAAATTGTTGTTAATAAAAAAGTGAGCCGCCTTGGTGCTTCGCACATTTACTCTCGCTTTCAGCGAGGCAGAAAAACTTCTTTTATCCGACCAACGAAAATTCAAAAAATGCTTCGCACTTTTTCTAACAGAGGATAAAAGGCTTCGCCCAAATTTTTCTGATTTATATTCAGGAGTTCAAAAGAGGATAAATCTCATCTTTAGATTTAAGGTAACTCCTCAAAGAAAAGTTTTAGTTCTTCCAGCTTATTCTCTAAGAAATATAGGTAAATTCGATTATTCATCACATTATAATCAAATCCCGGAAAATTTTCTAAACAATAATCTAACTCAGAAAATAAAACATCCATGGTTTGAGCCTCCTCTAACTTGCCACCAAATATGGATATTACTTCGGACATAATTTTCTTCACTTTTTCTTTTAAGCCATTAAAATGATGTTCGGCCATTGGAACATCACGATTATAAAAAGAACCAGAAAAAAGTCCCCAATTCATATCAATGTTAGTATCGATAGTCTTCAATTTATCAATCTTTTCTTGTATCATAGTTTCGAGTTTTTTTATCATTACTTTAAGCAACTTATCTATTTCATTTTCCTGATTTTTATATACTTCTTTCAATTTTATATTAGAAAGTCCTCCATTGTCTCCCCAAGAATAAGTTTGAAGATGAAAATCATCAGTCACATAAGAAGCTAAGCCGTGTGATGTAACCTGCTTATTCTCTTTCTTATCGATGGGATGACCCGCATAACAATTTCTATACTTGCTTATGGTATCTAATTCAGCTATTTTCTTTATCTTAAAATTATTATCAACTATTGTTTTATATAATCTTTCCACAGAATCCTGCTGAAGATATAAGGATTGAAAAAATCCATATAATTCTAGATAAGATATGTCTTCCTTATTCTTACTAAAAAAACTCACACAAGCTCGCTCTGTATTCTGCAGTATATCCATACAAATACAAATCCTATTCCACACTTTAGAAATTGTTTGCCCTTCATATAGAAATTCAGACCTTATAAAAAAATCATTTATCAAATCCCTAAATCTACTCGATGCTTCTTCTTCCATTTAAATTTTAAAGATTTAAATTTTATAAATAAATCTAATCCTCAAATAACAAACAAGGATTAATTTTGAATTGTAACATTTTTGCGGATTCTCTCCCGCCATCTCCCCCCTTTCTTTGCATTGTAATTTTACCAATTCTTAAACTTCCTCTATCTGTTACAATAACCTCTCCTTGCCCGAAAGTATTCATAACCGAATTAATATCTTTCAAAACCCATTCATAACTATCTTTATTTTTCTTTAAGATAACTAACATCCAATCCGCAGAAAATTTATCTCTTCCTTTTAGAATATCCGAAATGACTAAAATTTTATTTTTAGAAAAGAAACTCACTAATTTGTCCCTTTCTTTTTCAGTCATTTCTGTTAAAAACATTCTTCTAGAGTCTTTTAATTCAACATTTTTTCTTGGAGATATTTTCCCAGTAAATAACCTTAAAATTTCTTCAATATCTTTAGGTATATTCCACATTTCAATATATTTATCAACCTCTCTTTTGTCTATTTGATTAAATCCTTGAGGATTGCTCACTAATTTTATTGAAAGATTTTCACAATCAATCGCTTCTTTCAATTTTATTGTAACTTGGACTTGAACATCTGTTTTATAATTTCCAGAAATTTTAACTGCTTTAACAAATTCAATTTCTTTTATCACATAGCCCATTTTAATTAGCCAATCTTGAGCTATCTTTTCATTTTTCCAATTATTAAATTTATCAATAACATCATCTTCATTTCTAAAACCGCCTTTTGCCGTTTCAGAACCCCATAAAACTTTATCTTCCATTTTAAGCATTTATTAACTTTGTTTGAATTGAATAATCTCTTTCTCTTTCAAATTCAAAAGATTTTATAGTCACCTCCTCTTTTATTTTTTCTTGAGATAATGATTCTTTTATTTTTTTAAAAATTGATTCAACAACAGGAACAGAAACACTATTCCCAAATTGTTTATATGCTTGATATTTATTTGTTGGAATTTTGAAATCTTCTGGAAATCCCTGAACTCTTGCACATTCTCGAGGAGTTAATCTCCTTATTTTTTCATTTATCAAATACGCCCCTGTTTTTCCTGCAACCCCTCCACCATAAGCCGAAAGAGTAACTGCGTGACCATTTACACTATAAATTCTTTCTCCTTGTCCTCCATTATTAATTTGACCAATTTGAATTAATTTTAAAGAAGGAGTTTCATCTCTTTTCCAGAATTTTAAATCTGTTCTATTTACAATACAATCTTTAGCCTTTTCTTCATCTTCAAGAATATCTTTGACAAATATTCTCTTATAAGTTGGTTTTGGAAATTGGAAATTGGTTATTCCTAAATCTTTCCTAAAACCAATAATATAAATCCTTTCTCTTTGTTGAGGAACTCCGTAATGACTTGCAACTAAAACTTGATAAAAAACATCGTACCCCAAATCTTCCAAAGTCCTTAAAATAATTTTTAAGGTATTTCCGTGATAATGTTTTGTTAGGTTTTTTACATTTTCTAAATAAATTACTCTTGGTTTGTGGTGTTCTACAATTCTGGCTATATCAAAAAACAATGTTCCCCTAGTATCTTTAAAACCTCTCTGTTTTCCAGAAATGCTAAATGCCTGACAGGGAAAGCCCCCACACAAGACATCATGTTTTGGAATATCTTTCTCATTAATTTTAGTTATATCTCCTTTTGGAATCTCCCCAAAATTCTCATAATAGGTCTTTTGTGCATCTTTATCCCATTCAGAAGAAAACACACACTCTGCCCCTTGCCTTTCTAAAGCTATACGAAAACCTCCTATTCCTGCAAATAAATCAATAAAAGTTAAATTAGTCACCATCTTAATATAAGCAATACATACCCTTTATTAAATTTTACTATGTTGAAAACTCCCGACTTCTTTTTTAGAAAAAAAGAAGCAAAAAAGGCGGCGGCTCACAAAACAAAAATACACAACAATTTCTATTATTAAAATGGACTGCGTCCCGCCGTCCTAAAGTGTCCTCTTTAAAATTAATATGGCTCACGACTTTGATTTTTTGCCTTCGGCATCGTTGCACTAAAAATCAATCCCTGCAAGTTTTCGGGAGAGTTGAACAGGGGATAAAGAGTTCCGAAGTCCTGCAGACTTCTCCACCCAAATTCTTCTTCCAGCTCGAGCCTGTGAGGTTCCGCTCCAGTCTCGAGGTCAGAAGAACTTTCCTTATCCCCGATGTTATCAATCACTAAGCTCTGCTTAGGCTATTTTATTTCTCGGGGGTTTAACATACTAAACATAGTAATATTTATATATCAGTTGTAATAATCTTATTACATATGTTAAAAAAAGATAACTTTGACAAAGTTTTAGAATTATTTTTTGATAATCCCCTGCCAGAAGGTATAGGATTTCAACTTAGGGAAATTGGTAGAAATATAAAATTAGCTCCGAAATCTGTAAAATTATACTTGGACGAACTTGAAAGAACAAACTTAATAATTCAAAAGAAGCATAGAATCCATAAATATCCTGTTTATTATGCTAACAGGGATAATAATTACTTTAAATTTTTAAAAAGATTGAATATTATAAGAAGGATAAAGGAATCTGGGCTTTTGGATTATCTTGAAGAAAAATGTATGCCAGAGGTGATAGTGCTATTTGGTTCTGCTTCAAGGGGAGAGGATGTGAAGGGTAGCGATATTGATCTGTATTTGCAATGTGACGAAAAGAAAATGGATTTAAGCAAATATGAAAAAGAACTAGATAGGAAGGTAAACTTATTTTTTGAAAATAATTTCAACAAGTTAAGTGAAGAATTAAAAAGCAACATCATCAATGGTGATAAGTTAAAAGGATACTTAAGGGTGCAAATGTTAAAATGGAAGAAGGTTTAATTAAAGTAACACCAGATAAGGAAAAAGCACAATCAATCTTGAAGATGGTTGATACTACAATCGAGATGATTAAATTTATTGATGTAACTAAGTTTAGCTCCAATGTAACAAAGGAATATTATGGTGTTATTAGAGAGCTACTAAGCGTTGTTCTTTTGCTTGATGGGTATAAGACTTATGGAGAAGGAGCACATAAAAGATTAGTTGAATATATTCAGTCCAACTATAAGGAATTCAGCGAATATGAGATATCTTTGATTGATGATCTAAGAATCACAAGAAACAAGATAGCCTATGATGGATTCTTTGTGGACAAGGAGTATATTGAGAGGAAAATAAATGATATTCAAATAATTGTTAATAAATTGAGTGAGATTATTAAGAAGAAAATTTAAGATGAAAGATAAAGACAATAATGTTAATGATTTAAAAGAAAAAGTTAAATCTTTTTGTGAAGATCGGGATTGGGACCAGTTTCATAATCCAAAAGACCTAGCAATTGGAATTATAACTGAAGCTTCAGAACTTTTAGAGTATTTTAGGTTTAAGTCGGAAAAAGAAGTTGGAGAAATTCTTAATTCAGATAAAAGAAAAGAGATAACTGAAGAATTAGCAGATATAATGTTTTTTGTTTTACGATTTGCTCAAAGGTATGATGTTGACTTAAGCAAAGAAATTGAAGAAAAAATAAAGAAAAGTGCTGTGAAATATCCTATTGAAAAGGCAAAAGGAAGCAATAAAAAATATACGGAGTTTTAAATTATGTTAGTCTATGAAGGAACAAAAAATGAATTTTGTAATTCTGTATTAAATGACACTATAGAAAATGGAAAAGTTATCACAGATTATACCAAACGTGCGAAGACAGATAAATCATTATGGGGTATAAAGAAATTAGCTAAAGAACATCCACAACAAGCCAAGAAAATTGCTGATGAAATAATCAAGAATACTTACAGGACATTAATGACAAGAGGTATGAAAGGATGTTACATTTATTGTTGTGATAAAAATTTACAGGAGTATATTAAAAGCAGAGTTAAATGAACTTAAGCCCCCGAGTCTATTTATTTTATTATTCGTTAGCCCCCGAGAAATTATTTTTTTCTTTTCTTTATATTAAATCCAAAACTACACCGAGAATAAAAATATAGTCAGCACAACCCTTACGGGTAGTCGCTTCCTTTTGGTGGGACAAAAACTCCGAAAACCATCAAAGGTTTTCTACACCTAACAAGGGATAAACGGTTGCGTTACTCGGGGCATCAAAGCCCCTGCGTTACTCACCCAAATTCCTACGCCACTCTGAAAATTTTGTCAGGAGTGAAAAATGTGGGTTGCCTTATTTTTCCTCGCCAAAATTTTCGAGGGCTTCGGAACTTCGCTTATCCCTAATGTTAAATTCAATTAAATTTTAGTGGCACGAACTGATAGGAGACAATTTTACGACGAATGAAATTAAACTAAAACAACGGGGGAGGGGGCGACGAAACGAAACCTTTTTTTTAAAACAAAGTTTTTATAAATATCTTATTTGTATAGATATATATGCTTAAAGAAAGAGGCTTAACTAATAAAGAGGCTGGAAAAAGGCTTGAAAAGTACGGTCTGAATGAAATTAAAGATATTTCCAAAACTACTCCTTTAAAAATTCTATTAAGGCAGATAAAAAGTAATTTTATCGTATATCTACTTACGCTTGCAATGCTCATCTCTTTTTTTGTTGGCAAATCTGTTACAGCTTATACTATTCTTGCAATAATTTTTATGGTTGTCGTTGTCGGATTTATTCAGGAATATCGGGCAGAAAAATCGATTGCTGCCTTGAAAAATATGCTTGTTCCCGTCTCCATAGTTATCAGGGATGGAAAAGAACAGGAAGTCCAGTCAGTGAACATAGTTCCTGGAGAGATTTTAATTTTAAGAAATGGGGAAAAGATTCCTGCTGATTGCTTATTGATTGAAGAAAAAGAATTGCGGGTGAATGAAGCTGTTCTAACAGGAGAATCAAAAGAAATAAGCAAAAAAATAGGTTCTGAGAAAAAGTATTCTGATGAAAACCTGGTTTTTATGGGAACATATATTGTCAATGGCAGATGTGTGGCAAAAGTTATGCACACTGGAATGAATACAAAATTTGGAAAAATTGCCGGATTGATATCGTCCACAGAAAAAGAGTTGCCCCTCCAGAAAAAAGTCAACAAGATTGCCAAATATATGGTTATTCTGGCAATAGTTATTTCGGTTTTAACAGGTTTAATTATGCTTTCAAGAAGCACAGCACTAAATGAAGAAACAATCTTGAATATTCTAATTTTAGTTATTGCATTAGCAGTTTCGGCATTTCCAGAAGGTTTTCCTGTAGTGCTAATAACTACATTAGCTACAGGCGCACACCACATGGCTAAAAAAAATGCAATAGTAAATAGAATGTCTATAATAGAGACTCTTGGTGAGACAACAGTAATATGCTCTGACAAGACTGGAACCATAACAAAAGGGGAGATGACTGTCAGAAAAGTTTTTGCAAATAATACTATTTATGATGTTACAGGAACAGGATACGAGGGAAAAGGAGATTTTTTACATAACAACAAAAAGATAGATACTAATAAAGAGCATACTTTAAAAAATTTGATATACAATGCAGTTTTATGCAACGATTCAATAATCGAAAGAACAGGAAATGACATGGAGTTTAGAGCAATCGGCTCCCCTACAGAATCTGCTCTCTCTGTTATGGGAGTTAAAGCAGGATTGTTTAAGGAAGACATAAAATTTAGTAGAATTCAGGAGATTCCGTTTAATTCTGAAAGAAAGATGATGTCAGTATTATGCCAATTAGATGGGGAGAAAGTTGTTTATTCTAAAGGGGCACTAGAATATTTAATAAAAAAATGTAAGTTCGTCCAAAGAACCAAAATAATCTCTAGATTAACTGAAATTGAGAAAAAGAAAATACTTGAGCTTAATAAGAAGATGACTTCTGATTGTTTAAGAACTATCGCTTTTGCCTATAAAAAAATAAATACCTTTGCCAAAGATCATTTTGAAGAAGATTTGGTTTTCTTGGGTTTTGCGGGGATGGAAGACCCTGCTCGTGAAGAAGTAAAAGAGGCTATTAGTCAATGCTTCAGCGCAGGTATTAAGGTCAAGATGATAACTGGAGACAACAAAGAAACCGCCCTATCTATTGCTGAAGAGATAGGTTTACGTGGAAAGATAATAGAAGGCGATGAATTGGATAATCTTAGTGATGATGAGCTAACAAAAGTAATAGGCACCATTTCCATCTTTGCAAGAGTCAGACCCGAACATAAGCTAAGAATTGTAAAAGCATTAAAGTTTAATGGAGAGATCGTTACCATGACAGGTGATGGTGTTAATGATGCACCTGCTTTAAAAGAAGCGCATATCGGAATTGCTATGGGCAAGAATGGCACAGATGTTTCTCGTTCAGTTGCTGATTTGACATTAAAAGACGATAACTTTAGCACGATAGTTTCCGCTATCCGAGAAGGAAGGACTATTTTCAAAAACATCAGGAAATTCTCAACATATCAACTCTCTTGTAACTTTGCAGAACTATCCATCTTATTTGTTGGCGTTCTATTATCTCCATTTTTAGGCTGGCAAATTCCTATCTTGCTGGCTTTGCAGATCCTTTTTATGAATTTAGTAACAGATAATCTTCCTGCAATTACCTTGGGCTTAAATTCTTCTTCAAGTGATTCCATGGCTGAACCCCCAAGAAAAAAATCAGAAATACTCAACAAAAACCTATTAATCCTGCTCTTTTTCACAGGAAGTTTGCTTGCAATTTTAGTTTTATCTTCCTACTTTTTAGTTTTTAATGTTATTGGAGGCACTCATGAATATGCGCGAACAGTGGCATTATTCTCGCTTATTGGGCTAGAAATAGCTTCCGCATACAATTTTAGATCATATAGGAAAGGGGTTTTGAATAGGGGATTAATGGTTAATCCTTATTTATTTTATGCTTCAGTAATCTCATTAATTGCGACATTTGCCATAATCTATTCCCCACTAAACAAAGTATTTGAAACTGTTCCTTTAAGAATTGATGGACTGATAATAGCTGTCCTATTGTCCTTATTTTTAGTATTGATTTTTGATTTGTTAAAATATGCCAATAACAGAAAGAAGTTTTTTGATTTAGAGCATATATAAAATACTCGCCCCCTCCCCACGAAACGTAACCTATTTATAAGATTAGATTTTATCATTATATTATGAAAGAAGAACTTAATTTATCCAAACAAGAGATTATTGATCATTTATTTCATGAAGATAAAAATATAAGTAATATATTTAATAATGCTTCGGATTTAAATGAATTAAGAGAAAAATTATTTGAGTATTTGGACAACTCTGAGAGAAATCTTTTTAATATTTATTCTCATAAATATTCTGATAAAACACATATTCTTGAAAAAAATAACGCTAAAGAATGTATAAGAATCTTAAAAAATATTGTTAGAACTGAAAACGAAGAACTTAGCAATTTTTCTGCACTTAACATTTTATTTAAAATTCATAATAAAGATGAAAAATCAATTAAGGAAGTTGAGATCGGATTTTTATTAGAATTTTTATTTTTAATAAGAGGAATGAATGGAAAATTTCATCTTACTGACACTCCTGTTTTATCCTCTAATCAAATCACTGCGGAAGTAAGATGTAAAATTCTTGATGATTATTCAAAACAAATGTTGAACCATTTTAAAAATTTCAAGAATGGAACTGATAGAGAATGTATCAAAAATCAGAAAACTGTTAAAAATAAAATCCTGACCTATTTTTCTGCGACAGATGAAGATTGGAAAGATTATAAATGGCACCTAAAACATATAATTCAAGATTATAAAACTCTTTCAGAATTAGTGAAGCTTAAAGAAGATGAAATCCAAGGAATAAAAGAAGCAGAAAAGAGAGGCATTCCATTTCAGATAACTCCTTATTATCTTACATTATTCAATGAGAATGGCAGAGATAAGCACGATCGCCTCGTTAGAGCACAGGTAATTCCAAACAAAAAATATTGTGTTAATGTTGCCCTTAACAAAACACAAAACATAGATATGGATTTTATGGGGGAAAAATCAACAAGCCCCATATCCGGAATCACCAGAAGATATCCAAATATAGTTATTTTGAAACCTTTTGATTCCTGTCCCCAAATTTGTGTATATTGCCAACGAAATTGGGAGATAACAAATATACAAGATGTGAGCACTTCATTTGATAAAATGGAAGAGGCAATCAACTGGATTAGAAAGAATAAATATATCACAGAAGTTCTTGTTACTGGCGGAGATCCATTAACATTGGATAATGAATATATTCATTCATTAATAAAAAAAATAAACAATATAAAACATGTTGAAAGAATAAGAATAGGCACAAGAGTGTTAGTAACACTCCCCTATAGAATAGATAATGAATTAATAAAAATTTTAAAACGATTTAATAAATTCGGAAAAAAAGAGATTTGTATAATGATTCACATTGAAGATGCTTCGGAAATTACTCCTGATGTTTTGGACGCTGTTAGAAAGATAAAGAAAGCTGGAATTAATATATACAATCAACAAGTATTTACATATTTTAATAGCTTCAAATATCAAACTTGTTTTTTAAGAAAAAATTTAAAACTGTCCGGGATAGATCCTTACTATTCATTCAATACCAAGGGCAAAGAAGAAACTATGGATTTTAGAGTTCCTATCGCAAGAATTGAGCAGGAACGAAAAGAAGAAGCTAGACTTCTTCCAGGCATTGTGAGAACCGATGAATCTGTTTTTAATGTGCCGAAATTAGGTAAATCTCATTTACGTTCATGGCAAGATCATGAAGTGATTATGATACTGAAAGATGGGAGCAGAATTTATAGATTTTATCCTTGGGAATCTATGTTACTCTTAATTGAAGATTATTTATATACTGATGTTCCCATATATGCTTATTTGAAAAGACTTGAAAATGACGGAGAAGATGTTGAAAAATATGCCAGTATCTGGTTTTATTTTTAAATTCTCGATTTTACACGCCACTCCTCACGAAACGACGACGGATTAAAATTGTCTCCCTGATATATGTTCTTGATGGCTCACTGTGTTCGCTTGATTTAATACGCCCCCGAAATTACTTTGATTTTTTCGGCTTTCGCCGAACGTTGCACTAAACCTCGTTCCTTTGGAAGCGTATAACAGCGACGCATATGTTATATGAAATCGTTGACTTCGGGCGTCAAAATGATAAAATTTAAAAAGAATTAAATCATCATATAGAGGAAAGGTGGTGAAAATATGGAAAACACAATTAAAAACTTAACCAAGGCATTTATTGGTGAAAGCCAGGCAAGAAACCGCTATACTTTCTATGCCAAAATTGCCAAAAAGGAAGGATTTGAACAAATAGCCGAGATTTTTCTTATCACGGCAGAGAATGAAAAAGAGCACGCTATTTGGTTGTTTAAGTTAATTAACGAGTTGAAGGAAAAAGGTAATGAAAAGCTTGATGAGATTAAAGTTGAAGCAGTGGCTCCAACAATTCTTGGCACAACTGCTGAAAATCTAAAAGCGGCAATTGCCGGCGAGAATTATGAGTACACAAAAATGTATCCGGAATTTGCTGAAGTTGCTGAAAAAGAAGGCTTTACTGAAATAGCCAAAAGATTGAGGGCCATCGCTATAGCAGAAGAGCATCACGAGGAAAGATATAAAAAACTCTTAAAAGAAGTAGAAGCAGGAGCAGTTTTCAAAAAAGAAAAAGAAATATGGTGGGTTTGCTGTGAATGCGGCTATGTCCATTTCGGTAAACAACCGCCTAAAAAATGTCCTTCCTGCGACCATGAAAAGAGCTTTTACCAAGTTAAATGCGAAGAATATTAAAAGGAGAAGATGAGATGACAGAACAAAAGCAAATCTACAAATGTAATATCTGCGGCAACATAGTTGAGGTTTTGCATACTGGTGCAGGCCAACTTGTATGTTGTGGACAACCAATGGAACTTCTTGAAGAAAAAATAGAGGATGTAGGTAAAGAGAAACATGTACCTATAGTAGAGAAAACAGAAACAGGCGTAAGGGCCAAAGTTGGTTCAATCCCTCATCCTATGGAGGAAAAACATTACATAGAATGGATAGAAATAATTGCCGATGGCAAAACTTACAGGAAGTTTTTGAAACCAGGAGACAAACCAGAGACAGAATTTGAAATAAAAGCAGAGGAAATTGAGGCAAGAGAATACTGCAATCTCCACGGTCTATGGAAATCATAAAAATCTTAGGACGACTTTCGTCAACGACTCTAAGGTTGCTTTGCAACCTTGCCTCGCCTTCGGCTCGGTCATATAACAGTGCGCAAAATGTTAGTTTCAATCGTCGTGTAGAATTATAGTTGGGTGTTTCAACCTTTAGTCCCTAGGACATTTAGCATTTTTCTGTGAAAAAGAAATTCTATGGGGGGATTTCCTAACCAAACGTCAAAACCTTCTCAGATTCTTCAACTAAATTTAACAAATCTTTCATAGTTGAAATTGGACAAATATTACTACCTTCTTTTTCTCTTGATTTTAGGCAAGTCCCACAAGCCAATATCTGTCCCTTGTTTTCAAGAAATAAATCAGCTTGTTCTTTTGCATTATATTTTTCATCTTTAATCTCTTCAATTTCAACTCCTTTATTTATTAAGAAAACCTTTACTTCGTGATTTGCCTTTAATGAGGTATTTCCAAATCTAAAAGCATTCCAGACAACTTCTGGTTCATTTGTACCTATAACAATTCCAATTTTCATTCTTGTCGAAAGGAAACTCATACAGACTTCAGTCTGTAGAGGAATTTCGACCTCCATGCTTATTTTTTGATAACATTTTTCTATTTTAAATGTTTAAAAATGAGTGCGCAACGAAATCGGCGCAC
>Ga0210057_1006649_pt1 | contig 14294 bp, 11 predicted proteins | sample CryGeyCG2114_010_2_FD_183968 | JGI IMG/M metagenome (GOLD analysis project Ga0210057, IMG submission 183968) | Groundwater microbial communities from aquifer - Crystal Geyser CG10_big_fil_rev_8/21/14_0.10 (SPAdes) (version 2) | ecosystem: Environmental > Aquatic > Deep subsurface > Groundwater ... | reverse complement strand
TGGCCCGCGCTTGGAAAGAACATCTGCCTCGATTATTAAAAGAATTCATGGCTCGAAACAATCACAAAGAATGGTTTACTTCACCCATTAACTTTTTAACCCTTGTTCCAAGTCAGTTAGGTTGACCGGTTTTTTTGAAGCTCTTGACATTTTAAAAATTTTCTAAATTAACACTAAAATTGTTAGCCAAATAAAGCTTTTTTATATTTTTTGTTGAATTTCGGACTTAACCTGGCCATTAACATATCAACAACAGTTTCGGCTATGTGGTGCGAAGGTTTTTTTGAGAGATTCAAAAATTGCTCAAAAGTTAGGGGTTTAATTTGAATTTTTTCTCCTCCGTCCAGTCTTTGCTGCGCGATTTTTTCACAGTTTTGGGCTATATAAATATATATGGTGTTTTTTACTTTTCCTCGGTGTTTAATTTTTTTCCACAGCTTCCAATGCTCCGAGACCATACCGGTTTCTTCCATAAGCTCTCTTTTGGCGCACTCAAGCGGTTTCTCCCCTTTTATATCCATGCGACCGCTTGGCGTGCAATAAAACCAACCTGTGTGAGGCTGTTTTTGTTTCAAGGCAATAATTTTATTTTTTTGCGATGGGATAATTACTACCGCATCTTTTCTTTTTACGTATTCAAAGATTTTAGAAGTACCGTCGAACATTTTTTGCTTCCATTGATAAACGTCAAAAATTTTTCCTTTAAATACGCGTTTAGGTTTTTTTGAGTGTGTCGCCATTGTTAAATTTTAAGTTAATTCCGTGATTTCGCTTTTCGAGTGACTAGTAAAAAAAGACAGAACAACAAACATTATTAAACTTACCAAAAAACCGGGGACAAACGCCGTAGTCGGCATTTTGGGAAGTAAAAATAATGCACAAATGAAACCGAGTAATATAGAATAAAAAGATGCTGTGGCCGTGGCGCGTTTCCAGAAGAATCCGCCAAAAATAGCCGGCAAGAAAACCAGCAGCATTAAAAGTGCCGTTGTAGATAGAGTTAATATATCTCTTACCAAGTAAGCGAATATTAATCCTGCTAAACCGGCCGCTATGGTTAAAATTCTTCCGGCTTTGAGCATCTGTTTATCATTTGCGGCAGGGTTTATTGCTCCTTTGTAAAAATCTTTAGTTAAAGATGCTGTAATAACCATAATTGTTGTGTTAACAGAAGAAATAAAAACAGCCAAAAAAGCAGCAACGCCAAGTCCTAAAAATCCGGTTGGCAGTTGGTTTTTCATTAAAGTAAAAATTGCCATATCCCTGTTCGGTAAAGAAGGATATAAAATTTTTGTAGCCATGCCAAAAAACATTGCTAAAGCGTAAAAAGCAATTATTAAAAGAATTGACATAGCCAAAGCCCTACGGGCCGCTTTAATATTTTCTGAGGCGTAAATTTTTTGCCAAATTTCCATAGAAATTAAAGAGGCTCCTATCCCAAAAATTATTCCTCCTATGAATAGGGTTATTCCCCCAAAACTAAAAGGGTTAAAATATGAGCTTGGTAAGTTTCCCAAAGCGCCAAAGCCCCCCACTGAACGCAAAACTATAGGAAACAGAATCCCAAAAAGAACTAAAACCATAACCCAAAAATGTACAATATCTGTATAGAAATCACTTTTTATTCCGGCAAACGCGGTATAAGTAATAGTAGTTAGCGCCGCAATGAGGATTGTTATTTCAAAACTTAAGTTTGTCCATAACTGCAAGAGCATTGATAGCCCCGTAAATTGGGTTGCTGTCATTAAAAAATAAGCAAGTATAATTATTCCGCCGACTAAAAATTGATTTTTTTTGGAATAGCGAACCCTAAAAAAGTCTCCGAGTGTATGCGCCTTAAATTTATCGCCAAACTTTTTTATAGTAGGTGCGAGTAATACGACCGAAACTACGCCGATTAAAGCACTTGTTACAGCTAAAAAACCAACTGATATGCCTGTATCAAATCCCCCTGCAGCGGTTCCGACTATTGTCCCAATACCGACCCAGGAAGAAACAACGGAAAACAAGACCAAATACGCTTTGGCTTTACGGGAAAGAATTAAAAAATCCTCGGCCGTTTCTTTTAAGCCGACTACAATACCGACTACAAAAAGCAGAACAAGATATATAATTACAATAATTAAGTCTATAGTTGCCACGTATTGAATTTAAGTTTTAATCCGATCAATAGAACTATTGAGTGTTTTTTTAAAACAGCTGATAGGAATTGAAATCGGAACGTGGAGTTTGCGGCCCCGTTTTCCACCTGTCTATCGCACGGAGCCGAGAAGAGGGCTCTAACCTCCAACCTGCGGTTTATTCAGCCCGTTAAATTTGGAGCCAAGACCGGGAATCGAACCCGGAACCTACGGTTTACGATACCGTTGCTCTACCAATTGAGCTATCTTGGCGCTAGGCGACTGGCGGGCATGTCTATCAATTAAGCATTTTTAAATTATAGCCGTACCATTTTAAATTTTATAGATTTTCCAAAAAGCAGCCCGGAAGCCTGTTTTAAATTTTGGTTAACATCTGTTACTAAAAACTTTCTTTTACCATTTCGGGATAGTTTGGTGTCTGTTTCTTTATGCTTTTTTAAATACTCTTTCAGTTTACCCGGTAATATTTTATCTTGAGACAAAATATCTACCTTACCCCCTACAATTTTTTTAATTTTATTACTGAATAAAGGGTAGTGGGTGCAGCCAAGAACTATCTTATTTACCTTTGCGGTGATTAACGGTTTTAAGTAATTTTTTAGAATCTTATCAGAATATTGCATCCCGTCAAATTCCGCCAAAGGTACCAGAAGCGGAGCGGCTTGCTCAACGATTTTTATTTTTGGAGTTAATTTTTTTAACTCCTTTTTGTAAATATGCGAATTAACAGTACCACTTGTCGCCAATACTCCAACCCTTTTATTTTTTTTATCTTCTGCCACGGTTTCCATTGTCGGGATTATAACCCCCAACACTCGCCTATTCGGAAAATTTTTCGGCAAATAACTTTGCTGGATTTTTCTTAAAGCTTCGGAAGATGCTGTATTGCAAGCTAAGATGATAAGTTGGCAATTTTGTTTTTTAAACAAGTACTCTACCGCCTGCCGGGTAAATTCATAGACCGTAGCCTGAGACCGGTTGCCGTAAGGCACTCTTTTCGTGTCTCCCAGATAAGCATAATCGTATTTGGGAAGCTTTTTAATTACAGCTTTGGCGATAATTAATCCGCCCAAGCCACTGTCAAAAATACCGATCTTCATAGGTTAAATTATAGCTTATTTAGGCAAACAAAAAAAGCCCCTTTTCAAGGGGCTAGTTTTTAAAATTGGTTTGGAACAAGTACGGGGGAAGGATGCAGCTGAAGATTTCGGTTCTGCTGAAGTTCCATAATATCCATCGCGCCTTCGGGAGCGACAAAATCAAAATCTTGGCCATAGTCGGAAAATTCGGAAGTTATTTTAAATTCAGCCGTAAAATCTAAATTGGAAAGAAAATCTTCGTTTTGCAAATTCTTCTGCTTAAAGCATTGTTCCGCGGTTCCCGTGCAAGCTATGCCGGCTTCTATACCGGTATAAGTCATTTTAGCAAATCCGGATGCGTAACCGCCGGTATTGTCTCCCAAACAAAATGTGTATTCATAATTTTGATACAATTTAAGGCCATTGGCTTCAACAGGTTCGCCTATGGGCGTGTACCAATAAGTATTGTTGTAGTCGCTGCAGTTCCCATCTGTAGGTTCGGGGGCTGTAGGTATAGTACCGATATAGAAAGGAGATACGCCTTGCGGAATTCCATTTAAACTTTCCGGGTAGCCGTTTTTATCGTTGAAGTAAAGCTCTAGGGCGGATGCCAATTGCCTCATGTCCGCGAGGCGCTTGGCGTCCCTGCTTTTGGCGCGGGCGTCGCTTAAAACCGGAATGGATTCTCCTAAGTCCCCGTTTGCTATGGAATTAAATGAAGGAACCAAAAGTGCCATATTCAACTTATATAATTGAAAGTCCTTTACTCCCACCCAAGTTTCAAATTCTTTAATTTCAATTTTATCAAAAATTTTGTTAAGCGTGTCCTTAGCCAAAGCTAGAGACTCCTCGCTTCCTTTGAGTGAGCCGCCAAACTGGGAAGCTAAAGAATTTGCAATTAAGTCAAAGCTTGCACCTAAATTATTTTTGAGTTTTTCTTTATCTATAAAATTTTTAAAATGCGCAGTTTTTACCCCGTTTATAGTTTCTGTTCCCAAATACTTTTCCATACCCCAAAGTTCAGCGTTTTTCCAAATGTTCTCAAGGTCTTCCTTCAGCTTTTTGGAAATTTCTCCGCCGGTAAGCGGGCTTTGTTCGGGGTTATGAAGCGCGTTTTCGTAGCCGTCAATTTGAGCGACAATTTGGGCACCCAAAACTTGCGGAATATCTCCAAACTGTTGATTTAATTTTTCGCCGTCAATTTTTATCCAGTCCCCTTCCATTTGATACATTGAGGAAAAGAGGTTTTTAAGCTGGGGAATGTCGGAAATTTTAACGTAAAGTATTTTATCAATCATTTTAAAGCTAACGCCCTGCTCAAACTGCGACTCGCCTGCTGAAAATTTAAGGCTCGCTTTGGCGTCCATGTTCGCATCTTCTTCACTAAGCAATTCAATATCGGATTCCCAGCTTATTCCAACATCAAGATAAAAAGGTTTTTTTAAATTTTTATCTGCAAGTTTAGACGGATCGTCTAAGTAAGTTAAATTAATTTTGTTGTGGTAACTGTCTATTTTTTGGCCTAGAACAAATTTATTCCAAATTTTTACAGGGCTGGCGTAAACGTAAAGATAAAAATAGACCCCTGCCGCGCCCAAAAATAAAAGCGCCATTATTGCGCCAAAGAGTTTTTTTTGAAAACTTTTATTTTCTCTGGCTATTCCTTCATGATAATTTGTAATGTTTTGAGCCTCTATGTGAATTGGATTGTCTGCCATTTGTTGGTGCGGTTGATCCGTGGCTTGAATTGCGATGGGCGCCGGATTGGACGGGGTTGTATGAACCGTTTCCGGTTTAGTTTCAGCGCCAAGAGTCGGAATTTTGTGCGCGGTATGCCGGGGCGACTGCGCGCGGTCTGTGTGTTGGGATGCTTCCGCGCCATTGGACAGGGACATATCCTCGTCTTTATTTTCAAAAAGTTTGCTGGCTTCCGCTTTGGCATAGATAAAAGACTTGTTAACCGCGCTGGCTTCCCAGCCGACGTTGAGCAGGTTTTGTTTTATTTGTTGGTCGCTAAGCCCATATTCCTTAGCTTCCTTGATATATTGGACAACTTGTTCCTGCATTTAAAAGTTAATTAAGGATGTTACCTTATAATTTTGAATTTGTGTTTCAAGCCAGGAGTTAAAATTGGAGGTCTTTATAAATATTTGCCTTAAATGGACTTTTGGCGTTCCGCTTCCTTCCAAAACGTTTTTGCCTTCAATTTTAATTATATGAAGTCCCAAAGAAGATTGCAATAGCAATATTTCCCCCGAAGCGGCAGCATCGATTTTTTCTTGTAGTTCCGGCAATAAATTGTATAATTCCACGAACCCTAAATCTCCTTCAAATTGTTTACTGTCTTCGTCCTGGCTGTAAAGGGAAGCTATGTCAGCGAAAGTGCTGGAGCTATTTACTTCCTGCATTAAAAAATCTGCTGTGCGGTAAGCTTTTTCGTTTAAATTTCTTTGGCCATTGAACCAAATAGCAAGGTTTGAGTTTAATTGCTCGAAGCTTAAAATTTCCTCTTTAAAGTAGTTTTGGTTAATCCCCTTTTCTTCCAGCGACTCCTCTACGGTTATTCCTGAAGTTTGTAAAACGGCTTGTTTATAAGTGTCGTATGCTTTATTTATTTGATTTTGGGAAACCGGCACCTTAAGCGATGCAGCCAGTCGTTTTACTTTATGTTCGTAAATCAGGCGGTTTTTTACTTCCATGATTAAATTTTTTTCAGATTTGTTTTGAACATTGAATTTTTCGGCCAAAGCCAGGCGTTGAAAAAATTCATTGCCGTAAACGGGCCTGTTTTGGACCAGCATTATTGGCAAAGGAGAGCTGATAAAAATTTGCTTTTTCGCGTTTGTGATTTCGCCTGTGAATAACCAAAATAAAAAGCCAATTATTGCCAGCAGCACGAACACCGAGAACCCAATAATTGCTTTCTTAGCCGTCCTTTTTTTTCCGACTGTTATTTTTTGTTGAAGTATTTTATCCATTTTTCAAAATTACTTCCCGAAGGTTTTTCGGCGGTAAAAGAGCCGGTTTTAGCGCCTTCAATCCGGGGTCCGTCCGTAAAATTAAACACAATCTCTCCTTCTTTTTTTAAATTCAGCTGTTGTCTTGCCACACGTTCTTTAAATTCAGTGGAATTTAAATAAGATAAAGAGTCTTCCAGTTGCTTATTTTTTTGTTCCAGTTCCCGCGTCTGGCTGATTAGAGTATTTTTTTCCACGTCTATGGCTCGTTGTTTCCTAATTTGTTTTAGCTGAATGTAGCCCAGGCTTAGGAGAAAAATAAACAGGAGAAAAACAGCTTTTTTTGTGGAAAGAAAATTTTTAAACGACATTAGATTATTTTCCTTTTTTTGGAATGGTAGCCTATTTGTTGTTGAATTTCGGGAATGTTTTCCTTTTGTAAATGCGCTTTCTTTTCGGGCGGAAGCTGGTTGTGCATTTCCCACAATAAGTCTTTAACTTTTTCCGGGTTTTTTATTCGGTAAAAGACTAAAGGATCGGTAAGCCCGACTATTTGCACCTCAACATCCCCGTAGTTAAATAAAGTCTGCAGTATTCCCTTTTGCCTGAAACTAATATTTAAAATTCTTTCTAAGGGGCTTTCTATAACTTGTTTTTGAAAAATGTGGCGGTGAATGCCGTCAATAATCCGCCGGTTGGTAACAATAAAGCTGTTTAAAAACCATAAAATGTATTTATTAATGCCGTAAATCGCGACTAAAATAGTCCAAAATAACAGGAGCCTTCTGAATTGCACGTGCAGTTCGTACTTTATTAAAAACGCCCAGGGAACGTAAATAAGCAAAAATATTATAAGAACGAGCTTTATTAAAACCAGCTCGGTTTGCCTGTAGGTTTCCTTAATTGCTTCCCCCGGGTGAAGGTTAGTTTTAAACATAGATTACTGTGCTTATCTGTGATATTTTAAAACACGCTTGGTCCCATTGTTAAAATCAGCATGGATATAATTATAGCAATCGCCATGCCGTACATTACCCTGTTTATAAGTTTTCTGTTTCTGAACATAAGCTTAATTATTATAACACAAGCCTACTTAGATGGGTTATTTCTGTTGTTAACAAAAATAGATTTGATATTTTGCCATAACCAATCTATAATTTTGTTCGTATTTTCAATACTTGAGCTTAGTTTCAAGCCATGCTGCGCGTTGCTGAAAATTGTAATCGTGTCTATTATAAGTTTAACGAGGGATTTGGTTTTGCCTTGTCCGGATTCTTCACCTTCTTTTTTAAGTACACCAAGTTTTAATATCCAGGTTTCAAGCAAATTTTGTAATTCAACCGACAATTTTTGCGCCGTTTGTTCAAGCTCCCTTATTTTTTCATCTTTTGGTACGGCTTTGGGAAACCTAATTAAATTGGACGGGCGTTTTACATATTCTCCTAAGTCGGCAATGTTACTACTTTGGCTTGACTTTATTTTTTCTAAAGCTAATAAATTTTTTTCGGCGTCCAGCTCAATTTTTGTCAATTTAGACTGAAAATCTTCAGCAATTTCCCTGGATAAATTTATAAACTTTTCAAAATATTGCTTATATTCCCGGTCAACTTCTTCTTTGCGGTTTTTTTTAAAGTCCCCGTCGAATTGTATTATCTTTTCAGGCATAACTTAACTATACCAAAAAATTAGCGATCTGCCGATTTTTTGAAAGGCTCAACCGTCGGTTGAGCCTTTGAGGTTAAAGTTTAATATGAAAGTTTTGATCTAATTATTTTTTTAAAACGGCAAGGAACGCCTCTTGTGGAATCTCCACCTTGCCAATCTTTTTCATTTTTTTCTTTCCTTTTTTTTGTTTTTGCAAAAGCTTCATTTTGCGGGTAACATCTCCGCCATAAAGGCCGGCGGTTACGTCTTTTCTTTGGGCGGGAATGGTTTCTCTGGCTATTATTTTACTGCTTATAGCGGCTTGAATGGCAATTTCAAACTGATGTTTTGGTATGAGTTGCTTTAAGTTTTTCACCAATTCCCTACCTTCTTCTGTGGCCACGCTTCTATGCATTATGGCTGAAAGGGCGGGAACGGATTCACCGCTGACTATAATATCTACTTTAACTAAATTTCCTACCCGCTCCTCGCGAAAATCGTAATTTAAAGAAGCATAGCCCGAGGATACGCTTTTTAATTTATCGTAAAAGTCCAAAATAATATTTGCCAAAGGCATTTCAAAAGACATTTCTACCCGGTCTTTGCCGATGTATTTTATATCGCTGGAAACCGCTCGTCTTTGAGTGGCAATTTCCATTATGGGCCCAATGTAAGCGGCAGGTGTTAAAATGTTTACGTTCATCCACGGTTCGTATATTTCTTTAATAATCGAGGGGTCGGGAAATTGGGAAGGGTTTCTGACCACCATAATTTTATCGCTGGTGGTCTTAACTTTGTAAGCTACGCTGGGCGCGGTTAAAACCAAGTCCAAGTCATATTCCCGTATTAAGCGTTCTTTTACAATGTCCATATGCAAAAGGCCCAAAAAACCGCAACGAAAACCAAAGCCGATAGAGGGAATATTTTCCGGCTCAAATTCCAACGAAGCGTCGGATAACTTAAGCTTATTTATGGCATCTCTAAGTAAAGGATAGTCGTCGCCGGTCGTCGGAAAAATAGTCGCGTAAACCATAGGTTTTACCTGTTTGTAGCCGGCTAAAGGCTTAACCGTCTGCCTTCCTTCAAAAAGCGTAATAGTGTCGCCTACTCTGGCTTTACTGACATCTCTCAGGCCTGTGACTATATAACCAACTTCCCCTGTATTAACTTCATTGGATTTTTCCATTTTTGGTTTAAAGTAGCCGACTTCAACACTTTCCGATTCAGTTTCGCTTCCGAGCGTATAAATTTTTTCTCTTGGAAGAATCTGTCCGTCAAAAACCCTCACAAATACAACCACGCCTCTGTGAATGTCGTAAACAGAGTCAAAAATTAAGGCCCTGGTTTGTTTGGTGCTGTCGCCTATGGGCGGGGCCGTCCTTTGGATAACGGCTTTCAAAATATCTTCAACGCCTTTGCCGGTTTTGGCGCTGCAATAAAGAATTTCTTCGTCTTTAAAGCCAAAAGCGTTTTTCATTTCTTCCGCGGTTTTGGCTAAATTGGCATTAGGCAGGTCTATTTTATTTATAACGGGGATAATTGCTAAGTTATGTTCCAAAGCTAAATACACGTTTGCCAAAGTTTGCGCTTCTATTCCCTGGCTCGCGTCCACAACCAAAATAGCCGCTTCACAACATGCCAAAGAGCGGGATACTTCGTAAGAAAAATCCACATGTCCGGGGGTGTCAATTAGGTTGAGGATGTAGTTTGTAGCCTGTAGCTGGTAGAGCATGCGCACAGGCTGAAGCTTAATGGTTATGCCGCGTTCGCGCTCTAAATCCATTTGGTCTAAAAGTTGGGCCTTCATATTCCTCGATTCCACGGTTTTGGTTACTTCTAAAAACCTGTCTGCAAGAGTGGACTTGCCGTGATCAATGTGAGCGATAATACAGAAGTTGCGGATGTTATTTTGAGACATAGGATTTAAGCTTGGCAAGTATAACGTCAGCTTGGGATAGTTTTAAGTAAGAAGCGGCCATAAGATAAACAATGACGGCTATGCTTGCCGCCAGACCCGCCTGAATCAATAAACCAAGGCCGGTATGAGTGTTTACAAATTTTTCAACGCCGTAAAGCAGGCCGTAACCCACAGACCCCATAATAATACTACTGGCGGCAATCTTCAAGAGTGAGTGGGATATAAGATTGTCGAAATTAATTAAATAAGCGGATTTTTGGTCAGAAAAAGCTTTACCGAGATTAACGCGCAATATAAAGAACAGTAAGCCCGCGCTTAATACGCTGGCAACGGAAAAGGCAGCGGCAACACCGGTAATGCCAAAAGTCTTCCCTAAATAGTAAGCCAGTCCAGCGTTAACAGCCATGACTAATAAATTTATGGTAACCGGCGTAATGGTATTGTGGCGAGCATAGAATGCTCTGGCAAGCAGCGGGCTTAAGCTTTGCGCGAATAATGAAAAGCTGAAAATTCCCAAAGTATTAAACGTTAAAATAGTGTCTTGCCAGCCAAAGTTGCCAGCGCCAAAAGCCAAACGGACAATGTAAGCCCTAAAAATTAAAATAAGTATGGAAATCGGAACCATAAAAAATAAAATTTTCACTATGCTTGTGCCGAGGGTTTTCACAAAAGAGGGCTCGTCTTTTTTCGCGTAAAATTCCGACATCACGGGAAAAGATGCGACAGCGATAGAAATGGCAAATACGCCCAAAGGAACAGTTTGCAAATTGTTGGCCAAATTATAAACAGCAATGGAACCGGAGGCGAGAATGGAGCCGACTATGGAGCCGATTATTAAACTTATTTGGGAATTGTCCAAACCAAAAATTCTGGGAATAAAAAGCTTGCCGATTTTTCGGAGGGATTTATCTTTTAGGTCTATAACGGGCCGCCAGCGGTAGCCGTTCTTGGCGGCTTCAGGTATCTGCACCACAAGATGCAAAATCGCGCCGATTATGACGCCATAGCCCAGGCCAATCAGCCCAAAACGCGGGTAAAGTAGCAGAAGGCCGAATATTATTCCGCAGTTATAAAGGATTGGCGCAAGTCCGACTATTAAGAATTTTTTTTGGGCATTTAAGATGCTGGTAAAAACGTTGGATAAAGTAAAGATTACCGGAGAAAGCAAAAACAACCGTGTTAAGGTAACAGTATGTTGGAATTTTTCTCCTTCAAAACCCGGAACTAAAAGTTTAGTTAAAGGCTCCGCGGCAAACATTAAAAGCAAGCTCACCGCTCCCATAACAAGAAAAGAAAAATTTAAAATAGTATTGGCATTTTTATAAGCCTTTTGTTCGTCGGTGTAAAGCAATTCGGTGAATACCGGAATAAACGCCACCGAAAGTGTGCCCAAAATCAGCAAGTTGAAAACAAAATCCGGAACTCTAAAAGCCGCGTAATATACATCTAAAGTATCCCCTGCTCCAAAAGTAGAAGCAAAAAGCCTGTCCCTAAGCAGTCCAACCAGGCGCGATAGTAAAGCAAAAAAGCCCACAATTATTGCGGCTTTGGAAAGGCTGAATGTATTTTCTAATTTTAACAGGCGTTGAATCACCGAGTATAATTTTAAGTGTAACTTGGCGTAATGAAATAATCGTTTAAAATTACAAAATTTAAGTTTATAACAGGTTATTAATGTTATCTTAAACTAAATACTCCCCCCAGTAAATAGTCCCTGTTTAAGGTGAAGTCGGCATTTAACGAGTTTGTGTTGATTTCCGGGTTCTCAAAATTATGCCAATCCAGCTTCCTTCCGCTAAAAGTTATTTCCCAATCAATGGCTGTGTTTCCTGAACCAAGCTGTTTTTGAAATAAAACTGAGTAACGGTCTATATTTGTAAGTTCAAAAGGTAGCTCATAGGTAATTTTTACGGTTTTTTTCTCGCCGCCTTTAAGTTTAAGCCAATTGCCGAAATAGGTTTTTTCATTTTCAATGCCTATAGTTGTCCCGGTGACAACATCTTTATGTGAAGATTTTTCCAGAGCATAAATATCAGGGTCGCTTTTGTAACCGGTATTTTTTAAATGATCCAAGTTGATATAGTCAAACCCCGTATTTTCCATAAGCCGGCTCCCTTCAGGGACATAAATTCTAAGAAAACTCGCGTTTTCGGTATTAGCTAAATCCGGCAAAAGGTTTTTTCTGGTAATTGCGAGTTCGTTTATAATTTTGCCTTCGTCCGAAATAGTGGTTTTAAGCGCCGCTGATTGTTCTATAAACGAATCACTTTTGGTGCCGCCAAGGTTGCTGGCGATTATTGCCAAATAATCGCGGTCGGTTTGGAGCGCCTCTCCCGCCCAATTAAAAGTTTGCAAAATCTCCTGGGTATCTTGGTCACGAGAGTAAATTGAAATTTGTTTTTCGCTTAGGTTTTTTTGCAAGGCTTCAAATACCAGCGACCAAGCATTTGAATCAAAAGTATTCAGTTTTTGGAGAAGTAGCGGAATAAAGTCCGCCAATATTTGTTTAGGTTTATTTTCCTGATCTGGATAAAGTACGGAAGAAATTACTTGCGCGTTTTCTACAAAATTTTCCGCGGTCAAACTAACTCCGTAGTCGGGCATATCTACGGGCCCCGTAATTTTGAGTAAATCAACAATTAAATTTGGAGTAAAGGCAATTACTTGGTCGGGGGTTTCCTTGCCCTCTTTTTCATAAAAAGCTATGGCTTTTTTTGCATTTTGTGCAAAATCTAAAAACCAGTTACTGTCGCGCAAGTACCATCTGTCGTTAACATTTAGAATGGGTATAGGGGGGGCTATTTTGGCTGTTAATTGGCCGTCGAGGTCGTAAATACTGCTGAGCTCCATTTTTTCTATAGCCCCATAGTTGCTTCTTATTTCACCGTAAGTGCCGATAAAGCCGCCGCCGGCTCTAAGTTCGTTATTGTTTAAGAATAGCACTAAAGTATGTTTTTTCCCTTCAGTGAGTTTTTGAATAATTCCAGTTACTTCTTTCAAACTAGAAAAAGATTTTTGCAAAGCTAAAAGCGAACTTTTTAGCTCCAGAAAATTTTGTCTATAGCTTTCCGGGACATTATTTTCATTAACTTCTCCGATTAAGTCGCTCGCGGAACTTAGTCGCTTGTTCAGCTTGTTTAAGCTTAAGCTTATGACCGCATAAAGCTCTTTTGATTGCTTCCTGGTGGTGATCCCGCCTGAACTTATTTCAATACCGGAAAAGTTTTTGTAAAATTCCACCATTTCATTGCCGGCTTGCGAAAGCTGGGAAGCCGCATCCAGCAAGCGCGCCGCATCTCGTTTTTGAGGCAATATTTCCGAAATGTCGGAAACGAGTTTGCTGTTATAGTTTAACCGGTTTTGTCCTTCGGCAAAACTTTTATAAGCCAAAATAAATTTATTTTGTGCCAAGTCGAAATCTTGTTGCTTTAACAGCTGTCCTCCTTCCAATAATTGCCTGCCCCCGAGCAGGGCGCTTTCGGTAACTTTATTTTTTATTTCTATTGCTGTGGCAATAATGTCCAGAGATTTAAATCCAACAAGAGCAAAGATTGAAATAACTAAAAAAAGCGCTACTGACTTTGGGAGCTGAGGGCTAAGTAAAATCTTTAATCTTTGTTTTAAAGAATCCCGGGTTTTTAAAATGTCATTTGTGATTATTTTAATGAATCCAACGCAAATATTTATTATTAAATTTCCGGTGATAAAGCAAAAAACGTAAAGCCATTTAAAAACAGCATGGATTACAAGCCTGGGATAAAAGATCAAAGAAAAAATTTTATTTTTATTTCGGTTCGGTTTATAATTTGACGCCTTTAAAAACAACAAATTATGATAATAGATTTTAAACTCTTTTTTAAACTTCATATTTTATTACCTTGGCCGATACGTGTATGATTGTTTGGAAATATTTAGAAGAATACCCATTGAAGCGAGAGTTACCAAGAGCGAACTGCTCCCGTAGCTAAAAAATGGCAGCGGTATTCCGGTTAAAGGAAGCAGGTTTATCATTGCTCCTATATTTATTATAGCCTGAATCGCTATCCAAGATGTAATGCCGAACGCGAGAAGCCTGCCAAAAATATCCGGTGCGTTTTTAGCAATTTGGTAACCTTTAATAGCAAACCATGTAAACAAAGCAAGAACTATAATTACTCTGGCAAAACCAAGTTCTTCCGCGATTACGGCAAAAATGGAATCACCCATTACTTCAGGCAAATAGTTGTATTTTTGCCTTGAAAGCCCGTAGCCGTAGCCCCATAGCCCGCCGGCTCCGACAGCCAAAAGAGCTTGATTAATTTGATAGCCTACTCCCTGGGGGTCGGCACCGGGATCTAAAAAAGTTGTAAGCCTCTTTGCTCTGTATGGTTCAAAAAGAATGAAGCCGTAAAGGCTTAAGGCTCCGGCCAACCCGAGCCAAAAAAAATTTTTTAAGCTTATGCCGGCTACAAATAACATTAAAGCCGCAACGCCGACCAAAACAGTCATAGTGCCAAAGTCAGGTTGAATCAAAATTAGAAAAGAAAACAGCCCCACTATGGTTAAGGAAGGCATA
>Ga0210057_1006648_pt1 | contig 14295 bp, 17 predicted proteins | sample CryGeyCG2114_010_2_FD_183968 | JGI IMG/M metagenome (GOLD analysis project Ga0210057, IMG submission 183968) | Groundwater microbial communities from aquifer - Crystal Geyser CG10_big_fil_rev_8/21/14_0.10 (SPAdes) (version 2) | ecosystem: Environmental > Aquatic > Deep subsurface > Groundwater ... | reverse complement strand
GATAATCGAACTATTTTTTCTTAGCTTTGTTAAAGATGCTGATAATTTCACTAATCGCTTTCTTTTCCTGCCCTTGTTTCATTTGGTGAATAACGTGCTCGGACAGGTGATTCTCAAGCATCAAGTCTTCAACGGCCGAAAGCGCACTACGCACCGCGGACGACTGGGTGATGATATCAACACAATATTTTTCCTCATCGACCATTTTTTGAAGTCCGCGTATTTGACCTTCAACACGACGGAGACGATTCCGCATCTGCTTTTTTGTCGTGATTTTCATAACAACCATTATACCCCTATGGGGTATAAGCGTGCAAGGGCACACAAAAATCCCGCCCGCGACCTGTCTGCGTGCTTGCCTGCGCGTTGCGCGCAAGTAGGCATCGCACAGGCAAGAAGGACAGGATGAGTCGCAGGCGGGGAGGTATTTTTTAATGCTTTATTTCGCTACTTCTCCGGACGATATCCTGTTACGAACCACGTGCTCGACGGCATCCAGACGCCGTTACTCGTTTCAAATGGCTTTATGGCCTCTTCGACTGCCGCACGTATCGCATCTATTTTTTCTTCTGCCTTTTTTCCAGAGAGGCGGATTATCTCACCGGCCGGCCCGATGGCGAGCGCAAAATCCATCGCCTCTCGCGCATTCTTGCCGATCTGAATGTCCATATCGTTGCGCTCAAGAGAGACATGTTCGAAACCCGCGTTTAGCATCCATCGGCTCGTGTCGTTTGCATCGGCCATAGAAAACGGCCCCGGCCCGCAGGTCGGCGCATCTGATTCCGGCTCTTCGAGGAATCGGCGAACTTCCTTTTCGGCTTCATGCAACCAAGGATTGTCTTTCTTCTGCCGCCAGACGACCATGGTGAATGCGGCGCCGGGTTTCAAATGATTGCGTATATTGCGAAGTGCTTCCGTCGCATCACTGAAGAACATCGTGCCAAAGCGCGCGAAGCCCCGATCATACGGGCCGCCGAGATCGTCTACTTGCGCATCCTTGACGTCGAAACTCACCCTTTCTTTTTCAGCATAATGCTCATTTGCATAGGCAATGAAATTCGGTGCGCAATCAACTCCGTGCGCTTTGCCGGTAATGGCTGCAATTTCTGCAGTTCCGTCACCGAACCCGCAGCCGATGTCAATCACAAACTCTCCCTGCTGTGGCTTGATGCGCTCGAGAGCCACTGTGCCATGCGCCGCCAGCCCTTCGGTGAAGATGTAGCGGAAGCGACTGAATTTCTCAAAGAGAACTCCATCCCATGCCTCGATGATGGTGGCATTCGCACTTTTTGATGTTGTTTTTGTTTTCATATACGAGTCATTCTAGCGTCGACGACCGACAATCGATTCCATGCTACAGCAGAAAAGACCTCGTGTGAAGGGCGTCACCGTTCCGAGTCCCGTACAGCGTTTTATCTATATTTTACAGTCCATAAGACAACTAGTTCAGACGTGCTTATCCCGTGTTCTCGTAGTGATAAGAAGCCGTATCGCCTCTGATTGTACGGGAGAAGGAGGCACGCTACACCGAGTAAGAAATGGAACAGACGGCGTGTAACGGTACGCCGTCTGTTTTACGAGCAACGCTGGAGACTATCAAGTGGTCCACCAGCATCTGCACATGAGATCCAGCGTCACAAATCCTGGACGCCGGATGGCATAAAAAAATCTCAGAGAACGGACCGCCGAAAGAAGGTCGGACTCACGCATACCGAACCTCCTATCCCACTCAAAGGCGGCCAAAAGTTTTGTCTCGAAAGCGATATCAATCACCATCGTGGCAGGTCCCATCGATTTCATGGTTGTATCCTCCTGTCGTAATAAGACACCCATTACGTCGCTGACGCAAGCAACCTTGTGTTCAGACGTGCTTATCCCTGTGTTCTATCAAGACTCTTGATTCTGTTTTGCAAACTAATGGTGGCGCTCGTCCTTTAGTCCTGGACGCTCCTAGCGGAAATAGCCCGAGGCGCTTCATGTTGTCCGTAAGAAATGATATAATTGTGTTGGTAGGTTGACCGCGTGAGCGGCAGCCCTGAAGCAGTGCCACAACTACGGTGACCAACTGCGTTTGTGCGAGGCGACTCGCTTACTGGGATTGGCAAAATCATGCTGAACGGTTCCTAGGTCTTTCCTGCCAGCCATTCGGGAGTGAGCTGGATCCCGCGTTAAAGACGGCAAGGAGATTAACAGATGTACCCGCCCAAAAACTCCGATTCATAGAAGACTCTGATAGTTCCGGCATTGAGCCGGAGTTTTTGTTTTGCGCTTGCCCCACCCGTGCCTTTACAGGCTCCCGTGCGCGCACAAATCCCCGCCCGCTTGCGGGCGGGGTTGCTCCCTTAGCGGCATCATAGGGAGTATTTATGCGACACTTTTTGTCTTGATTGATTCTCGAATCTTTCTTATTTGCTTAACCAACTCATCCCTGTCTTCCATTAGCCCGCCAGCCGATGAAATCCATCCTACGTATACATCAAACCAATGTTAAACATCAGATAAATACTGTTTCCATTCACTCTTTTTCATGTGCGATGTACCATGCATCGGCACAAGTTTATATGAGCGTGGTCAATACCTATGGCTTCCGGTATAATTTAGATATCACCATGACCACCACAGAAACAAAAAAAAGAACGGGTGGGAAGATCCACACTACATCCAAAACAAGTAAGTCTTCTTTGGATGGTTTTTTGAATAAAATAATCTGCGGTGACGTAATCGAGGTAATGCAACAGATACCTGATGGCTCTATAGATTTGATTGTCACTTCGCCTCCATACAACATTAAAAATTCCACCGGTAATGGTTTGAAAGATGGTCGTGGAGGTAAATGGGCTAATGCGGCGCTTCAAAAAGGATACAGCCATTACGATGACTGCATGCCACATGATGAGTATGTTGAGTGGCAAAAAAAATGTTTGAGGGAAATGATGCGCCTCCTACCCGAAGATGGAGCGATTTTCTATAATCATAAGTGGCGCGTGCAGGGTGGCTTGCTTCAAGATCGGCAAGATATAGTGAGCGAATTCCCAGTACGACAGATCATAATTTGGAGAAGAAAAGGTGGATTTAATTTCAATCCAGGATACTTTGTACCGACCTATGAGGTGATCTATTTAATTGCAAAACCAAAATTTAAACTAGCATCAAAATCTAACGGCCATGGTGATGTGTGGGAGTTCACTCAAGAAATGAATAATGATCACCCCGCTGCGTTCCCAGTTTCTCTGATAGATCGAATCGTAGGCTCTACCAATGCAAAAGTGGTACTCGATCCATTCATGGGTTCTGGTACAACAGCTCTCTCGGCGATCAACTTTAAAAGAGACTATGTGGGAATCGACGTATCTCCCGAGTATTGTGAAATGGCAGAGAAAAGGATAGAACAACACAAAACGCAAAATAAGCTCTGGTAAACATGGCAGGAAAACCGAAAATTTATACAAAACAATCACTTATAGATACGTTAAAAAAGATCTCACAAAGAGGGTGGATTCCTAATGCTCGAAAAGGAAATCATGGAGGTATCGGAAATACTCTTGAAGATCTGCTTGAAATTGAGGAAAACAATCTACCTATTCCTAATGCCGCTGAATGGGAATTAAAAGCCCAACGTCTCAACTCATCTTCACTGACAACACTTTTTCATATGGAACCATCGCCAAGAGCAATTCGGTTTGTTCCTCAAGTACTTCTTCCTAAATATGGATGGGCGCACCAAGAGGATGGGAAAAAATATGCAAAAGGGGAAAGGAGTTTCAGACAGACAATTCACGGGCTTAGCCGTAGTGATCGTGGTTTTATGATCCAAATAGATCGATCCGAAAAAAAGGTTCTTATCTCTTTTGATGCAAGGGCGGTTGATATCCGACATAAGAAATGGCTTAAGTCGGTTAAGAAAAATATTGGCTTGGGTGAGCTTGATCCGCAACCGTATTGGGGTTTTGATGACCTCGAGCACAAAGCGGGGACAAAACTGCTAAATACCTTTTACGTTCAGGCGGAGGTAAAAAAAGAGAGTAAAAAAGAATTCTACAAATACACGAAAGTGATGATGCTTCAGAAGTTTAATTTTGGTGGTTTTCTTCATGCTCTTGAAGAAGCAAAAATACTTATCGATTTTGATGCGCGCACAGGACACAATCATGGCACCAAGTTTAGGATGCGACAGAATGCGTTACCAATGCTTTACGAAAAAGTCACCACAATCCTGTAAAAGACACTCACGAAACTTCGGCTTACGCCAAGAGCCCGGACTATATCACCTTGCGTCATACTTGAGATAATCGCACAAAATCTTCATTTTTGCGACTCGCCCCGTTTTCCGCCCCTCCTTCGCTACTCATGCCGCTGAAGCTATGAGAATTAAAGAAAAACTTCGGCGAATTTTTAAAAACTCTCCCCAAAGAGGCCTGGTTTTATTCGGGCTGCCGGGCTTGGATTCGAACCAAGGTGACGACTTCCAGAGAGTCGCATCCTACCGCTAGATGACCCGGCAATGTGCTTAGCCATCATAGCGTCAATCCTAAAATAGCTCAATAAAGGTTCCTTGGAGCAAGCTGTGAAGCATGAACCTATATTAGCTCCCTGCCTGCGCAGGCAGGCTCGGCTCGGATGCCACACCACGCAAGGTGTGGCATCACTCGCTCTACGTCGCTAATCAAACACACCAATCCCCTCCCTACAAAACACTCTCACAATCTCGAGATTGTGAGAGTGTTTTATACGTTTATACAAAATATTTTGCAGAAAATTTTGCAGAAAAAATGGCAACGAACTTAAGTCTTGCTTTTCTTGAAACAATCCCTGCACACGAGATTCCCTGTTTCTCTCGGCTCAAATGGAAGCTCTGTAATCGGGCCGCTGCAATCTTTGCATGTCCAATTTCCAGAAAACATTTTTCGCTCGCCCCGCCCGACAGAGGCTCCCTGCCCGCCTTTCTTCTTCTTAAAGCAATCAACGCACGTTAAATTGCTCGTGTCGCGCGGCTGAAATGGAAGCTCTTTTATGCCCGTGCCGCATCCACTGCACTTCCAATCTCCCTGATGCATTTTTCTCTCATTCATAATCAGAGCACTATACCACATTACCTCTATTACTTTTCCACACTCATTGCATTTATATCCGGTGCTGTTTTAGCAGATTCTGAAATCGCCCTTGCACCTTTTGTAATTTTGGCGAAATAACCGCCCGTGAATACGCCGCGTTTTTGTTGTTCTCAAAATAGTTTTTGTGGTAGTCCTCCGCGTCATAAAATGCGGTAAACGCTTCGAGCTGTGTTACCACCGGAATTCCTTCCGCTTTCAATTCATCGATATACGCTCTCGCCTCTTTTTCCTGCTCTTCGTTCATGTAAAAAATCGCGGATCGATACTGCTCGCCGATATCCGCTCCCTGCCCATTTGCCTGCGTTGGATCATGGGATGCAAAAAAGACCGTCAGCAAATCCTTATAGCTAATTTCCTCTGGGTTAAACTCAATCAAAATGGCTTCCGCATGCCCTGTCTCGCCACTGCTTACTTCTTCGTAGGTTGGATGCGCTACATCTCCGCCCGAATAGCCGGGTTTTGCAGAAATAATTCCTTTAAGCGTGTTGAATACCGCCTCTGTGCACCAAAAACATCCTCCCGCAAACACCGCTGTTTCTTTTTCCATAGGTAGAGTATAGCAGGAAGAAAAGAGCGCCTCCGTATCTCTACATACGGAGGCGCCTACAAGGAAATACTATCGAACGTCCGACGATTCTCGCTTTTGTCAGGCCAAGTTCCACTTTAAGTTCAGGATTCTTTTTGAAGCGAGAACACAGAGACTGGCGTGTCACGCCCAATTGATTCGCGATTGTTGAGGTGGTGACGGGCTGTTTTCGAAACTCAAGAATTCTCCTCGCTTTTAGGCAACGTGCGCGAGTTTTCGCCATTGGTTCGTTTTTTAATGGCAAAACATGAAACAGCCAACTATCAGTGCGAAAAAAATTTCGCACCGCAGAATAGGGTATCCCCGCCTCTTTACTTAAAGAGGCGTACGTCACATACTCACCCCTCTCGCAAAGTGCAAGCGCCGCACAAATAAGCGTTCTCCTTTTTTCAACTTTTAACCGCGCTTTCCTAATGCTCCGTTCGATACTGCGCATGCTAGCAGTTTGCATTCATTACTCCCTCGTTTTGACATAGAGCACCTCGGTACGATATACCACGGCATTTATTCCTCATCAAGCGCCTCTTTTACTCCCGCGATTCCTTTTTTATCACGCACTGCAACAAATAATTTTTTAAGTGTATCAAGAATGACTGGTATTTCTAAATAGTCGATACCTATCGCCACCCACGCAAGCCACATGGGGAGCACGGTGTGGCCGTGCTCGCTAAAAGTATCGACAACAAACTCATCGGTAATCCAAAAAATGTGAAGCCACTGCGAGTGGAGGAGAAAGAGCATCAACACGGCGTTCCGCCTATCCCCTCGCCGCCACGCATCTACATACACAAGTGTCATCGTGAAAATTGCGGGTATTTCAGTGTAATCAACAAGTACGATGATTTTCTCCCAGATGCCCGATAATTCGAAGAGGGTGTATCCGAACGCGCGAAGCGCCACCACCTCCCCGCCAAGCCAGGTGAGGTGAATGATTTGGATAATAAAAAGCCCGAGCGCAATTGAGACATTGAGCACGTAATTGCGCTCGTACCAAGACCAAAATGAATGCCACATATCACTTATTTAGTGACGTCTTCCCTTTTGTCAGGCAGGCTTTGATAAATTCGGTGAACAGTGGGTGCGGACTAAGTGGGCGCGCTTGAAATTCGGGATGAAATTGCGTCCCGAGCATAAACGGATGTTTTTCTTTTGGAAGTTCTGCAATTTCCATCAAGCGTTTATCCGGCGACACGCCTGAAAATACTAACCCTGCTTTTTCAAGTTTTTCGATGTACAATGGGTTCACTTCATAGCGATGGCGGTGGCGCTCATTTACCATTTCTTGTTTATACGCTTTTCTCGCAACGGTTCCGCGCTTTAGGTAGCACGGATACGCGCCGAGGCGCATCGTACCGCCGTAATTTTTCCGTGCGATTTTTTCCTTTTGATCCGGCATTACGTCAATAACGGAATGCTTTGTTTCTGGATTGATTTCCACCGTATGGGCACCAGAGAGTTTTGCAACATTACGCGCATACTCCACCACCATCAACTGCATGCCGTAGCATAATCCGAAATACGGAATGTTATTTTCCCGCGCAAAGGTAATTGCTTTTATTTTTCCCTCAATCCCCGTTTCCCCGAATCCGCCCGGCACTAATAGCCCATCGTACTTTTTCAATTCTTTGAGTGGTGCACCTCCCTTTTGGTAGTTTTTTGCATTGAGCCAATGGAGCTCCGGTTTCGTGTTAAGAGAGTACGCCGAATACTTTAGCGCTTCGATAACGGAAATGTACGCGTCCGAGAGAACGAAATCGCCCGTATCGAAATATTTTCCAATAATTCCAATCTTCACTTTTTTATGGCCGTTATGAGTTTTTGATGCAAATTTTTTCCATTGGGAGAGTCCTTTTTCTTTCCTTTTTGGAAGCGACAATTCTTGGATAAGCAAGTCGGAGAGTTTATCGCGCTCAAAGTTAAGAGGAACATCGTACACACTGGTAACGTCGGGTGCTGAAATCACATGTTCCGGCTTTATAGTGCACGAAACGGCAATTTTTTCTTTTCTTTTTGCATCAAGTGGCACAGCGGAGCGTGCGATTACAATGTCGGGCTGTACGCCGTATGAGTTGAGCTGGCGGATTGCATTTTGCGTCGGTTTTGTCTTCATTTCTCCCACGGTTCCCGGAATCGGCAGATAGGAAACGAGAATGAAGCGAACGTCGCTTGGGCGGCGCGCGTACAGTACGCGCGCCGCTTCGATAAACATCAGATTCTGAAAGTCGCCAATGGTGCCCCCGATTTCAACCACGCTAATATCCGAATCATTTTTTGCCGCCGCCTTTTCAAAACGCTTCACCACCTCATCGCGAATATGCGGAATCGCCTCGACGCACCTTCCTCCATATTCAAGATTGCGCTCCTTTTCAATCACCGACTTGTAGATCATTCCGCTCGTCATGTAATCTTCGCTCGGCAAATCTCTATCCAAAAAACGCTCATAATTACCCATGTCTTGATCCGTCTCGAGACCGGAGTTGAGCACGAAGACCTCACCGTGTTCGGTGGGATTCATCGTGCCCGCATCAACGTTTAAATAGGGATCGACCTTCACCAAATTCACTTTGTATCCGCGCGCAGAGAGAATTTTTCCAATGGATGCGGTTGCGATGCCTTTTCCGACTCCGGACATTACTCCACCCAAAACAAAGATGTATTTGTGCGCACGCCCCGCACTAACCTTGGTATTTCTTCGTTTTGCCACCATATTTAATTCTTACTTACAAAATGGAACTACCATAATTATCTGCCTTTAAACATCGACGTGCATCGCAAAACCATACCAAAGTTTAGTGACGGGGCACACTTTTTTGACATATAAAAGTGGTATTACTGTTTCAGATAGCGACGAACTGCTAAGTAGCTTGATAATGATCCGATCAAAATACCCACTCCAACCACAACCAAGAAAATAAACGCAAACGACTCCGTGTAGTAGGTAAATGTGTTAAACGTGCCGAAAAATCGCTCGGATGCCGGCCCCATCCAGAGCGAAAGCGGATACAAAATGACGAGCACGATAACTGCGGAAATGAGTCCGTACAGCACGCCGGAGATAACAAACGGCCCGCGCACATACCAATGCCCGGCGCCGACAAGCTTCATCACTCCGATTTCGTCCCGAGAAGTGTAAATCGCCAAACGAATCGTATTAAATGCAATTAAAATAGAAGCGAGGGCTAAGAATACGGCAATCGCAATGCCAAGATTGCGTGACGTGTCGATAATATCGGTCAGCCGATCTATCACCGTTTTATTCTGGAAGAAATTTACCTTATCAATGATGGAGCCGCCCGCTTCGGAGCCGGACTGCTGTAGCGTTTCGAGATACGCCGCAATGCTTTCATACTGGCTCGTTTCTTTTGCACGGATTGCAAGAGAAGCGCCAAGCGGATTGTCTGCCAATTCATCAAGCGCCTGCAGTGTCAGCTGGTCGTTTTTATGGCGCTCCCTAAAGCGCGCCAATGCTTCATCTCGAGATACGTACTCAACTTGCGCTACTTCCGGCAGTGCCTCAAGCGACGATCGTATGTGCAGAACTTCTTCCTCGGGCGCATCCGTAGTGAAGTACACGTTTACATCCACCTTTTCGGTAAGTTGCACCAATGTCGTGTTGAGCGCGGCTCCCGCTATCAAAAGACTCGCGATGACAAAAAGCGTAATAGTTAAAATCAAAACGGCGGCAAGCGAAACAAAACCATTTCTAAAAAAACCGACGAGGCCGTATCGTGTAATTCTTTTTATGTCTACCCACATTCCCATATCTATTTAAAAACCCCAGCCCCATTTTTGAATTTTTAAAATTGCGCTTTTTAAAAAATTCAGACGTTCTTTACCAAAAGAACAATAGGTCGCTTCGCCCAACAAGGAATATACTATTCGCATACGCGACCTATATGTCTTCCTACGACAAAAATAGGGCGGGACTAACGAAATTATACTCGCTATGCTCGTTAATTTCATAAGGAATATTTGCCACTGGTGTCGTCGCGAATAATGCGCCCTTGATCCATGGTCACCACTCTCCTTCCTACTGAGTCTACCACGCCCTTGTTGTGCGTTGTCAGCAAGACGGTCGTTCCAAGGTCGTTAATCTTTTTCAAAATCTGCACCACCTCATACGTGTTGATCGGATCGAGGTTTCCGGTCGGCTCGTCTGCAATCAAAACATCGGGCTGGTTTACAATCGCGCGCGCGATGGCAATGCGCTGCTGTTCTCCGCCGGAGAGCTCTCTTGGAAAACTCCATATCTTATCTCCGAGGTCAACCAAATCGAGAACGTGTGGCACATCCGCAATGATATCGTCATCGCTTCGCCCGGCCGCTTCCATTGCAAACGCAATATTTTCGTACACATTTTTGGTGGGAAGCAACCTAAAATCTTGAAACACCGTCCCGATATTTCTGCGCAGATCAATGATTTCCTTTTCTGTAAAATCACGCATATTTTGCGATCCAAAATACACGTCGCCTTCGGTCGGCCTCTCTTCGGCAAAAAGCATCTTAAGGAGCGTTGTTTTCCCCGCGCCCGAGTGCCCCACAATAGAAACAAATTCCCCCGGATCAATCGAGAGAGTGACATTTTCTATAGCGGGAGTGCCACCATTGTATAGTTTCGTAACTTTGTCGAAATAAATCATGTTAGAAATCGTTAGTTAATGAAGCGAAGCGCAATTAACTTACGAGATTCTTACACCCTGTTAAATCCTCGCCTTCGGCGAGGGCGGCAGGGCCACATTTAACAGGGTTAGGAATCATTAATTCACTATCGTTCATAACTGCTTCCCAATTATACCCCGATCTCGGCATCATCAAACATTTTTCACTTGTCGATATCACCCATCGGCGCCCTTGACTGCCGATTCGCACCAAAAGCTACCCTTTTTGGCCGTCTTCATGAGCATCAATGAACGACTGAATGTCTCCATTTAGCACCGAATCGACGTCTCTTCGCTCTTCGCCGGTGCGGTGGTCTTTCACCTGCTTATAGGGATGTAAGACATAAGAACGAATCTGATTTCCCCATTCAATACTGGTATGCGCCGAGATTGAGAGCCCCCGCTCCTCTTTTTCTCTGTCTTCTTGCTGTTTTTTGAATAATTTTCCGCGCAACATTTGGAGCGCTTTTTCTCTGTTTTGCGCTTGTGAGCGCTCGGAGGTAACCAAAATGGTAATTCCCGTCGGTACATGGGTCATTCTGACCGCTGTTTCCACCTTGTTTACATTCTGCCCGCCCGGGCCGCCTGCGCGCGTAAATGAAATAGCAACATCTTCGTCTTTTAATTCAATGTCCGAAGTTGGAGGCAGTACCGGAACTATTTCAACCATCGAAAAACTCGTCTGTCTTTTTCCTTTTGCATTAAATGGCGAGATGCGCACAAGGCGGTGTACGCCGGACTCGTGTTTTAAATCTTTATATGCATTCTTCCCCGATACTTCAAACGATATATTTCTATACCCGCCCTCCGTATTTGCGTTTTGAGAAAGAATGGAAAGGGTCCACCCTCTCGATTCAATATATTTGGAATACATTCGAAAGAGCATCGCGGAAAAATCTTCCGCGTCATCGCCACCGGCACCGGAGAGGATTGTTACAATCGCATTTCCTTTATCGTACTTTCCTCCTCCCTCGAGCTGTGCCTTCAGATTGTGATGCTCTTGGATGAGCACATGCGCCGTATCTTTATTGCTCCAGAAGTGGGGAGACTCCATTTGCACTTCTATTTCGCGTATCCGCGCCTCTATAGCGTCTCTGTTCATATAAGTGAGTATACCAAAACGTATCCTTATAGAATGCCCGCCGCCAGAAGAGTGAAAAATAGATACCCCACCAAAAACAGAAGCCCTTGCGTTTTTGTAATATGTTTCCTCACCAACACCATCCAGGCAAACACAATTGTCGCTATGATCATTACCGATACCCCGAGTGTCGCCGTTATAGTGTCGGGAACGATAGGGCCCAACATGCCCGGGATACCCACTACCATAAGTGCGTTGAAGATGTTCGATCCGAACACGTTGCCGATAGCAAGCGATGCCTTCTGGCCGCTTGCCGAGCGTATGGTGACGAAGAATTCGGGCAATGTCGTTCCGAGTGCGATTGCAAAGAGACCGATGATGCCGGTTGAGATACTAAATGCTTCTGCAAGATTAATCGCCGCATCAACTGCCAAATGCGCTCCAACAACGAGAAACAGAAACCCCGTTATGAGAAGGGAAATGTCTTTCCCGGTTAGACGCACTCCTTCCATTTGTTTTCCATTTTTCTTTTTTTCGCGCGCAACAGCGTACGTGGTGAGAAAATACAGAGCAAAGAGTGTTAACAGGAAGAATGATTCGCCCGTTTGTATAGCGCCATCGAGCATAACAACAACCAATGCGCCGGTTGCAACAAGAAGCCAAGAGATATCGAATGTAATATCGTCAGATACAATGCTCACTCCGCGGGCAAGTATCGCAACAATTGCGGCAATAAGAAGGATATCGGCGATATTCGCGCCAATTGCCGTCCCCGTTACAATATCCGAAGCGCCTTGGAGTTGCGCCACAAATGCAGCGACTAAATCCGGCAGAGACGTGAGCGACCCGATAATCACTGCGCCTGCACCGAAGGCAGATAGGCCAAACCACGTACCAATGTTGTGCGCACTATCCAAAACAAAATCTGCCCCTTTTGTGAGGAGGCCTATAGAAAACAGCAGGACTAACACCCACAAAATTGTCATTGGCGCAATTATAGCACCCCTAAATAATTATTTTAGACAAGACCCGTGTTACCTTTCGCGCGCTCTCTTGTCTCTCTTAATATTTTTTCTTTGAGCCTTTCAACCGCCGCTTTATGTTCTGCCTCGCGAATCTCGGGATTATTTCTTCTCTCCTCAACCTGTCGTATGCGTTCGTTGTAATCCTCTACGGCTTTTTCGGTTCTTTTTTCTGCCTCAACAAGTTCTTCTGCAGCACGATTAAGGTCATCCATCACCCTATCCTTTTCTGCCAGAACCTCTCTAGTTTTTTCTGCCTGTTTTCTTTTAAAACCTTCGAGCATGTGCCAATTATATCACGTGAGCCAGGAAGAGGATTCGAACCTCCGACCTACCCCTTACGAAGGGGTTGCTCTACCAACTGAGCTATCCTGGCAAGACACAAAAAGCATAACAAAAATCTATTGATGAGCCACCTCGCGGGATTGAACCGCGGACCTCATCCTTCGCTTACACCCTACTTTATTTAAAGTGATATGCAGGGGCTAGACTGTATCTTACGCATGTCCCGCGTATGCGGGAGGTAGCGTCCCTTGTCAGTCGTTCGGCCGAAGCACCACATTGGTGCTCGGCACGGTCTTAGCCGCACTTCGGCCGTTAACCGTTATTCGGGATTCATACAGTTTGTTTCCAAACTGTCGGGCGAGAGTCAATCTGCCTGTGCGTGAACGCACGCAGACAGGTGCGACTCACCATGGATGCGCTCTACCAACTGAGCTAAGGTGGCGTCTTTTTTTCGCAATTCTTCAATTGCGGAGACAATGTTACCACGAAGTTTTGTGTTAGAAAAATAGATGGTTAGAAATCCAAACTCACTCTTCTTTTGGTACGTTCCAGTTTCTTGAGATTCAATGGTGACACTTCAGTTCACGTCAGAACACTACAGCATGCAGTGAGATTCAATTTCTAATTGTATTTTTGTTTTTCAGCGCAAGAAAAATCGCGGCCGCCACTGCGCCGAGTGTATTAAACACTAGATCGAGCGCCGTGTTAAAGTACCCCCCAACTCCTGTTTCCGGAAACGTCACAACAGCAATGAACTCAACAATTTCATTTACTGCCCCGAGCCCCATTCCGATAAGCGCAGCTCCTATATATAAGAGTGTTCTGCTTGCGTTCGGCACCCAACGCGGCGCCATTAAATGGTGAGCGACGAGCGTGGCAACCGCGAATCCAAATGCGTGCACTGCTTGGTCAAATTTTAAGATGGCAGACTCCCCGTTTCCCACTATGTCTATCAGTTTGTAGCTGTAGAGAACTCCATCGGCAACCGGAACACCGCCCCCTGCCATATGCAACAGCCCCCATAGTGAAAGCCCCCATAAAATGAGAGGCGTAAAATGTGTTTTGTGTACGGTGAAAAGAACGAGAAGTAAAAATAAAAGGAGGACCGCTATGTACCAAAGAAACTCAAAATCTTTTATGGAGATGTAATAAAAAGAAAAGGGCAGTATATACAGCAACGAAAAGAGGAGTACTGCCAACTGACTGCGCGTAAGCGACATGTGCATAGTGTACCACGCAGATATGGAAAAGGGGTAAAATATATAATTATCAGTTAGCATGCAAAAAATGAATGCAATTTACAGTATTGCTCCGGCGGTAGTATTTATTATCGGCGTTATGTTGGTAGTAAAGCACTACAGGAAAGGGTGGGGACAGAGCGAAACCTTAACAGGTATCGCATTCGTACTCATCTCACTGCCAAGTGTTCTTTCAATGCTTGGTTTGTACTAGAGTTTTTGATTTTGTACAAAAGCCGCCTCGCAGTATGGGCGGTTTTTGTGTTGAGAAATGGGTACAAAATGCTATCTTGTTTTAATAGCCATTGGCCGGG
>Ga0210057_1006646_pt1 | contig 14301 bp, 5 predicted proteins | sample CryGeyCG2114_010_2_FD_183968 | JGI IMG/M metagenome (GOLD analysis project Ga0210057, IMG submission 183968) | Groundwater microbial communities from aquifer - Crystal Geyser CG10_big_fil_rev_8/21/14_0.10 (SPAdes) (version 2) | ecosystem: Environmental > Aquatic > Deep subsurface > Groundwater ... | reverse complement strand
CCTTTGGTTGGCTTTTCACTGGAAAAATTCATTGCGCATTGAATGTGATTTCGCAGCACACTTGACAGCTTGAGGTGCAGAAGCCATCTGAATTTGTGGAGCAGATTGCACTGATGTTTCCTATAATATTTTCTTTGGCTGTAACAAGCTCCGGGCTTACATCAAATGCTGTTGATCCTGAATCATCAAAAACAAGGCACCCTTCTTCAAGACCTGTTGCCCTTTCCAGTGCCCTTGATGTGTAGGATGTGTCTGCCTGAAAAATCAGGTCATCTATAAGGAGGATTTCGCCGTTGGGCTGGTCGACAGCATTGTTGAGACCTGTGAAAAATCTTTCCTGACTAACCTGCATCCTGAGACCCTCGAAATAATTTATTGAGCTCACTATTATCAGCAAAACAGAAAACCCAAGTATCGCGCCGATTAGCAAATGGTATGCGTCAAATGCCTGGCCTTTCTGACCGAGAGACAAAAGTTTGTCAGACATTCTAGAACCAGCGGAAAATTTAAGCTCTGTCGAGTGCCTACTTGACACGAAGACAGTGCGCGCATCCAACCGACGCAACGGTTGAGTCATATCGTAGCACCCACAAACAGTTTTGATGCGATTATGCTTATTACAAACATCACAACTGCAATAGGGACAAACCTGGCAATGTTTATTTTCACAAGAAGGTCGTTGTCCTCCTGAATCTTGGTTGTAAAAAAAGTCATTATAATTACAAGTTCGATAATGTAAACAGCAACAATAATAATGAACTCTGTAGGGGAGGCAACTCCCGCAATTGATTCTGGAGAAACAATACTTGAAATGTTTACACCTGTAAATGCGCCTCCGCCGAAATTCGAAACATCAAGGTTCTGATTGGTTGTCAAAAAGCTCGAGGATGCAACAGATGACATTGTAACAATAACTATTCTTTGTAGGCTTGTTGTAATGCCAAGTACAAGCGGAGCAATGAAAAGAGTCATTGTTGTCATTGTTCCTGTAATGTCACTTATGAGTGAATTTAGGAGTTTGTTCACTTTATCAGAATTCTGAAGCTGGATTGAAAGGGAAATGAGTGTTCTTGCCGCAACATTCACACCCAACTGAACAGAATCAACCATTATTTTCATTGAACTCCTTATTATTTCGGAAGGTATGTGCGCAATCGAACCATAATTGGTATCAAAAACAGCTTGCGAAAGAGGCATTCCAAGCATATTAATGTTATCAAGTGTTTTGGCAAAAATCTTTGTTACTTTTGAACCGTGAAGGAACTGCTGTACACTTTTCAGGGCTTCTTCAACAGGTTTGTTTTCAGCCATCCTTGAAGCAATGATATATATTGAATCCTTGAAATCGGATTCCATTTCCATTACCTCTAATTGTATTTTTCTTTTGTAAATGTTCGTGTAATAAAAGTAAACAAAAATCATCAGCGAGAAAGTTATCAAAATTCCGAACACAAGATTGTATGGCGCAATGTCATTTTGAGTTCTTGAGTAAAAAATCTTTTCCTCTGCAAGCACTTTTTGTTTTACTTTTTCACTTAATGCTGTAAGGGTTTCTTCATCAAGTTCATCAGGATCAAAACGCCGTGTTTCCTGCGATAAATAACGAGGGTAAATTACTCCTTCTTCACTAATATCAAAGTAAGTTATTTCTCTTCCTGCTGCAGTAAGCACATCAATCTTTTGTTTGTCTGCAGGAAGTAATTGTGGAAACCTGTCATCCAGACCTATTGCTGAGTAAAGTGTTCTTGGAGGTAACCCGTCCACTGATGCTACAAATGAAAAAACCGAACCGAAAACAAGGAGAAGGATGACTGCGGCTCTTACATCAATATTCACTCCACCGATTTTTGCTGAAAACTTTTTCGGAAGACCGGGCTGGTTATCTGGAATTTCAGGAATCCTGTATGTTGGAGGTTTGTTTTGTAAAATGTTGAATGCGAATACAATCATTGTTGCAGGGATAAGCACATCGTAAATTATGAAAAGCACAATCGGATTTGCAAGAGGCGTCCCTGAAAATGAACTGCCCACAGGAAGAATTATTATGAGCATTAATGGCAAGAGAATTCCGATGTAAAAGAGCATTGTGGTCGGCTGCTGTAAACCCCTTACATATTGCTCCATTTTTGTGCGGATGTTTTCAAGCATCTCGGTCATTGTCTGGTCAAGTAATGAGTATCGTCTTGCGTCACTGCTTTCAATAACAGAATCCCTTATTCGCATCATACTTCGCTTAAAATCATCACTGTACTGACCCCACTTGTATGCAAGTTTATCAAGTCCTTCTGAAAGGGAATTATGAACGCCTATCTGTGATTCCCAAAGAAGGTTCTTGAAATCATCAGCTATTTTTCCACGCCCGTGTCCAGCAGCAAACTCAACTGCTTTTTCAAGGTTAGGAACGAGCTTTATTGACATTATCATGTAACCCATTATTTCAGGCACATAGGTAAGCGCGCGGGTCTGTTCCATCTTTGCTTCTGTTTCAGGATAGGTCTGGAAATATGAAACAATTCCAAGGCCTATTAGCAGGAAAGGCACGTAAGCAACTATAGGAACGCCGATGCCTGTAATCTGAAAGGAAATAAAAATCTGGCTTACCGGCGTAAACATCATTACTGTTCCGACAAGGAATGCAGCAAACAATGATACAACAAGAAGAATTGTTGAAGCCGCTGAAAATTCTTCAGGAGAAAGTTTCCAATTTAGAAAAGCCACTGCCTGTTGGTTTGCCTCATTGAACTTTCCGTTCTTTCCAAGCCCAGGAGAAAAGGCAGCAATCCTTTTACACAATCTCACAAACGGGTGTTCAATTTTTTTTGCAAGCTTTCTCTGCCCCTGAAAATAATCCTTATCAGAAACTGTTATTTTTCCATAAAGTTCTCCTATGCGCGAACCCTCATTACTTTTTCTTTGAACTGCCATAAATTTCACTTTGTTTTCTTTACCCTTTTTATAAGAGAATTCCTTACCCAGTTTTTCCATTCACCAAGAAGCTCGGTATAATCAACCGAACCGAATTCCTCAAGCTGCTGCTCTTTCAAAATAAGCATTTTGTTGTTCGCAACAACAGTATATTTTGCCTCAAGAAGATTCGGAACATTAAACTCGTTTTTCAAATCAACTAAGTAACTTTTTGATTCGCCATTCATTCTAATGCTTTTCCAGATGTCATCCATTCTCAGGCCTGAAAGGTTACTTACCTTGGAAAAAATGTCGCTCTCTTTGAGATTATCTTCAAGCAAATCAAGGTTGTCATCCTTTGCATTGTAATCCATGATATCAAGGAGACCGCCTTCAGCATAAGGGTCAGTAAGCCAATGCTTTTTGATTTCAGTAATCTGTGTTACGCGCCTGTGATTTTCAATCGAACCCTTGAACCTTATGGGCCTTGCTACAACAACAACATCTGTTGCCTTGAATGATGTATTCGGAACTTCAAGATCATTCACAACACGATCCCAGACAGAGTAAGCTGAATCACCGTGGATTGTTCCCATAACAACGTTTCCTGCAGCACCGACACGCATTGCTTCATACAAAACTTTTGCCTCTTTGCTCCTAACTTCACCAATAACAAGAGCGGAATCACCAAGACGAAGTGCGATCCTTAATGCTTCCTGCGGAGATACCTCAGTACCTTCACCCTCTTTCATACCAATAGGCGAACTTGTCTTGAGCCTTTGAATATTGAATCCAATATCTTTCATGTATTCGACAGGCAGTTCAAGCGTGTCCTCCTGCGCAATGATTCTGTTGTTCTGCAGAATTTCAAGCATAAGCGCTCCCATAAGTGATGTTTTTCCTGAACCCCTTGAACCTGTGACAATCATTGTTGTTCTGTTGTCAACGAAAAATGAAAGCAGGCCTGCGGAAAGCGGGTTCAGGTATTTTACATCAATGAACTGCGAAAGTGTCCAAGGGGTTGTTTTGTGCAGGCGGAATGCGAAAGCCATACCATCAGGTGAAAGTGGCGGGTTTATTGCGGCAATTCTTGTATCATAGCCCGGCAAATCATAATCAAGGACAGGGTGCGCCTCATCAAAAGGCCTTCCTGACATTGCCCTTAACTTTGAAACAAAGGACTCGGCTTCAGCCTGTGTGTAAATTATGTTTGTCTGGCACTGTCCGAATTCTGAATGCACCAAATAAATTATTTTGTTGCCAATTGGCGCGTCAATATAAATGTCCGTGATTTTTCTGTCCGATAAAAGCATTTCAAGCACGCCGTAACCAACAGTGTAGCGTGCGACAATTTCGCTCAGCTCGATAATCTCGTCATTACTTAGGGGAATTTTTTCCTGCTTTGCAATATCCCTTATGGTTGCCTGATAGATTCTTTCAAAATATCGCCTGTTTTTGGAGAGGGTTGAAATGTTTGCCTGTCCGGGCGCGAATGTCGCAACGGTTTCTTTTGTCTTGCTTACAAGGAAATATTTTTCAGGAGAAAGTGAATATTCAGGAAGATTTACAAAGTAAAGGTTCTCAGGTTTTGACGGGTGTTTGAAAATCTGAATTGTTGCTCCTCCCTTCACAGCGTACTCATCAAGTAGCTCTAATTTTTCATTATCTTCAAAAACAAGCCTTGAGCCAATGAAACTTGGCTTCACTTCCGCCTCAAAAAAACTTCTGTAAAGGGAATTTGTTTCGGGAATTTTTTCAAGTTTTGAAAGAAGAACCTTTGCTTTTCTAATGAGCTCGGTTGATTCAAAAACCGATTTTATATAAACAAGTGTTTTGAGGTAAACTGTCGAGCGTTCTGTTGGCGCCACAGAATCTATGCGCTCTTTTTCATTCTGCGCCTCATTCAAAAGTAAAATGTATGCATTAATCGGATCAAAAAGAATTTCATCATGCGTGCTTTTCACAATCGCATTATGCCTTCTTCCAAAATCCTTTTCCTCCTCGACTTTGGAATCTCCTAGGTGCGCATAACTCCAAATATTTTCAATTGCAAATTTTGTGTAAATGCCTGCTATTTCTGAAAGCATTTTTGTCTGCGGTTCATTATAGACCCTTTCATAAACCTCTGCAAGTACAATTAACTCAGCATCGGCCTCGGTGAGCGCCTTGAGAACCTCATACCTTGCATTTCGGTCATCAGAGATTGATGGTAAGTAAGCCGAATTACGCGCGTCAATTATGAGTACTTTTTTTCCACCCTCTTCCTTTACAACATAGGAACTGAGTTTTGATTCATCCTTCATAACCGACCACAAACAATTGCAGAATATACAGGGTTTTTCTATATATAATTTTACTTACACCAAAACAACAAGGCAAACCGCATTTAATAAGGTTTTTAATAAGGTAAATCAAATTTTTATCTGCATGAATTTACTGGAAACTATTAATGATGCGTTTACGCTGTGGTTGAAAAGCAAGGAAGCAAAAAAACTTTTTTTTGCAATGATTGCAATACAGATTCTTACAATACTTATTCAGCTTTTTGTTTTTGGGAGTTTTTTAGGGAACGATTATTTCAATTCACCTTATCTTCCTGAGGATAAGGTTGAAGATTTTTTGAGGGCAAACCAGCAGGGTTTTGTAACAGCGATAATTCTTCTTTTCCCTATTGATATTCTTGTTTCGCTGGCGCTTGTTTACATTTACATTCTCCTTGTAAGGGAGGCCATGAAACAGCAAGGATACAAACTCAGCAGGCTTACTGGAATGCAGGTGATTTACATTCTTATGCTGACTGTTTCGGTTATGGTGACCTCAATATTCTCGCTTGTTGAATTGAAATTTTCTTTTATACCTGTTGCGCTTGTAATTATTTTTGCTTTGCTCTGGCTTCCACTTGGTTTGCCTTTAGGCATAACAAATTTTCTCAGGTATCTTTTGTTAATAATTTTTTTGGCGGAAGTTCTTCTTTTGATAAGGAATAGTGTAAGACTTTTCCCTTCTTTTCCTGTTTTTTTTGCGAACAGTTATGATTTGAAACCAAACACGCTTTTGAAAACATTAAAGGAAAATATTCTTGATACCTGGAAACTCACTGAAGGAAACACCAAAAAAATTTTTGGGGGTTTGGCGGGAATTTTTATCGTGACTTTTATTGCAAATGAAACTCTTTCTATTGTCGGACTTGAAATCGGAAAAGTTGCCGGCCTGTATACTGGCATTCTTGCAATTGCGATTTTTATCCCTTCGCTTTTTTCAAAAATAATTATTACACTTTATAGTGTCTGGACAAATTATTTTTCGGCAATAATTTTCAAAAAACTGGAGTGAATTTTTTATGGGAAAAAATTTTTCTGATAAAGATGTTGTCGATGCGGGGAGATTTATTTTTATTACTGCGGTTCTTTTTCTTCTCTTTAATTTTTTTGTTTCACTTATTCCACTTGAATTGTTCGAGTTTTTTTATGCGACAGCATCATTTGAAATATTGAAGATTTTTGGGCACACAGGATATGTGATTTTCGGCAAACCGGTATTGGTTTACCTTGATGCATTTACTGTCCCGCTTGGTTTCACATATCTCTGCACAGGAATTCTTGAAATGGTTCTTGTCTGGTCGGCGGTTCTTGCATCACATGGCATTGAAATAAAAAAAAGAATAATTGGAATTTGTACCGGAACCATTGCGCTTGTTGCATTCAATGTTTTCAGAATTGTTGCAAGCGTACAGGCACTTTACTGGTTCGGGCTTGATGCGGGCAACTTTTCCCATGATTTATTTTTCAGGATTTTCCTTTTTGTGACTGTGGCGGGATTTTACTATGTCTGGTTCCGGTGGGCAACTGGCACAAAAACTCCCTCAAATAAGCGTTAATTGCCGTTAATTAAATACATTAATATATTAGTTTTGTTTTACAAATTAATTATAGCCATTATTGGGCTATTAACTGGTGTTTGACAAATGGGCTTTTCGGAACAGCTTGGCGATATTTACGCAGGAATCGAGGAAAAGTTCTATGCCGGACTGGATTTTATTAGCAATGCGGGCGTGCCTGTTTATGCGGTAATCGATCCGCTTGAAGAAAAGGGAATACCTGCACTGCCGGTCACCTTTGGTGCAATCCTGCTTATCATATTTCTTTTATATGGAATGATTTTCCTTCCTGCTCAGGGCGTTACACTAAAGCTTTCGCTAAAAGATAATTACGGCGCAAGCCTGAACGGGGTAACAATTGCCGTTACCGGTGAAAGCGGAAAAACAATTGACCTTGGTTCTGACAGTTTCAGGGATAATCAGCAGGTGGAAATTCCGCGCGGAATCGGATCAAAAATAATTCTAACCGCATCAAAAAACGGCTTTGAGAGTGCAGACAGAACGGTCACCTTCAAAACCAATTTTGAGGTTGCTGCAATTACACTAAAAAAACAGGTGAGCCAAATTGAGGCTTCAATAAGACTTGTTGATAGTGACACTGATGATCCGATTGAGAATGCTCAGATTGTTGCAAACTTTTCAGCAGGAGAAATAACCTGTCTTGAACAGGGAAACGGCCTTTACCTTTGCCCCGGAGTAATTGAAGGAGAAGATACTCAGCTTATTATTACTCAGCCAAATTATGAGCAATCGGAACAGACAGCTGCGTTTTTTTCCGAGCAAATTAATCCAATAAGCCTTACTGCAAAGGCAAGTGCTGCAAAGGGAAAATCGAATCTTATTGTAAGGGTTTTTGATTCTGAAACAAAACAAAAGCTTGGGAATTTTTCACTGAAAATTTATGACGCAAAAAATAATGAACTTATAACAGAGGCAACCGAAACAGATGGTGATGCGGAGTACATTGAAAAAATATCGAAAGGAACCTCGGTAAGAATTCTTGTCGAGCATGAAAATTATCTTTCCTATGATTCGGGGGTTTTGGGCGCAAACTTTACATTAAGGGAAGATGAAGAAAAAATAGAAGCTTACTTGAAACCTGGAACAAACGCACTGAAAGTTTCGGTGTTTGATATTACAGGAAGACCGCTTGAAGGAATCCCGGTATTATTGTTCAACGAGGGTGGAGATCAGATAAAAAATGCCACAACAAATCTTGCGGGTGAAGTTAGCTTTGAGGGGCTTTCAACAGAAACGGCTTACTTTGTTTCCGCTTGGAATGACAAATTTGTTCCCGCAAGAAAAATAGTCAACCTTGGGGAAAAGAATACTGTTTCACTTGTGCTTGAAAGGGCAATTGCCTCAAACTCCGGATCGCTTACAGTGTATGCTGCTGATGAAAAAAGCAATGCGTTGAATGATGTAACTCTTAACTTTTTTGAGAACAGCGAACAGTACGGCGTAATACCTCTTGGTGTTCCTGCACAGAAAACTGACACCTCAGGAAAGTTCACAATCCTTGCTCCGTTGAATAAAAAAATAGTTGTTAGGGCAACAAAAGGAAATCTTGTAGGAGAGAGCGAAGCTGACATTTTAAACACTTTCAAAAATGAGGTTTTTGTTGAATTAAGAGAGCCATTCTCGCAGGTACTACTTACAGTAAACGGAGCAGACGGAAAGGAAGTCAAAGGTGGTTTTGTTTCAATTTATGCGGGCAATGATTTGCTTTACGAGAATGCATACCAGGAAGGCGGAATCATATTCAACCCTAAAGGAAACGAGTATGTTATTGTTGAATACACGGATGCTGAAGGGAATTCTTTTGGCGAGGAAATTTATGCGAAGGAAGTTGAGTCAATAACATTAAACCCTAAAGGTGGAAAGGGCGGCGCCACGACAAATCCTGAAGTTGAATACATTGGTGTTTTCAATATTGATGGTTCTGAAGCAGATGGACTTTCAAAGGGAATTGATTACTTTTTAAAATTCAGGGTTGCTTTCCCTGAGGGCAATTCAGATAATGGTTTCCATGTAAGGCTTGGACCTGATGATATTCAGTTTGCGGATTCAATGGATGCGGGCATAATCGGGTTTTCATCTTCGGGTGCAAGCAGTTTTTACGGGAGAACATATTCTTCACAGCCGGCACCTGGATTCGAGGCTCTTGATTTTGAAAATTCAGGAAAGGAAGGAAGTTACAACAAGTTCCTTGAACTTTATTTCAAAAACGGTGGAGAAAAGATAATCAAGGTCAGGGTAAAGGCAAAAGAAACTGCAACTGATTCAGAGATTGAATTGAATTACAGGGCTTGGAGCAATATTGCAGGAACGATTTTCAGAACACCTGAGGATTCTGAACTTGGCACATCTGTGTTCTCGGATTCAAGAACATCGCTTTATGCTGAAACAAAAAAGGATAAATTGAAATTGCTTGAGCCGAGCGCTTCATGTGAGAATGATCTTTGCGCATCATACAGGTTTTTGAGAAGTGATGGATCGGAATTCACTGTTGATAACTTCAAGGCGGTTATCGGGGAAATTTATGCAATTGATGTTTCTATTGCACCTGATGTTGCCGGCGAAGTTACGGTTAAGGCATCCACCTCAAAGCAGATTCCTAAAATCGGTTTCCAGGGATTCAGTGTAAACGAGTCAAATGATTTCCCTGATTTGAACAAGCAGGATACATCAATACAGGTTGATAATCTGACGGTTAAGGCAGGGGAAACTGCAAGCGTGAGGCTTTTCTTTAAAACGTTGAAAAAGGAAAATTCATTCATAACAGTACAGCTTATTTCAGGAGAAACTGTAATCAATGACCAATTTTACTTTGATATTTATAACGAGCAAAATCTTACTCTAAAAACTATTCCTGAAAATGTTGTTTTTGGAGAGGATTTTATTATACAGCTTAATGATGAATCCAACAACGGCATTCCGAATGCGCAGATAATTCTATCGGATGAGGCAGGAGAGCACCTTGAAACAATAGTCGGTTCTGGTGAAGTGAATGCAGGCGGAGCAGGAAGATATTTGATAAAGAATTCTTTTAGCGCTGGAAAAATAAAATATGAGGTACGTGCGGAAAAATTCAGGTCGCTTAATGGCACAATTGATATTACAAAAACCGGTTTGATAAGCTGGGCTGAAGATGAAACAATAATGGTTATCCAAAAAGGAAACCAGTCCATTGAGAGGTTTGTTGATTTGGTTAACAATTCAAAACAGAATATCCAAGAGCTTTCCTTTGAAGTAGATCCAATAACTCTTTTGCCTGACGGAGTGCAGATAAGTGTTACTCCGCTGAGCAACTTGCCTGCAAATTCAACTCAGAGAATTGTTTTTGTTGCAGAATATTCAGGGCAGAGGGATACTGCACATGCCGAAGCAAGAATAATTGCAAAAGGCAGGACAGAAACAGGTTTTAGTGTAATTGCAGAAACAAAAGCAATTGTTGATTACAATCCGAAAATAAAAAGCGAGTGTGTTGATTTCAGCAAGAAGAAACTTGTTGTTTACATTGCATCAGGGTATGATGAAAAAGCAAATTACAATTCCTCTTTCGGGCAGGGAACATCAGGATTGCCAAACAACTATTACAGGTATGATGAATTCAAAACAAACAGCGACAGTTCTTTTACAGCGACACTTGCACAAAAACCTGAGTGTAGTCAGCTGGAACTTGAACTTGTTCCTGAAATTGCAAGTAAGGGAAGAAATAATGAGGGGCTTGAAATCAGCTCTGATACCATTGTTCTTGCACCTGAGCTAACTGATGCCGAAGGCAGAAGAAAAGATACATCTGAGGTGACAATTAGTGTTACAAATAAAATAATCAGGAATTACCCTGGAAAGCAGAGGTTTAATTTTGATGTTGTTTACAAGAGCAAGAATTCGGATTTCCAGAAAAGCATTCCAGTGGAAGTTTACGTGTGGAATCCCAGGTATGCTTTACAGGTAAGCAGGAATATAGAATTATTTTTGGGTCCTGATGACAGGGGCAGGTTTGCCGCACAGGTTCCGCTATTCGTGAGAAATGTCGGTGAAGCGGATATAGAGAATATTGATTTCAAGCGCTCAAGCGCAAGCTCAAGAGGCAATGTGGATATTACCGTTGACCCTCCTTTCGCAATACAAGTATTAAGAAAAGGACAGACAATTAACCCGCCTAAAACACTCAAGGCACAGGCAATTAGAAATGAAAAAACAACTCTCATAGATATTAAAGAGCTTGATATTACAGGAGTAATTGATGGCACTACATTCAGCTTCGGACCGATTGTTATTACCTCGCATATTTCAGGAGACAAGTGCCTTATCGCAACCCCAGGGAATGTTGCATTCTATAGCACAAAACCAGAAGGATCAAATTCGGCTGAAATAAGCGTGAGAAACACGTGCGCGGAGCAGGTCAGGATAAGAGGCGTTTCAAAAACAAGTTTCGGAAACAACCAGTTAAGGCTTGAGCCTGCGGATACTTTCATTGCTCCTGGTGCACAGACAACAATGAGCCTTATACTTACTAAAAATGAGCATCACCAGTCATCGCCAACACCTGTGTACGTCCAAGGAATTTTACCAAGAAGCGGAAACATAATTGATTCAACTCCGATAATTGTGGATGTGAAAATCGGAGAGTACATCAAAGAAGGTACGGCTGCAACTTCAAGGATAACGCTTGATGTCTGTGAGGGCGGAACAAAGGATGTGAGATTCCCTATTGTCGCTTCGGGCTCATCGCCTTCCTGCGATAATGCCTACTGTGATTCGGTACAGCTTTCAAATTATTTAGTGCAGAGAATGGAATCAAAGGTAAAGGATGCGGGAAAGCAGATACAAAATTCTTCAGGGGAAGTCAGCAAATCATTTTGTAGTGACAGGGATCTTGCAAAAGGATTCTGTGGCTTTGATGGATTGGGAATTTCAAGCGAGCCATTCTTTGTTTACTTTTCGCATGATAATCTTTCACCGCAAATACTTGAAAAGGCACTTGACAAATCAAATGAACTAAAAAGTTTCAGAGCGGATTTCTTTGAAGGGGATTTCGGAGGAGAATATTTAGGTTTGCAGGGAAAACAGATTTTCATGAACGGAAACTTCCAGGGCTGCGGACGTTACCAGGTTGTCCTTAATGGTTCTGTGAAAATAAACGGCTCAAGAATAGAGCCTGATTTGATGAACATTGTTATTGATGTTACTCCTGAGGAAGGAAGTGTAAGGCAGGAAACGGAGCAATGCTTGCCAAGAATACAGAATATGAGCAACTTCTTACCAACAGATGAGGGATTGCTTACAAATGAACTTACACAGGAATATCAGGCTTGGCCTGGGGTTGTTGCACCTGGAGATAAGGCACTTGATGATGTTGCAAAGGATGCTGCAAAAACACTTTTCGGAAGCGAAAACAGGCTCGCGGCAAATTCCGCGGGGACAAACCAGTTAAGATTACAGCTTGGAAATGATCCAGGATATATTGTGAAAGTTGAAATGGATAAGGTGCCTTCAAATACACCTTACAGCATAACCGCGTATATAAAAGAAAGTATTGGTGCGGACAGCAAACTCAAAGGAGAAATTGCAAAAGAGGCAGCACAAGCAATCAAGGAACTCAAAGAAAATGTGATTGATGGTTGTATCGGAGAAGATGAAAGCTACTTCCTGCTCAAAAATGCAGGCGAAATAGGAACGCTTGATGCGTTTGTTGAATCACCAATACAATTACAGTATAAGGAATCACAGTGTTCACTTGTGACTGTTTCAAGCGATATCATTGATGATGTTTCACTTGCAGCAAGAAAGTTTGATGATTATGATGGTCTTTCAAAAGGAAGCCCTTATTTCAAGGAATACATTGGCAAGGACAAGGAACCTGGTTCGAAAACAAATTCACTTGAAGTAAGCGAAATTAATTCTAAAACAAATCGTTTTGAAGGAATGGCTTATGTGTGTGTTGAAGGCAATGAAAACCTGCATCTTGCACAGGACAAAAAAATAATTGTTTCTGTTCAAAAACAGTTCACTGAAGGCGGAAAGCCATTTGAAAAAGAGGCTTCGCTTGCGGTCTGCGGAATACACCCGATTGATTTGCTTGCAAAACTCAGAAGCGATACCATAAAGGACGGCGAAACATATTACGCAACGCTAATGTGGAAAGGCGATCCTGATTCAATTAGTATTTCTGAACTTGAAAAAATGGTGCTTGCACAGCAAACAATCGGAGATGCAGATGAAATACTCAAAAACGGAAGGGACATCAAAAAAGAGGATCCTGAACCAGTTAAAGATGCAAAACAGGTTGCTGCCAACTGGTACCTTGGAGCTTGTGCACTTACAACAACCGCAACATCACTCGCAAGACCAATAGTTGGTTGGGGCGCTTGGTTATTCAATGTGGTGTTTGATTGCGGATTGCCTTACGCCGCAATAATATCAGAAAATGTGCCGATACTTAGCGACATTAAATCATTTTTCACAGAATTCCTCTGGGGACCAATCAAAGAAGGATTCAATACAGTTACAACTGGATTTGGAAGCATAATCAAATCGTTGTTCTATGCAACAGGAATTGCAGATAAACCTGGCGGAGGAGAAGTTTCAATTGATGAATCACTTGATGCAATCAACAAAGTTGACTTTGAGGAAGTTCCAAACAACATAATTGATGCCTATGCTGATGTATCTTTGATATCTGATGCGGTGCTTGCAAGAACCGAAACTCTTTCCACAAGAAAGGTTAACCTCTCGCAAGTTGGAATACTTTCAGATAACATCATGGATGAAATCGTGAAAAAGTTCGAGGCACAAGGCATTAAGGATCCCACTTTTGTTGCAAAGTTAAAATCAAATACGCCAAAAATCAAAGAAGCGCTTAAGGATGCAATGAAAGAAAAATCACGAGCTGCAGGACAAACCCTTAGCACTGATGAATTTAAAACAGTCATGAAAAAAACCGCAGGAGAGATTGGAGGAGATAAGGAATTATTAAAAATATTTGGGAATGCAAGAAGCGGAATAACAGGAGCGGCATTTGAAAAGGGTTCTGTTGTTGATAAAGTAACTGAAACGCTTTCAGAAAAAACAGGAATAAAGAAAATATCTGTAAGGGATTCACCTTCAATTCCTGCTACCGGCACAACAAGAGCAAATAAATTAGCTGCAGTAACTGATGAGCTTGCAAAACAGGCAGCACAAAGATTCAGGACAAACCTTGAGTTGCCTCCATTTACTGCAGGCGGGGGCATTGCAACTGACCCGCTTATTGATCTTGCAAAGCAAAATGTTTTGCTTTCAACAGTTGAAATTGAAACTGTATTCCAGCCTGCAGCAAAAATTAAAGGCAGAATAAGTAAAAAACAAGTTGTTGCAAAAGAAGCGCAGGAAGCTGCACTCGAAACAATGGAAAAGAACCTTTCAACAGTTATAAAAGAATCTGCAGACTCTTCATTAGCTGCAGGAGCACACAGCCTCGATACAGCCACAGTTGAAGCCCTCAACAAGAAAGCCTCAAGCGAGTTCTCAAA
>Ga0210057_1006643_pt1 | contig 14306 bp, 16 predicted proteins | sample CryGeyCG2114_010_2_FD_183968 | JGI IMG/M metagenome (GOLD analysis project Ga0210057, IMG submission 183968) | Groundwater microbial communities from aquifer - Crystal Geyser CG10_big_fil_rev_8/21/14_0.10 (SPAdes) (version 2) | ecosystem: Environmental > Aquatic > Deep subsurface > Groundwater ... | reverse complement strand
CAGTTTAAATAAAGATGAAACTTTAATAAAAGATTTTCCCGAAATTTTTAAAAAAATAAAAAATCGCAAAAATGTTATTTTATTGGGTGATAATATTGAAGATATTGCAATGGTCGAGGGTTTTGATTATGACAATTTAATAAAAATTGGATTTTTAAATGAAAATGTAGAGGAAAATTTAGAAATTTACAAACGAAATTTTGATACTATAATAACAAATGATGGCTCGATGAAACTTATCAACGAGCTATTAAAAGAAATTGCAAATTAAAAAAAGAATATATATTGTTTGCAGCAAGCAAATTGCTTGGTTATCAATTAGGTAATTTAATTGTTGTAAAAATCAGAGGTGAAAAAATGGAGAAACGAAAATTAATAGAAAATACAGCACAAGGAAAGGGGCCAAAAGGAAGCGTTATATTTTATAATGTAACCACAAAAGACGGAAAAATATTTGAACATATTTTGTGGTGTCCTAATTTGGGAAAATTTGCTGAAATTTGCGAGCAAACAAAAAAGGATATTCCCAAGAAAATATTGAGAAATTGTGTCTCTGAATTTCGGGATAAATTAAAAAATGAAGAATGAGAATTTAAAATGTTCCATATAAAAAATGCCAATTGTGATACATGCAATTGGCATTTGGTTTTTATGCGGACACGAGATAGGACAAAATGTCAATGACTGGTGATTTAGTATTAAAAGTTGTAAAGTAAAGAAAACTTTATGACAGAAGAAAAAAATAATAAAGCCCCGTTGGCGGATAGAATGAGGCCAAGAAATTTAGATGAATTTTTAGGCCAAGACGACATTTTGGGGCAGGGCAGGATATTAAGAGAGTCAATTACTCAAGATAAAATTCCTTCCATAATTTTTTGGGGGCCTCCGGGCAGTGGCAAAACCACTTTGGCTAGTATTATTGCTAATCAAACAAAAGCCGATTTTGTAAAATTTAGCGCCGTGACTAGCGGATTGAAAGATTTGAGAGAGGTTATTAAAAGAGCGCAGGGAGATGAGTGGCAGGGCAAAAAAACCATATTATTTATTGATGAAATCCATCGGTGGAACAAAGCTCAGCAAGACGCTCTCTTGCCTCATGTGGAAAAAGGCCTGGTTACTTTAATTGGCGCCACCACTGAAAACCCAAGCTTTGAAGTGCGATCAGCTCTGCTTTCTCGATGCAGGATTTTTGTTTTAAAACAATTAAGTGAAAACCAAATTGAACGAATATTAGAAAAAGCTATCACTGATAAAGAAAGGGGACTTGGCGATTTAACTTTAAAAATAGAAGATAATGTTTTAAAAAAAATAAGCCAAATGGCCAATGGCGACGCTCGCACTGCTTTAAATGTTTTGGAGTATGCTAGCAGTTTATCAAATAATATTTCTTTGGACATTATTAAGGAGGCGTTTCAGAAATCTTATTTGCTTTATGATAAAAATGGCGACGAACATTACAATATAATTTCCGCTTTGCACAAATCAATGCGAGGAGGGGATGCAGACGCAGCTTTGTATTGGCTGATGAGAATGCTTGAGGCCGGAGAGGATCCGCTTTATGTGGCCCGCAGAATTGTGAGGTTTGCTAGTGAAGATATTGGCTTGGCTAATTCTCGAGCTTTGGAGCAAGCAGTGGCTGCTTACAACGCTTGCCATTTTATCGGTATGCCCGAATGTAATGTTATTTTGGCTCAAGCTGTGGTTTATATGGCCAAATGCAAAAAATCAAACGAGCTTTATATGGCTTGTATCAAAGTTAAAAAAGACATTGAACAACACGGCAACTTACCTGTGCCTCTGCATATTAGAAATGCACCAACCAAACTAATGAAAGATCTTGGCTACGGAGCTGACTACAAATATAGCCCAGATTTTGATTACCAAGAAACCCAAGAATACCTGCCCGGCAAACTAAAAAACCGAAAATACTTAAAGTAGCGGAGGTCGGACTACCGCTAAAATTTATGCCAGAAAGAAAAGACATTTTTTTAAATGATGAAATTTATCATATAACAGCAAGGAGAATAGGGGAAGATTTATTATTTAAAGACGAAAAGGATTACTATAGAGGTGTTTTCTCTATTTTTGAGTTTAATAATTTGAATTCTGTTGAAATTAGAAAACGTAGAGCCGAAAGGGCTCAATGGAAAAAGAAAAGTAGCGGTAGTCCGACCTCCGCTAGTTTAGAGCCTGATAAAAGGGATAAATTGGTAGAAATTCTCGCATTTTGTTTTATGCCAAACCACATCCATCTTTTATTAAGGCAAACAAAAAATGATGGCATCAGTAAGTTTATGCAAAAATGCTGTGGCGGGTATGCTAGATATTTTAAAGAAAAATACAAAGAATTAGGCAAGGGTTATTTTTTTCAAAATAGATTTAATGCTACACACATAGAAAGCGAGAACCAATTGAAAACCGCATTTGTTTATATCCACACCAACCCAATAGCTTTAATTGAGCCTGGTTGGAAAGAAAACGGCGTCACAAATTCCGAAAAAGTAATTAAATTTTTAGAAAATTATAAATGGTCAAGCTACCAAGATTATATCGGAAAAGAAAATTTTCCTTCAGTTACCCAAAAAGAATTTTTATTAGAAGTAATGGAGAAAGTTCAAGGATGTCGAAACTCCTTAGAAGATTGGGTAAAATATAAACAAGAGTTAAAAAAGTAGCGGTAGTCCGACCTCCGCTAATTTCTATGATTAATTTTCCAGTTGTAGATTTGCATACGCATTTGAGGGGTGATATTCTGTTGCATACAAAAATTGCCGAAGAAAGCGGAATTGACGCTGTGGTTTACATGGCAAATTGCCAGCCCGTGCTTGATAGCTTAGAAACTGTAAAATTATCTTTAAAACAAAAAAGATATTGCCTGGCAATTCCTGTATCCGCCATCACTAAAAATTTAGACGGCAAAGAGCTGGTTGATGTAGAAAAAATAAAGCCGTTTGTAATCGGGTTTAGCGATGATGGCGAATATTTGGCGGATTTAGATTTGTTGGAGAGGGTTTTTAGAAAAGATGTGTTGGTTTTAGCGCATTGTAGCCCTGATTATGAAATTGGCGTTAGAAAACCAGAACTAGAAACTATTTATATTGAAAAGTATTTACAAGTTTTTTCTAAAGTTAAAAAGGGAAGATTACATTTTCAGCACATAAGCCAAAAAACAAGTATTGACCTAATTAGAGAGGCTAAAGAAAAAGGTTTAAAAATAACCTGCGAAACCTGCCCGCATTATTTTACTTACACCAAGCAAGATTTGGGAGTTAAGGTAAACCCGCCCTTAGGCGAACTTAAAGATATCTTGGCTGTAAAGAGGGGATTGGCTGATGGGACAATTGATGTTATTGCCAGCGACTATGCCCCAGAACCAAGGAAAACAGGCATAGCGGGCTTTAGATCGTTTTTGCCTTTATGCTACGGATTAATTCTGGACGGCACTTTAACTTTAGGGCAACTAAAAGAAAAGCTGTATTTTAATCCTAAAAAAATAATTGAAAAAGGGAATTACAAAATAAAAATTTAGATTTATGTACAAAGAAAAATATCTATCCAATTTTGGAAAGAAAATTTTCCTATCCAGAAGTTGACCACACTGACGGTATCGGTACTAAGGGTTTTTATCATTGGCAGAAAAGAAGCTTAAAAAACGCGGTCTTGGACGTCTTAGCCATGAACCTTAACGATTTGGCGTTAGTTAGGGCCGTACCGTATAAATTACAAAACCATATTTTCTTGCCCCAGGACAATGAAGAAGCGGTTTTGGAAATAGTCGAGACGCTGGTGGAAGAGTGCAAAAAAAGAAAAATAGTTATTACGGGCGGAGAAACTTCAATCCAAAACAATATGCAGGGCTTAGACATAAGCATTGGCGTTAGCGGTTTTATCAAGGAGCCAAAGCCTAATCAATTCCAGCAAGGGGATGTTGTAATCGGGCTAAAAAGCAGTGGCTTGCATTCAAATGGGTTCACCAAAGTGAGAGAAGTTTTTCAAAACGAATACAGGCCAGAGTTTATTGAATCAACTCTTATTTATTTTGATGAAATTCTTTCACTTAGCGAGCAATTTGAAATTAACGGAATGATGCATATTACGGGGGGAGCATTTACAAAGATTAAGGGCTTATTGGGAAATAACGATATTTTTATAATAAAAAATCACAAATTACAGCCCCAGCCAATTTTTCAGGACTTATACCAAAAAGGGATTGCTGACGAAGAAATGTACCAAACATTTAACTGCGGTATTGGATTTGTTTTTTCTGTATCAAGCCGTGATGCCAAGAGAGTTATTTCTCAAATCCAGTTGGAGGCGGATATTATTGGTGAAATAAAAGAGGGAAGGGGAAGGGTGGTTATAGAGTCCTCTTTCAGCGGAGAAGAAATAATTTTTTGATTTTTTCAATAAAAAAGAAAATTAGCGGTACTCCGACTACCGCTAATTCCGATCATAGTTAAAATATTTTGTCTAACATGGAAAAAATTTTAGAAAAGATTAATGGGTTTTCGTTTCGGCTGGTTTTTAATATTGTTTTAGCGATAGTTATTGGCTTGGCTTTGGGCGTTCATTTGCTTGGGGTTAATTTTACCGAAAAGATTTTTATAGTCTTTTCATTTTTGGGGCTGTTGCCGGTTTTAAGAAGCGCTGTTTTGGCTTTAGTCAAAAAGAAGATGTCCATTGATTTGTTGGCCAGCATTGCTTTAATTTTTGCTTTTATTGCCACGGAGTGGCATTCAGCGGCATTTATCAGCTTAATGTTAGCTTTCGCTCGCATATTTGCTTTATGGACAGATAGAAAAGCTCAGCATATTTTGGAGCATTTGTTAAAATATCGGCCTCAACAAGTTAAGGTTGAAAGAAGCGGCCAAACAATAGAAATTCCAGCAGAGCAATTACTGCTGGGGGATTTGGTGGTGGTTGAATCGGGCGATGTAATTCCAGTTGACGGCTTGGTGATTCCCGGGCAGGCCTCTATTAATGAAGCAACAATCACAGGGGAAAGCGAATTAGTTATTAAAAAACAGGGGGATCAGGTTTTAAACTCAACAATGAACGAAAGCGGTTCTTTGCTGGTAAAAGCTGAAAAAATTGGCAAAGACAGCACAGTGAAAAAGATAATCTCTTTAATTTCTGAAGCCACTGGAAAAAACCAGGCGATTGGGGGTGGTGTCTTGGCATATGCTCACTGGCGATAACGAAAAGGTAGCTTTAAGGGTGTCAAAAGAAGTGGGCTTTGACAATTTTAAGTCAGGTCTTTTGCCCCAAGACAAGCTGGCATTTATTGAAAATTTTAAAAAACAGAACAAGGGCGTTTTGGCAATGATGGGGGATGGGGTTAATGACGTAGCGGCTTTGGCCTTAGCTGACGTGAGTATTGCCATGGGCAAAGGGGGGAGCGACGTTTCCATTGAGGCAGCAGACGTTGCTTTAATGAAGGATGATTTAAGAAAAGTGCCTCAAATTATTGATTTTAGCCAGCAGGCAGTTAGAATTATCAAGCATAATTTTTGGGTTTGGGGCATAGTAAATGCTGTTGGGCTGGTTTTGGTATTTGCTGGGGTTTTAAACCCAATGACTGCAGCTTTATATAACTTTTTAACTGACTTTTTGCCAATTTTTAATGTGTTCAGAATAAGTTTTTTGAAAAAGTCAAGTCTTTAATCCTTGACCTAAAAAGTTTAATCGCTTATATTAAAAATAGTTTTTTTTATTTCATACTTTTTTTATTTCATACTTAATTTTCAACAAACAAAGGAAAGGAGGATGAGTTGAAGAAATTTTTTAGAAAAACTAAGCCCGTTATTAATATGACAGGAATTGCCATGTTGATATTGGGGTTAGTTTTTGGCAAACTGATTTTAATTGGTTTGCCGATTGTGTCTTGGTATTTAGTTCTGACATTACCAGAACTAATGCAAAAAAAGTAGTTTTAAAGAAAAGCGAAAGCTTGGCTTTCGCTTTTCTTTATTTTTTAAAATTTTGACTAATAAAAATTATGAACGAACTCTTTTTAGTTTTACAAAAAGAACAAGAAATAAAAGAAAAAATTGAAGCAGCCAAAAAAGAGGCTGATTTGGTTTTGCAAGGAAAAAAGCTCCAATTAGAAAAAAAACTTGAAAATGTTTCGCTATCAGTCGTCGAGACCGAACAGTTAAATCTTGCCAAAGAAAAAAGGATTCAAAGCATAGAGCAGTTGTTTCAAGAAAAAATTCAAGAAAATTTAGGCGAATTAGCAAAAATTAAAAAAGAAAAATTTGTTAAAGCCACCGGTTATGTAGTAGAGAAAATTTTATGCTTAAAGTAGCCAAAAAATATATTTTGGCTTTTCCTAAGGAGAATCGCCATGAAATTTCCACTGCCATAGCTAATGCAGGTTCTTTTGAAATAATTGAAAACTCAAAAGAGAAAAGAGAAGAAAATGTTTTGCAAGGATTACAAAAAGCAAGTTATCGCTTGGCCACTATGGATTTTGCCATTGATTATTTACTGCCTTTTATTAAAAAAGTTTCTTTTTTTGCAAAATTAAAAACCTCTAAAATTTTAATTGGCAATTCTGTTTTAAGCAGTATTGAGCAAGAAAAAATTTTTCAAACAGCCAAAAGAATAGAAAAAATAGAAAAAAAATTAGATATTTTTAATAAAGAAGAAAAAGATATTCAAAACATTCTTGCTGAACTTGATAAATTCAATGGTTTGCTTTTTTTACCTCAAGAGACAGACCATGTTTTTTTTGCTATTATGTCTGCGCCCAAAACTCAGAAAGATGCCCTTTTGGGTTTGGTTAAAGAAAGTAAAATATTTCAAAAAACTTTAGGGGGCTTTCAGGCAAAAGATGTGTATCTAATAGGAGGCCTAAGAGAAGAAAAAGAAAAAATAATAGCCCAGTTTAAGGTTTTAAAGGGCGAAATTTTTTCTTATGGATTTGAAAAAATTCCGGCTCAAGAAAGGATAAAAATTCAAGCAAAAGCAGAAGAAAACGCCAAAGCCAAAGAGGCGCTTAACCAAGAACTTTTCTTGATGGCCAAAGAAATTGAAAATTTTAAGCTTTATCGCGATATTTTGGAAATTGAAAAAATAAACTGGGAAGTAAAAAATAAAACATTATTTGAGGGGCTTTTGGACTACATTGTTTTTTGGGGTTATGAAAAAGAAACCAAACAACTGAAAGAAAAAATACGCTCGTTTAGTAAGAGCGCTCATTTAATAGAGGTTGCTCCAGAAAAAGGAGAAGATCTAAGAGTTATTTTGGAAAATCATAATTTAATTAAGCCATTTCAGTATGTAACAGAGATTTTTGGTATGCCCAAACCCGGGGAGATAGACCCCACCCCTTATTTGGCTTTTTTCTTTATACTATTTTTTGGAGTTTGCTTGACGGACGCGGGCTATGGAATTTTATTGATTGCTTTTACCTTGCCTCCTTTATTGTTTTTGAAAAAAAAGCTTGGCGACACCAAACTAATAAAATTAATGTTTTATGGAGGGATTTCTACTTTAATTATGGGTGTTTTATTTGGAAGTTATTTTGGCTCAAGTTCTCAAACTTTGCAGAAATTTCCCTTTTTATATAAACTAAAAATGATTGACCCTATAGAAGATACTGTTTTATTTATGGGGTTATCTTTTGCTATTGGGTATGTGCAGGTGACATTTGCTCAAGTTATTAAAATAATTTCTGGAAAAAAGGGAAAAAATAAAGAATTGGTTTTTAATGGCTTGGCATGGTCGATTTTTTATGTTGCTTTGGTTATATTTGCTTTAGCTAAGATAAAATTCGTTCAGCTACAAACAATTTCTTCAATAATATTGGCTCTTTCGGCTGGATTTTTAATGGTGGCTGAATCATTTGGCCAAAAGATATTTTTGAAGCCCTTGGTGGGAAGCATAAAAATACTGCAAGGAATTATTGGCACAATGTCAGATGTTTTGTCTTATTCCCGGTTAGTGGCTTTGGGTTTGGCCACAGCTGTTATTGCTTTGATTGTTAATCAGATTGCTTTTTTATTGGGAGGTATGGTACCTTATGTGGGGTGGATTTTAACAGTTTTGGTTTTGGTTGGCGGGCATATATTTAATTTGGGGATTAATGCATTGGGTTCATTTATCCATTCGGGCAGGTTGCAATTTGTGGAATTTTTCCCGAAGTTTTTGGAAGGAGGGGGTAAAAGGTTTAACCCTATAAAACCAATTTTAAAATACAGTCGAATAAATTAAATTTTTAGTTTTTTAGTTTTCAATTTTTTAAAAATTAAAAATTAAAAATTAAAAATTATTTACATATGATCGGTTTATTTTTTGCGATAGCAGGAGCAGCTATGTGTGTTGCTTTGGCGGGCATTGGCTCAATTATTGGCGTTGGCCGGGCAGGTCAGGCGGGTTCGGGTGTAGTTTCAGAGGAGCCAGAAAAATTTGGAAAGGTCTTATTGCTTCAAGCATTGCCTTCAACTCAGGGTATTTATGGGTTTATTGGCACTTTTTGGGTTATTATTAAACTTGGGCTTTTAAGTGGAAATATGCCTGATATTACTTGGCAAGCTGGGTTGATGATTTTTGCTGCTTGTTTACCTGTGGCTGTGAACGGTCTTATTTCTGCTTTATATCAAGCTAAGGTTTCGGTTTCGGGTATGAATATTTTAGTTAAGCAACCTCAAGATGCGGGTAAGGGCGTTATTATGGCCGCTATGGTTGAAACCTACGCAGTATTGGGCCTTTTAGCCACTATTTTGTTAATACAGGGTATTAAAATTTAATTATGGTTGAAGATATTTTAAAAGCCGTAGATGAAAAAGCTAAAGAGCAAATAAACGTTATTGTTCAAGAAAAAGAAAAAGCTCTTTTTGCTTTGGAGCAATACTATGGCTTAGCTATAAAAGAGAAACAAAAAGAGCAAAAAGATTTGGCTTTTAATAAAATAGCCAAAGAGATTGAGGATTTTGAAAAAAACTTTCAAGTAAAAATTAGCTTTAGAACGCAAGAAGAAAAGAATAATCTTATTAAGGAGATTTACAGTGAAGCTCAAAACAAAATTTCTAATCTTGGAGACCCTGAATTCAAAAAATTTATAAAGCAAATGCTTTCTCATTTACCTCAAAAAAAAGGTTGCATTGAGGCAGGAAAAAGAACAGCCGACATTTTGAAAGGGTTTGTAGATAAAGAAATTAAAGTGGAAGCTTCTTTGCTTGAGGAAGGGTTTATTTTTAAATCCAATGACGTTGAAATAGATTTTAGGATATCGCAGGTTTTGCTTGGTATGGAGGAAAAAATCAGCCCAGAATTAATTAAAATGCTTTTTTCTTAGCTTATGTATGAATTTGCTACAGGCGTTATAGATGTTTGGGAAAAAAGGCTCTTAAGTGGCCTTGATCAAGAAAGAATGTTAAAAGCTCCCGATAGAGCCAGCGCTTTTATAGTTTTGTTTGATACCGACCTTAATGAAGTTATTGCTTCAAATAACAGCAATAACATTGAAGATATTTTTAGCCAAGATTTAAGTGGTTTAAAGAAGAAATTAACTGATGTTTTAGACGACAAGAGTTTATTGGCTAGTTTTTTATTTTTAAGATTTGACGCTTTTAACTTAAAAAACGTTTTAAAAAAACATTTTTTTGTGGAAGAAACAAGGCCTTTTGAACCTTTCAAATTTTCCTTGGGAACGGATAATTTGTATGTTAAAAAAATGGCCCAGGAAACTGAAATAATCTTAAAAGAATATCAAAAAAATGGTCAAGAAATAGGGTCAAGAATTATTGAAGAATCGGTAGACAAAGCTTACTTTAAAGTAAAGCTATTCATAGCAAAAAAAGAAAAAATTTTAATGGAGATGGCGCGCTTAGAAATAGATACCGCTAATTTAAGAAGCTTTTTAGCCAAAGATAGCCAAATATTTTTAGCTGGGGGTAATTTAAGCGTTTCTCAAATTAAGGGCCTGTCTCAAGGGAAAGAAGAGGAATCAAGTAATAATTTAAAAAAATTTTTAGAAACATTAGAGCTTGCCTTTTTGCTTGAAAGCGACCAAAAAGTGGGAGGAAATATTTTAATTGAAAGAAAACTTGAAGGATATATTGCCAAAAAAATTTTTCAAAAAGAAAAAGAAAAAGGTAGTGGCATAGAAAAAGTTTTGTCTTTTTTTCAAAAAAAAATGAACAGCTATACTAATATAAGAGTTATTCTTTTTGCTAAAGAAAACGGACTGGGTGTTGCGGAGATAGAGGGGGCTTTATTACCAATTAATTAAGGAATACCCCGACTAAATGCTCTTTGAGAGGAGCATTTAACAGGGTCTAAGAACTCGTAAATTCGCTTCGCTTATTAACGATTTCTAAGATATGAAAATAGGAATTTTAGGAGACAATAAATCTGTTTTAGCCTTTAGCGCTTTAGGGGTGGAGGCCTTTGGTATAGCAAACCAAGACGAATTAACAAAAGCAGTAGAGAAAATTAAAGAAAAAGAATTTGCTATTTTACTTATCACCGAAGATATCGCGCAAAACTACGAACAAACAATCGAAACTCTTTTTAAAGAAACTTTGCCAGCTTGTTTGGTTATTCCCGGGATAAAAAAGGGCTCGGGAAAAGCTAAAGAAGGGCTTAAGAAAATTTTAGAAAGAGCTTTAGGAAGTGAAAATTTTATTAATTAAAAAATATGTCTCAAGAACAAATAACAACAGGAAAAATTATCAAAGTAGCTGGGCCATTGGTTGTGGCTAACGGCTTAGATGAGGCTCAAATGTATGAGGTTGTTAGAGTTGGTATAGAGAAAATTGTTGGGGAAGTAATTAGAATCAAAGGTAATGATGTTTATATCCAAGTATACGAAGAAACATCAGGCATTGGCCCAGGAGAGCCGGTTTATTTAACGGGTAATCCCTTAACAGTTGAGTTGGGGCCTGGATTAATTGCTAATATTTATGACGGTATTCAAAGGTCTTTGAAGGACTTGGCTGAGAAATCAGGCCAGTTTATTGCTCGGGGCATTGAAAGCTCGGCTTTGGAAATTGAAAAGAAGTGGAATTTTATTCCCTTAAAAAAAGAAGGAGATGAAGTTGAAGTTGGCGATATTTTAGGCGAAGTTAAAGAAACAGAACTTTTAAATCATAAAGTTATGGCTCCTCCTTTTTTTAAAAAAGGAAAAATAATTTCAATAGCTAAGAAAGGGGACTATACAATTAAAGAAATAATTGCTGAAATAAGAGATGAAAACAATAAAAAGCTTGAGGTTTGTTTAAGTCATAAATGGCCTATTAGAAATGCTAGGCCGATTAGTAAAAAACTTACTCCCGACTTAGGATTGATAACTGGGCAAAGAGTTATTGATATGTTTTTTCCGATTGCTAAAGGAGGGGCAGGTTGTGTGCCTGGTCCATTTGGATCTGGTAAAACTGTTGTTCAGCACCAATTAGCAAAGTGGTCGGATGCGGATGTAATTATTTTTGTTGGCTGTGGAGAAAGAGGTAATGAAATGACAGATTTGCTTATGGAATTTCCTGAACTAAAAGATCCGAAAACTGGCCGGCCCTTAATGGAAAGAACAGTTTTGGTGGCTAATACTTCCAATATGCCCGTGGCTGCTCGCGAGGCCTCGGTTTATACTGGTATAACTATAGCTGAATATTTCAGGGATATGGGCTATTCTGTGGTTTTGCTGGCTGACTCTACTTCGAGATGGGCAGAAGCTTTAAGGGAAATATCTGGACGACTAGAAGAAATGCCTGGTGACGAAGGTTACCCAGCTTATCTTGGCTCTCGAACTGCTGCTTTTTATGAAAGAGCTGGCTATGCGCAGTGTCTAGGCCAAGACAAAAGAGAAGGATTTTTAACGGTCGTGGGAGCGGTATCGCCTCCAGGAGGGGACTTGTCTGAGCCAGTTACGCAAAATACCCTAAGGGTTACTAAAGTTTTTTGGGCTTTAGATGCCTCATTAGCTTACAAACGTCATTTTCCAGCTATTAACTGGCTTAATAGCTACTCGCTTTACGAGGATAATTTAAAAGATTTTTTTGATAAACAAGGGGGAGTAAATTTTACAGATTTACGAAAAAGAGCAATGGCTATTTTACAGAAAGAAGCAGAATTACAAGAAATTGTTCGTTTAGTAGGCATTGAGGCCTTGTCGCAAAAAGATCAGTTTTTACTAGAGATAGCTCGTATTATTAGAGAGGATTTTTTGCATCAAAATGCTTTTATTGATGTTGATTCTTTCACTTCGCTTAAAAAACAATACTTAATGATAAAAATAATTGTAGATATTTTTACTAAGGGAGAGGAAGCTATCCTTCAAGGGAAGTTAGCTAAAGATATTCTAACCGCTTCTTTAAAAGAAAAGGTCTCAAAAATGAAATTTGTAAAAGAGGAAGATTTAGAACAATTTGTTTTGCTTAATAAAGAAATAGAACAAATTTCTTAATCTTAAAAATATGTTAAAAATTTATAAAACAATTAAAGAGGCAGCTGGCCCATTGATAGTAGTTGGCGGGGTAGAGAATATAAAATATGAGGAGATGGTGGAAATTGAAATGCAAGATGGGCAAATAAAAAGAGGAAGGGTTTTGGAAGCGTCAGAGAGCACAGCGATTGTGCAGGTATTTGAAGATATTAGAGGTTTAAATTTAAAGGGCTCTAAAGCCAAATTTTTAGCTAAAACAATGAAGCTTGGGGTGTCGGGAGATATGGTTGGTCGTATTTTTGATGGGGCTGGCAAACCAAAAGATGGTGGCCCGGAAATTTTGGCTGAAAAATATTTAGATATTAATGGCTCTCCAATCAATCCTTACTCTAGAGAATATCCAAACGACTTTATTCAAACGGGTATTTCCACTATTGATGGGCTTAATACTTTAGTAAGGGGGCAAAAGTTGCCGATATTTTCAGCGGCTGGATTGCCCCACGCTATGGTGGCTTCCCAAATTGCTAGGCAAGCTAAGGTTTTAACAAAAAACGCCTGGCCCGTAGTGTCGCCCCAAGCGACTACTACTGGGGAAAAAGGAGAAATTGAAAAGTTTTCCGTGGTTTTTGGGGCTATGGGCATTACTTTTGAAGAGGCCCAATTTTTTATTGATGAGTTTAAAAAAACAGGGGCTTTAGAAAAAGCAGTGGTGTTTATTAATTTAGCTAGCGATCCAGTGGTGGAAAGAATTACTTTGCCAAGAATTGCCTTAACCGCCGCCGAATTTTTGGCTTTTGAAAAAGATATGCAAGTTTTAGTGGTTTTAACTGATATGACCAATTACTGCGAGGCCTTGAGGGAAGTGTCTGCTGCTCGCAAAGAAGTTCCGGGCAGAAGGGGATACCCCAGCTATTTATACACTGATTTGGCTACAATTTACGAAAGAGCGGGCAGAATAAAAAATAAAAAGGGCTCTATCACGCAAATTCCTATTTTAACAATGCCCGAAGACGACATCACCCATCCAATTCCAGATCTTTCGGGCTATATTACGGAAGGCCAGATTTTGCTTTCTCGGGATTTACATAAAAAAAATATTTATCCCCCTATTGATGTTTTGCCATCTCTTTCAAGATTAAAAGATAAGGGTATTGGCGATAAAAAAACTAGAGAAGATCACTCTGGCGTTTTAAACCAGTTATTTGCTTTTTATGCTCGGGGCAGGGAAGTAAGAGAATTAGCTTTGATTTTAGGGGAGTCAGCTTTAACTGATGTTGATAAAAAATACTTAAAGTTTGCTGATGATTTTGAAAATAAATTTGTTAATCAGGGCTACACAGAAGATAGGACTATTGAGCAAACTTTAGATTTGGGCTGGGAATTGATTGGTATTTTACCTAAAGAAGAAATGAAGAGGGTAAAAGAAGAACATATTGCGAAATATTTAAAGAATTAATATGGAAAATATTAAAGCAACAAGGATGGAGCTTTTAAAATTAAAACGTCAAGCGAAAACTGCTCAGCGGGGCTATAAGCTTTTAAAAGAAAAACGGGATGGTTTAATGAAAAAGTTTATGGAAATTATTAGAGCCACAAAATCCCAGCGCGATCTTTTGGATCAAAAGCTGGGCAAGGCCTCAAAGCAGTTTGTTTTTTCCACTTCCAGTATGTTTTCTGGAGAAACTGAAGAGATTTTTTCTTTGCCCACATCAAAAATAAAAATAGATGTTGCAACTCAAAATATTATGAGCGTTTGGATACCAAAGTTTCAGTATGCTATTGAGGGCGATATAAAATGTTTTTCTAATTTTTCTTCGCCCTTAGGTATGGCTCAAAGCTTAGATAGTTTTTGGGATGCTTTAGCTTTAATGATTGATTTGGCAGGCAATGAACACTCCTCAAGGCTTTTATCTTTTGAAAT
>Ga0210057_1006642_pt1 | contig 14309 bp, 9 predicted proteins | sample CryGeyCG2114_010_2_FD_183968 | JGI IMG/M metagenome (GOLD analysis project Ga0210057, IMG submission 183968) | Groundwater microbial communities from aquifer - Crystal Geyser CG10_big_fil_rev_8/21/14_0.10 (SPAdes) (version 2) | ecosystem: Environmental > Aquatic > Deep subsurface > Groundwater ... | reverse complement strand
TTTTAATTCAGACTCATGCCCTAAAATCGCGTCTGCTAGGGCCGGCAATGTGATCGGTGGGGGCGATTGGGCAAAAGATCGCATCATTCCTGATGCCGTTCGCGCCTGGAAAAACGGTGAATCGCTGGTGATTCGGAACCCGAAATCAACGCGCCCCTGGCAACATGTTTTAGAGCCAATCGGAGCATACTTATGGCTTGCCGCCGAAATGACGCATCGCAAAGAAATTAATGGCGAAGCTTTTAACTTCGGGCCGCCACCGGAAGTAAATCAGAGCGTCGAAGCGTTGCTTAGTTCCATGATGGAAAAATGGCCAGGCTCAAAGTGGGTTGTCGAAGACCAGTGCGCTGAAAACAAACATGAAGCGGGTCAACTTAAGTTAAATTGTGACAAAGCGCATGGCCAGCTTGGCTGGTATCCGTGTTTGAGTTTTGAAGACACATTGGAATTTACGTCTGAATGGTATCAAAAAGTCGGATCCGACAATAATTTGGCTAAAGAAATAACGAAAAATCAGATTGAATCGTATACCAAAATAGCTCGCCGCGAAAAAATTCATTGGGCGATGGTCTAGGCTCACGAGTCATATTTCGCAACGTCCTATGATTTCGGAGCTTCATTTTCTAACTGAAATTGTTTAATTATTACCAATAATAAGTCGATATTGTGTCTAAGAGGAGATCGATATTTTGGAAAAATTTGCATACTTACGGAACGCTAATGCCGAATACATTGAGGAGCTCCTTCAGCGCTTTAAAACAAACCCGGACACGGTTGATGAATCTTGGAGGTGGTTTTTTGAAGGGATGGAAATGGGCGAAGAGGAAGCCAACCTTGCCTCCGACAAAACCAAGACAGCAGGAAATGGGCATGGAAAAATTGCCACTGTCACCCCAATCGAATCATCCGTAGATTTTAGCTCCGAAGCAAAGGTTGCTGAATTAATTACTGCCTATCGCGAAAGAGGTCGGCTCCTTTCAAATTTGGATCCACTTTCAGACGCACCAAAAAGCCATCCCTTGCTTGAATTGTCGAATTTCGGCTTGAGCGAAAAAGACCTTAACCGGAAGTTTACGGCGGGAAGGCTAATAGGACTTTCAACATCAACGCTAACCGAGATATTAAATGTCTTACACAAAACGTATTGCAGTTCTATCGCAGTAGAATTCACCCACATTCAGGACCCAAAAGCTCGGGCCTGGCTCTGTGAAAAAATGGAGTCTACTCAAAATAAAGAGCTACTAAGTCCAAGTACAAAAAAACATATTTTAAAGCGCCTATCCGAGAGCGAACTATTTGAACAATTTTTGCACACTCGTTACGTCGCTCAAAAACGATTTTCAGTCGAGGGTGGAGAATCGTTGATTCCAATGCTCGACCGAATAATAGACGTATCCGCCGGTCATGGTGCGGAACAAATCGTAGTGGGGATGGCCCACCGAGGTCGGCTTAACGTCCTTCATAATATTTTCGACAAAAATGCGGAACATATTTTCACTGAATACGAGCAAAATTACGACCAAGAATCCTCCATTGAAGAAGGCGATGTCAAATACCACATGGGATTTTCAAAAGACGCCAAGACGATATCTGGAAAATCAGTCCATTTATCTTTGGCACACAACCCAAGTCATTTGGAATTTGTAGACCCGGTTGTCATCGGAATTGCTCGTGCCAAACAAAGACATCTAAATGATACCGAATGCAACAAAGTATTACCCATACTGATCCATGGCGATGCCGCGTTTGCGGGGCAAGGTATCGTGTATGAAACGTTGAACCTTTCTCAACTTGAGGGTTACAAAGTGGGAGGAGCCATTCATGTAGTGATTGATAATCAAATTGGATTTACTACCAATCCAACTGATTCACGCTCCACTACCTACTCCACTGATGTTGCAAAAATGCTTGAAGTACCAATTTTCCATGTGAATGGGGACGATGTTGAATCTGTTTGTTACATCGCAAAACTTGCAGGCGAATGGCGTCAACAATTCAAATCAGACGTAGTTATTGATTTGAAATGTTATCGCAAATACGGCCATAACGAAGGTGAAGAGCCAAGCTTCACGCAACCATTGATGTACAAAAAAATAAAATCTCATCCGTCGACGAAAAAAATATACTCAAATCGACTTATTTCGGAACGAATTGTGTCTGAAGATGATGTATCAGCACAAGACAAAGAAATTATCACGAAGTTGGAAAATGCTCAAAAGACAACTCGATCCGAAAATCCAAAACCCTTTTCATCGTCCTACGAAAACCTTTGGAAGGGACTTCGAAAGGGCGAGTACGAAGACATGTTTTCGCCAATAGAAACAAAGGTGGACGAAAAAACACTAAAAGTACTTGCGTCTAAGATTCTTTCTGTTCCGTCCGGATTTTCAATTCATCCAAAACTCAAAAGGATTTTCGATGCGCGTGAAAAAATGATCGAAACCGGTGAGAATTTAGATTGGGCAACGGGTGAATTACTGGCATACGCCTCGATATTGAATGACGGATTCTCTGCCAGATTATCCGGACAAGATATCCAACGAGGAACTTTTAGCCATCGCCACGCAGTACTTCACGATTTTGAAAATGGAAATTCCTTTACACCGCTTTCAGTAATTTCAAACGATACCACTGCATTTCAAATATACAATAGCTCGCTTTCCGAGGCGGCGGTATTGGGGTTTGAATACGGTTGGTCACTTACGGATCCACGTGCTCTCGTAATATGGGAAGCCCAGTTTGGAGATTTCGCCAATGGCGCACAAGTAATTATAGATCAATTTATTTCCTCTTCAGAATCAAAATGGAAGCGAGCAAGTGGAATTGTTCTTTACTTACCCCATGGCTACGAAGGACAGGGCCCAGAACACTCAAGCGCTCGATTAGAACGATTTTTACAGCTCAGTGGTAAATTCAATATAAATGTGTGTAACTTTACAAATTCTGCACAGCTTTTTCATGCCTTAAGACGACAGATGATACGAGAGTTTCGAAAACCGCTCATTATTATGACTCCAAAAAGTTTATTAAGAAACCCAAAAGCAATCTGTAGCTTATCGGATTTATCGACCGGAAAATTTCATGAGGTTCTTCAAGATCCAAAGTTTATCTCGGCTGATAAATCGAAAGTTTCACGAATTCTAATCTGCAGCGGAAAAATGTATTATGATTTGGACACTGTTCGGGAAGAGAAGAAAATAGAAAATGTTGCGATCCTGAGACTTGAACAGCTCTACCCATTTCATCAAGATTTATTGGCTCAGCTGATAGGTGAGTATTCAGCTAAAGCCGAAATTGCCTGGGTGCAAGAAGAGCCGAGAAATATGGGTGCATGGCCCAATATTATGAGTTACTGGTACGGCGGTCTTGGAAAAGCTTTCGCGGAACAAGTGGGTCGAAGGCCAATAATGTATTTTGGTCGTGAAAAAGGAGCAGCGCCGGCGGTGGGTTCGGGCAAACTTCACCAACAGGAACAAAAAGAAATTGTTGAAAAATCGTTAGGGTGTTGAAAGAATATAAGAGAGATTTAGCAAAGGAAAATTGAATGATACATAATGTTGTTGCGCCTAGCGTAGGAGAATCAATCACCGAAGTCAGCATATTGAAATGGGCCAAACAGGATGGTGAGGCCATTAAGAGCGGCGACGTTCTCCTCGAGATTGAATCCGACAAGGCAACCGTTGAGATCGTTGCTGAAAATGATGGCGTCTTAAAAATTCTAAAACAAGACGGAGAAACAATACCAGTCGGCGAAACCATTGGCGCGATTGATGACGCCGCGTCAGCCAGCACAACGGCCACCACAACAGCTGCGCCGAAAACCGGCGGCGCCGACTCTCCGCCCCAAGAACCGCCTACGCCACTGGCCACAAGTCCTGCGACTCCCGTCAATGAGGCGCAAAAAGATTCACACCTTTCACCAAGTGTCCGAAAAATCGTTAATGAAACTGGTGCTGATGTTAATCAGATCAACGGAACCGGAAAGGGTGGCCGCCTAACCCCTCCCGACGTAATAAATTTCGTGCAAGATCAGCCGGTGGTTCAGAAAAACGCTCCGACGGCTAGCGCGCAGCCAATTACGACATCAACTCCTCAGAACGGAAGCGCGGCAGTCTCAACCGAAGACAAACCAGGGATTCGTCGAGTGCCAATGTCACGAATTCGAAAACGAATTGCAGAACGGCTTCTTCAAGCTCAACAAAATGCAGCAATCCTAACAACCTTCAACGAAGTTGACCTTACTGAGGTCATGAGAATTCGAAATAAATATAAAGACGCCTTTAAATTAAAACACGGGGTTCCACTCTCGTTTATGTCATTTTTCACTCGTGGCGCGTGTATGGCGCTAAAAGAAATTGAAGCCGTCAATGGATATATAGATGGGGATGACATTATCTATCATGACTATTGCGATGTCGCCATCGCCGTTGGAACAGATCGTGGACTGGTTGTTCCAGTCGTACGGAATGCTGGAGAATTGACTTTCGTAGGAATTGAAAAATCAATCGGCGCCTTAGCCGCTAAAGCCAGAGACGGAAAACTTTCTATCGCTGAAATGACTGGTGGAACCTTTACGATATCCAATGGCGGAACATATGGATCGATGCTTTCAACTCCAATTTTGAATCCACCACAGAGTGCAATTCTTGGAATGCACAACATTATACAGCGTCCGGTCGCAGTAAGTGATAAGGTTGAGATTCGCCCAATGATGTATCTTGCACTCTCTTACGATCATCGAATTATTGACGGAAAAGAGGCCGTTACATTCTTAGTGCGATTAAGAGAATTTTTAGAAAATCCAGAAAAACTTAATCTGGATTTTGTGAACGACATTTAGTAAATGACGCCTTCTTCGAGAAATAGAACTCAAATAATTAACCCTTACGACGGTGAAATTGTAGATGAAATAGCGTTCACAAGCGAATCTGAAATTTCAAATTTAGAAAAATTTATTTCGAATTCAACGCAATTTTATCGAAAAACAAGTAGTTTTGATCGGAGTGAAATATTAAAGGCCTGCGCTGACAAATTAAAAAAAGAGAAAAGTAGATTTTCGTCGCTAATCAAGTCCGAAGCTGGAAAACCAATTACGCTAGCTGACCTGGAAGTTGATCGAGCGATAAGCGTACTAGAATGGATGTCGGCCGAAACTCTTCGCACCAGTTCTAAGACTATCAAGATTGATTCGACAGCCAAAGCTGATGCTGGTTTGGGAATCTCGGAAAGATTTCCAATCGGCCCAATATTCGGAATAACTCCTTTTAATTTTCCACTAAATTTATTGGTACATAAGGTCGCACCTGCGATTTCAATTGGTTCTCCAATTATTATTAAACCCTCGCCAAAAGCTCCGCTAACTGCATTTTTGTTTGATTCGATTTTGAACAAAATAAATGAAAACCTGCTAAAGGTTATCTTACCAACCGATGACAAAGTTTCTTTTTTTTCTGAAAATCTAAATTTTGGAGTTGTTTCATTTACAGGCTCAGACTCGGTTGGCCAAATTGTTAAACGTCAAAATTGGAATCGAAAAACTATTCTTGAATTGGGTGGCAATGCATGGGTTGGAATCGATCAATCAGCTGGAGATATATTGCAGGAAATTACAAGCAAGGTCGTATCCGGTGGTTTTAGCTATTCTGGGCAATCCTGTATTTCAGTTCAAAATATTGCTGTTCACGAGACAATATATGAACCATTTAAAAAAACATTAAAGAAGACATTAAACGAGTTTGTCACAGGAGATCCAAGTAATTCCAATACTCTAAATGGTCCGTTGATTGACGCTGAATCCAAGCATCGTATACTCACGATGATAGAAAAAAGTAGATGCAAGATTATTAATTCAAGTGACGAATCTCCGTATCAGAACCACCCCACCATTTTGTCTCCAATTCTTTTAGAAGATATCGGTTTAAATAATCCCGAAATGTTTGATTCCGTAGTTGACGAAGAAATCTTTGGTCCAGTGATTACTCTTCGGCCATACTCAAAAACTGATGCATTGATTAATTCAATCAATCGAGCACGCTATGGACTTCAGGCTGGTTTTTTCACGTTAAATTTCAATCAAGCTTATCGATTTTTTAGAGAAATCGAGTCCGGTGGAATCATTATTAATGATGTTCCTACTTCACGATACGATCATCAACCCTATGGGGGCGTAAAAGCCAGCGGGTGCGGCCGAGAGGGGGCGGAATTTGGAATTGAAGATTACACCTACCGGAAGTTCTTGGCCCTTAAGACAAGTGTCTAAGAAGTAGACACCCGTCTCTAACGTTTTATTAAATATTCAGGTGCGCTTCCGCCCAGGTCCATAACTTATCGATTTCATAGTTAAATAATTCTTAATTTCGGCACCCATTTTGCAACATCATAATTGAGTAGCAGTATGGCATTAAGCCAAGGAGATTGAGTTGTGCGGAAATTAAGTGCGGTATTAGTAGTATTTGGAATATTATCAGCGTTTTTTATAGCGTCTTCGTTTTTTATCGATCTAGGTCCAATTAAAATGGCCTTTTCGAATAAAAAAATCAATCGGACGACGGCGAGTCTTGTATCAAAGAACCAGGATCTGCAATGCAGAGCAAAGTTTTTTAGATTAAATAATAAAGATCCTGAAGTTTCAGAGGTCACATCCTTTAAATGGGAAAAATCTTCAACTACCGGCCTACTTGAAGTGCGCGGACATGTTGAAACGCAATTAAAGGACCACGATATTGCGTTCGTAGCGATATTCCGAAAGAAGGCCAAAAAACATGAACAGAACCAGGTTTTTATGGACGCATACCTGCTAGAGGCGGATGGATCAGCCCTATCTTGGATATCTGCGAAATCCAGTCAGGTAGCCTCGCATGATAAACCAATGGGATTTACTCAAATTTCAACCAACCTCAATAACGTAAAGATTCCCGGTAGAATTCTGGCCAATTCTGACTCGCCTCTTTATGTTACGGAATATTCAGCTCAGAAAAAGGGCTGGATCAAAGAAAACACTCTGGTTTATGCCACGCTTGAGTGCCGACTACCCAATTAGCCAATTAGCCAAGCCTGATTAAAATTAAACCTATAAATATTAATGGGTTATATCTCAAGCGCCACGGAAGCTTTATTTTTAAACTAATTCTTTACTTTTCTTCATTTTGTTAATAATATTTAAGATTAGAAATGGAGATCTTTTAGAATGGGTTTACGTCTAAAGACTATAATTGGATTCTCACTTGCGATTACCGGGATCTTTCTCGGAACTCAGGTCTCTAAGAGGTTCACTAATCATTACAAAAGCGATCAAATCGCCACCTCACCTGCAGACTCGTCAAACAGCGAAAAGACAACTGCTGCACCAGGTGATGATCAGACTGCCCAAACACCTGGCACAAATGTCGACGGAGCCCAAGCGGTCGACGACCATGTACCATTCGGCTTAAATAACCAAGCGGCTGAGAACCTAGAATTAGCCAAATCCGATTCGCCGAACGAAGCGACAAAATTACCAATCGCAAAAAAAGACTCGAAGGCCAGTATTGAACTCGGCACAGGTGCAGATACACCCGTTACGGAAACCGCTCTTTCAGAAAGCAAAAAAATCGGACCTGAGTGTTATCGAGCCGTCTACGGACTAAATAATAGAGTGACTGCGCCACTAAAAAAGAAAATTCCAGAATTTAAAAATTTGATTCAACTACCAGACGAAAAAAATATAAATAATAAATCCGTTTGTATTCGGGTCGATGGTACTCCCGTCAAAAAGACTCTCTACAAGAAAAAAGCGCGATCGTTCATCATTGAACCCGTCGCACACGCAGACTCAAAAATCGAAGTTGCGTTCTGCACTGGAAACAAAAAATGTAATCAAGATTGTGTCGTACCCAAAGACGACTTCCTAATTGCTATCGGTGGATCCGAAGACGAAATAGGAGACCTTTCTGCACCAAGCGAAGGATGGGCCGGCAAAAAGCGAACGCAGGATGAAGCTGCGATTGAAAAAAGATCTAAAGAAATACGTGAACTGCTGACCGTTGGCGATGATAGCGAATCTAAAATTTTTAATGGCTGGGCCGTTAAAAACAAAAATCCAGGCTGTACTACTCAGGTAGGCAGTTTGAATTAGCAGGAAGGACGGTAACTATGGTGTCAGTCAAGGATTTGGGACTTTCACTCACAAAAATCGCCAGCATTGGGATAATTGCATTAAGCTGTACGGAGTCTATTCCGGAAGCCTACCACTATCAACAACAAGAAGAGGTGTTTGGATCGACCACTCAGGTCAATACCAAAATCGATTTACTTTGGGTTGTGGATAACTCAGCGAGTATGGACGCCGTTCAACAAAAACTACGAAATGGATTTTCAAGTTTTGCTCAAAAATACATGAAACCAACATGGAATATTAGGATCGGCGTAATAACCACTGACACTTATTTAGCAAATCCGGCGTTTTCCGACTACCTAGGTAGAACACTTTCAAACTCTCAAAACACATCTGCCTACATCCAAGGACTAGGCGCAAATTTTCAGAATCCAGATTATAATCCCACGCTTACAGATGGGAATGGATACTTCACTAACGGTTTCACGCCATCTGATTTGTTTCCATCGTGGAATTCCGACTATGCAAAACTCCTTTCCGGAAATCACGACGGTCCGATCAGGTCAATTTGTTTTGAAGGGCTACCGCATTTTTACCTAGGAGTTTCCGACTGTCGCGTACGTGATTCACAAACCAATACTGGTGTTGCAAATTGCCTTGCCCCAGGATCAGGAGAATCCAGTATCAGCCAATGCGTCAATACGCTTCTAAATGATACCGTTAGATCTGGAAAACCTATCCTTTCAACAATACCTGACGGCGGACTCAGTGGATCAGCTTGGATCGATCAACTTGTTAAAGACTTTATGGTGAATGCAACTACGGGAAGTGCGGGACACGGCTCAGAACGTGGTCTTGGATCAGTTACCCAATTTTTGGGTGATAATGAAACAAGCGATAGCCGATTTTTTCGCGCTGACTCATTACGTGGAATAATTTTTGTCTCTGATGAAGACGATCAAACGATGGTTTTACCTACCAACCCGGCGGCATCATTCAATCCTAATTCAAATTACGCTTGTGATCTATCCGGACTTCAAACTCTAAATCCAGGAGGCACTACCGCACTGAATCCAACCCAAATCGCAAATATAAAATGCTGTACCGGTGGATCATGCACCTACGGAGATGCAGGAACTTCGTGCCCAAGCAAAACAGTAGATGGTCAGACTTACACTCGAAGTGTCTGCGCCAACACTAGTGACTTAGTACCCGTTACAACTGTTAAAACCGCAATTGACTCATTTTTTAGAACACTCGATGATACTGGCGATTTAGGTGACCCGAATTATTTTGTAGTGTCTATCGTGCCAACAACTTGGGACTCAATTAGTACGCTACAAGCTGCTCGCGAAGTTAACGACCTAGCCGCTAACTCCATGTTGAGCTTTGCCGCCGACCGAGGCGACAGGTACATTGACCTTGCCACACAAGTAGCAAATGGATCGCTCGTGGTAGATATTTCCGAAAATGATTATGCTCAGGTTTTAGACAAAATTGGACAAGCAATTTTAGATAAAAAGGGAACTTTTTATCTTAATCGTGCTCCAACCAATAAAGCAGAAATGTTTCTCGGAATTTTGCATGCAAATGGTTCGATGGACATTGTACCAGACGGCGACTTCATCATAGATGGATCTAAAATTAAAATAATTAATATTGACCTGGTCCTATCATTACAAGATTCAGATCAAATTGTAGTTAACTATCAACCAAATGCTCCCGGGGCATAATTTAAGGAGAATCGACATGGATTTTTTTGAATTTTTAAAAAACCCAGATAACTTTCTACATGTACTACCAATTATGGTCGCGTTTGTATTTGCGGCGGTAATTATCGTAGAAAGGGTTCGCTCATTGTTCTTTAGCTATCCAATGAAAAATGCACAGGCATTCTTTGATAAGATAACTCATCTTGTTCTGGCCGGAAAAACGAATGACGCCGTAGCCCTTTGCGATGAAAACAAAAGCAAACCCATTTCACATGTTGTGAAAGCCGCACTCATCAGAGGTCACCTACCTGAAAGTCTCATTGAAAACTCAGTCGAAATGGCTGGGGGTGAAGCTAGTCGCTCTATTCTTAAAAGGACGGCATTTTTGGCAACGTTTGCAAACTTGGCGACGCTCCTAGGACTTTTCGGAACCATTCAAGGTCTAGTTAAAGCATTCTCAGCGGTGAAGCATGCCGATCCTCAACAAAAATCTGCAATGTTGACGGACGGTATCGCAACCGCAATGAACGCTACTATGATGGGTCTCGGAGTCGCAATTCTCTGTATGGCCGCCTTTGCGGTATTAGTTAATAAAGCAAATGAATTGGCCCAAGAAATTGATCACGGCGGAGTACAGATACTAGACATACTCAAACAACGGTTCTATACAGCCGACATTGAGGAAAACCCAGTGAGCAATGGCCATGGTAATCCACATAATAGCCTTAAAGAGGAAATCACTAGGAAGGCAGCATGAACGTTTCATCTGGATCTGGCGGTCGAGCAGGAAGCCAGGACTTTGAGCTTAATATTGCACCGATCATTGACTGCATTACAGTCCTAATCGCATTTATTATGATCTCAACGTCATTTATTTCAATAGGATTACTAGATGCTGGCGCCCCTGCGATCGGAACTGAGACTGGAGACAGTATTCCGTTAGTAAACGTAGAATTAGAAGTACTCGAAGGAAACCGTTACTTAATTAAACTATCTGGACAAGTTACTTCTGAGAGTCGAATTTCAGCAAATACCGACGGAAAATGGAATACCGAGGAATTAGTTTCAAAGCTAAATCAAATTAAAACTCAATGGAAAAATGTTGATTCAATCACAATCTCTGCAGAAGACGGAGTTCCATACAAAGACATTATCGTCGCGATGGACTCGAGTAGACGCGTTCTTCCGGCAGTTGTACTCGGGGGATTTTAACAATGCAACGCTCTAGAAGAAAAAATAAAAAGAAACCAGGACGAGGCAGTATTGATGTTTCACTCAATATCACCCCAATGGCCGATATATTTACAATACTCCTTGTCTTCTTAATTAAGACCTACACCACAAGTAGCATCAATCTCAACCCCTCTCAAGGAGTTAGACTCCCAGTTGCCAACGCAGCTGAAAGTCAGATGGAAGCATTAAAAGTTGAAATATCATCAAACGCAATTTCAATTGAAAATCAAGCTGTGGTGGAACTCACAGACTACAAACTGCCTTATGGAGAAAATCCAGAGCAAGCGCTAAAAAATCTAAGTTCTCAGTTCGAAATGGCCAGGAAAAGACAAGACCTAATCTCCTCAAGCAATGATGATGTGAAACAAGACTCTAAGGTCCTAATATTGTCGGATCAGGACACGCCTTATTCGATGGTGAAACTCGTCTTGGGCACTGCTGCGATGCATGGATATACTGATTTCAAAATGGCTATTCTAAGAGAAGGTCAGTAAAAAAACCGGGGTACCAGAGAGCTCAAATGAAAACACTATTCGCGACAACATTACTTAGCACAGCGCTCTCCATGTCCGCATTCGGAACAGAATTAGATAAGACCGTTGACCCAAAACCAGTACCAACAATAGGCGTCTCGAAAGCTCAAAAAAAGGAATCGCAGGAATCAGTTGATCGAAAGGTAGATGAAGCGGCGATCGATCTTCAAAAGAAGGCTATAAATACAGTCACTAAACTCTTAAATGGAAAATCAGGCCGAAAGAATGAACCGACCTTGCTCTACAAACTTGGATTCTACTACCTCGAAAAAGCGGAACTTGAATTCAGAATTTCATACGGATCATCAAACAAAAAAAAGGCCGCCGAAGCAAAAAGGAATCACAAAAACTCTCTTATTGCGGGAGTTGGCGCACTAGGTAAACTCATCGAAAAATATCCACTTTTCGCCGAACTCTCCAGGGCACACTACATGAGGGGTAAGGCCTATCAAGAACTCGAAAATTCTTTTGCAGCAAAACGAGACTACAGAATTGTCACTACAAACTTCAAAGATTCTTTGGAATATATTCCTTCTCATATGGCTCTTGCAGAGTACGCGGTCGAGGAGGAAAAACATCTACAAGCGATTGAGCACCTTCAAGAAGTAGAAAAAAGTCCTAACAATATTCACTACCCATTTGCGCTATTTAAGCTGGCTTGGTCACATTATGCACTTAAAAACGTTCCGACAGGCCGCTCCTATTTGGAAAAGCATATTTCATTTTATAATAAAAAGCGAAAGGGCCAAAATGGTCTTCTATCTGGATCAGACGACGCAATTCTTGAAAATAGCTACGTGGACATTGCGTTGTTTTATTTTGATGGCTTTGAAAAGAAGCTCGATGGGTTTGAGCTAAAAAAAGCGCTAAATTACTTTGAAGACCTTGGTCCAAATAGTGAAAAACTAGGAAAAATGGCTCATCGAATGTCTAAGCTTTTGCGGTCTAGAGATTTGGAAGTTTCACTTATCGAATGGAAGAATGACTTCTACTCAGCACATCCTAAAAATATATATAACCTTGATATTGCGATGACCGTATTTGAACATTTAGTGAACAAAAAATCGTATGAGCATCTTGTAGAGGCTGCAAATCAATTTGTACTTCTTAAAACAACAGTTCCGAAACTAGAACTTACCGAATCATATTCTAACGCGCAAAAATTACTTGCTCAAACTGCTGAAAAATTACGTACTAAAATTATTCGGATATCAAAAAAATCAGACACGAAAAACCTTACTGCATCCCTATCTGGACTGTATTTGGCTTTTACACAGTTTGTTCCTGGCGATGATCCAAGAATTCCTGGAGCTTATTACAATTTAGCCGAAACTCAGTTTAAAATTGAATCTTTTGATTCCGCGACGAAAAACTATCTTTGGGTCGTTGAAAATTTTGGAAAATTTAAACAGGGGGAAATTTCACTACAAGAAGTCAGGCTCAAGGCCTTATCAAGTCGATATCAATCGCTAAGAGCTGAAAAAGTTATCCCTACTAGCGTTGCGACAAAGAAACTTTCCGATGATGATGACTCAAAATTAGATGAAAAAATTGAAACATGGATTTCGTGGATTGATGATTTCGCTGATTCCTACCCTAAATCAATTGGCGAAATTGAGAATTTTGAGTTTGAAGCAAATAGAACGATCTACTCCAAGGATCGTATTATTCGATCAATTAAACGTTTCGTTCGATTTTCAAAATCTAATACTAATTCAAAATTTGCTATCCCATCCGCTGCACTTGTGATTGATACATTCATTGCCAGTGAGGATTGGAAAAAGGCTTTTGTGTTTTCTAGTTTTTTAAGAGAAAAGCGCAATTGGAAGAACAAGGAATTTAACAATAGGCTTTTTACCGTTGAGTCAGACTCGGCATTTAAGTTAATTGAATTTAAGTATTCAGAAAATCATTTCGAATCTGTAATTAAGGAATGTATAAAGTTCTCTAAAACTTACGAGAAAAGCCCCAGGTCGTCAGATTGTCTCTTTTTAGCTAGTAAATCAGCTTTAGCCCTAAAAAGGGACGATACCGCAAATCAGCTGTTATCTTCACTGATAAAGTCTCATCCAAAGTCTAAGCATGTATTTGCGTCCCGAATTCAACGTGCAAATATTTTAGAAAGACAATTTAAACTCACTGAGGCCGCGCTTGACTATTTGGACTATCTATCTGCCCCCAATCAGGGCATTACCGAATCAGACCTACAAGCGGTACGATTAAGGGCGCTAAATGTTGGTTGGAATTCCGGAGATCGCGCGCTTCTTGGCAAGATACTTTCAAATCAGGGAATCTGTAGCTCTAAGAATTCGTTGATTTGTAGTCGATATCAGGCGCTTCTGTCCGCCACGAGTCAAGACTCGCTAGATCCAGCATCAACAAAACGTCAACTTCAACTTGCCATGAGTTCAAATAGCAGCGTAAAGGCAATTTGGGCACTATCATCGCTAAGAGGCGCTAAACACCTTTCTTATCCAGATCGCCTTGTCGCGCTTAAAATAATCGGTGGTAACTGGTCTGACATTAACGCCGAAGACCGCATTTCAGCGGTTCCAGCATTAATTCAGAGGGTACCTGTCGCTTTTGAACTCAATCGTGGCGATCTTCTTAGTAAGATTAAGCTTCATGCTACGGAGAAATCGATAGAGCGGCGGATCAAAAAAATCGAAGAGATGGAAACAGTTGGAACTAAACTGGTAGGCCTCCCCTGGAAGGGCGTTCAAGGACCGATATTGAAAA
>Ga0210057_1006641_pt1 | contig 14310 bp, 18 predicted proteins | sample CryGeyCG2114_010_2_FD_183968 | JGI IMG/M metagenome (GOLD analysis project Ga0210057, IMG submission 183968) | Groundwater microbial communities from aquifer - Crystal Geyser CG10_big_fil_rev_8/21/14_0.10 (SPAdes) (version 2) | ecosystem: Environmental > Aquatic > Deep subsurface > Groundwater ... | reverse complement strand
ATAATTTCATGCGCATCTATGTCTTGGATTTCCGGTAAGTCTATATCCAATTGCTCAACTGCAGGTAAAATTTCTTTTACCTCCTCAAATTTACTTTTATTTCCTGTTATAAAATATATTTTGCTTTCCATACAAATTGATCCCTCGATTCGCCCGAGGGTATAGGTGTGGAAGAATATAGCATAAAATGATACGCTTTGCCTTAGCAGCAAAATAGGAGAATGAAAATGTGTGGCCCAACGACATTTCTGAATGCCTACGAAGCGTTCCCTCCAGAAGAAAGTGCGCTACAGGAAATCTTCAACAAATACAGAAACTGGCGAGGGCGATACGTCAAAACTCGGATGTTCCTTCTTGTCGGCTATAGTCCTTTAGACAACAGTGTGTATGGAATACGTGTTTTCCGATACACCTTTGAGGTCGCGCCTGATCGTGCGCATCGAGTGAAGGCAAACTTCAGATTCCCGAATGATACCCATTTTTCAAAAGTGTGCGTGCCTAACAACGAAAGGAAGTACTTTCTGAAAACGATGCAATCCATGACGAGAGAGTTCGGTTCCAGAAACGAGGGATTTGATGCAACGTTAGCATTTTCATCACCACTTAATTCTGCATCCTAAGCACATAATGACAAATATCAAATAATCCTGGCCGCCCCTTGGGGCGGATCTTTTTTACCCCACCATTTGTTTTTTCAACCTATTAAAAATAGCGAGCTGTGTTCCTGAATGGAACACAGCTCGTTGTTAATGGTTCGCGGACGCTTATGACAATTTACTTTTTTTGTCCTTTCTTTCCACAAACCACCAATGTAGGGTACGACCAACGAAGTAGGACACGACTACGTTAGCCAAGATGACAATTGCGGCTTTTTCCTGGAAACTCACCACACACCTCCTTCCGTGAGCGCAATATATCCTCCTGTAATAGCAAATCCCGCCCACAATGTTGCTATAACAAAAATAGCACTGCCCAACATGCTTTGCAATCGGCCTCGGGAATTCCTCAACCGCTGATATTCCTGAGATGAGAATGCTTGGATCCCACCCTCAATACCATTTATCTGCTCGAGTTCTTCAATTGCATCATTCCACAACTCCAGATGCTTTCCGTCACGCTTAATGATGAAAAACAAGAAAACGTTCGCTCCTGCAACGAACAGTGCTCCAAGCGAAAGAAGCACAAACTCATTTGACGGAGGAGGAGTTATTATCTTGAGGAACAAAGCTGCAAACGCGGGCAGATTGAGAAGGAATCCCATTTGTGCACCAAGCCAGCGCAAATGGGCCTCAGTATTCCTCACTGCACATAGCGCAATATACGCTGATCCTGATGCGATCGTCGAGGGATCTGGCCTTTCATTCTCAGTTCCCGTTTCTTCAATACTCATTCTATCCCTCCATGTAAACCTTTTCTGTCACAAACCTATCATATTTCTTTTCTAAACCCCAATCCTCCCACCATTTGTTTTTTTAACCTAATGGGAACAAAATTGCTTCAACAACCTCCAAAAGCTGTGTCATATCCAACTTCGCCTTTTCAATAGCTACTGCCATTTCATCTAATGAATATCGCGAATAATCCGGCTTGAGCCCATAAATCTCACAAAAAATTTCAAACCAGAGTATCGCTAATCGCTTGTTGCCATCCGTAACTGGATGATCTTTGATAATGAAGCAAAGATACGCCGCCGCTTTTTCTCGCGGAGTTTTGAATCGTTCAATGCCGAAATAGTTAGCATTGACTGTCTTCACGACGGCATCAATCGCCTCACGCTGGGCATCGTGGAGTGGAAACGAAACCTGCCCCTCGCTATAAAGTTCAGTGTACGTTTGGCACAGTGCTTTTGAGATTGGGTGCATCAATATTCTTTTCGCCGCGATCATATTGCCTTAGGGAGTCAATCTCTTTCTTGCGACGCTTATACGCATTCTTAATAACCCGAGTGTTTATGCTCTCGGTTACCTTTTTTGAATCAGCATTTCTTCCAAATATGCGTTGCAATATATTCATGCCCAAACTATATCATCATTGTTATCATTTTCCCAACCTCAATCTCCCTCACTGTTTGTTTTTTAAACCTTCCTGCCAACATAATATTGGACATCGGATGTCCAATATTTTTGACGGGTGGTATTCTTTTTACACACCCAACTAAGATTTTTTCTATATACATTGTTACACTTAACATATTAATCACTAGGGAAATTTCTATGTTATCTCACAGATGGTACATGATTATTAGTGGTACGCTCTTTTTGTTTGTCGGTCTTTTGCACGGCACCCGAGCATATTATGAATGGGAGATGTTTATTGATGCACTCATTGTGCCGACATCGGTATCATGGTTTGCAGCTGCGGTACTCCTCTTTCTTTCGTACAATGCATTTAGGACGTTGAAGACAAATAGATAGTTATTTTTCTTCAAGCGCTCGTATTTCATCCCGCAAAAGTGCCGCGGTTTCAAAATCCAACTGATCAGCGGCGGCATGCATTTGCTCTCGCTTTTCTTTTATAAGTTTCCTTTTGTCGCCGCCATAGGCGGCGACATCCATTTCCGCCAGACGTGTCACTGCACGTTGGCGCACCTTTTGAATATCTCCAGTAATGTCTTTAATTTGTTTTTTGATTGTTTTAGGAGTAATGCCGTGCTTTTTATTGTGTGCAAGCTGAATTTCACGACGTCGCTCACTCTCATCAATTGCCCGATTCAAAGAACCTGTCATCACGTCTGCATATAAAATCACTCTTCCCGCCTCATTTCGTGCGGCACGCCCCATTGTCTGTATCAGTGAAGTTTCTGAGCGAAGGAATCCCTCTTTGTCGGCATCTAAAATACATACAAGCTCTACCTCAGGTAAATCCAAACCCTCGCGAAGTAGGTTTACTCCGACAAGTACATCAAATTCACCCCGCCGAAAATCGGTCAAAATTTCAATACGCTCAATCGTTTTTATATCAGAGTGAATATATTTTGCCTTTATTCCTCGCTCTCCTAAAAACTCCGCCAAGTCTTCTGCCATTTTTTTCGTCAGAACTGTTACCAGCGTCCTGTTGCCACGTTTTGTTACCGCATCAGCTTCATTGATAAAATCCTGTACCTGCCCCTCGTACAAGGGCTCCCCTTGTACTGATTTGGATTTGCCTACGACGCCCCGGATAACAATCTCCGGATCCACAAGTCCTGTTGGTCTAATAATTTGCTCTACTGGCTTACCACTATGTTCAAGTTCATATGGTCCAGGTGTCGCTGAAGTGTATATCACTTGCCCCACCCGCTCTTCAAATTCTTCAAACATCAGTGGCCTATTATCAACCGCACTCGGCAACCGAAAACCGTGCTCTACAAGTGTCTTTTTTCTTGCCCTGTCCCCTGCATACATCGCACCTAACTGGGGCACGGTAACATGCGACTCATCAATGATTGTTAGAAAATCCGGAACTAGGACATCCGATGTCCTAGTTTTCTTCTTTGGAAAATAGGAAAGGAGTGTGTGTGGTGGTTCGCCTTCTTTTCTCCTGTCAAAATGCCGAGAATAATTTTCAATTCCATTACAATATCCAAACTCACGAATGAGCGCCAAATCTTGACGAGTGCGGCGTTTGATGCGCTCGGCTTCCAAAATTTTTCCTTCCTTTTCAAATTTTTTTAACTGTGCCTTCAATTCATCTTCAATATCTTTGACCGCCATTTCGGTTACATTTTCAGGAGTTACATAGTGTCTTGCCGGAAAAAGAAAAACTGCACTATGTTTCTTTTCTTCCGCGCGTGTTATTGCATTAAGTTGAATTATGCTCAGTATTTTGCCACCAGATAAGTCTATTCTGTATATAACTCGTTCATTCGCTGGCATCACTTCTATGCAACTGCCAACCGCTCTAAATTTTCCTGGAGACAAGTCTGCATTAGTACGCTCAAAATACATATTTACGAGCTTTCGGGTAAAGTTTGCTCGCGTTGCTGATTCTCCTTTTGTTATTTTGAGATTCACTTTTTCATACTCTTCAGGTGAACCGAGACCATATATGCACGACACTGAGGCAACCACTATTACGTCTTTGCGCGTAAGAAGTGCTTGGGTTGCCGCGTGGCGAAGTCGTTCAATATCTTCATTTATCTGTGCCTCTTTTTCTATATACGTATCGCTCACCGGCATATATGCCTCTGGCTGATAGTAGTCGTAGTAGGAAACAAAATAATGAACGGCGGCATCGGGAAAAAACTCACGATATTCACTTGCAAGTTGCGCCGCAAGAGTCTTGTTATGTGCGATAACCAAGGTCGGTTTTTGGATTTGATTAATTACATTCGCAACGGTAAATGTTTTCCCTGAACCAGTTACCCCGAGAAGAGTTTGATGTCTTTCACCATTTTTAACTCCATTAACAAGATTTGATATTGCAGACGGCTGATCCCCCGCTGGTTTATATTCGCCTGATATTTTGAAAGCCGACATACGCATCTTTATGTTATTTGTTTATCTGGAACTTTCAACTCGGATACTTCGGGGGGCGGCCATAGGCCGCCCCCCTTAACAAATATCTCCCTAAATTTAATTATCCCTTATTGTCTAGAACATCAATTAATTCAACTTCAAAAATCAAAGTGGCATTTGGAGGTATTGCTCCCCACCCGCTCTCTCCATATCCAAGCGATGGAGGAATCACCAATTTTCTAATACCACCCACCTTCATACCGGATACACCGAGATCCCATCCTTGAATAACCTGTCCTGTACCGAGTGTGAATACGAACGGCTCCCCCCTGTCGCGAGAACTGTCAAACTTGGTTCCGTCCTCAAGTGTGCCTACATAGTGAACGGCAATATTTTGCCCCACTCTAGCTTCAGCTCCCGTACCAATTGCAATATCTTCTATACCAAGCTCCGCTGGCAAAACTTCTTCCTGTCCAGAGTCTGCAGCGGCCGCGGCCTGATCATCATTTGATCTATTCATAACAAAAATCCACGCCAAAATAAGCAAAACCGCCAATACAGCTGCGGCTATCCACAATAACGAGCCCGATTGCAGATTAACTCTTTTTTTATTGTTTGACATGGTGCTTATATATTTAACTTGTAGTTCCCCCACTATACACACTTTTTCATTTTGTCAAAATATAGCGCTTAATCTAAGTTAGGAATCACGAAATTCCGTATGTTATTGTTTTACTTTTTCTTTGGTTTTATACCCCTGTTTTTTACCACCGCCTTAAGCCGAGGTGCCACTCTAGGAGGTGTTTCGCTCATTTTGCGCCGATGTGACCTGCCTTTCATTTGTATAGTATATCACCTCGCTTGAATAAGTACCGCAATATTCCTTTTTCCCCTCTTTAAAAGCGCCACATCTGCATTTTGGAAATCTTCCATTCTTATTTTTCTGTTAGAGTCGGTGACACGTGCACCGTTTAGAGTTATTGCCTCTTTTTCGATGTATCCTCGCGCTTCATTTTTTGATGTCGCAAGTTCGGATAGAACAAGTACATCAACTAAATCTTGGCCGATACGCACTTGTGTTGTCGGCATTTCTTCTTTAAGAAGCACCTGCGCGTCAGGCGTAAGGTTTGCAACCTGGCTCTCTCCAAACGCGGTCTTCGATACCTTTTCCGCCGCCTCCGCAGCCTGTTTGCTATGCACAAGTGCTGTTACTGAAAGTGCGAGCTCCCGCTGTGCAATACGCTCTGCAGGGGAGGCATTATGCGCTTCCATAATTTTTGCAATTTCAGAGGCCGGAATAAAGGTCATTCTAAGCAGTAATTCCTCTATTGAATCATCATCAGTGTTAAACCAAAATTGATAGAAACTAAAGGCCGATGTTTTTTGCTGGTCTAGCCAAACGGTGCCCTTTTCGCTTTTCCCAAACTTTTTTCCTGTTTTCTTATCCACCAAAAGAGGCGCAGTAAAGCCATATACCACATCTCCTGTTTTCTTTTTCACAAAATCAATCCCGGCAGAGATATTTCCCCACTGGTCAGAAGCGCCAATTTGTAAATCACATCCCATCATTGTATGTAAATGCAGAAAATCATAAGACTGAAGAAGTTGGTATGAAAATTCGGTAAAAGAAATACTTTGTTCTTTTCCCTCTATACGCCCTTTGACGGAATCCTTGCGAAGCATCTCATTGACTGTGAAGTGCTTTCCAACATCACGAAGAAAATCAAGAAGCTTAAGTTCTCCAAGCCAGTCTACATTATTTACCATCTCAAATGTCCCCTTTCCGACAACAAGCTCTATTTGCTTCTTTATCGCATCCGCATTTTCGTTGATTGTTTTTGTATCAAGCAAATTACGCTCTTCGCTTCTCCCGGATGGATCGCCAATCATCCCTGTACCGCCACCTATAAGTGCAATGACTTTATGCCCGTCATCAATAAAATGCTTGAGAAGAAAAAGATTTTGCAAATGACCTACATGAAGCGAGTCTGCTGTTGGGTCAATACCTAGATATAGTGTCCGCTTTGTTACATCAGTAATTTCTTGAAGCGACTCTCCGGAGTGTTGGTATACATACCCTCGGGACTCAAGTAATTCCGATAACTTCGCCATACCCCTCACTTGGATTGGCATTCCAGAATTATTGCTCGGACACAAGCAATAAACTGAGCCAATTCTTCTAGTTTAAATCTCATAATATAAATACCTATAAAATATAATTCTGCAGAGCAATTATGCCAATTCCAAGTGAAGGGGCATAATGCAAAACTATAGCATAAAAAAGTGACCGGCTCACAAAAACGCGTGAGCCGGTCGGGGAGGAACCTCATGAAAACATGAAAGCCAATGCCCTCAAGAGATAATGGTTCGGTTATCCAGACCGAACCACTGTCCTATATATATAGAACCTCTCTGCCAATGTCAAACTGGGGACAATGAGAAAAGGAGCGCCCCGCAGATTTGCGGGGCGTTCCTGTCTGAGCTTACTTGCTCTTCTTGCCACCTTTCGTAGCTTTTGCCTTTGGCTTTTTCATTGCAGTAGCTTTCGGAGTATGTTTTCTCCTGGAGCTTACATTATCTCAAGAGAACTGTTCCTCGTTCTCTCGAAACGCTCATCACGTTCGTTAATAATTATACGCCTTCTACACGGATGTCAATATTTTTATCGTACCTGTGGATAATTTCATCTGCCAAATTAATTTGAAGGAGAAAACAAAACTGGTATTTCAAGAGCATCGTCATGTTCCGACAAACCGGAAGGATTATCTTTCTGTAAAATAAGAGTACCTCTTTGGAAAAAGTCTGGATCACCCTCTTTGTATGGCGATTCAAAATCAAGCAGAGATGTAAATGGAACAAAGTTTTCCGTCATCCACTCTCCGGTGGCGGTGGCATGCCACTGTGAGATTATAAGACCATCCCAATTCGTAAGGTAAACGGGAAAACTTGCTTCAAAAAACCAATACCCCCTTGCCTCGCCGCTTATCTCAAGCGGGCTTTCAATGACAGCATTCGGACGAGGAGAATCTAAACGGATAAGATCATTCTTCTCAAGCTCGTTTCCGATATGCTCTACAAAAAGTTCTCCGTTTCTTGTGCGACACTGCCTAGGGTAGCTTTCCATAACAGGGTTACCCAGAGCGGCACATTCTTCAAATGAAGTAACCTCGCTTGAAGTATTTTTAGGTTCTACGTCAAAAAGATAATAAATTAGAGCGCCACCAATAATGAGCGCCGCCAATGCCACCAGTGTTTTTTGTAACATTCCTATACTATATGAGCCCGAAGCCAACTCCCGCGAGATACGCGCCAATAACAATTGCAATAAGCCCACCTATTGAATACCAAAGTGGTTTATTGACCATGGAAATAAGACCCTTTGCAATTTTGTTTGGCAAAATTAAAAAGAAAATGCTCTCAACAATCATCCATGCTCCAATGAAAGTTATAATACCCTGCCAATCAAGCGTATAAATTGGATGTGCAATTACAAGGGCAAGACCCGCAAGAAGCTCAAGACTCGCCAATAATAATATTAAACCTCTATTAGAACCTGCATCCTGCACTGCGGGAATAAGCGATTTTTGACGAAGAATAAAAATAGCTCCAGCCAAAACAAAATACAAACCCAAAAGCTGGGCAAGAAATATTGATAATTCCATATCCATATACTCTAGATTATACCCCTAAAAATCTGAATTTGGGCTATCGTTTGTAAAGAGTGTGGATACTTGGCTAACGCTTCTCAATCAAAAAATCAAATTCGTAATCGTTGGAATTTATAACACTTGCGGGAACCGGTGCCGGGCGCACCGCCACGAGCGTTACAATTTCTGCTTCAGTAGTGATTGATTTATTTAATTCAAAAACTTGATTCGCCGTACCGAGTCCGCTTGAAAGTGTTGATTGCAATCTAACAGTACCCGCCCACACACACACTACATCCTTCGGACATCTGCTGTCTTCAAGCACTGCACGCGGAGTAAGCGCTACTTGGAGGCCATGTACCGTTTCATCGATTCCCGCGCTCACTGTGATACTCCCCCCTCCTGTTGAATTGCCATTCTCTCCCGGGCACGGCGCAAATGCGCAGTTTGGCCCGACACGCCCTACTGCGGAGCCATCCGGGCAAATTTTCGCATCCATCGTGCAGGCAATCATTTGCCCTCCATCATTTCCATTTGTATTTGAATTTGTATTTGAATTTGGAGACGTATTTCCACCTGCATTTATGTCCCCCATTTCAACTCGCAGATAGTGGCCTGCGTCCTCGCACGGCATAACATTTCTATCTGCAACAAGCTCTCCGCGTACTTCTATACGCTCGCCACCCGTTAGGTTCCAGACATTATCAATATTTTCAAACGCAGCACATAAAGGAAGTCCCATTGATGGAATTGTGATTGTTTCTGTCTTGTTGTCGTCGGTAAGAATTCGCACAATGACTGGCCCATCCACCATCGCTTGCGTGGTGTCCACCTCCTGCACAACTCCTTCGCGCATTACGGTGCTTCCCACTTCTTCCTTTGAATCATTACCAAATGGCGCAAAACCATTTTGTGCGTATGCAATTAATCCATACGCAATTGCTCCGAGAATAACGACGGCTATGAGCGAAAATATTGTTTTGGTTGTGTTCATACGATAACTAGACGAGTATTTAATACAATCCTTACAATAACATTATTTTGTTGTCTGTCATTTAACTCGTCTTACTGTTTTGGATTTAAAGGCTAAGAATGTGTCCACGCGTAATTGGACCAAAATATCCAACAGCCGGCGCAATACCCATTGCCGCCTGGTATCGTGAAAGTGCCGCTTGCGTCAAGGATCCAAAATAGATTGTTTCCTGGCCCGGAGATCCTTCTGCCGATTCCGCAACAAGAAAACCTGCTAAATTGAGAAACGCTTGTAGAGCACGGACATCTTCGCCACGCATTCCGAGTGTAAGATCACGTGTGAATACTAGCGTCTTAGAAGTCGGTACTCCCTCTTCCTCTCCCTCAGGTAGTGTTTCCGAGGAATCTCCCTCGCCGGATAGTGCAAATATTTGAGTATAGGTCGCCTCGTCCACGACTCCCGTGGGTGTTAATTCCGCTGCGCGCTGGTATTCAACGAGGGCCGCTTGCGTGATGGGTCCGAAATAGCCCGTGGCGCCGGCTCGCGCGAGCCGAGCGCCATCTTCTCCCGATTCAGCTTTTATCAAAAATTCTTGAAGCTCTACAACTCTTGCATTTGTTTCATTAAAGACGAGTTTACCGTCCACGCCCAACGCGGAAGGTGATGGTGGTAAAGAAGAATTAGCAGGTGTCACACTCGTTCCTAAAAGAGCGAGAATAGAATCTGGTATCGTAATTCCCTGCGCTTTCGCTGTGTTGAATGTCTCCGCGAAACGCGAAGCGTACATTGTCGCATATGCCGAGCCACCACGCTCCAGGGCCTCTGCTATACCGGCCATTCTCTCGGCGAGCGCAAAAGTCTCCGTAAGGCGCGGGTATGGATCTGTGGCGCTACCCATGCGCACCTCAAAGTGCAAATGTGCGGGCCCGCCGGAAGCATTCCCTGTGTTGCCGACAAACCCTAAAATATCTCCGCGCTTCAAAACATCTCCTGCCTCAAGCCCGTCCGCTATCTTCAAAAGATGCATATAAACGAAAGATTCATTGCCTGGGTTTGCGGTGCGCACATAAATTCCCGAACCCGAACCGTTTCCCGTCCGCGTCACGACGGCGTCAGTGGGTGACGCAACGGGCGTGCCTTCCGGCACAAGCATATCTAGTCCCTCGTGGAGGCGTGTTCCTCCGCCACGCGGGTCACCAAAGTTCTTTGTGAGGTCGGATACCTCAACACCAAGAAGAACCGGAACGGGAAATCCGGCTACAGGAGTAGAGCCCAAAGCTTCTATCTTGGCACGCATCTCTGAATTCATTCTGAACCATCTGGATCCCTCTCCCGAATACTGTGCGTGTGCGGCTATTGGGGCAAGACAAATGAAAAGAATGAACACTACAAGTCCGTGGCGAACATCAGACATATGTACAATTATACAGCAAACCGCTCTCTTAATGTTTTAGAAGCTTCTCGCAAGCCTGCACCATCAGTCTTTTTGTGAGGCTGTGTATATATTAATATCCAACATTGGAATCGCTACAAACGATTACAGATGGCTTCTACCATCTCCTGTTATGGGAATTTCCTTTCCCAAAAATTTTGGTTTTCTGTTTGTAATGAGGTCAAGCACTGCTTTTTCGTTTGCAATCACTTCCCGCACATTGTTGCGAAAAAGGATGTTACCCAGATCAGCGTTCAGGCCGTAGGCATCCATCCCGAGTCGGCGCGCGATAAAAACAGAGCGTGGCAGATGGAATGACTGCGTAGCAATAACAAGAGACGTAACGCCGAAAATATCGCGCGCACGATACATGGAGCTATAAGTGTCAAAACCCGCGTGATCAAGAAAAATGTCCTTATCCGGAATGCCTTCGCTTATCATATAGAGACGGACCGGATTCACCTCATTGTTACTATCCGTACTGTTGTCGCCAGAGACAAGAATTTTTGACACTTTTTTCACGTTATACAATTCAATCGCCGCATTCACTCGGTCTATAAAAATGGGAGAAAGTACGCCATCTTCGGAGACCGATGCGCCGGGGATCAGAGCAACCGTAGCATTCGGCACCTCCGCACTATCATCATATATGTACGCTTTTGTTGTTGTATAAAAAACGACGTTGGTAATGAGGATGAACAGAAGAAGCACTCCCAAGCCGAGCACAGCAAAAAAAGCGAGACGTTTCATTCTTCAAGTATACGCTGTTCTATTTAGGGATGATACTTGCCTTAGGCAGACGGAAGAAGCTGGAGTCTTCGCTCCCTTTCGTTGTGGTATGCCTCTAGCGCTAAGACAACTGCCATGATAAAGATGGGAATGTCACGAAACAACACATCAATCTGCGAAATATTTGACACAACAATGCCAAAAAGCATAGCCGCCGCCAACGTGCTTGGAATTACTATGTTTCTTCCAAATAGAATCCACAGTGCAATACCAATTTCTACGATGCCAAAAGCGTGCAAGAGCACCATGTCATATGAGCCCGCAATAGCAAGTACAAATGGCGGAAAATATCCAATCCATGAAAACGGATGAATCCATGCTGAAATTGCCGGATAGATAAAAGCGAACGCAACCCCCATTCGAAGCAGTGTGTTCGTTTTAAGCAATGATTTCATATTGACAGTATATAAAATACCGCGCCTTTGAGACAATCCGCAAACCCCGTAGTCCGACTACTGTAAGTAAAAAATTAGACCCATCTGCTGAAATGCAGAAAGGTCTATAAAGTTAGAATTTCGGTGGGAAAATTCATGCTGCAATTTCTTCTTCTTTATCTCCCTCAGTCTGAACGGGCTGTACCACAGTCATACACTGATAGTCTCCAACCCTACACTGGAAAAGAATTCGGCACGCATTGAACTGCAGACCATCAATCAAATGAACTGAGGTCAGCTGTCCCATAATTTGATGCCCCGCCATGTCATGAAACGATGGATAGAAAACAGGTATCGCATGCCCAACATCTTTTCCCTCTCCCTCGTCTACGATAGGAAAATACATGGGTCTGTTTTGAATACGTGCTTTTTTGTGCCTGAAACGATCACGAAAATATTTCCAGAAAGATCGTTTACGATTTTTTGCCATGACAAAATACTCCTCTAAACGTAGCTACGTGAGATACTACAATAAATATTTGCAAAAGTCATTTGTTGGCCGAGTCGAGCTAGAACCGTGGTCGGTCAAGCCCTGTTTGACGGAATGGCTACATTTTACACGAGCCGCCCGACGAGTCTCGAGTACTTGTTTAAATCAAAAACAAAAAACATTAGGGCTTGTGCCCAAGAATCTTGAGGAAAATCTTTTTCCCTTCAGTTATTGGCAAAATTCCTATTTCTTCCAATTTATCTACTTCTAGGCCATTTGTAGCTAAGGGTTCTAAGATTTGTTCTTTTGTATGCAAATAAAATATGTTCTTTGAAAGGTGAGCGAACTTATAATTTTCCGGGCCTTCGTCTGGATTTAGCAAGATATTTGTTTTGCCTATTAAAACACCCTCTTCTTTTTTTGTATCTGTATAAAAAGTCTCCCAAATATCATACGCGTTTGGATTGGGGGTGATGAGCATAAAATGACCTCCCGAACAAAGAACACGGGAAAGTTCCTTCGTGGCCTTTTCTAAGTCAGCCAAATGAAACCATGTGGTAACAGAAATAAAACCATCGACAGAATTGTCTGGTAAAGGAATCTTGTATGCATCACCCCGAATAAACTCTCGATTGGATTTTTTATAGATTTCATTAGCACGAGTAATAAGAAACTGAGACGGTTCAATACCAATATAATGCACATCATCAGATCCTAACTTGGTTGAGCAGATCCCTTGTCCTGAGCCTATATCCGCAAGTGTTTTAATTTTGTAAGTATTTATCCATTCCGCAAGCTGTGGGTAAATTTCTTTATCACGGATCGTCCCGCGCTCATTTTCTACGGCTTGAATCCATTCCTCGGCTCCTCGCTGATCTTCAAAAGGATTTTCCTCTTTCATTACTTTTAATTATATCGCAACCACTATATTTATATAGGCAAATTGCCTACAACGATCTCCGGGCGCACGAGGCCGCTACGCTCCTTCAGCGTAAACACTACGCACGACTTGGCTGCCGGACAGGAATGCTTCATTTTCTGGGACTCGGTCAGGAGTCGCTATTTTTGTAAACAAAAATATGCGCTCACGACCCTGGCTCAGTCACGCTCGCTTAGCTCGCGACTTCGTGACCTTCGCCCTTCGAGTCCCTGCCAGACAAAGAACAACTAACGCTCCAGTGCTCCGCACCGGAGCAAAATCTGTTCTTGTTGCCGGGGAAGGACTCGAACCTTCATACCTGCCTCCAAAGGGCAGTGTCCTACCGTTAGACGACCCGGCAATGTACCTACTATACCCTCTCTTTTATAAAAATCATTGTCCAAGAAAATTTCTTGGACGCTTTGATCAAATTGCCAAGCCTCCTACTTTACCCCGCCATGGCGGGGCATGTTAGACGATCCGGCATTGTTCTCCTTTTATACCATAAATCCACCCCTAAATCCTCAGTTGCAAGTATTAACTCTCCAACACTCTATTTCTCTTTCCACTAATTTGTCGCATATGCGACAAATTGGTGTGTCGAATTAATTGATGTGTTGTAGATTATTCCCCCAGACCAGTGTCAGACTGTTTACATTTTAAGAAGGTCAAAATGTGTTTTTAAGTGCTTGTCATTTTCTATCGCGTCAGCAATTATGTACAAAATGTCGTTGCCGATTCGCAATTCTGACTTGATAAGAGCAATGGCCTCCTCGCAGTCATACGGATATACCCACACGCTTCTTTGCAAACAGTAAAAACCAACCATTATAAGAGTCCGTCGGAGTGGTGTGCGGATGCTAGCGCGGCTATGGGGTATATCAAAAATGATAATTCTCCATTTCCCATCCCACCGCCGCGGTTTTGGCACCCCTTCTGTTTTGAGTAAATACATATCATGCTCTCTTTTTCCTTTTTCGGTGATACGTAACTTTCCGCCTTCCCACTTTAGAAACCCTTTTTTGATAAGAGTATTTTGAGCACGCCGTATTACCTCGTCAGATCTTGGCGACGGCAAAATACCAAGTCGCCCCATAGCCCCGATAACATTTGGAGCTACAACTGCCGCTGTGACCATTCCACTAACCGCAATTGTGTCTAATACTAGTTGCTGAACATTCGCTCTTTTTGTTTCTTTTTTAACTTTCCGTTCTAATTTCCCCACACACTAAATTGTAGCATATGCGACA
>Ga0210057_1006639_pt1 | contig 14315 bp, 14 predicted proteins | sample CryGeyCG2114_010_2_FD_183968 | JGI IMG/M metagenome (GOLD analysis project Ga0210057, IMG submission 183968) | Groundwater microbial communities from aquifer - Crystal Geyser CG10_big_fil_rev_8/21/14_0.10 (SPAdes) (version 2) | ecosystem: Environmental > Aquatic > Deep subsurface > Groundwater ... | reverse complement strand
GTAGACCTCTACGATGCGGTTAATCTGCTTGTTCATTATGGAGCTAAGGCAGGCCGGCCAGAGTACGACCCTAACTGCGATATAGATGGAGATGGAGACATCGACCTCTTCGACGCAATAATACTGTTAGCCCACTACGGACAGAAATATCCATAACCCCTTTTTTTCTAATAGTTCTTTAGGCTTTAGTTTCAAAACTAAAGCTTTTTTTATCAACTTAAGAGATTTTATAATTATCATATTTGCTTCTTGCCCAGAAATTGTTAAAATGATAATTGAAGGCTTATTAGTGCTAAAATAAATATAAAGGTCGAACTAATAAGCCCTGAAGGTAATTATAAGAAAATCAAATAATATGAATTTTAAAAAGGTTATTTTAATTACTGCCTTTTTATCAGTTGTTTTATTTTGGTGTGCTCCGGCGGTAAGGGCTCAGACCCTTGAGGAACTCTCAACTCAGATTGTTACTATCAGAAATCAAATTGTTAATTACCAAAACGAGATAGCTGTGCTTCAAAAAAAGATCTCTAATCTCCAAGCTGAGGTGGCTAGACTTTTAGCTCAGCAAATTTCTATTGTCCAAAATCAAATCGCTCAACTTCAAACTGAGCTTCAAACAAAAACCCTTGCCAAGCCAGAGTCAGAATACAAATGCCCTGATCTAAATAGGGATGGGAAAGTTGATTTATATGACGCGATAATGATAAGTGCTAAATTAAATACCTGTGAGGGCGCAACTAATTATGATTCCAGAGGAGATGTTGATGGAGACAATTGTCTAACCAATACTGATTTGAATTTTGTTAATAAAAATTATGGCAAGAAGACTAATGAAATAGAACAATGTAAGGGAATAATTATACCCCCTCGTTCTCCAAAACCAGAATCAGAGTACAAGTGTCCTGATCTGAATGGAGATGGAACAGTGAATCTTTATGATGCGGTGATTGTCAACGCCAAAATTAACTCCTGTGAAGGAGATGCAAATTATGATGCTAGAGGAGATATTAATGGTGACGGTTGTTTGACTGAAGACGATGCGAACTTTGTGATAAAACATTATGGTAAGAAAATAGAAGAAATATCTCCCCAATGCGTAAAGCCCCCCGACGAATCAAAATATAAATGTCCTGATTTAAATAAAGATGGAATAGTAAATCTTTATGATGCCGTAATCGTAAACGCCAAAATAGGCTCCTGTAAAGGAACAGCTAATTTCGATGAAGGAGCAGATGTTGATGGAAATGGTTGTATCACTGTGAATGATTCAAACTTTATTACTAAATATTACGGGAAGAAAACTACTGAAATTGCTCAATGTGGAGGGGTCGTGGTTACTCCGCCGCCCGAACCAGAATATGCCTGCCCGGATTTAAATACGGATGGAATAGTAGATCTTTATGATGCTGTTATCATCAGTGCCAGACTAAATACCTGCCAGGGAGCTACTAATTATGATTCCAGAGGAGATGTTGATCGAGATGGATGTTTAACTACTATTGATCTCAATTTTGTTCAGAAATACTATGGCAAGAAAACTACTGAAATAACTCAATGTGAGGGAGTGGCAATAACGCCAACTCTTTCGGTGAGTCTTTCTGCTAACCCTTCTTCTGGAAATGCTCCTTTAACTGGTATCGATTTAACAGCTGATGTTTCTGGTACTGCTACTGGTCTTATTAATTATACTTTCTATTGCAATCGTTCCGATGCTGACACAAATATTCCCTCTGGTTGGTGCAATAAAAAAGATGATGTTACGCAAACGTCTTATTCAACCGTTGATTGTTGTAATTTCTATTCAGCCGGCACCTATACTGCAAAAGTTATTGCCGAAAGAGGGGGTATACAAGCTGAGGCAAGGAAAACTATTTCAGTCAATCCGCCTTTGCCAAGTTCAACCAAGACAGAATCCGAATACAAATGTCCTGACTTAAATGGAGATGGAACAGTAAATCTTTATGATGCGGTGATCACTACCGCCAGTGTTTACACTTGTAAGGGGGCGACCAATTACGATGCAAGAGGAGATGTGGACAGTGACGATTGTATCACTGTGAATGATTCAAACTTTATTACTAAATATTACGGGAAGAAAACTACTGAAATTGCTCAATGTGGAGGGGTCGTGGTTACTCCGCCGCCCGAACCAGAATATGCCTGCCCGGATTTAAATACGGATGGAATAGTAGATCTTTATGATGCTGTTATCATCAGTGCCAGACTAAATACCTGCCAGGGAGCTACTAATTATGATTCCAGAGGAGATGTTGATCGAGATGGATGTTTAACTACTATTGATCTCAATTTTGTTCAGAAATACTATGGCAAGAAAACTACTGAAATAACTCAATGTGAGGGAGTGGCAATAACGCCAACTCTTTCGGTGAGTCTTTCTGCTAACCCTTCTTCTGGAAATGCTCCTTTAACTGGTGTTGATTTAATAGCTAGCGTCTCGGGCACAGCCACTGGTAACATCAATTACACCTTTTATTGTAATCGCGCCGATGCCGCAACTAATATTATTTCGGGTTGGTGTCAGAAAAAAGATGGGAGTGGACAATCCTCATATACAGCTGTTGATTGTTGTAATTTCTATTCAGCCGGCACCTATACTGCAAAAGTTATTGCCGAAAGAGGGGGTGTACAAGCTGAGGCAAGGAAAACTATTTCAGTCAATCCGCCTTTGCCAAGTTCAACCAAGCCCGAGTCAGAATACAAATGTCCTGACTTAAATGGAGATGGGACAGTAGATCTTTATGATGCTATTATCATCAGTGCCAGGCTAAATACCTGCCAGGGAGCTGCTAATTATGATCCAAGAGGAGATGTTGATAAAGATAACTGTATTACAAGCAATGATTCTGATTTTGTGAATAAAAATTACGGGAAAAAGGCTGCTGATATAGATCAATGCAAGGTAGTTTCCGTACTTGACATAGAATCAATGATGGCTTCAATCGCTGATGCGATTTCCAAAATAGCCGAGGAAATCGGAAAGCTTATAAGATAGCTGGTCGGGTAGAGAATGAGTTACAAAAATTGGAGGATTATTTCTCCAATTTTTGTTTTAAAAATAGTTGATTGAAAGATTAATGGTTTCGGGCTAAAATTCAAAATATGGCAAGATTCAAATTTTTAAATAAAAAGGGGATTGTTAAACTGCCAAAAAACTTAGGAATTTATGTTTTCAAAAGCAGTCAAGAATTTTTATATATTGGAAAAGCTAAAAATATTCAGGAACGGGTTAAAAATCATTTTAAACAGCCTGGTTTCAAAGAAAATATTTTTTTGGATAAAACAAAAAAAATAGGCTTTATTGAGACTGATTCTGAAATTGAGGCTTTAATTCTGGAAGCCAAATTAATTAAAAAATATCAACCAAAATATAATGTTCTTTGGAAAGATGACAAAAATTACTTTTTCGTTGGTCAAACTTTAGAAGAATTCCCTAGAATTTTTTTGACCCATCAAATCAAACTACAAACTATAAACTATAAACTACAAACTAAATTTGTCGGTTCTTTCGTCGATGGAAAGGCTTTAAAGCAAACTCTAAAAATTTTGAGGAAGGTATTCCCCTATCGCTCTTGTAAAACCTTGCCAAATAGACCCTGTCTTTGGTATCATCTGGGAAGATGCCCGGCGCCTTGTTTAATAAAGTCGAAATTAGCCAAAGGAATAAATTTAGAAAAAAACTGAAAAAAGAGTGTCAAAAAAATGCCGAAAATGTTTTCAAAATTTTTCAAGGAGAGAAAATTCAGGTTTTTAAAAATTTAAAAAAAGAAATGAGAGAGGCTTCGAAATTGCAAGACTTTGAGAAAGCGGCAAAAATCAGAGATCAAATTAAAGCATTAGAGAAAATTTTGGCTAATGCTAAAATTTTTGAACCTCGACTACCTCAAGCGGATTGGCAAAGAATCCAAGAAATTTTAAAAAGAATTTTAAAAAGTAAAAGGGAAATTTCCAGAATCGAGGCCTACGATGTTTCGAATATCCAGGGGAAATTAGCCACTGGCGCGATGGTAACGTTTATTAATGGCAAACCAGAAAAAAATTATTATCGAAAATTTAAAATTAAATTTTCAGGAAAACCAAATGATATTGCTATGCTAAAAGAGATTTTATTTCGAAGATTCAACCATCCTGAATGGCCTTATCCGGATTTGATCTTAATTGATGGAGGGATCGCGCAGCTTAACGCTGCGCTCAAAGTCAAAAGTCAAAAGTCAAAAGTCAAAACTATAGAAGTTGTAGCTTTAGCGAAAAGAAAAAACGAGTTATTCATTGAAGGCCAGAAAAAACCAATTTTGCTTAAAACTTTGCCCAGAGAAATTTTTAATTTGGTTTTACAATTGAGAGATGAAGCCCACCGATTTGCTCTCATCTACCACAAAAAATTGAGAGAAAAGAAATTGTTGACATTCAATTAGATATTTGCTACCCTTAAGATTGTGAAACGCCTAATCTCCCAAATTTTAGCTGGAATCTTAGGATTATATTTGGCAATCCGATTTTTTCCCAGAGATATCAAATTCACCGGTTCTTGGCAGTTTTTAGTTTTGGCTGGCTTAGCCTTGGGCTTGATTAATTTTTTTATTAAACCAATCCTGAAAACCATTACTCTCCCTATCAGAATTTTCACTTTCGGTCTTTTTAGCTTAGTTATAAACATGGGAATGATTTGGATCGTCACTCGTTTTTTCCCTCAATTGAAAATTTCGACAATTTTTGCCTTTTTTCTAACCAGTATCATTGTTTGGGGATTAAATTTAATTTTCCCTCTCTTTATTCATCCTATTCCTCTTTCTAAAAAATGATGGAAAAATTTTTACCCATTGCTCAAATTATTGTTTCCATTTTTCTCATCTTGTTCATTCTTTTGCAACAAAGAGGGGGGGCTTTAGGTTCAATTTTTGGTGAAGGTGGTTTTTACACAAAAAGAAGAGGGGTCGAGAAGAAAATTTTTTGGGCAACAATAATTTTTGGAATTCTCTTTATTATTTTGGCTATTCTCAAACTGATCTCTTAATGAAATTCTTGAATCCAGAAATCAAAAAATGTCCCTCGAAAAGCCAATAGCCCCGTTAGAGTTAACGGGGTCAACTAAAAAATCATGCATTATATCGAAGGTTTAAAACGATTTAGAACTCTAACGGGGTGGCGGCAGTTTTTTAGAATTTTAACTAAAGGGGAGAGAATTTTGTTCTTCTTTTTTTTCTTTTTGGCTTTAGGATCTTTGATTTTTCTCTTAATTAATTTTTATTTTGGAAATACCGAAATTAAACCGGCTCAAGGTGGAAATTTTGTTGAAGGAGTAATTGGTTTTCCTGAATACCTTAACCCAATCTATGCCCCTTTAAATGCTGTCGATCAAGATTTAACCGAATTATTATTTTCCGGCTTAATGAAATATAATGAAAAAGGTGAAGTTATCCCTGATTTAGCTCAATGTGAAATTAAAGAAGAGGGGATGGTTTACGAATGTTATTTAAAAGAAAATATTTTTTGGTCAGATGGCGAAAAATTAACAACCGACGATGTCATTTTTACAATAAAAATTGTTCAAGATCCCGCCTATCTAAGTCCTCTCAGGGCCAATTGGTTAGGAGTTGATGTTGAAAAAATTTCTGATTTGGCAGTTCGTTTCAAATTAAAAAATCCCTATCCCCCATTTTCGGAATATTTAACTTTAAAAATTTTACCAAAACATATTTGGCAAGATATTCCGGCCCAAAGTTTTAAACTCTCAGATTATAATTTGAAGCCCATCGGATCCGGTCCTTATCAATTTAAAGAACTAAAAAGAGGTGAATCCGGCAATCTAATTTCTTTGACTTTGATTTCTAATCCGAGATACTATGGGAAAATTCCCAATCTTTCTCAAGTTATTTTTAGATTTTTTGAGAAAGAAAGAGATTTGATTTTAGCTTACCAATCAAAAGAAATTCAGGGATTTTCTGTTCTCGATCCCAAATTATTAAAAGAATTTTGTTGCTATTTTGCGTTTTCTTTACCAAGATATTTCGCTATTTTTTTTAACCCAGAGAAATCGAAGGTTTTAGCTGAAAAGGAGGTCAGGGAGGCCTTAAATTATGGGACTAATAAAAAGGAAATTTTAGAGAAAGTTTTAGAAAATCAGGGCAAGGTTGTTGATTCGCCTATTCTGCCCGAAATTTATGGTTTTAGCCAACCTAATAAAATTTACCAGTTTGATTTAGCAAAGGCGAAAGAAATTTTAGATGAAGCCGGTTTTAAAGAAAATGAAGAAGGGAAAAGGATAAAAACAGTGAAAAAGGAGTTAGAGTTTCAGTTCAAAGGTGATTTAAAAACAGGTTCGAGAGGAAAAGAAGTAGAAGAACTTCAAAAATGTCTGGCTAAAGATCCGGAAATTTACCCGGCAGGAGAAATCACCGGTTTTTTTGGAAACTCGACAAAAGAAGCCGTAATTTTGTTCCAAGAAAAATATAAAAAAGAAATTTTAGAACCCTGGGGATTTGAAAAGGGAACTGGTATTGTTAGTAAAACCACCCGAGATAAATTAAATGAGATTTGTTTTGAAAAACCGGTGGAGACCCTGCCCCTTTCATTCACTTTAGTCACTGTTGATCAACCATTTTTAATTAAAATGGCAAATTTATTAAAAGAGCAATGGCAAGCTTTAGGAGCTGAAGTTAATATTCAAACTTTTGATCTCCCAACCACAGAATTAGAAACAGAAATTATCAAACCAAGAGATTATGAAGCACTTTTATTTGGTCAGGTTTTGGGCTTAATTTCAGATCCTTATCCTTTTTGGCATTCTTTACAAAAAATAGATCCGGGTTTAAATTTGGCTTTATATGAAAATAAAGAGGTTGATAAATTACTTGAGAAAGGAAGAAAAACCCAAGATTTGAATGAAAGAAAAAAAATTTATGAGGAATTTCAAAATCTTTTAATCGGGGATAGCCCAGCAATCTTTCTTTTAAATCCAGATTATATCTATTTCGTTTCTCCAGAAATTAAGGGAATTAAAGAGGGATTAATTGCTGATCCTTCGAAAAGATTTTCTGGAATCGAAGAGTGGTATATAAAGACCCGAAGGGTTTGGAAATAAAATTGAAAATTGGCCCTAGGCCCTTCGGGCCGGGCCCCGGTCGCCAAAAGGCGACCTAGGGGTACACCAAAACAAAAAGAGTCTGGCGGTAATCAACGAAAAACGAATTTATTTCGAATAAACGAATTCGATTATTCTTAAATTCGCCCCAGTAGCAGAGCCTTCGGCTCGCTATGGGGCAGCCCCGAAGTGAACGCGAAGCGTTCTACTTCTGGGGCGTAACTGATTCGTTTTTCGTTGATAATCTCAATATGAAAAAACCCGAAATCCGTTATTTATATGATATGCGAATGGTTCTTTATGATAAAAAGTGGGCGAAAAAAGCACCCAATTTTGAACTCTATTATATGTATCGGGGAGTTAAAAAGAAGAAAAATTTAAGATACGATATTACAATAATTCCAGCCAGAATGTTAGGAAAAGAATTTGTTAAAACAAAAGGTAATCGTAATTGGAAAGGTTATCAGGAACTTTATACAGTTTTAGAAGGAGAAGCAATGTTTTTGATGCAAAGAATTCAAGGTAAAATCGTAAAAGATGTTTTTGCAATAAAAGCTAAAAAAGGAAGTTGGGTCATCATCCCTCCTAATTATTTAGTCGTTCTCATCAATCCTTCTTCGAAAAAGATATTAAAAACCGGAAACTGGGTTTCGGAGAAGAATAAAAATATTTACGAGGATGTCGAAAAAATGAAAGGAGCTTGCTATTTTTATACTAAATCTGGCTGGATTAAAAATAAAAATTACAAAAAAGTCCCCAAACTTCGTTTCAAAAAACCATTAAAATTAATGCCAAGGAATTTAGAATTTTTGAGGCGGGACGTACAAATTTTTCGCTAAAATTTTACGTCCCAGCAACGTTGAAATTTTATTTGAAAATTTCTTACGTTGCGGACGTGGCGGAACCGGGATACGCCTTGGTCTCAGGAACCAAGGGGCTTAAAGCCCGTGAGAGTTCGAGTCTCTCCGTCCGCACCATCGCGCACTTTGTGCTTAATTAATAATCTATAATTAATAAGACATAATTGTTAGATTTTAATTTCTAACGGCCATTATGTATTATTAATTTTTAATTATTTATTATTATCAATATGGCTAAACAAAAACAACAAAGTCTTAGAATTATTCCTCTGGGGGGTCTGGGTGAAGTCGGCCGAAATATGATGCTTTTGGAATACGGAAGGAAAATTTTAATTATTGATCTGGGTTTTAGATTGCCAGAAGAAAATATGCCGGGAATAGATTATATCATTCCTAATATAAATTGTTTGAGAGGAAGAGAAAAAGATATTTTGGGAATTTTATTCACCCACGGCCATTACGATCACATCGGAGCTGTCCCCTATTTAATTGAAAAATTAGGAAATCCAGAAATTTTTGCCTCACCCCTCACCCGAGGAATTATTTTAAAAAGACAGGATGATTTTACCAATCAGCCAAGATTAGAAATTAATGAAGTAAAAGACGGTTCAATCATTAGACTAAATCCTTTTAAAATTGAGTTTTTCAAAATCAACCACAACATCCCTGATAATTTAGGACTCTTTATCGAAACACCGATAGGCAATATCTTGCACACTTCCGATTTTAAATTCGATCCGGCCCCGGTCAATGATTTACCAACCAACTTTCAAAAGCTAAGAAAACTGGCCAAAAGAAAAATTTTTCTCTTAATGTCAGATTCTACCGGAGCCGAAGAAGATGGTCATTCCCTTTCAGAAAAAGAGATTTCGAAAAATTTGGAGGAAATTTTTAGAGAAGCAAGGGGCAGAATTATTGCGGCTACTTTTTCTTCTCTAATCAATCGAATTCAGCAAATTATCACTTTATCAGAAAAGTTTAGCCGAAAAGTAATCTTGGAAGGATATTCAATGAAAACCAATGTCGAAATTGCCAGAAATTTGGGCTATATCAGACTCAAACAGGGAACATTAATTAACTCAAAAGAAATTGAAAATTATCCCGATTCCAGAATTACAATTTTGGGTACCGGTGCTCAGGGAGAGGGATCGGCTGTCTTGATGAGGATTGCTAATAAAGAACACCGCTTCATCCGTTTAAGAAAGGGAGATTCGGTTATCCTTTCTTCTTCGGTCATCCCTGGCAACGAAAGAACGGTCCAGGTTTTAAAGGATGAGATTTTGAGACAAGGAGCAATGGTTTTCCACTATCAAATGATGGATATCCATGCCGGCGGTCACGCCCAGAAGGAAGAGTTAAAAGAAATGATAAAAATTATGAGACCTCGCTTTTTCTTGCCAATCCATGGTCAGTATTCAATGTTAGTTTCCCATGCCAATCTAGCCCAAAAAATGGGGATACCAGAAAAAAATATTGCCGTGGCTGAAAATGGACAAATTGTTAATTTAAGTCGGGGGAGAATCTTGATTGAAAAAATAGAAATCCCTTCAAATTATGTGATGGTTGATGGGTTAGGAATTGGTGATGTAGGAGAAGTTGTTTTAAGGGATAGACAAATGTTAGCCCAAGATGGGATGTTTGTTATTGTGGCGGTTGTTGACAGACAAACTGGAAAAGTTCGGGGTTCTCCTGATATAATATCAAGAGGATTTGTTTATTTAAGAGAATCAAAAGAATTATTAAGAGAAACAAGGAGAAAGGTTATTGGAATTATCCATAAAACTACTGGTTCTGGCGGTGCCGTCAATTGGGTTTATGTCAAAGATGAAATTAGAAATAAAATTGGCCAATTTTTATTTAGTAGAACACAGAGACGTCCAATGATTCTCCCAGTTGTTATAGAAGTATAAGAAGGCCGACTTGCCAGTTGTAATTGAAGTTTAAATTTGATAGATTAAAAATATGAGAAATAAAACGATAACAGTTGATTTTAAAAAGTATCGCGGGAAACATATCGCCATCGTAAAAGAAAAAATAGTTGCGGCTGGAAAATCGGCTAAAGAAGTTTTAAAAAAAGCCAAATCTCTTTACCCAAAAGAGGAAGTTATGCTTTTCCTTGTGCCGAGAGAAAGGTATTTTATCTATGAGGAAATTAAAATTTCCATATCGACTGCAATTGAGAGAAGAAGGTGAAATAATCCCTCTCCCTCTCGTTCCGGCAAGATTTTTTTCAAATAAAGAATCAGTTGAATTTTTATTATTATTAGATTCTGGTGCCGAAATCTCTCTTTTAACAAAAGAGGACGCTGAGTTATTAGGAATAAATTTAGAAAAGGGAGAGAGGGTTAAATTGCGAGGAATTGGCGGCTCAATCGATGGGTTTAAACATTTAGTTAAAATGGTAATTGGAGAAATAAAATTGAAAGCTCCGGCTGTTTTTGCTAATGTAGATTCTCGAGTTCTAGGTAGAGAAGAAGTCTTTGATAAATTTTTTATTTTATTTGATGAGGAAGTAAAACAAACAATTTTTATTCGCCGCAATTTAGAGTCCCAAAAAGAATTGAAGAAAATTTTTAATAATGGATCTTGATCTCTTATTCTTGTCAAAGAGATCTTTGTTTTATTTAATTCTATGCGAGTTTTTTCGGGCATCAGACCAACCGGAGAATTACATATTGGGAATTATTTGGGAGCGATTCGCCAATGGATCGAGCTCCAAGAAAAGCACGATTGTGTTTTTTGTATTGTTGATTTACATGTCATCACTACTCCTTTTGAACCAAAAAATTTGCAAAAAAATATTTTAGATTTGGCTATTGCCTATTTGGCTGCTGGTTTGGATCCGGAAAAGTGTATTTTATTTATCCAATCTCAGGTCAAAGAACATTCGGAATTAGCTTGGCTTTTAGGAACAATTACTCCTTTGGGTGAATTAAAAAGAATGACCCAACTTAAAGAAAGGAGTAAAGAACATCCAGAATACATCAACGCGGGATTATTGAATTATCCTCTTTTAATGGCGGCCGATATTTTACTTTATCAGACCGATTTGGTTCCAGTAGGTATTGACCAAAAACAGCACGTGGAATTAACCAGAGAAATTGCCCGAAAATTTAATCGAACATTTGGAAAGGCTTTCAAAGAACCTGAGGTTTTGCTTTCGAAGTTTGGCCAAAAAATTATGTCTTTGCAAGATCCCAAGAAAAAAATGTCAAAAACCGGAGACCCTCGAGGTTGTATTGAATTATTTGACGAACCAGAGATTATCAAGAAAAAAATAATGAGTGCCATTACTGATTTGGGAAAGGAAATAAAATATGACCCAATTAAAAAACCGGGAATTTCCAATCTTTTAACAATTTATAGTTTATTTAGCGGAAAATCGATTCCGGAGTTAGAAAAAGAATTCAAAGGCAAGGGTTATGAAGAATTTAAAAAGAATTTGGCTGAAGTTTTGATAAACTCTTTAAAACCTTTGAGAGAAAAAAGAAAAAAACTTCTCAAAAGAGAGGTCTATGTTAAAAAAATCTTAGAAAAGGGAGTTGAAAGGGCAAGAAAAATCGCCCAATTAACGATGGAAGAAGTTCGAAAGAAAATGGGCTTATCTTAGTAATGTTTCACCTTACTAATCACCGGTATTATTTATAAAATTTTAGCAAAAATTCTGCTAACAATTCGCCGCCTAATTCTCCTGGTTTGTGATCGATGAAATATTCTGCCCGAACCCTGTCTGGTTCTACCGTAACACCTTTACCAAATTGAAGCATCTCTGCGTCGTTATAATTATTCCCAGTAGTCATTATTTGTTTTGGGTCAATTTTAAGATACTTAGCTAGATCAATAATCCCCTGCCCTTTGGTCATTGCTTTATTCCCTATATCATAACCCTCATTAGTCCAAAGGCAATATAATTCCTTTTCTTTGTCCATTTGTTTCACCAAATTTGGTATTTCCTCCATCTGATCACAATGAGGAGTCAAGATAAACAGTTTTGGCTCAAATCCTCTTATTCTTTTATCAATGGCCATCATTGATTTAATCTTTTCTTTAATATCCCTTAACTTATCAAAGTAGCTATTAGGATAAATGGGGTGAATAATCTTGCCCTCCAACCAGATTACATTACCATTTTCTGCATGTAAAACGATACTTTGGTCGAAAATTTCATTAACCAAACTTCTAAGATACAAAATATTTCTGCCTGAGGAAAAATTTAATCTTACATATTTTTTAAGTTCTTTTAAATTTTTTATAAAACCTGGGAATAATTGTTTTGATTTCATATAAAACTCGGTGCCATCTTGATTCTCTCTCAATTCTGTACCGGTCGGTATAATTACTCCGTCTATATCAAAAGTGACAACTTTTATTACCTCCAATTCTTTTTTTGTTATTTCGTTTAAGTTTTTCATAATTTAAAAATTGACCGCGAATTAAATTTATTATAATCTATTCTTATGAGCTTTTCAATTGGTATCGTTGGCCTCCCCAATGTGGGAAAATCTACTCTCTTTAAAGCCCTAACCAGACAAAGGGTTGATATTGCTCCCTATCCCTTCACCACAATTTCACCCAATATCGGTAAGGTTTTTGTTCCTGATGAAAGGTTAGAAAAAATTGCTCAGATTGTCAAGCCAGAAAAAATCACTCCCACCACAATTGAATTCATTGATATTGCCGGATTAGTAAAGGGAGCTCACAAGGGCGAAGGTTTGGGAAATCAGTTCTTGGCCCAAATCAGAAATTGCGATGCTATAGTGGAAGTGGTGAGGGCTTTCAAGGATGAAAATGTCCAACATGTTGAAAAAGAAGTTAATCCTAAGAGGGATTTGGAAATCGTCGAAATTGAACTCTTAATGAAGGATTTAGAAACAATTGATAAAATTTTGGCTAAATTAGAAAAAGAAGCGAAATCGGGAGATAAAGAAAAAAGTAAAAAATTTGATCTGCTTAAAAAGATTAGAGAAAATTTAGTTTTGGAGAAAAAAGTTTCTGATATTTCTCTTTCTGAAGAGGAAAATTCTCTCATTAAAGAATTTCAGTTTTTAACCCAAAAACCAATTATTTATTTGTTCAACACCGATCAGTCAAATAAATTTAAAATTGACGAAAGATTAAAATCGAAAGTTGGTTCTCATTATTTAATTTCCAATTTGAAATTTGAAGAAGAAGTTTCCGAGCTATCGGAAAAGGAAATCGAAGAATTAAAAATCAAACCCTTTCTTGATCAATTGATTTTAACCTGCTATAATATCTTAAGTTTAATTACTTTTTTTACGATTGCCGGCGGTAAGGAAACGAGGGCTTGGACGATAAAAAAAGGAGTTTTGGCTCCGGAAGCCGGCGGGAAAGTTCATTCAGATTTCGAAAAAAAGTTTATCCGGGCTGAAGTCATCCCCTGGCAAAAGTTAATCGAATTAGGGGCTTGGAAAAAAGCCAGAGAATTGGGCCAAATTAAGACCGCCGGTCGAGATTATCTGGTCCAAGACGGTGACATCATCGAATTCAAGATATGAGCGGAGCGAAACCCCGCCCTCTAAGCCCATCACTTAGCAGTTAATGTTTGAAAAATTATCAAAGATGCAAACTACATTAACTTTGTCATGAGCATAGAGGGCGGGGTGCTCACTACATTCGCATGAAACTTTACGAATTAACATACTTAGTTTCGCCTGATATTTCGGAAGAGGAACTGAAGATTTTTCAGGAGAAAATTAATTCTTCTCTGGAAGAAGAAGGAGGCAAATCGGAGAGTTTAAAATTGCCCCTTAGGAAAAGGTTGGCCTATCCGATTAAAAAGAAAAGTGGGGCCTATTTGGGAACTTTGAATTTTTATCTTTCACCAGAAAAATTAGAAACTTTTGAAAAAAAATTGAAGAAAGAACCAAAAATTCTCCGCTATTTACTTTTAAGGAAGGAGCTGCCAAAGAAAATTGAAATTCCCCGAATCAGACTAAAAGCCAAAGCACCGAAAGTAAAAAAAGAGAAAAAGGTCGAATTGGAAAAAATAGAAGAAAAATTAGAAGAAATCCTTGGTGAATGATAAACGCAAGATAAAAACACGATGAACACACGATTATATCTTGTGTTTATCGTGTCAAAAATCGTGCGTTAATCAATTTAAATGAATTTAAACAAAGTATTTTTAATTGGCCGCCTGACTCGTGATCCAGAATTAAAATCTCTTCCTTCCGGTCTGAAAGTTTGTTCTTTTGGATTAGCCACCGATAGATTTTTTACTGATAAATCGGGACAAAAACAACAACAGGTTGAATTCCATAATATTGTGCTCTTTGGAAGATTGGCTGAGATTGCCTCCCAATATTTAACAAAAGGGTCCTTGACGTTTATTGAAG
>Ga0210057_1006636_pt1 | contig 14321 bp, 20 predicted proteins | sample CryGeyCG2114_010_2_FD_183968 | JGI IMG/M metagenome (GOLD analysis project Ga0210057, IMG submission 183968) | Groundwater microbial communities from aquifer - Crystal Geyser CG10_big_fil_rev_8/21/14_0.10 (SPAdes) (version 2) | ecosystem: Environmental > Aquatic > Deep subsurface > Groundwater ... | reverse complement strand
CGGATACGAATCAGTTGAACGCGAGCTGAATATTTCCTGTTACTTCGCACATCCTTACTGTTCTCAAGAAAGAGGTTCAAATGAAAATACCAACGGATTGTTCCGTCGGTATTTCCCTAAGGGGACTGACTTTGGCAAAATCACCGACCAACAAGTTTTCGAGGTTGAGTATTTGATAAATTCTCGACCGAGGAAAAGACTTGGCGGTTTGACCCCTTACGAGGTATTCTATCAGATAACAGGTGTTGCGTTAGATTCTTGAATTCAGCTTGTACGTATACAGTACAAGGAGTATACTATATATATGATTAATCAGCATAAGTCTATTATCATAGCCTTTTCTATACCACTTTTGCTTATTGTTGGTATTGTTGTCTTTGCCTATTTACCAACGAGTTTCGTCTCTACAGATTATGGTTTTGTGTATGCGTTCTGTCAGAACGATTCCTATCGTGAGCCAACAGGAAAGATATTGCCAGATTGTGCATCTGTCCTAAAAAAGAGATTTACCGTTACTGACGGTAAGGTACACATAAATGAAGTTGCTGATACTGACTTGTCATATTACGACATTCATCTTTTTTCTTTTGATTCTCAGACAAAAAAGAACAGGGAAGTCGCGGTAGCTGATATAGCATCTTTGTCTATTAATAATAGTCTCATTTCTCCAGATGGTGTTTCTGTTCAATACCAGAATGGATCAGGTGCAAACTTTTTCCCTTTTGTTATGTATGAAAATAGAGACGGCTATTACTTTGTTGATGGTGATAAAAGAGAAAAGATATCTCTGTTCAATGATGAGTCACGTTATTACTATGGCAATGAATTCCTCTTTCTTGGTTGGATAATTAAATAATCATTATGAATATTTACGAATTACTTACAGAGTTGAAAGGGCATATTGACGCTGGTCGCGTGTCTAAAGACACCGTACTTACTTCTTTGGGTATAACTACAGACGCAAATACAAAAGATACAAAGCAAAAGCATTTTTCCCTTACGTACATGTTGTATTTAATTGGTGCACTTGTACTTGTGCTCGGTATTATATTTTTAGTTGCACAGATTTGGGGTGATATTGGTTCTCTTGGCAGAGTATCGTTAACATTAGTCCTCGGACTCGTCTTTGCGACACTTGGATCTTGGTTTCTCATTACAGAGAAAGGAGATCAGCTCGGAGATATTTTTCACGTTGTTGGAGGGTTGCTTATTCCGAGCGGGATTTTTGTATTGTTGAATGAATATGTTACAACGACACCATCTCTGTGGACGATTACACTTATCTGTACCGGCATAGCTTTGTTCTACATTTTACTTGCAATACAACATAAAAGAGCAGTTCTAACATTCTTTGCAATATCAGATACCACTATCGTTGCGTATGCGCTGGTTAGCGCACTTATTCAAAATAGTCGGTATATTGCAGATGATGTATTTGCACTCATCACCATGAGTCTTGGTATTGGATATTTTTTCCTTGGGCGTGCATATATTGGTACATGGAATAAGAAGCTTGTTAGCTATTTGTATCTTGCAGGAAGTCTTGCATTCTTTATTGCTGGATTTAATCGTATATATGATTATGGTCTTGTATGGGAATTGTTATATTTAGTTTTTGCATGTGTTGGTGTCGGCATTGCGCTTTCAGTAAAAAGTAGAATACTGCTCTTTGTCTCTACTGGTGCGTTGATTGGCTACTTCGTGTATATGACAAATGAATATTTCGCAGATTCTCTTGGATGGCCGATATCTCTCGTGCTTCTTGGATTTGTATTGATTGGACTTGGTTATGCATCAGTTACATTAGGGAAAAAGTATATTACCAATTAATATATATCGTATGAACTCTAAACGTATGTTTCCATTTGCCCTTGCTTGCCTGCGAATTGCACTTGGATGGCTCTTTTTCTATGCAGGTATTACCAAAGTATTAAATGCTGAATGGAGTGCTGCAGGCTATATTAGCAATGCACAGACATTTAGTGCCTTCTATGAATGGCTTGCATCTCCGGGAATTATTGATGTTATTAATTTCCTCAATGCATGGGGACTTACCTTGATTGGTATTGCGCTCGTTCTCGGTCTCTTTACTCGTATTGCTTCGTATCTCGGTGCGTTGTTAATGCTTCTGTATTATTTACCAATACTTTCATTTCCATATGTTGGTGAACATAGTTATCTTGTTGATGAGCACATCATATATATATTCGTACTCATTTTATTTACTCACATAAAAGCGGGTAACTATTTTGGTTTAGATGGGTTGCGTAAAAGATAAACATACCACGCCTCTTTTTGTTGTAGTACTATAAGTATATGCAAATTACAAAAGCTGCAGGTACTGCAGAATCATTTGATGCTGAAAAATTACATACATCACTTATTCAATCAGGTGTGCCACGTGAGCATGCATTATATGTCTGCGAGACAGTACAATCAAAAATAAAACCAGGTGAATCGACATCAAATATATTTCGATCCGCATTACGTATGCTTGTTCGGGATAATTTGCATTTAGCTGTGCAGTATAATCTACGCCATGGTATTGATTTGCTTGGACCCGCTGGTTTTATTTTTGAACAATATGTTGAAGCATTGATGCGTGCCTATGGCTATGTCACAAAAAGGAATCAATATGTACAGGGTGAATGTGTTGAACATGAAATCGATGTGGTTGCTGAGCAAGGAGAGCTAACTTATTTGATAGAAGCAAAATATCGGAATGACAGAGGAGGGAAAACACATGTTGATACGGTGATGTATTCTGATGCACGCATAATGGATATTGCTCGCAAATGTATTAATGAAGGAAGTAGATGTAATTATAAATTGTGGCTCATTACCAATGCCAAATTTACTGGTAACGCAATTAAATACGGTGAATGTAGAAATCTCACTTTGACGAGCTGGAATTATCCAAAGAAAGGTAATTTACTTGATCTCATTATAGAGAAGAAGTTGTACCCTGTGACCGTCTTTCCTTCGGTTACTCAAGAAGCACGAGAACGATTTGCACGCTTTGGTATGCTACTTGCACAGGATTTGGTGCCATACACTGCAGATGATTTGCATAAGCATTTTGATATACCAACCCATACTGCTGAAGCGATTGTTGCGGAAGTGCGTGAAATTCTTGTTGTGTAATGGGGTAGTGTGTACTGCACACTCTGATATAATTTGATATATGTCTAAGATACAAAAAATAAGTATTCTCTTCGCACGACTCACTGGAGGATGGTTTCTTTTTTACTTCGGATGGGTCTCTATGCGTTTAGACGCTTTTTCACTTGCTCTATTTTTAGAAAATACAGTTTATTTAAATAGTTTTTATACATTGTTGCTTTCAGATAAGTTCTTGCCAACATTAAACCTCATCATACCGTGGTTTTGTATTATCGCTGGAGCATGTATCTTTTTTGGCTTGATGACACGTCTTGCTTCTACGTTCACAGCCTTACTTATGCTTGTATTCTTTGTGCCGACTATTGGTTTTTTACATTTTGGTAATGCGACGTATTTTGTTGATATGTACTTACTATATGCATTGTATTTTCTCTTGCTTAGTGTATTCCATTCCGGTGAATTCATTGGGATTGATTCATTTTTATCTCATGATTAGCCTATGTTTTTTAATTTCAAAAAGAAACCAGAGCGAATTATCTTTTATACAATAATTATCATTCTCTCTATTGGGCTAGTGCTTTTACTTGAAGAACTTGTTTCTAAAAGCGCCTTTGCACAAAGTCTCTTCGAGAGCTACGGGTATTATGGTATTTTCTTTGCATCGATTATCAGTGGATTCAATGTGATTGTACCGGTGCCAATTATTACTTTTATGCCGGTATTTGTAGCGGGAGGCTTGGACCCAATTATATCGATTATCATTATTTCTATTGGAATGACGCTTGGTGATAGTCTTGGATTATTGATTGGCAATATTGGTGGACATTTGATGTCTAAGGAGGCAGAAGCATTTTATAAAAGGATAAATATATTGCATGAAAAATATCATATCGGACCACTCGTATTTTTATTTTTCTATATATTATTGGTACCATTTCCAAATGAGTTTGTCGTGGTGCCACTTGGATTTCTTGGGTATAAGCTCCGTACCATATTCCCAGTAGTCTTGCTTGGTAATATATTTTTTAATATTTTGGTGTATGCAGGTATTTTACAAGCTTTTTCTATTTTACAGATAGGGTTATAAATGGGGGTTGTTATCTGGTATACTTCATATATGGACTCTTTAGTACACTCAGATATATTTTTCTTTACAATGACAGTTGTTATCGTCGTGTTAGGTATTGTCTTATGTGCTATTTTTCTCTATATTCTTGGTATCGTACGTGACGTGAAAAAGGTATCAAAGATGGTTGAGAAAGAAGGTGATTCTTTTATTAAAGATACGTATAGTCTGTTGGGGAAATTAGTACGAGCTTTGTTAAAGGGAATTATTGTATCTGGTATGGTGAAGAATCTTTTTATTAAGAAAGGTAAGAAAAACAGTACTCGTAAAAAGTGAGTACGTCATAATTACACACACTATGGATTCATTTAATGAAAAAGCAAAAGAGACAATGAAGAAGATTGGTATTGCTGGTATTGTATCTGCCGCGATTACTGCATATGTTTTGTATAAAGATACAGATGCTCAAAATGAGGCAAAGACATGGATCCATGATCTCCGTGATGAGATTGCTGATGAGGTGGGTAAATTAAATACGATAAGTCATGAAGTATATGCTGATATCGTGTCACGCACTTTAGAGAGAGCAGAAAAAGTAAAGGGTGTTGCAAAAGAAGAAGTTACATCTACTGAGACAGATTTATTACAGGCATGGGAAAAGATTGAAGAGGGCCTTGCCGATATTCTCAATAGATCAGATTCTAAATAAAGATATTATGGCAACATCACGGCTTTTAAAGAGTATTATTTTTATCGCATGTGTATTTAGTATAGTAGTGTTTGTGTTTGATGTTTTGCGGAATGATGATTTTGTTGATGAAGATAGGTATTTTGGTAACTCTATTGTCGTAGTAGAGCCACTACCTCAAGCTGAAGTAATGAGTCCGCTACATGTGCTTGGACATGCAGAGGCGGTATGGTTTAAAGACAAGAAACCATCATTGACATTATATACTTTGGATAAGGTTGCTATTGGCACAGGTGATATTGTATGGATTGAAGAAGGAGGGAAGAATCGTATCCGTTTTATAGGAGAGATTGATTTTGATATAATATCTCCAATGAAAGGTTTTATTGAGATTAGTACTGGAGAGGGTGAGTTGGCATCAACGAGTACTGCTTATAGTATACAGATACCTGTTGTATTAAAGAGCGGAAAGGGTACTACCACTTCAGTGAATATTGATTTTCCAAAAGATGGTGCATGTATTAGGACAGGCTGTAGTGGGACGATATGTTCACGCGAACATGTAGTGACCACGTGTGAATTTAAAGAATCATACGCATGTTATACGGATGCAGTATGTGAAGAGCAGTCTAACGGTATATGTGGATGGACAGAAAATGAATCCTTACGAAGTTGTCTATCTGATTCTACGCAATAGACGATTTCTGTGAACACTGGTATCATGTATTTATGATTAGCATAACTCTCTATGTATGTCACACTATATCTGTACAGGCGAATGTAAAGGTGAAAGTGAAAATACAGGAGTATGTAGTGATCCTTCATGCTCACATCATGGTAAACTACTTGAAGTATGTAATTGTCCTGACGGAATACATGCTGAAATTAAGTTGAGAAATGTAGGTAATACTAACTTATAATTTATGTCGATTATTATTTATACAAAGACAGGATGTCCATGGTGTGCGGACGCACTCGCATTTTTAAATGGAGCACACATTCTTTTTGAGGAAAGAAATGTTACAGAAAATCCGGCTTATTTTAAAGAGATGAAAGAAAAAAGCGGACAGGAAAAAGCACCTACGTTAGATCTTGATGGTTTTATACTTGCTGATACTGACGCTGAGGCAATTGAAAAATACTTGCGTTCAAAGGGTACTATTACGTAAGGTATAGGAATGTCTCCATTAAAGACGAAAAAAGAGGCCGAAAAGATTCTCTCTCGTTTGAAGAAGCTTTTTCCTGATGCCGGTATGATATTGCGGTATAGTAATAATTGGGAATTACTTGTTGCGGTCATGTTGTCTGCACAGTGTACTGATAAAAAGGTAAATGAAGTGACCAAACAACTATTTAAGACATATAAAAAATTAAATCAATATGCAAAGGCGAATATTTATGAATTAGAACAGTCTGTGCATCAAACAGGTTTTTATAAACAAAAAGCACGGAGAATAAAAGGATCGGCACAGATGATTCGGGATGTATTTAATGGGGAAGTGCCACGTACAATGGAAGAGATGCTCGCTCTACCTGGAGTAGCACGTAAGACAGCAAATGTAGTGCTTGGAAATGCATACGGTGTCGTTGAGGGGATTGCTGTTGATACGCATGTAAAGAGATTTGTAAAGCGATTTGGATTTTCACAACATACTGGTCCAGAAAAGATTGAACAAGACTTAATGAAGCTTTTTCCAAAGAAAGAGTGGTTTCGGCTGACATATCTGATGATTGAATTCGGGAGAAAGTATTGTCCAGCAAGATCTCATGACCATGCAGAGTGTAAAGGGTTGCTTGGGTTGTAATATGCGATAATATAATAATATGGAAAATGAAATTAAACAAAGGAGACCTATTTCAAAAGAGATACGTGGTAAGGCTGCAGGCTATATTGGAGCTGGACTCGGAGTGGTAGCCGGTCTTGCGTGGAATGATGCAATCTCTTCATTAATAAAAGTCTTATTTCCTTTAGCGAAAGATACTATTATTGCTAAGTTTATCTATGCGGTAATTATTACGACTGTTGTTGTCTTTGTGAGTATGTACGCAATTCGTTTAATTGAAGGCAAGAAAGAATAATTCTTCTCTATTATTAGTATATTTTTGTATGCATGCTGGATTCTTACGAATCTTTTTGTGTATAGTGGTATTATATGAAAGGTGTATTGTATGCAAAAGCGGTGTGGGATTTCAAGGAGCACGTCTGGGATTTTTACCGTGCACAGAAGCGCTCTTTTCCATGGCGTACAAAGCCCACACCATACACTGTCTTTGTTTCAGAGATGATGCTTCAGCAAACACAGACGGAAAGAGTTATTCCAAAGTTTCAAGCATTCATAAAAAGATTTCCAACAGTTACTGCACTTGCAGTATCTTCTCAAAAAGAGGTTTTGTCTCTTTGGCAAGGGCTTGGGTATAATCGCCGTGCGCTTTTTTTAAAGCGCACGGCAGACGTCGTTGTGGAAAAACGTCGTTGTGGAAAAATACAATGGACGTTTTCCAAATGATAGTGCAACACTTGAGTTACTTCCTGGTATTGGGCCATATACCGCTCGAGCACTATCCGTATTTGCATACAATCAATCTGAAGTATTGATAGAGACAAATATCCGCACCGTCTTTATCTACCATTTCTTTTTTCGAGCAAAACGAAAAATCACTGACGCGGAACTAAGGTTGCCTATTAAACAGACATTACCAGAAAAAGATTTTCGGATATGGTATTCGGCGTTGATGGATTATGGTGCCTACATAAAAAAGAATGTAAAAAATCCAAGTCGAAAGAGTGCAGAGCATAAACAACAATCATGCTTTAAAGGCTCTGTGCGTGAGATTCGTGGAAGAGTTTTGCGGGAACTACTTATACAGTCAAAATCACTTCGTGCATTACAAAAGTGTATTCCAGATGAAAAACTGCGTAGTATTTTGTCTACCCTCATACAAGAAGGGTTTATAAAAGGACAACAAAAGGAATACCGTATACAAAATACCAGATAATAGATACTAGATACTCACTTAGAGTGTATCAGTAATTGTGTTGCTATAGAAAAGTGCACCAAGCATGATTGCGCCGAGTATAACAAAAAGGAAGCGCACATCAATAACAGCAAGAAAGAGTGAAGCCACTACAGGACTGAGTACATATGCAAGTGGACGGAGTGTGCGGTAGAAGCCAAGTAGGTTTACATTCTGACCATCAATCTTTTTAAAGAAATATGTCTCACTCATAATTTCTACCATGCTTGCACCAACACGTGTAAGGAAGAGTAAGATCATCCAAATTATCATATGTGCCACAGTAATGAACGACATCATTGCTGTTGAAAGTGCCATAATAACGAAGCCAAGTGAGAGGAGTTCTTTTTCACCCACTTTCGTGTCAGCGATACGTCCAAGTGGCCACTGGAATATGATATAGGGGACAAGCGCGATGGCAAGTAAGATACCAATTTGTGGCCATGAAAAACCGATTACTTCATGTAGGTATATTGGTGCATAGATTACCATCCACGAAAAGAAGAATTGCAAAAGGAAACCAACTACGAATATTGATGATAAATCTTTATTTGCAAGTACTTCACGGAGGAGATGTGTGAAAGGAATGTGATGATATTCAGGATCATGGAATGATCTAAACGTACGTGCAAAAATCAATATTGCTGGTATAAGAATTATTGCAGCAGCAAGGTATACTTGTCCGAATGATCCATTTATGAGAAGGACACCTGCAATAAGCGGTGCAATGATCCATGGTATGTTCCAGATGGTTCCAAATTCACCACGTATGTTACCTGTGATCGTGTCGCTTGAGTAGGTCTCTAATATGACGTCTAAAGAGAATCGGACGATGACGATTCCTGATAATAGAACAAGTGCCATTGTAAGCAGTACCAGTATGTTTGTTGCAAACGAAAGGGTAATGAGTGCAACAAAGAGTATTAAGAGAAGGGTAAGACCAACACGATAATTCCCGAATCGATGCAGGAGGGGGGTGATAATAAAGAAGCCAAGTATAGTGATAAGAGAGGCAGTCGCATACGCGAGTCCTACACGATCAGTGCCGACAAGTTGTGCGAGAAAGCTTGAATTAACATATATCGGGAGTGCTACTTGTAGAGCAAAGAGAAAACTGACAAAATAAATGCCAATAAATTTACTCACTTTTATCTTGCGAATAATAGTGTCCATACTTCGTATTGTACCAAAAAATATCTGCTATAGAACGTATCATTGATCGTGGTTGTGTTATACTATTTTACATATATGGTATATAGATCCTTTTCTCAAGATGGCTTTTCTCTAGTCGAAATACTAATCGTCATTGGTATATTTGGATTACTTGTATCTACTATGTTACTTGCTTTTAATTTTGCACGACAGAAAGCTTTTTTTTGTAAATGCAAAAAGTGAGTTTAATAGCTTTGCGAGTGCTCTGGAGCTTTATTATGATGATAATGATTCATATCCACCAGATGCGTCACATGATGTTCCGCCATGGCTTGAACCCTACCTATCTGGTACTAAGTCTGATGAGTGGCCAGACGCACCATGGCCTGATAGTGTGTATGATTGGGACAATCCTGATGGTCCAGGGCGTATTTACCAAATCAGTATTCGATTCTGTCCACTTGGGGGCGCACTTGCATCTTGTCATTTTCCAGAGGAATCATGGGCAGAGGATTTTGATGTGAATAGTGCGGTTTATTATTGTATCGAAGGCTCATGTCGGTCACATATCAATGAACCTCTTTCGTATCCAGGATATTGTGTAAATTGTGAAGAATGAGGTAACGGGAACATGTCGCTTACAGACAGAACCAAAACACATGTGATGCATCATGTGTTTTGGTTCATGTAATCTTTCTTAGTTTTGTTTTGAACACTAGACTCCCAAAAGGACGGGAATGACAATCGGATGTTTATTTGTTTTTTGGAAGAGGAATTTTGCAACCTGATCCGTGACAATACCTTTAAGGAAATCAAAATTGATTGGATTCATGCCTTCAGTCGCTTCTTCAATTGTTTTTTTAGTAATAATACGTGCTTGATGTAGTAAGTCTTGTGATTCACGCAAGTATACGAATCCACGAGAGATAATGTCAGGTGACTTTCGCAATTTACCAGTCTTTGAATTGATTGTTGCGATGATGACAAACATACCGTCTTTTGCAAGCATTTGTCGGTCTCGAATGACGACGTCTTGTACGCCACCAACAGAGAATCCATCCACAAATACCATACCACTTCCCGCGTGCTCTTTAAGGGGTGTAATCTTTGATCCTTTTTCAGTAATATCAATAACTAAGTTGTTTTCTGGAACAACAATATTTTCCTCTTTCATGCCGAGTGTTCCTGCGAGTCGTGCATGCTGTCTGAGCATGTAATGACTTCCATGAATCGGCACAAAGAACTTTGGACGGATTTGTTGATGGAGCCATTTGAGCTCTTCGCGGTTGCCGTGTCCTGATGAGTGAATATAGAGCTCGGTTGTTCTGTAGTGTACTATGTTTGCTTTTTGACGAGCAAGATTGTCTTTGAGCTTTTGTACACTCTTTTCATTTCCCGGAATAATAGAAGAAGAAAGGAGTATGGTATCTTCTTTTTTAAGACGAATATATTTGTGTGAATTAGTTGCAATACGCATCAATGCAGCAAATTCTTCTCCTTGTGCGCCAGTTGCAAGTACAATGATTTTATGTGGTGGATAATTATCAATATCCTGAGCGGGGATAATCGTGTCGGGTTGTGGCGTGAAGATGTCAGCAAGTTTTGCAATTTCTATATTGGTCTTCATGCTTCGTCCCTCAAGGACGATTTTCTTTTTGTATTTTTCTGCAATACGCATGATTGCAATGAGACGCTCCAATTGAGACGCAAAGGTACCAATAATCAAACGACCACTTTTTGTGTCTTTGATTATGGTGTCGAAGTTTTTATGTACTTCGTGTTCAGGAGTTGAGAAGCCTGGATTGTCGACGTTGGTAGAGTCTGCAAGCAAACAGAGGACATTTTCTTTTTCAAATTGTTTATACTCTTCTACTTCACTGTCATGTGGTACACCATCAGTGTGGGTGAGTTTGTAGTCTCCAGGAGTGACGATTGAACCATATGGTGTTTCAATAATGATTCCCATAGAGTCTGGAATCGTGTGGGTTACCGCAAAGAATTTAACACGTAGTTTTCCAAGTGTAATGATGCTATTTTTTTCTACAACTTCAATAGAGAGATCAGGAAGATGTGGAAACTCAGCTTGACGCTTCTTTATCATGATTGCGGTGAGGTTTCGTGTATAGATTGTTGGATTACCTATTCGGTCCATGATATACGGAATACCACCAATGTGATCGAGGTGACCGTGTGTAATAAGTACACCTTTGATACGGTCCTTGTGTAGCTCTAGATATTCTGTATTTGGGAGAATATAATCAATACCTGGAGTTTCTTCTTCTTGGAATTGGAATCCAGCATCAACAACAAGAATATCACCTGCATATTCAATTGCGGTCATGTTTCTTCCAATCTCTTCTGTCCCACCAAGTGGAATGATACGTATTGCATCTTCTGCCAATGGAGGCACTAATTCACTGAGAGATTTTTTATTGAGTGATTGTTGAGAAGGTTTTGCGTAGTTTACTCTTTTTGTTTGTTCGCGATGGCGAATTGGCCCACCAGTCCTTTTTCTACCAGCACCGACGCTTCTACTTTTTGTGTGAGAGTGGTGTGTCGGCGCATGACTTGTCGCATGTGTACTATTTGTTGTACGTGGGCTACTTGTTGTTGTATGTGCACTCTCAGTTCCACGTGCATGTGAAGTGCTGTTACCTGATGCAGGGGAACGATATGTTCGTGTCCGTGCAGGCAGTCTGTTATGAGATGTTGTTTTCTTCGGTGTTTCCATAAGTGTGAATAATATGTTTAATAAATAATAAAATGAATAATAAGAAATGATTTTACTCTAAAAAAAGAAAAAATATGCATGTTACGCGGTTGTGCTATTTCGCCTTTTTATAGAGTCTGGATGATTACTTTGCTTTAAAAAAATTCCAGACATTTTTTGAATTGATATTCCATGTGTATATAGATGCAAAGCGATCAGAAGGTATTGTGGGTTGTCCGAATGCAATGTGATCTATATCCGATGATATGACATAAATGAATTCAGGTACGTATAGAAATACTGCAGGTATATCTTTCATCACTTCCTCTTTAAATGAGAGGTATTGGTCACTGCGTTTTTCGGTGTCTTGTTCAATGCGTGCTTTTTCTAGGAGGGCATCAACAGTGATGTTCGTGTATAGCGCAACATTGAGTCCTGGGTCATTGCGCTGTGATGAGTGCCAGAACGCAAAGAAATCCATGTCACGTCCAATGACTTCGCCAAAGAGTAATGCTTCAAATTTGCGTGGACGGATTACGTTTTGATTTAGGTCACTCGTATCAAATACTTTTACTGTAACATCAGCGCCAAGTGTATTCCATGTCTCTGCTACCATTTCCGCTGCCGCTTTGAGCTCTGGAGTATTTGATGTTGAGATAGCAAATGAAAGTGGCCGTGATTCTTTTTCTAGAATAGAAGTCTCTTCATCTCGTTTCCAGCCAGCTTCACGTAGTATGTCTTCAGCTTCTTTGAGTCGTACCTCTTGATCGCTTGTTGATATGGTTGCTTGTTCGTGTGGATCAAGTAATCCTGGTGGTATTGGGCTATTGAGTGGAACACCATATCCACCAAGTACGACTTGTACAATTTTCTCTTTATCAAGTGCAGTATTAAGTGCTTTTCGTATTGATTTGCTTGCAAAAAGTGTTGATTCATTTTGATTAAAGAATACAGCAAAAATACGGGGGAGTGGTGTTCGTTTTATGATAGCTCCATCTTTCATAAGGGTGTCTGCATTTTGAGGATTGATGCTATGTAATTGATCGATGTCATTGTCATAATATGCATTGAGCAAGTCTTTTTCATTTGAGAAGAATGCAATACGAATATGTGATATGTACGGTTCCCCAAGTGCATAATTTTTGAATGGTTTTAGGTCGTAGTACTGTGGAATACCTGAAGCATCACGCTTGGTACGAACTAATTCATACGGGCCAGAGCCAACTGGTTCGGTATTAAATTGACTAAAAGGAAACTCTTCACTATCAGCAGATTCCCATACGTGTTTTGGTACAATGCCGATTGTTGTATTTTCAAGGAATGGAGCATATGGTCGTTCAAGGGTGAAGCTGATTGTTTTGTCGTCAATCACTGATACAGTGACACCGTCCCAGTTTACACGCTTTGGGCTACGCAAGAGAGGGTCTTGTGCACGAGCAATAGTAAACGCAATATCTTTTGTGGTGAGTGGAACATTGTCATGAAAAGTAAGTCCATCTTTAAGGGTGAATGTGTATGTCTTGCCGTCTTCAGAAAGAGTATATGACTCAGCAAGATCGGGGATAAGTGTACCATTTTCATCAGCACGCATGAGTCCAGAATACGTGAGTGTAACAAGATCTCTATCTGCGTCTGAAAGGGCAAGTAACGGATTGATAAAACGCGGCGATCCGATAATGCCTTCTTTGAGGGTACCTCCAGATACTGGCACTGGTGTATTAAATGTACTATTCACGTGAGCAAGTAATATAAGTGACGTCACACTCATACAAATAGCAAAGAAAATGAAAAAGATTTTCTCGGTAAAGTTAAAAGACGTGATTACTCTATGTAATACGTGGATTTTTGGAATATGAAACTCCTTTGTAAGAAGCTTTGATAAATACTCTTTCACGGTTTAATGAGGTTGTCGCCACGCCAGTAAGGCATGTGTAATAATACGTGTGATAAAAAATACTATTGATTAGAAAATAATATAGGACGATGCGTCTTATAATTTTATAGGTAATTTATATAACGAGTGCAGTAAATGCAGAAATAGCAAAGAGGATAGCAATGATGCTTGTACTCCAAAATAGCATTCGTTCAAAGCCTCTTCGTGTGTGTTTTATTCCGCCTCCGTCACCACCACCAAAAGCACCTCCAAGCTCAGATCCTGATTGTTGTAGTAGGATCACTACCATAAGAAGTATTGAAAGTACTACCTGTATGTAGGGGAGTATCTCTGCGAGTGTCTGCATGTGCAACCTACTATAGCAGGTTTTTTAAAAGATGCAAATGGTTGAATGGTTGTGTTGATTATATTTTCATATAAAGCTCTTTTTGAGGCGTAGAATCTATTGACTTTAAGCCTCCAAGTAGTACAATACATGCGCATTATAGATATATTATTAGGTAACGTCTTAATTTTTATGCCAAAGAAAAAAGTCACAAAGAAAGCAGGAAAAACAGTTAAAAAACAAAAGGCATTACAGAAGAATATAACTCATAAAAAAGTCTCAAAGCCAAAGCATACTGAGTCACAAGCTGGACTCGTGCCTATGGGCGACCGTGTACTTGTGTCAGTG
>Ga0210057_1006635_pt1 | contig 14322 bp, 12 predicted proteins | sample CryGeyCG2114_010_2_FD_183968 | JGI IMG/M metagenome (GOLD analysis project Ga0210057, IMG submission 183968) | Groundwater microbial communities from aquifer - Crystal Geyser CG10_big_fil_rev_8/21/14_0.10 (SPAdes) (version 2) | ecosystem: Environmental > Aquatic > Deep subsurface > Groundwater ... | reverse complement strand
GCACGTGCTCAATGAGCAGGCGTGGATGCACGTTTGCAAGAAGTTCTTTTTTCGCACGATGGATCGCACGATATGCATCTACTATATCACATTTTTGCAATGATGCAGAGGTGGATTGTGTATAGGAGTCTCGAAGACAACCCAGCCAGATATCGAGAATAGTCAACAACTCACTGCGCGCACCTATATGATCATCTTTTTTTGCAAATAACTCTTCTACACTTGCGAGCTGTTCATATAAAGGTTTTCCAAACAATGACTGACACCGTGCCAATTCTTTTTGGTACCACTCGTACTGTTCTGGATCTTCTGCCCATGCGAGCGCTCTCCCTGGATACCCGTATGACACCGCTGCCATCGATGCTGCGAGCGGAGGATCAATGTTTTTTTCGAGAAGGGCCGTCTCTATATGCGGTATCCCAACAGGATAAAAATACAATGTCTGACATCTCGATCGAATCGTCTCGAGTAACGAAGATTCATTTTCTACAATAAGAAAAACCGTAGCATCGCCACGCGGCTCTTCGAGCGTCTTCAGGAGTGCATTCATCGCACCGATACTGAGCAAGTGTGCATCATCGATAATCGCGACTTTCTTTTTGTGAAGAAATGGTTTGCCTCTCAAAAATTGTTGCAATCCCTGTACATCTTCAATGCTAATATGTTTTTTTGTTTTGCCTGTTTTTTCATGAACACCACGCGTCAAAAAGAAAAAATCAGGATTGGTATGTAATGTTTTTTCTGAATCAAATAATTGCTTTGTGATATGTTCTGCAACAGTTCTCTTGCCAAGCTGAGGCCTCCCAACAAACAGATAGGCATGATGAAGATGTCCTGCCTCAGTAGCACTGTCAAAAAACGTAAGAATGTCTTTGTGGCCAATGATGTTCATATACATTGAGGACTAACAGCTCACTGAGCTGCGTAATCTGTTGAATGATCTATCACAGGATATGATGTCCAACATTCAAATAATCCATCTTTCCCAACCATTGTAACCCATTTTGGCATACTTGACCATGGATATGTTATTGCGGTATCAAACGAATCACACCATCCATGTTTGATCGGATTATGCATAATATAACTCATGCGCCGATACAAATCATCTAAAGAATACTGTATACGTAAAAATCTATCCCAATACTGATACCAAACACGTCTTCCAGGTACACAATCTAGTTCATTCAAATATTTTGCACTATATGAATGAATATTATTTACAAATCTATCAATACGCGTATTTGGAAGCTGCACAATCATATGATAATGATCTGGCCATAACACATACCCGAATATTTTTGCATGATACAACGTTTGTGCATGCACAATAACATCATACAAAATTTTCTTTTTTATGTCATCGTCAAAAAAATCAATGTCATCAATAGTATGTGCAGTCAAAAAATAAAAACTGTCTTTCAAACTAAGATGCTGCGGTCGATGTTTGTCCTTCTGATAGATATACACGTCCTCCATAATTTTTTTGTTGAGAGGAATGGTAGCTCATTGAGCTGCCTTGGCTATAGTATAACGTCAAGAAACAAATTGCTTGCAATGCGGTAGCACCTCAATGAGGTGCTACTCCTCTAATAACACGTGTAACGTTTTTTCCAGTGTTTTCTCCCAAGAAAAATGTTTGACTCGTTCCAATCCTGCATCCACATATTCTATTTTCATTGCCTCCTCTATACCGCTCGCAATATCATCGACATCCAAAGGATCCACCAACACAGCTGCTCCGCCAGCAATTTCAGCACAACTCGTGGTCTTCGATGTGACAACAGGCGTACCACACGCAAACGCTTCTAAAATGGGAATGCCAAACCCTTCGTACAAACTTGGGAATACAAAAGCTTCCACAGCATTCATGAGATATGGAAGATCTTCGTCTGCTACAAAACCTGGCAAAATAATATCATTTTTGTACGGACTTTCTTTGATAGCTTTTTCAACATCTTCATATCCATGTCCTCTTCCTCCGACAAGGACGAGTTGCCCATTTGCCCATTTGCCTATTTGCCTTTTTTTCAACAATTCAAACGCTCGAATGATTCGAACACTATTTTTCTTCAACTCCAATCTTCCTACTGAGAGCAAAAATGGTTTTTGAATATGATATGTGTTCAGGACTTCCTCTGTCTTTTTTATATCATCAATAACTCGGAACTTTTTGTCGTATGCCAAAGGCACAACAAATACAGACCCTGTGCCCTGCTCACTCGTCACGAGTCTCTGCAACTCATGCTTTGTAGATTCACTCGGTACTATGACCTTCCACAATTTTTTTACGGCATACCTTGCCGACCATACACTGTACCATCGTTCAAATCTGTTATAACTTTCTGGAAAGGCTACGGCCGCAACATCATGCACCGTCATGACTGTTTTCTTTGGATGAATCACCGGCACCACATGCCCAGGAACAAACAATACATCAGGAGGATGTATCAGCATCTCCCAGCTCAATCGTACCTGCGTCCAAAATCTCTTCGGTGGCCATTTCAGTACTTTTACAACGACATTGTCAGGGAGAGTATTTCCAAGATCCAGAATCAACGGTTCACGAGTATATAACACAAACGTTGTACCATTGTTTATTGATACGTGTTTATTGCTTATTATTGCGTTTAGCAATTGAAACACATACTCCTCTACCCCAGTTCGGTTGAGCGTATTGCCACGTGATACATCAATACCAATAGTTATATGTTTAGTCATATCGATTGACATATCCAGTTATTTTCAGCGTGCCACCGATATCCTGCACAGAAGTCTGAGACAGATGTACAGCATTTTTTACATACTTTCTCCCATGTCCACCAACGACTGGCACAGCCCCATCACCGCCTAAAAGAATCGGTTCAACATAAAATAGCACACGATCTATCATCAATGAATCGAGTCTCACATCATCGACAAAATATCCATGCGTCCCACTGCCACCTTCGACAAACACATGCTGTATATCTTCTTTTCCAAGATACTGAAGCAATCGCTTGAGAGAAATTCGTGTTGGTCCAAATGATTTGAATACAATACCCGCTTTTTCAAATCGTTCCTTATCTTTTTCTGACGCTCGATTTGTGGTAGCCACAAAAACGTGCTCATCTCGAAACACATGATGTGTTGTAGGCAACGATAGACGTGGATCCAAAATAACGCGCAACATATCTTTCTTTTTATATGCCCCATGTGCTGCAAGGACAGGATCATCACTGCGGACAGTTCCAGCACCAATCAGGACCGCATCAGCTCGACTTCTTTCGAGACGTGCATCTGTACGAGCTTTTTCACTCGTTATCCACTTTGACTCCCCTGCCCTCGTCGCAATTTTTCCATCAAGACTCATTCCTGCTTTGAGTGTGACATAGGGCAATCCTGTGTCGGCCCATTTGAGATATTGTTGATTGAGAGAAAGAATATCTTGAAACAAGGGTGATTGTTTTGACAAGACAGACACACTCACACCGCCACGCTGGAGTGCATCTCTCCCCTTTCCATGAACTTTTGGAAAGGGATCAACCGATCCCATAACAACGTCCTTGATACCATATTTCAAAAGCGCATCAGTACAAGGCGGTGTCTTTCCAAAATGACAACATGGCTCAAGCGTCACATACAACGTTGCGCCCTTTGGATCAAAGCCATGACTCAGGGCATTACGAATCGCGAGAATTTCTGCATGCGCAGTACCAGCCTTTTTGTGATAGCCCTTTCCTATGATCTTTCCATTCTGAACAAGAACCGCACCAACAGCTGGATTTGGAGACGTCTTCCCGATACCCTTTTCGGCAAAAAGCACAGCCTGCGTCATATATTGTATATCTTGCTCTGTCATACGGCAGGTATTCGATTAGACATGGAACAAAAGATGCCCCATTTTTTCTTTTTTTGTTTTCAGATACGCATTGTCAATACCGTTGGCCGGCATTTCGATTGGGACTTGTTCAGTGATCTGAATGCCATACCCAGAAATTCCTGCCAATTTTTTTGGGTTATTCGTCATAAGTCGAATATCACGAAGTCCCAGATCTTTCAAAATCTGCGCACCAACACCATATTCTCGCAAGTCTTCAGGAAACCCAAGCGCTATGTTTGCTTCCACTGTGTCGAGTCCTTGTGTGCGCTGGAGTTCGTATGCTTTTATTTTATTCACAAGCCCAATCCCACGCCCTTCTTGTTTCATATACAGCAACACTCCCACTCCTTCTTTTTCAATTGCCTGCATTGCTGCGTGCAATTGAGGACCACAGTCACATTGCTGTGATCCAAAAAGATCGCCAGTCGCACATTCAGAATGCACACGCACCAACACTGATTTTTCTGTATGAACAATGTTTCCTTTTACCAGAGCAATTTGTTCGCTATCATGCAGCATGTCTCGATAAATACGAATCGTCCATGCTCCTGTCTCGGTCTGAATACTACTTTCAGCTTCTAGATCAATATAGCATTCATGCATATATCGATACGAAATAAGATCTGCTACCGAAAGAATCTTCAACTGATGTTCCTCAGCAAATGCCATGAGCGCTGACAATCGCATCATCGTCCCATCATCGTGCATGAGTTCGCTAATAACAGCAGCAGGTTTCAATCCAGCAAGTGTTGCAAGATCCACGGATGCTTCGGTGTGCCCAGCTCGCCATAAGACCCCACCCTTTTGTGCGCGCAGTGGAAACACATGTCCAGGACGTGAAAGATGCTCTGGGGTAGCATTGTCGGCAATCGCCGTATGAATAGTCGTGACACGATCTTTTGCTGAAATACCTGTATCTACGCCTTCTCTTGCTTCAATACTCACAGTAAACGGCGTTGTCCGCTGAGAGGTGTTTTTCGCAACCATGGGCGGCAAATCCAATTGATCTGCCATGTGTTCAGACATGGAGAGACACACCACACCACCGGTGTGGCGAATCATGAATGCCATCTGTGCTTCAGTAAGATATTCTGCCGCGATCACCAGATCCCCTTCATTTTCACGATCTTCATCATCCACCACGACAACAATCTCTCCATTTCGGAGAGCTGCAATCCCCTCTTCTATTGTATGAAAAGAATGCATAGTCTAAGTCAAAAAACGAAGCACGTCAGTATGCAACGTTCCATTTGTCGCTACAAATGTTCGTGTATCTATCGTAACTGGCTTGCCAAACATGTCAGACACCGTACCACCTGCTTCCTCCACAATACAAACCGCTGCAGCAATATCCCAAAAATTGATACTCGCTTCAATCACAATATCTGTACGCCCAGACGCAAGCAAATGGTACATATAACAGTCCCCAATGCCCCGCTGTCGTGATGTAGAAAGTAAGAGCTCTGTACATTCAGACATGATGTTGCTCTTTTCAAAATGCGAAACACCCCCAAAACAAATCATCGAATCCGAAAGTGCAGAAACATCTGACACATGAATTTTTTTTCCATTCAGAAATGCACCCTTTCCCCGCTCAGCATAGATCACCTCTTGCATGGCTGGCATTGAAGAAACACCCAAAATTACTTCATCGTCTTTTACCAATGCAAGCTGCGTACCAAACAAAGGAATATGTCGAATAAAATTTTTCGTGCCGTCGATCGGATCTATCACCCATTGATATTTGTGTTCTCCATCACTGATACCAAATTCCTCACCAATAAAGCCGTGTTCAGGAAATGCAGTAGACAGAATGTTTTTAATAGCAGATTCGGCTTCTTTATCAGCAATCGTAACAGGTGACATATCTGCTTTTGTCTCAACCTGAATATCACCATGGTAATATGACATGATGATCTCATCAGAAACCTTGATAGCGTCGAGGGCTGTCTTTAAAAATACAGACTGTTCCATAACAAAATTATTTCGTCGCCATGATTGAACGCTTGTAACTTTCAAGATTTTCAAGCGCAATACCTGTGCCCTTGGCAACACAAAGAAGTGGTTCATCAGCCACATGGCAGGCAACACCAGTGGCTTGCGCAACGAGTTCATCAAGATTACGAAGCTGACTCGATCCACCAGACATCACAATCCCTTTGTCCATCACATCAGCAGAAAGTTCTGGCGGCGTCTCATGCAATACTTGTTTAATAGCATCAATAAGTCCTTCGAGATCATGTTGCAATGCCTCTGTCGTATCATCTGATCTCACTATAATTGTTTTAGGAAGCCCTGAAATCATATCCCGTCCTTTGACTTCCATTTCGAGTGGCTTGTCCATAAACATGGCCGACCCTACACCAATCTTTACTTCCTCTGCCGTTCGCTCACCAATAGCAAGGCCGTGTTTTCGGCGAATATGATCGGCAATAGATTGATCAAATCTATTTCCACCAATGCGAACAGATCCGCACGATACAATACCACCAAGAGAAATCACTGCTATCTCAGCCGTGCCACCTCCGATGTCTACGATCATATGTCCGCTCGCACTTCCAATAGGAATATCGGCACCGATCGCGGCAACAATAGGTTCTTTGATAATATATGCGGCTCGTGCACCTGCCGCCATAGCAGCATCAACCACCGCACGACGCTCGGTAGACGTAATACCAGCAGGGACAGCAACCATCACTTCAGGACGAAAGAGTCGTACACCGCCGAGAGCTTTATTGATAAAATACCGAAGCATCGCTTCTGTCATGCGATAATTCGCTACCACGCCATCTTTGAGTGGGCGCTCTGCAATAATCGTATCAGGTGTACGCCCAATCATATCTTTTGCTTCGAACCCTACCGCAAGCACTTTGCGATCATCTTTTGAAATCGCCACAACAGATGGCTCATTGATAACAATGCCCCTCTTGGGGACATGAACGAGGACATTGGTTGTACCGAGGTCGATCGCGACCTTTTTTACAAACATATGAAAAGTATGAACACAACTTACAATTGAATAGAGAAAGAACGGTCCTGTCTTAAATCTGTCTGATACCTATATATTCCATCGTTCCACTCTCCTTCTGCTTCTGGCGGTACAGCCGACTGAAGTAGCGTAGCAAAGTCGAGGTCAAGCGTCAACGCATGGTCTATCGTTCCTGCTTGCTTTTGGACCAACAGATGATAGACATCTTGCGAAGACAGTGAGGCGGGCAAAAGATACGTAAACTGCAATGTTTTTGTTTGCCCAGGCTCGATACTAAAAGATGTGCCAAACCAAGATTTGCCGAGCTCTTCTCCTGTGTTGACTTGTGAGGATTGGATAGCATCACCAGATTTCAATGTCCCTTGGACAGACTGAAAGGTACTCCCCAATGGCGCATACACACGCGCATATGTAATATACCGTGTCGTACGCCAATCAAACGTTCCGTTATGTTCATACGTCATGGTTGCTTGTGCGAGATATCTTCCATCTTGTTTTCCAATAATATGATAAGACAATGTTCTGTCGAGTGCATAATCTGTTTTGAGCGATCCAAGATTTGCATCTACCCATTGGACATAATCGCCATCAGTCGGTGTAAGACTTCCGGTCCAGTCTCGTGCAGCAAGAATTGCATCTACATCAGGATCAGTGTGATAAAACAATATCTGTTTTTCATTTGCGAGTGCGGTAAATGTTTCCAGATATGTCGGATACTTCGTAAGCATATTTTGCTTCAGCCGATTCATCACTTCCAAAAATAATGGCTCAAGAATATCTTTTCTGTCTTGCACATGGATGCCTTTGTCTTCATAGGCATATTCGACTTCATACTCCAATTTTTCAGTTACATTTTCTGCCGTAAACGTATTTCCCTGAACGGTCACAGAGCCAACCACCTCGAGAAGTCGTTCGAGCACGGTAGGAGTGATACCAATAACACCATCAATATGGTCCGCCATAACACCACCTTCTATCGTATACAATGCCAACCCTTGCAATGCGCTTTGTCCAAAGTCAGGTGACCAATTACTATCTCGAAAAAACCATTTGGTAATACCGAGATGTATTTCAAGTGGAGGTGGTGGCGCAGAAAGCAAAGAAAACGGTGCATTTCTGTCAAGATTCTCGGTACCATCAATAGCCTCGATAGTCACCTGCCCACCGTCTACACTCACCACTGCATACGACCCAATAAAGCCACCGCCGGGACGAAGTTCTGTATTATTCAAAAATTCAATAAGATATGTTTGTGGCTCAGAAAATCCAAGAAAAATCGGCACGAGGTCATACAGATCTTCATTTTCTTCTCCAATTTGTTTTACGACCGCATTCTTTACAAAATTCGTACTCAGAAGATCTGAGGACGATATCTTGTGACTGACATACCAAATACCAACAATAGCAACAATCCCGAGAAACAAACACGAACCAAATAGTATTGGCAAAACACGAATCTTATTATGTTGTTTTCGAAAGAAAGACATAAGGCAAGTAGTCAGTAGTAAAGAGTAGGTAATACGTATGTTGGATAGAAACTAGTACTTATTACTTGCTACATATTACTGAAAATCAAATAGCAAATTACGAATAACGTTCATCTACGTACTCACAACCTTTTTACGTTTCTTCTGTGACACATTAAATCCAAGATATTTTCCAAACATGAGATGTGTCACCGCATCAATAGCAGGAATAGCACTCAGAAATATAAGGGAAATTGGTAACAAAAGCCACTGAAAAAACATAATAATATACATATGCCTCGGATGCGAATCAGGGCGTTGTGGCAACAATGGAAAACTGAGCACGGCAGAGAGGACCATGCCAAGCATAGCAATAGTCATGAGTGTCTGGAGCAAATAGGGTGCATTGAAAAAGAGCGCACTTTGTCTCACAGATTCTGGGGCAACCCAGAGTGGCAATCTTCCAAGTACGGTAATCAGGAGTGCGACAAGACACCAAGACCACTTCCCTTCCCACTCGATAAATACCCATTTGAACTTTTTCCACAACGGAATTTTTTTTCCTTTTTTTCCGAACTCAAACAATAAATATGGGACATGCTCCGTACCCCATGCCCATCGACGTTGCTGTGCATACAAATTTTTTATGCTCTGCCACCAACTATCATCACGAACCGTATCCATTGATACGGGGATATACATCGGGGTCACTTCATAGTTTCCATCGTACGCCAACAAACACTGATAAAAAATACGAGAATCTTCACTGACAATGCGTTTCTCATGAAACCCAGCATCGACAATAGCACGAAAGCTCATCGAATGTGAGGAGAATGTCACCAGCGCATCTTGGCGTGCGAGTGATGTCAGTGTCCAAAATGTCGTACCAAATGCCATGATACGAAGCATGGCAGGAGAGTCCCATATGTTGTTGTCATATACGGCAATCGGTTGAAACGAGGAACGGGTCGGGTGCGGGTGTGTACAATACAAATAGGTGAGATATGAAAAATAGAGTTCATGACAAACAGTATCAATATCAAACAGGGTCGCAATGACATTGTCATATGACCATCCTTTGGTATCAATATACTGCTTCATCTGATTTTCTGCATAATGCAGATTTGATCCTTTCCCTGGGATTTCGTCTGGCAATCCGACAGGATGGCACGTCCCTACAATATCCTGAAAACAATCCTGAAATGTCATTTGAATCTTCTGCAAGATATCTTCGTAGTGCTCTTTCTTTCGTTCTTCACCAGCGACAACGATCGTAAACTGCGCTGCATCATACGCGGCAGTACAAATACTTTGGACCGCAGACTGCACCACATCCCACTCTTCATTATACAGAGTCAAAAAAACTACATGGTGTTTTGTCTGCCAATCTGGCACTTCGTGAAATAATTTGTCTTTCCAATCGGTCTTGCGAGCATGAGCAAACCGAGACCACGCAACAATGAGATAAAAAGAAAAATTCGTGACTTTCAATACCCAGTAGATATCAAACAAGATAACAAAATAAATCATCCACAGTGGCCTGACAAAAGATAACACCAAAGACAAGATAAGCGTCCCCCAAATAGTCAGCCCGGGGAGCATTTCATAGACACGGTAGCGTTGGTAATCACTCAGCATAATGATACGAGTATACGCAAAAAAGAACAGTTTGTCGATGCGTAGAAACTCCACAGCGTTTTGGCACTCTTTGAAAGATATGATATGATATTTCCAATGTATATTATTTATGGACGCTAACTCTATAGCTATGAAGAACCTCAAGTTCTCATTGATTGCCGCAGCAGCTGGCTTTGCTCTCATCGGAGCTGGATGCGCTGGCACAAGTACCCCAGCTTCTGACTCATCTGACGACGGAGCAGCAATGGAACAAACAAAAGGTGATGTGCTCGATGGAGCATGGGTCATCACAGAAGCTACAGGTCAGTACGCTGACTTGAACAAAGGAACAACATACACGTTTGACAAAGCAAAGAGTACACTTTCAACAAAGCAAGGAATTATTGTTTCAAATGGAACAATGAGCAATGTTACAGACAGTACATTCTCAGTTCTTTTTGAAGGACTTTCAAATCCTTTCAACTACACATATCATTTTGAGGGAGGAAAACTCGTCCTCGAACTCGCAACCTCTGGTGGACAAGTATTTACGCTCGAACGAAAGTAAGCACCTTTACACAAGAAAAAACTATGAGGATTGATTCCCAATGTTTGGGACACCACTATATGTGGCTGACAGGTACTGCCCAACAGGCTGATCGAGCAAGAGAGCAATCAGTGATTGGACATCAGCAGTCTGCTCGAGAGAGACAGACAACAGCGGTATATGTCGAACATAGCCAAACGTATTTGCCACAGTCACCGCAAGTCGCGTGCTGGTGAAACTTCCTTCACCGACTACGACCATAATACCCGCAACATCATCCTTCGTTTTGTTCTCTGACGTCAGAAAAGAGTCAATGGATTGCAACAACTCACGATTCCCAACCTCAAACTTTTTATCAATACGATTTTCTACGTCAAATAATGATAATGCTATGCTATCCCGTACCGACGTATTAATCAGTAGATACATATATACTAATAATCTAATAGACCAATTATCTATTCAACAACATTACATATCGAGTTCATCCACCACTCGCATATGTTTTGCTTCAAATATAGAATAAATAAATTTGTCCATCATATGCCGACGCTCATACAATTCGTCCGCAGTGAGGGTCGTATATCGAATAGAAAAGCCAATATCTTTTTCATACAATGCAATGACTTTTTCTAGTGTGCGAGATTTGATATCTCCAACAATCAGCATATCTGTTTGGACATCTTTTTCTCCTGCAAAACGTCCAGTGAGCAACATCAGCTTGATATCACCACAAGACTCACGAATACTATCCACAAAGACCTGCTCGTCCAACAATTGTGCTTTCATGAGGAGCGCCTGCATCTCTGGGTACATTAGGGACCCAAGGTTGAGCCGATAATACTTTCGAAGCGAAGCTCCGGCTTTTGATTGATCGACATGCCCAGGCGCATCGGTCTCTTCTACTAGCGTACTCTTGACCAAAAGCTCAAGTTCCCTTCGTATCGCATTGATTTGGACATCGAGTGCCCGGGTCAATTCACGAACAAAAAAAGACGTATCCGTATTATGAAAAAAGAATCTAAGGAGTCGATATCTTGTTTTTGAACCAAATAGATGTTCAAGCATACAACGAGTATTCACTGACTGAGTACATAGATGCGTCAAAGGCATTGTTTCTCTATGCCAATCTATTGTATACTACTCTATGAAGGCTCGTCAATCCGATACTCTCGGATCGTGTCTTCATATGCATCACGAACGTGCGCCTATGCCACATGTTGCCCGTATTCAAGAATTCTTCATTGAAGGCAAAAATCAAAAACAATCACATGTGCTCCTGCACATAACAGAACCTACGAACGCTGAGGAATGGAAGCGTGGGTATTTTTTTGCAATTGCAGAAATAGAAGAAGGTGATGTAGAAATGATAGGACATGCACAGCGCCTCATCGATGATATCGAATCAGGCTATTACGAAACAGAATTAGGTACTGGCGGCAAAGGACCTTTTGAAACAACGCTCGAATTTATCAATCGCCGAAGCAGTCACCTCCTCCACCAGACAGGATCACTGAGCTGCCTTGTGGGGGTTATTCACGATGCATCTATATCTCTGAGTTATTATGGAAGCCCACATGCGTATGTCTTTTTTTCACAAAAAGATTCTATAGAACATATAAACATTCTAGACGGGGGACAGGAAGAAGATGATACGCATCTCTTTTCTGCAGTCATAGAAGGAACCATCAATCCAGGAGATAGAATGTTTTTTGGAACACCACATATTACAGACGAACTCAGTATTGACCGTATCAAAGAAATCGTCATGTCACGCCCCCTTGAAAAAGCAGTCGAACATATAGAACATGTTCTCAAGGATGCACGCAAAGATGAATCGTTTGGTGGCATTTTTTGTAATGTTGTCGAACAAAGTGCAGACTTGCCAACACCTCCATCAAACTCCGCAGCATCACTCCAACATCTCATCGATAAACAACGAGAAACCACTGAAACACTCTCCCCTTCCCTTTTTGGTGGCAAAAAAAAAGCAAAGGCAGAACCAACCAGACAACAAAAACGTCGCAATGCTATAGAAACAAATCACAGACGTCGTACAGGAGAAGAAATCATTGGTGGCACCATTCCACAAATGATACTGGTGGGGATGGGCCGAGCATTGGTATTCATTGGCCTGACACTCTGGAAGGTTACCAAATGGGGAGCGATTGGTGTCTCGCGGATATTTGTCACCATATTCATTTTGCTTACCAATAAAAATAATGGAAGAGCACATGCCCTCAGATCACTCAAAGAAACATGGCTCAATATTCAATCCAGCATCAGCAGACTTTCTCTCGTTAGTAAAATCCTCTTTCTCGGTGTCATTGTACTGAGTGTGACTTTTGCTGGTAGTCTGACATATATCAGAATCCAAGAGCATTACCGCCAAAAAGAAATTGCGTATGAACAACAGGTTCAAGCAATCGAAGATAAAAAAGCAGCGGCAGAAGCACGAAAAATTTATAATGACGACACCGGTGCATTCAATCTTTTGAAAGAAGCAGAGTCCCTCGTTACAACATTGCCACAAGAAAATGATGAGCAGATAAAAACATACGAAGAATTGAAAAGCGTCGTAGACACCGCCCTCCTCGATCTCAGAGATATCACGGTGGTGTATGCAAACATGATCGCTGACCTCGGAGCAAAAGCCGAAGGAGCACAAGCATCACGACTGATTCGAATCAACGATACCCTTGTTGCCTTTGGACCCGATGACAATAGATATTATTTTGTTGATAAAGACACCGGCAGTATAGAAGTACAGTCACATGATTCACTCATGAAACTCACGAGTGGCAATACCCCAAAAGAAAATGACATGATGGTATTCTTTGGCAAAGAAAATACTGTCTATACATATAGTCCAGAAACAAAAGCAATATCCAGAACAGATATTTCTTTTCCATCTGAATCGACTCGCATCGCAGCACCATTTATTTACAACCTCCGATTGTACCTCGTCGATCAGGCAAACAATCAAATCCTCCGCCATAGTAAAACACAGCTCGGCTATGACAAAGGCACACCATGGCTCACAAACAATGACGGTGTAGATCTAGCAGAAACGGTATCGATTGCCATCGACGGCGATATATTTGCTTTGAAAAAAAGCGGTGATATTTTGAAATTTTCTGCAGGAACACCAGAAACATTCTCCATCAGTGGCCTCGACCCAGCACTCGAAAACCCGACTGATCTTTATACATACAATGATGTAGAAAGTATCTATATTGTAGAGCCAACAAACAAACGTATTGTCAAACTCAACAAGCAAGGCACATTCCAATCACAGTACACGAGTGACAACTGGGTAGGGCCCACAGGCATGGTTGTCGATGCAACAAAGAAAACGATCTACGTGCTGGATGATAATAAGGTATATAGCTTTGTGATGTAGCAAAAAACAAAGTATGTAAAAAAACTGCATTGAATGCAGTTTTTTTGTACACCACGAAAAGATTGACATAATAATAATAATGTAAAGGGGTCTTGCCTAGCAAAAGTAGACAAATTAATTAAGAACTATCTTTAAAAGTAAATTATAAATATTATCGTTACGATGATTAAAGCGAAATTCAGCTTCTTTCAGGTAAAGATAAAATTTATTTCTAGGAACTCCATTGTGTTTTCTCATTTTACGTTTAACATAAGACCAAAACGATTCAATTCCATTGATATGATTATTATCTCTAGCAAATTCTTTACTGTGATTAATCCTATAATGTTTGTAACCATTAAGTACTAGACCATCGTAACTTTTCCATTTGTCTGTGTAAACATTAGAACGTGATTTTTCCACTAAGTTAGCGATAATTGGCATCAGTGTTCTTCTTGA
>Ga0210057_1006633_pt1 | contig 14322 bp, 17 predicted proteins | sample CryGeyCG2114_010_2_FD_183968 | JGI IMG/M metagenome (GOLD analysis project Ga0210057, IMG submission 183968) | Groundwater microbial communities from aquifer - Crystal Geyser CG10_big_fil_rev_8/21/14_0.10 (SPAdes) (version 2) | ecosystem: Environmental > Aquatic > Deep subsurface > Groundwater ... | reverse complement strand
AAGTTCAGCATTTCCGATACCGCTTCCGCCTGAAGTGTTGTTATTGCTGTCCGTATCCGATAGAACTGCGAAGTTATTAGAGTTACCCCCATTAAAGAGTGATCCGAATGCGCTTGCGTTTCCGGTTGTTATTGAACTGCCGCCTTGGTTTTGTCCGGTTAACAGCGCAGCCGTTCCGCCTTGAGTGGTACTTGAACTTGATCCCCCTCCGCTACTGCCTGATGCAACGCTAATAGTTGGGCCGCCCTGAGGAGCTTGAAAAATTGCATCCGGTTGCGGATCCTGCCCCGGGGGAACAGCGTCACCATTCCATGAGCCAAAGACATTAATTATCCCGACCATGAGTTTTCTGCCGATGAGATTGGTGTTAACGAAGTTTATGATTGATGCGGCGACATTTACGTCACCCGTGTTGATAGTGGACGTACCACCGGTATTGTTATTTGCATGGTTATTTCCGGTATTGGCGTCTATATTGACGTTATTCACCAGGTTTGCAGTGTTGTCGATCGTTGTATTTTGGGAGTTGGTCTCGCTGATTGAAGCGTCGTTAGTCGATCCTGATCCGTTGCCGCTGTTTTGCGCCAGTACTTCGCCGTTTTCGTCAACCGTAAACACAAGCCCTGTGCTTCCGGTGTAGTTTTGACCGGTTAAGGCTCCGATTATCTGGCCAGTCCAGGTACCCATGTTGTTGACCAGGAGTAGCCAAAGCGGTTCGTCGGTTCCGTATGAGTTAATGTTGGCTACATTGAGTACTTCCGCATTGACGAAGACATCCCCTGTATCGATTGAATTTTCACCACCGGTATTGCCGCTTGTGGTATTACCACCGGTATTGCCGTCAATAATTAAGTTGTTATCGATGTTGGCCAGATTATTTAGATCAACATTGTTTTGATTATTGAGAAGAATATCCGCATTGTTTGTCGAATCGGAACCATTGCCTGTGTTTGAAGCAGTTATACCGCCTGATGTTGATGAGGAACCCGCAAGGTCAGGAAAAATTATATCCCCTACCAAGTCCCCGAAAACATTGACTACAAATGCTACTCCGCCTCCGACAGTTGAATTTACGAAGTTGAGCATGTTTGCCGCAACGTTGGCATCTCCAGTGTCGATAGACGAATCGCCGACATTGTAGGATGTGTCGTTATAACCTGAGTTTGCGGTAAGGTCGAAATTATTGACCAAGTCTGCATCGTTTGTGATATCCGTTGTCTGGGTATTAGTAGAGTCTATTGCGGAGGAATTTGTTGAATCGGACCCGTTGCCTATATTTGATGCAGTAAGGTTGCCGCTTGCTCCGCAAAGATTACATGTGGTCCAGAAATCCGCAGGAAGCTCAAGAATTACATCGCCCATCTGGTCATCGATGATGTTGTATTCGATTACATCAAGGCCGGTCTGGTTTGCGGAGTTAATAAGGACACCGGAAACGTTGGCATCTCCCGTATCTATTTCGCTGTCGCCGACGTTGAAAGAAGCGGTGTTATCTCCGCTGTCGGCTTCGAAATCCAGGTTGTTGTTAAGGTCCGCGTCGTTATCGATAGTCACAGCGGATGTGTTATCGGCACTAACCGACCCCGAATTACTGCTGTCTGTTCCGTTGCCGCTGTTGGTGACGCTAATGTTGTCTGCGCAAACCGAACAGGATGGTGTGTTGACGACACTGCTGTTTGCAGTATTAACAACTACCCCGTTTGCAGTTGCATCGCCCGTGTCGATTGACGTGTTTCCGACATTCCCGGAATGGGCGTCATCATATTCCGCCTTATCCTGAAGATATTGGTAATAGGCATCGATCCTCTGTTCGCGGGTAAGTTCCTCTTCGGGGCCGCTTTCTTCGTCAGGATTGTCTTCGTTAGGCCAGTTGTCATTCTCATATTGTTCTTCGCTCTGTGTCTGAAGTACCGGGCTTGGAGAAACCTCGGGCGCCGGTGAAGCTTCGGCTACAGGGACAGCAGAGGCTTCCGGGGCGCTCGATGCGGGCGGAGCGGTCGTTGCACCGTCTGCAGTTTCCGCTTCCGGTGCAGGTTCCGCCTCCTGGGCGAATGCTACCAAGGGTGAACTTATTGCCAGGTTAAGCGCTATCAATATTGATACTAAAGTTCTTTTAAATTTATTCTTCATTTATTTATCAATCTTTCTTATATCTTTATTTCTTGCGTTTTTATTAATCAATTTATATTTACTTAATTCATTAAATCCTTCATTCCTGGAGGTTTACCCTTTTGGTAAATGAGACTCAACCTCAGGGTAAAGCCCCCAAGAAATCAGATTTGGACCTTTATAAAAGCCCTAAAAGCAGAGCCAACAAACCTTCTAAGTTGATGTTAATTTCAACATTGTCTCCATCAAGATCAACATTTCCGACTTTATTCACGTTGGCTTCATTTTCGACGTTTACATCACTCGAGGCGGCACCAGTTTCTACTGATGGGTCGCCTTCAAAGAGAGTGTTGTCTTCCGCGTCGTTGTCACCGGTTTCTGAATCACCTTCAACGTCGTTATCGAAGTCTGCGTCGTTATCCTGGTCAACATCGAGATCGCTATCAAGATCTAAAGTAACATCGTTATCTGAGTCGGTTCCGTTGCCACTTACCTTGATTGATCCGTCGATGACACAGCCACAAGAATCAATATCCGCGACGTTTAAGTTAGCAGTGTTGGAGACATCAACGTCAGAAGTAGCGTCACCGGTGTCGATAGTTACTTCGCCTCCGGTGTTGTCTTCTGCGTCGTTACCGCCGGTTTGAGCATCGACTTCAACATCATTATCGAAGTCTGCGTCGTTATCCTGATCGACGTCTACGTCGGATTCAAGATCCAATTTGACATTACTGTCAGAATTTGAACCGTTTCCGGTAATCATTACGGAAAATTCTCCGCCTTCGTCATCTCCTCCGACAACTACTGCGTTGGAATTTGCCATGTTGTCTACTGTTACAGTAGCCTTGGCTTTTCCAGTGTCAATTGAAACATTGCCACCAGTGTTGTCTTCTGCGTCGTTGTTACCAGTGTCTACCCAGACATCGACATCATTATCGAAGTCTGCGTCGTTATCCTGATCAACATCGACGTCATTGTCTGATTTGACAGTGACATCATTGTCAGAATAAGTTCCGTTACCGGAAATTGTGACGTTTAGATCACTTGGGCAACAAGCGTTAACTTGAGCGGTGTTGGAATTTGCAGCGTTTGAAACTGTTACGTTTGCTTCTGCGTCTCCCGTGTCGATTTCGACATCACCACCTGTGTTGTCATTTGCGTCGTTACCGCCGGTTTGAGCATCGACTTCAATGTTGTTATCAATGTTGGCATCATTATCCTGGTCGATATCAACATTGTTGCTCTGATTTACGTTGACGGTATTGTCGCTGTTTGAACCGTTGCCGGAAACTTCAATGTCTATTGCAAAAGCCGGTACTAAGAAAGAACCAAGCAGTAATGCGGCGCTTGAAGCGGCAACTCCAATTCGGGTTTTAAGACTGTTCATATTTTGTTTCACCCCCTTTCGATAAGTATTTTCCGTTGTTGTCAAACAATAACGGAGGCACATCCCACTCGTTTCATTTACGAGAGAAACATGCCTCCGTTTGCGGTCGGCTTCCGCCAAAGGCGGATTAAATATTTAGTTTTAGAGAGACTGCAGGCTTATTAGGCCTTGCGGGCAGGAGTCAAACTTTCAAATTAGCTTAACAAAGCGCTTTTGCGCTTGTCAACTAACTAAATCAAAGTGTAACTTCGACTGTCTCTCTATTCCCGTTAATTTCCCCTATTAAAAACTTAAGAGTTTTCGGTTCTTCATTAACTATGAATATTGTCCTGGTTTTTTTAACCGAAAGCGGTTCTACCTTCAGCGAATTGGTCTGGATGTCCGCTGCATAATTTTTTCCGCCGGCATCCTGCAGCCTTATGAAATCTACCGGCCTTACTGTAAGCCTGTCTTTGGTCGTATTTTCAATTTCTATGTTAGAAACTACGAAATCCTTGCCTTGTTTGGCAGAAAGCGGCTTGCCGCCATAGAGAAGCTTATTTGCCCTTTCGAGTGTTGTAAATGTAACGGTGAGCTTGCTTCCTGTGTCCTTGCCCTCCTTATCCCTGATCGGGAATGCGACTTTTTTATCTAAATTTCCTGTGGCAACAGGTGAGAGGTTGACCGTATTATTGTCTGCTTTACTATTTTTGGTTAAGTACCACGCGCCCAGAATGACAATTACGACAGCGGCTGCAATGACTACTAATTTAGTACTGAAGGCATTTTTAATTTTCTTCATTATTTTTTCAAAATCAATTTTCTTAAGAGGATTCGATAAATTCCGCCCACCAGACTCCTGGGACTGGGGATTTGTTTTCGCCTGAAAATCAAATATTTGCGCAAAAGCAAAGAGCGAAGAATTTGAAGAAAGTATTTTTTTTGTACTCGTCATCTACCCTTATCGGGTTGGGCAGAAACCACTTATATAATATAAAACTATACGCCATAATTATATGTATATTTTTGGGTTTGTCAAGAAGAGGGTTTAGATTTCTTACTTTATTATTACCTCTTGATTACAAGGCTAAATCCAAAAGGCCATGCGGTACCTATAGTGAATTAATAAAAGCCAATCTTTATTGCTTGACGAATTTTAAAAAGGCCAAAGAAAATTAAAGACGGCTTTGACTATGGAAAAGACGGCTCCGGCGAGCGAGTCATTCTGAATTTCTTCCCGGCCGGCAGGGGTCGGGACTTGAGAGGGTTCCAGGGATTGTTCAATCGAGCTTTCTGTATTTTGGGTGCTCTGAGTTTCTGAACTTGAATCTACGCTTGTACTTGAATTTCCGTTTTGGGTGCTTTTAACGTTCACCTTAACATTTGTACTGTCCGGGGAACCGACTTTTATTGTTTTGACACTCTTAACGCTTCTGCCTGCCGATTCTACGACGGCTTCGAGGGAATAATAACCCTGAGACGGGGGAGCCGAAAGCGAAGCCGTAAAATTGTCCTGATTTTTTATCAGGTTATAACTTTGAATAAGGTTGTAGCTGTTATCGCGAAGATTTAATTGGTGGGTGCCATCGCCAGGAGCGTTGGATTCAAGCTTAACAAAAATATTCTGGTTCGGAGAGAAAGCTGTTGCTTCGGAAGAATAATTTGACGAAGCGGAAACGGTTAGCTTGGACGAAGCATATAGATCCACGGGGACGAGTAATAATAGGAATAAGGCAGTAATTATTACATAGCGCATTTAGTTCTCGATGGAAGTTTTTCTTTGAATTACCGTATATTGTTTGGTCTTTTTAGCGCTTGCACTTCTCGTAGTTAGCTTGTTGATAGTCCTTTCTGTTATTTGGACAACTTTAAAATTCTGAATGTATATTTCAATACTGCCGAAAGCTTTGTTCCTAAGTGCATCCACAATCTGTGCAATTAATTGAGGTGAAATTTTTTGAGTTGAAAAATCTTCTTTATCCATCATCGCGGGCAGATTAGAACGAGGCAGAATTTGATTATATATAGTTTATTTTAAATGTCAAACTCTTCTTTGATATTGGTATCCTAATTTGCTCTCGTCTGAAACACATAAAAAGAGTGCAAGAGTACTGTAAGAACTCGGTGTTAGCGGAGAATTTTATTGTAATAGTCAATAGTTCTTTTTAATCCTTCTTTTAAATCTACCTTCGCCTTCCAGCCGGCAACCTTATTAATTTTTTCGCTTGATGCATAATTTGCGCTGACATCGCCGGGGCGCTTACCTAGATCTTCGGTTGGAACTTTGTAACCTATGATTTGGAAAATCAGGTCCAGCACATCTTTAACCTTAACTCCTTTTTCCGTCCCAATATTAAAAACCTGATATCCGGAAACCTTAAGGACATCGATATGGGCTTGAGCCAGGTCATCGATGTATATGAAATCCCTGACTTGTTCACCCTTCCAATAAAGCGGTATCGGTTTCTTATTAAGGGCGGCTTTAATAAAATTGGGAACTGCATGGGTTTCGGGCTCGTGGTCTTCACCGGGCCCGTAAGGATTAAAATATCTGAGAATAATGGAATCGAAGCCAAAGTTTACATGGTAGGCCTGCAAGAAACTTTCTACTGCGGCTTTTGTGGCACCGTAAGGGTTGTCGGGATGAAGAGGGGCATCTTCTTTTATTGGTAGGGTTTGGGGAGTTCCGTAGACGCAAGCGCTTGAGGAAAAAATTATTTTCTTTACATTTGATTTGCGCATCGCTTCAAGAAGCGATATGGATCCTCCGATATTATTTTCTGTATATTTAATTGGGTCTTTAACCGATTCGGGAACAATAATTAGGCCTGCCATATGGATAACCGCATCGACATTCCGAAGGGCTTGAAGGATTTTTGTTTCATCCCGTATATCACCTTCGATAAAATTGGCCCCAGCGTTGATTGCGTTTCTATGACCGGTAATCAAACTGTCGATGATGTTAACCTGGTGCCCCTGGTCAAGAAGAAGCCGCGAGACGTGTGACCCAATAAAACCAGCACCGCCTGTAACTAGGATTCTCATGTCAGATTCCTTCTTACTTTGTGCTGGTTTTGCGAGTGTTTCGCTTCTCTAGGATTTCTTTTTAAGAATCCCAGAGAGCCTTCATACTCTAAAAAACCAGCACCGCCTGTAACTAGTATCTTCATTTAGTCAAATTTTGATTTTTCATAAATCGGTAAAACTATATCTTTTTTGCCATTCACTTTGATACCAAGTGCAAAGGCGAGAGCGTTTGCGACTGCTACCCCAACCCTTGTTCCGGTAAAAGAACCGGGGCCGGCATTTACCTCGATACCTTTTATATCGTCTATTATTATTTTATTCTTTTTTAGAATTCTATCTATCATGGGCATAAGGACTTGTGACCCTTGTTTTTGCTCTTCAACAAGTTCATCTATTTTGGAATGTCGGCTTTTAAGTCCGACTACAACTTTTTTCGGTTCCGTAGTGTCAATTGTTAAAATCATCCGCTTCCAGCTTGATTGCTCCTTCCCTTAAGATAACCGGTTTTTCCGGGCTTGCATCGACAACCGTTGATTCTTTCATTAACTTGCAATTTCCCTCAATAACTCCATCCGACATTTCAATTAGTGCCGAATCTATTTCATTAAAGGATTTGGGGGAGGGTTTCCCATGCAGGTTTGCCGAAGTACCGATTATGGGAGCGCCTGATAATTCAATCAGCTCGCTAACAATTTTTGAATCAGGCATCCTGAAGCCAAGCTTGGACTTCAAGCCCGGTTTGTTGTTGGTTGAGTTGAGAATAATGGTCAGGGCTCCCGGCCAAAACTTTTTGATTAAGATTCTTGCCGAATCAGGAATATTTGCCAGTTGTTCCACCTGCCCGATTTTAGAGACCAGAATTGGAAAACTTTGGGACTTAGGTGTTTTTTTTATTTTATAAATCCGTTGAACTGCCTCTTCGCTTTTAATACTTGCCCCGATTCCGTAAACGGTATCCGTCGGAAAAATAACTACTCCCTCTTTTTTGATGATTCCAACTGCTTTATCGACATCAATTTTGTTCATCTTTTTCTTGTGATGGATATTTTTCTCTTCGTAGGAGATATGATACTGAAAGTTACATCGATTCTGGATTCCGGAAGAATTTCTTGAATTTTTTCAGGCCATTCCAGAACGACAATAGAATTTTCATCAAAGATATCGCCAAGCCCTAACGCCTCAAAATCCTGAAGGTTTTCGCCTCTATATAAATCAATGTGGTAAAAAGTTAACTCGCGACCTTTTTTGTTAATTGGATAGGAACGCATGAAAACATAGGTCGGGGAAAGAATTCTTCTTTTTATGCCAAAGCCTTTTGCGAGGCCCTGGGCGAAAACCGTTTTGCCGGCCCCCAAATCCCCATATAGCGCAACGGTATCTCCGCCTTTTAACTCTTTTGCCAAGGTCTGGCCTACTTTTTGGGTTTCGCGGGGGCTTTCTGTCTTAACTTCCATATTATATATGCGGCACTCGCAGTACCGGAAAAATCAATTGCGATATCATAAATTGCCGGAGTCCTGCCGGGTACGAAACTTTGGTGAATTTCATCGCTGGCCGCATAAAGTATGGTAAGTATAAAAGATAAAGAAGCGTTTTTTCCATTTGCCCTGAAAATAAGAAAGTAGAGGATAGCATATTCCGTGAAATGCGCGCCTTTTTTTGCCACAAAATCCCAGAAAAAGAATTCGCTGACCTTTACCTGTTGTATAGACGAAAGGGCAAAAATCAGGGCGGCCCAAATTAGGGGCGGCAGCCAGTTTGTAATGGTGGATCTTGAGAATTTCACTCGTTTTTGTCCGCTTCTTTCGAGGTTTTTTTGATTTCCCATTTATACCATAAGTAACCCGCTAGGGATAAGACCACGAGGATTGCACCGCCCCCAAGGGCAAAGTTGGCGATTTTTGATTCTACGGGAGAAGGGGCGGTAGATGGGGCAGGTGTCATGAAGGAATTTATACTGGGAGTTGCCTCCGATGAACTTGTCCTTTCTCCTAAAATTTCTTTTTTAGTTGAAGCGGATTGCGACGGGCTGGATTTCGGGCTGGCTTTCGGACTGGGTTTTGGAGAAGATTTTGGGGCGGGGTTTGTATTTGTACTTGTGGGCGACGGCGTAGGAGCGCTAGAAATATTTGTTGCTTCTGATTCTTCCGCTTTTGCTGAAGAATTTGACGCGCATTTTGTAGGGCTTTCTGTTTCGTTCCAAGTAGCGGATTCGTCTGGCGTCCTACCTAATGTTTTCCCCTTCCCCGGATCTTTTCCAGTTCGAGAGTCGATTTGATTTCCTTCCGGGTCAAAAAGGCTGATAGTCTCTTCTTCATTATTGTTTAGCCAACGACCGCTCGGAATATCCAAAACTGCATAATTTCCACAATTTTGAGGGTTTTCGATAGTTTTTTTTTGATCTGCGTTATCTAGAAAATAATATCCCGTTATGTCAAAATAGCCATTCGGGAAATAGAGTTCTACCCATTCTTCCCCGCCATCTCCTTGAGCCATGGATTCGTTTATTATTAAATCTGCTGAAGCATTAATATTTTTAGAAAAAGCGAAAAAGGCAATTAGGATAAAGAAAAGGGACAGTGCTAATTTCACTAAATAGAAATTAGAGAAATAAGAGGATTTTGTCAAATGGCTGTATCAATATTCAGATACCGGATCTGAAATCTGAAATTTTCACTCTAAATCTATAGCAAGTTGTTTTATTTTTTCTAACGCCTTACCATAGTTAGCCTGATCTAGAACAAATTTCTCGAAACCCTTTCTTGTCTTGAAGAAACTAAGCCCCAGCTTGGTTTCACAAAAATTATCAGTATCGAGACCAATATAAACGGAGTACGACGAATGATTATATTTCCTTAAATCATTCACCAAGCCGGAAACAAGTGGATTAAGGTGAATATAGCGCAATACATGTAAAAACTGTTCATCACTTTCTACGAGTACATTTTTAAATCTACCTTCGAACAAAGGTCCTGTACGTTTATATTTTGTGTGAATGTAGTGGGAGTAGCTATTACTCAGATGCTGCATAAACCAGGTAATCCCTCCATCGGAAAACTGTTTTAAGAGTAGATGAAAATGGTTTGGCATCAAACAATAAGCAAAAATTGAGACCTTTCGAGGCTGTTCAGATACCGGATCTGAATTAGCTACTTGTGAAAAATGACTAAATGGCCTAAGCGGCTTATCAATTGATTGGTAATAATCTAAAACTTTTCTAAACCTGACATAATCAGAATCCTCAAAATAGATGTCTGCTTTGTTAACCCCTCTGTTAAAGACGTGATATATGTGGCTCGTAACTAAAGGGGTTGTCCTAAGCATATAACTTATTTATAGCATTTCAGATCCGGTATCTGATGAGTCTTGTCAATCCGCTTACAGGGTCAGGCCCTGTCATTTGTTTTAGGGGATGTGCCAAAATTTACAAAACGTGTAAATAAAGAGTTTTTATCCCAGAACCATGATCAACTATTATTTGCCTACCTGGAACACCACCCCTTACGCAAGGCGCTTGATCAACAACATAGCTGGCCTCGCCATTTTCTGCAGCATATACAGTATCACCAACTGTACCCATATCTATACCAGTATGGCCTTGCGCTCCATAGAACAATTGATTTGCATTTTCCCCAAACCCTTGATGAACATTACCTGGATAACCGCTTGTAGGTTTAGCAAATTGATTTGAATCTAAGTATGAGGCTGGATTTACAGCGCCACCATCAACTCGAACCTCAAAGTGCAAATGTGGCCCTTTTGAACATCCTATTAAACCTCCCCCTACTGATCCGATTGACTCGCCCTTCTTTACAGGCCCTAACTTAATACCTTGTCCACCGAGTAACTTGTTGACCGCTTCTCTTTCAGCTTTTAGTTGGGCAAGGATTGCTCCGTACCTACTTCGGTCGTTCTTAGTAAGTACTAAGAAATCGTCTTTCTCTTTTTTCTGAGATGCCAGCAGACTCTTACTGTCGTCCAGTTTCTTTTTGGCTTCTTCTATCTGTGCTTGTTTATCTTCACGCTCATCTTTCTGATTGGCATAGCTGGATCTCGTCTCCTGAAGGTTTGCAAGCAGTTTTTTGTCATTTTCCTGGACTTGCCTAACGTATTGGACTCTAAGAATGAGGTCAGAAAAATCGTTAGAGGCAAACAACATCTCGAGGTTGGAAACAAAACTCTGCTCGTATGTTGCTACGATGCGCTGTTTAAGCAGGGTTTCCAATCGTCCGACGGATTCGCTAATGTAACCAATCCGGAATCCTAAAACACCTATTTCTTTTTCCAGTTGAGTAATAGTCGCCTCTGCCTGTTCAATTTTCAACTCGGTAAGTTTTATCTGGTTATCAAAATAGGCAATCTGGGATTTGAGGTCTTTTTCGGTTTTTTGGAGATCATTAATTTTTGCCGTCGTTTCGTCAATTTTTTTTTGGATCTCCTGGTATCTTTCTGCGGCAGACTGGGCAAACACCACAGACGAGAAAAGGGGGAACGTAAAAACGAAAAGCAGCAAAAAAAGGATCCTGGGCAGCAAGACTTTAAACATTTTTCAGTTAATTTTTAAATAACGGTAAAGTGCAATACCTGCCCCGATTATCCCAACGAAAGCCGCTAAAAAGGCTTCCGATACCCAAAGATAAACAAAAAACAGGGGATCGATCGGAAAAACCTGTATCGGACCTAAAAAGTTTTGGATATTCGGAGAATAAAAAAGGACGAAAACGTAAATTAATAACACTGAGATTGTGGCTCCTATGACACCGTAAATTGCCCCTTCCATAAAAAACGGACGGGAAATATACCATTTGGTTGCGCCAACTAAGCTCATTATCGAAATTTCATCCCTGCGGATAGCTATCCGCATCCCGACTACCATTATTACAATAAGGAAGGAAATGCTCAAAAGGCTGGCTACAAAAATGAGACCGCCAAAGCGGATGGTTTGGGTCCATTTGACTAGCTGCTCAACGAGATTTTCCGGAGTAATTACCTTATCTACCTGCTGATTGTTTTTAACCAGTGACGCAACTTGCGTAATATCCTGGGCGCGGTTAATGGAGATATCGATAGATGCAGGCAGAAAATCCGCCGTAACCGATTCCAAAAGAAGCGGGTCGTCTTTATTCCTTTCTCTGTAAATTGCAAGTGCTTCATCCTTGCTAACGTATTTAACCTGACTGACTAAACCTGTTTTTTCTATTTCTTTTGAGATTTCGTTAATTTGGACTTCGCTAGTATCGTCTTTAAAAAATGCAATAATTTGAGGCCGTTGTTCAATGTAGCGTAAAACTAACTGGCCTCCGATAATAACAATTACGAAAATAGAGGCAACAAAAAAAGTAAGTGACATGGCAAGTGCCGCAGCAAGTGCCTGGTAAGGGCTTCTCCTAAGAAGCTTTATTGTGCTTCTAATCTGCTTCATATTTCCCTTCTTTTTGGTCCTTGTCTACTCTACCATCTTTTAAAGTAATAACCCTTTTCTTGAAATGGTTAACTATGCTGGTGTTGTGGGTTGCCATAATGATTGTAGTTTTATCCTCTTTATTGATTTTCTCCAGGATTTCAACGACTTGCCGTGAATTATGTGGATCCAGGTCGCCTGTAGGCTCGTCTGCAAGCAAAATTTCCGGCTGGGAGACAATGGCCCTGGCTATTGCCGTCCTCTGAAGCTCGCCTCCGGAAAGCTGGGCGGGGAAGCTTTCGGCTTTTTCCAAAATCCCAACTTTTTCCAAAACTTCCGAAACCCTCTTTTGAATTTCCGCATCCTTTATACCAAAAACTTCCAGGGGAATTGAGGCATTTTCAAAAACCGTCCTATTTAGAAGAAGCTTAAAATCCTGAAATATTGTGCCTATTTTTCTTCTAAGTAAATGGACTTTACTTTTAGGCATCTTCAAAATATCCTGTTCATTTACAAGTATCCTTCCGCCTGAGGGTATGACTTCGCGGGTGAGAAGACGAAGCAGGGTAGATTTTCCGGCACCGCTCGGGCCAACGATGAAAACAAATTCACCGTCCGAAATTTCTAAGTTAACATCTTCAAGGGCAACTTGCCCGTTTGGGAATTTTTTAGAAACAGATTCAAATTTAAGCATTAGGCAGACAAACAGCTATTATTTTTCTTCAACTTTTCCGACATCCATTAACCATCCGACTTGAGATGAGCCAAATGTTTCACCATACACAATCACTTTTTTGCCGACGTACTGATCCAGATCAAGAACGGATGAGGTGAGATATGCTGTCTGACTTTCCCCTCCCGGACGCATGAGCATGTGCGTGCCCTGGGCATATTTATCCATTTTGTCATTTTTTTCGACAGTACCTTCCGCCTGGTCACGGAAAGTCTGGTTAAAAGATTCCTTCTGCTGGCCGCTTAAGTTTTCTTCCGAGATTGCCGTTTTTGATTCTTCTTTTTGTTTGGCAAACTTGGCTCTTGATGAAAGTATCAGACCCGATGCTATTCCCGCGGCAACCACAAGAACAATCAGAATTACAGGTAAGAACTTTGAGAAGCTGCTTCTCTTCGGTACTTCCCTCAAACTTCCGGAGTTTGTTGAGAGGTTGGGCATTTGTTCCATTTTAGTACTTGAGCCATTATATCAGCAGGCCTTTTTACTCATCAAGGCCGAATTAGGATAAAGCCAGTTCTTCTTTGATAAAATCATCCAAATTTCCGTCAAGTACACCGAAGGCATCCGAGGTTTCGTAGTTTGTGCGAAGATCTTTTACCATTTTATAGGGATGAAGAACATAAGAGCGGATCTGGTTTCCCCAACCCGGAGTTACATGGCCGCCTTTAATTTCTGCCTTCTTTTCCTTTTCTTCTTCCTGCTGTTTGACCCAAAGTTTTGCTTTTAATAATTTTAGGGCATTTTCCCTGTTTTGGGCCTGGAACCTCTGCGTTTGGCAAGTTACAACTATACCTGTTGGCATGTGTTTGAGTCTGACGGCAGTAGATACTTTATTGACGTTCTGCCCTCCGTGCCCGCCGGACCTAAAAGCTTCAAATTCTATTTCCTCCGGCTTAATATCTATAACTCCTTCTTCCTCAATTTCCGGCATAACTTCTACCAAAGCAAAAGATGTCTGTCTGAGGTTTTGCGCGTTGAAAGGGGATTGGCGGACAAGACGGTGAACCCCTGCTTCCGCTTTAAGAAGTCCAAATGCATAAGGCTCCCTTACTATTAATGTAACGGTTTTGAAACCTGCTTCTTCACCCGGAATTTCGTCGGCAACTTCAAATTTCCAGTTTTTCGATGTGAAATACTTCTGGTACATACGCGACAGCATATCCACCCAATCCATCGCTTCCGTACCTCCCTGGCCGGCATGTACGGAAAGAATGGCATTATTTTTGTCGTATGTACCTGAAAGATACGCCTTTGTTTCCATTTCGGAAATTTTGGTTTCCAGTTTTTTTATTTCCTGGCGGAAATCTTTTTCCATGTTTGGATCATTCTCCAAAAGAGGTAAAAGTCCCTGAAGGTCGTTAATTTGCTTTTGGGTTTCCTCAAGAAAGGAAATTTCCGAATTCAGGCCGGATATTTTCCTCATAGCAGTCTGGGCTTCTTCACTGTTTTGCCAAAAGCCTTCCTTAAGACTTTCAGCCTCCAGTTTCCTCAGCTCCTTATGTTTTTCGTCTATATTGAAACTTTGTTCAATCTGCAGAAAACGGTCATTAAGTTCGGTTAATCTCTCTTTAAAATCCATGTTAGGCAAATTATATCAATACGTTTTACCTTGAGACTAAAGAAGCTACAATTAAAACTGCTCCGATAAGAACCCTGTAAAGGATAAAGGGCGTTAGGTTTTTATTT
>Ga0210057_1006632_pt1 | contig 14323 bp, 16 predicted proteins | sample CryGeyCG2114_010_2_FD_183968 | JGI IMG/M metagenome (GOLD analysis project Ga0210057, IMG submission 183968) | Groundwater microbial communities from aquifer - Crystal Geyser CG10_big_fil_rev_8/21/14_0.10 (SPAdes) (version 2) | ecosystem: Environmental > Aquatic > Deep subsurface > Groundwater ... | reverse complement strand
AGAGTCTCAGTTCTATGCCCAGTATCCAGACATGGAGATACATGAAGTTGAAGACTACACTTCTGGTGTGCGGTATGATCCAAAAGTAAACTCAGTATGGGGCATGGAGTATGTACTTGCTAAGAAAGATGCATACCCGATACGAACCTATATAGATCTCGAACTGGATCAGGATTCGCGCAAACCTGAACAGATCGTTGACCCTATTTCTGGAGTGTTTGAAAAATTAAGCTCACTTGGGAAAGGAGAGCAGTTATGGGTGCAAATAATTATCCGTCAAAACAAAGGGGCTACCATTCGACCAACCCTTTGGAACAAGAAAGCCTCGTGGAAAGATGAAGCACAAGCAGAAATAGAATCAATTTATGAAAACGCAAAGCCAAAAGACAAAGATCTCGTCACAGGCGAGATCAGTGAAGGATATCCATTGCTCAAGCCTGCAGAGGTAAATGTGATTAAGGCGCTCGAGAGAAGTGTCGACAAGCCTGGTTTTGACGCTGGAATACGGGCTGTATACCTTACGAAGCCAGATTCATTTAAAGGTAATAGGATACCCACAAACATAGTTCAACTATGGGGTTCTTTTGCCTCCGGATACTTAAACAAGTTTGTTCCTGGTGATACGTGGCATGTCTCGCTCGACTATCCATGGCAAGATTTTGCCGGAATCCGGGAGCGTGGTTTTTCGCACGGAATCATCGATGCCTTCAGACGTCGCTCTATGTTCCATCCTCCGTACGACCGACCTCGCTTTGTTTTAACAACTGAAGAGCTTGCGACGATTTATCACTTTCCTTCTGAAGAAGCAAAGGCTCCCGGTATCGAACGCATTACATCAACAAAAGGCGAACCGCCTGCAAACTTACCTATATAAAATATGGACGACGAACTGCGTACAAAAATACAGGCTTTTGCTTTTCGTTTCTATATACGTTCTCTTGCATGGGTGTCTCGCACACGCCTTCGGCTCGACCAGTGGCAAGACGATCGACTACACAACCTGAACAAGCGAACATTTGTTATAGTTACATTTGCGGTTGTTCTTATTGGAGCATTGTACTTCGGCACCTTCCGCGCGCCATCTAATTTCCCAACCAAGCAGTACATCACCATAGAGGAAGGGGAGAGTCTCTCGTCTTTGGCTGAAGTCCTCGAAAGCGAAAACGTTGTGCGCAGTGCGTGGTGGCTTAAAGCAACAGTGATACTTCGCGGTGGTGCACGCTCAGTGCGTGCTGGTGACTACCTTTTTTCTAATCCCGTAAGCACATTTACAGTTGCCCGGAGAATAACTACTGGTGCGTATGGTCTTGAGCCCATCCGCATTACTATCCCTGAAGGTGCAACCGTTGCAGATATGACCGTTATCTATGCACGAGAACTTTTTAAATTTAATCCAGAAAACTTCTTTAAGCAGGCCACAGATTACGAAGGGTACCTTTACCCAGACACCTATCACTTTTTACCAAACGTTCGTGAAGATGAAGTGATACGCGTAATGCGTGACAATTTTAATAATCACATTTTCGAGTTCGCATTAGAGATTGAAGAGTCGCCTTATTCGCTTCACGAAATTGTAACGTTAGCCTCCATCATCGAAAAGGAAGCATGGAAAGAAACAGACCGTCAGTTAATTTCTGGGGTGCTCCATAACCGACTCGATCGCGAAATGAGGTTGCAGGTGGACGCGACGTTTACGTACACACATTCAAAGGGAACGTACGACATTACTCTCGCCGAACTCGCCGACGAGGACAACCCGTACAATACCTACGTTCACAAAGGCCTCCCTCCCGGTCCTATTGCGGCCGTGGGCTATTCCTCTCTTTATGCTGCACTCAATCCAACGCCGAACAATTATCTGTTTTATCTTGCAGACAGAAGTGGTACCACCTACTACAGCGAAACATACGCTGAACACCTAGCAAAAAAACGTCGCTACGTTGACTAACGCCCTCGAGCACTCTATGCTCGCCCTACTATGAAAAAAGTTTTTGTAGCCCTTTCCGGTGGGGTAGACAGTGCAGTTGCAGCGCACAAGCTTAAAAAGGACGGCTGGGATGTTGTGGGCGTTTTTATACGTGTCTGGCAACCAGACTTCCTTCCTTGTTCGCAAGACGAAGAAGAAAGGGCAGCGCTTCGTGTAGCAGCGCACCTCGGGATCCAATTTAAAAGACTCGATCTTTCAAAAGAATACAAGCGAGACGTCGTTGACTATATGATTGCTGAATACAAAAAGGGAAGGACGCCTAATCCCGATGTTGTATGTAACGCTTCAATAAAATTTGGAGCCTTCTTGAAGTACGCACTCGAACAAGGCGCGGATAAAATTGCAACCGGCCATCATGCTCGAGTGCGACAAGTCGATGGATCGTTTCAACTACTCCGTGGTATTGATTCTTCTAAAGACCAAGCTTATTTCTTGTGGCGTCTTACCCAGCAAGAACTAGCCTGCACGCTCATGCCAATCGGAGAACTCACAAAAGCTCAAGTGCGTGAATATGCTGACACTCACCATATGCCAAGTGCACGTAAACCCGACAGCCAGGGTCTGTGTTTTATTGGAGCAGTCGACATGCATACTTTTTTGAAAAACTTTATAGAAGAAAGTCCGGGTATAGTTTTGGACGAAGAGGGGAAGGCTATAGGAACACACTCTGGGATAGAATTCGTAACATTAGGGCAACGAGGAGGGTTTACTATAACCAGCAAAGAAGCGCACGGTTCAACGTATTATGTAGTTGCTAAGGACATAAAAAATAACACGCTCACCGTCTCAACCCAAAAGAAGGATCCGCGCTCGTCTATTTCTGAAATACAACTCTCTTCTGTTAACGAAATAGTGCCGTTCGCTAACGGACACCGCTATGTGTGCGAGATACGCTACCATGGCGATCCTATTGGTTGCCATGTAAAAAGTAATAACATCGTTCTTCTTGAAGAAGAGGTAATTGTTGCCGATGGGCAATCTCTCGTTGTCTATGATAAAGAGGTGTGTGTAGGTGGTGGAATCGTAGGATAGGTATCTATGCACGCTACATATGTGCGCGAAGGGATCTTTCGCGTATAATTTCATTACATGGCTATATTAATTACCAAAATGAATGGGGAACGAGAGCCATTCCTTGAGTCAAAACTTAATCAGTCCCTTACTCGAGTTGGAGCCTCCAAAGAAATGAGAGAAGAGATAATCCAACACACCGTCGAGAAGCTCCATGACGGCATTACTACACAAGAGATTTATGAATACGCATTTGACCTGCTCCGTGAAAAAGAACGTCAACCGGTAGCTGCGCGCTACTCTGTTAAACGGGCAGTGCTTGACCTTGGACCTTCTGGTTTTCCATTTGAGAAGTTTGTCGGAAGCGTACTTGAAGCGATTGGATACACAAATGTTAAAACTGGTGTTGCAGTTCAGGGAAAGTGCGCCCCTCATGAAGTTGACGTGATGGCAGAACACGCGGGAAGGCGAGTCGCAGCGGAAGTTAAATTCCACAACAGTCTTGGAATTAAAACAGATCTCAAGGTCGCACTCTATGTCAAAGCCCGCTTTGACGATCTCACAAAAACAGGGGAAACAATTGACGAAGGGTGGTTGATTACAAATACTCGTTTTACCCGCAATGCTGCTCGCTATGGCAACTGCACGGGTATGCACCTACTCGGATGGGACTACCCCCGAGGCAAAGGTCTTGAGGTATTAATAGACGAAGCGGGTGTTCACCCTATAACGGCCTTAACAACACTCTCAGCTACTGAGAAACGGGACCTTCTCGAGGAAGATGTGGTACTCTGCCGTCATATGCCAACAGAATCAGCAGAATTGAGCCGCTATGGTATTCCTGTTGAAAAACATGGTTCCATTCGTACGGAAGTACAAGGGTTGTGCCACATTCCCAAAGAACAAGCGGTGCAGGAAATGACAGATTAGAAATTTATCGTTACAATATTGAACATGACAAAAATTGCTCTAACTTTTATCGGAGGTTTCCTTATTGGATTTGTTCTTTTGTGGGGATGGAATAGTTACTCAAACAAAACCAATCTAAACGTTGAACCGCAGACTACTGCCCCAACCGAAATGGAGGCACAAGAAACAACTCTTGCAGAAACAGTTACAAACGAAAATATCGAGGGGGCTGTTGAGTCAACGAGTATCGATGTGCGAGATCAGCTCGCTGGCAATTTTGCAACCGTCGCAGCGACTACGCTAAGCGTAGATGGGTGGATAGTGGTACACGAAGAAAGCGAGGGGCACATCACAAATGCTCTCGGTGCGATTCGTCGCGACGCAGGTACATACCAAGATGTTGAAGTTCCACTTTTGCGCGCCACTACTGCTGGTACTCGCTATTGGGTGGTGCTCTATAGCGACGACGGGGACCGACAATTTAGCCTTGCTACTGATTTTCCACTTCGAACAAGTGAGGGATCTCCGATCACCAGCTCATTTCAAACACAATAGCCATGTTCTTCGTATTTGAACCAACAACACTAACTATCTTTATTCAGCTCGGGCTAGCAGCTCTGTTTGGTTTATTACTTGGAGCAGAGCGTTCAATCGCGGGCAAAAGTGCTGGAATGCGAACATTTGCACTCGTTTCTCTTGGTTCGTGTTTGTTCGTGATAATCTCTTTGCTGGTTACAACCCAGTACTTCGGGAAAGTGAACTTCGATCCGATGCGCGTTCCAGCAGCAATAATTACTGGTGTGGGATTCATAGGCGCTGGTCTGATCATGTTCCGTCAAAACTTTGTACGTGGTCTTACTACTGCCGCGGGAATGTGGGTAGCGTCTGGAGTGGGTGCCGCAATCGGATTTGGACTATACTCAATTGCCGCATTTACAACACTTCTGACTCTTTTAATTTTTACAGCTGTCTGGTTTGTAGAAGCCCATTTGAAAGTTCGCTTTGGACATCATAATGTCGAACCCATTGTTAGAAGAAGACGAGAGTACGACGACGAATAGCTTCGCCTATGTCGCAGTACTATAAACCAAACAGAAATCCTGGATGGAACTACGGTGGACCTCGGTGGCGCCTTTCGCGTTCTAAAATTGATTTATTTATGAATTGTCCTCGTTGTTTTTACGTGGACAATAAGCTTGGTACCGCCCGCCCACCAGGCTTTCCCTTCAACATCAACTCTGCCGTCGACGCACTATTTAAGAAAGAGTTTGATTTTCATCGGAAAGCACAAACCAAACATCCTATTATGGAAGAATATGGCGTTGATGCTGTTCCATTTCAACACCCTCGCATAGACATTTGGCGGGAGAACTTTAAGGGCGTCGACACTTTCCACGAACCAACTGGTTTTACCATCTCAGGTGCAGTCGACGATCTATGGGTAAATTCTAAAGAAGAAGTGCACGTGGTGGATTACAAAGCGACAAGTAAAGACGGTACCATCGATTCTCTTGACCAAGATTGGCATGTTGGGTACAAGCGCCAAATGGAAATATATCAGTGGCTTTTGCGTCGGAATGATTTAACTGTTTCAAATGTCGGCTACTTCGTATACGCGAATGCTAGCAGAGATAGAGAGATGTTCGACAATAAGCTCGATTTTGAAGTTACTCTGATTTCGTATACTGGTGACGATAGTTGGGTAGAGCCAACACTTCTTAATATAAAAACATGCCTTGATGATCCGCGTGTGCCAAAAGCGTCGGACGAATGTGAGTATTGCCAGTACCGTGAAGCAGCTGGGAAGGCTCTTGTGAAAAACAAAGAGGAGCGCCTACATGAGAAAGTCGCGGGAGTCTCTGAATCGAAGGTGGGGCAAAAGAATGATACGCTATTTTAAATATGGAAGAAGAGATTTCATTTGCAGAAAGAGTTAGAAACCTCGTCCGGAAAATTCCTAAGGGGGAAACTCGTACGTATAAAGAAGTCGCTACCGCTGCAGGCTCTCCCGGAGCGGCGCGTGCAGTGGGTACGATCATGAGCACCAACTATCTACCTGATGTGCCGTGTCACCGTGTCGTGCGCTCAGATGGAAAACTTGGCGGGTACAATCGCGGCGGGATTGAAACTAAAAAAGATATCCTTCAAAAAGAAGGAGTTGTTATTAAATAATAATTTAAGTATGCCTCTAATGATCAAGCGAATGTCAGTGGCTCTGGGTGCGGGAGTCGGTGTTGCATTAATAGATATTTGGCTATCCAGCGCGAGTAATCCTGACGCATGGGATCTAAATGGACCGATGTTTTGGTACATGTTCCTTAACCGCGTTTCCATCGGATTCTTTGTTGCAATCGCCGGTATTGTTACCATCCACCCACTCCTAAACTTCAAAATGTTTCCTATTCGTGGTGCCTTTGTTGGAGTCTGGATTTCTCTCTCAATGGCAGCGTCTATTTTCTTTGAAGATTCAGCTACCTGGGGAACATTCTGGATGATTGTACTTTCAGGCGCAGTGTATGGTGTACTCGTTGATATCCTTGCAACGAAATTTGCTGGTCAAGGGAAAAAGCTTCTACATCCAAGCAACGCCTAGATTTTGAGGAGTTTGAGAAGCTTCTTTTCGTTTTTGTGCGGCCCAATAACCGTAAGGTTGAGTTTGTTAGTTGTAAACATATCTTGAGCGACAGCACACACGTGTTCAGCAGAGACTGCATCTACTTTTTTGTAAAACTCCTCGAGACTTTCTGGGTTCCCACGAACCAATGTGGTGTATCCAATGTAGTCCGCTTGCGCGTCAGTAGTTTCGAGCGAGAGCGCAGTGGTGCCCTTCAAATACTCTTTAGCTTTGCGTAATTCCGCAGGAGTTGCTTTCACCATAGTGAGCTTCTTGGTTTCCTTAAGAATAAGCTGCACCGTTTTTTCAAGATTTTTATTTGAGACGCCTGCCCGCATGTAAAAATGCCCTGTCTCCTTGTACACATCACAGTCGGCCTTTACGTAGTATGCCAAACCTCGTCGCTCGCGTACTTCAGTGAAAAGTCTGCTAGACATACCGCCTCCAAGAATAACAGCTACTATTTCTGCCGCTATTTCGTCTTTGTGTGCAATAGGAAAAGCCGGCACTGAAAGAACGCAGTGGGTCTGATCGGTTTGCTTTGTTTTGAGGTGCACCCGTGGTGCTTCTTGATTGTGCTCATACATTCTGTGAGTCGGTAGATCTCCTTCCCTCATTTTCTTAAAAGTTTTTTGTGCTGCTTCGAGCACTTTTTTTTTCGAAAACGAACCTGCTATGCACAGTGCTGAGTTTGTAGCCACATAATTCCGTTGAAAATATTCAAGAACTTCCTTACGGGTGAACGATTGGATATTCTTCTTTGGCCCCAAGATAGTCCTTCCAAGCGGGTGGTTAGCACCAAACAGTGTTGTATCGGCTTCAACAAAAACTGAACGCATTGGCATATCTTCGTACATATTGATTTCTTCGATGACAGCCCCTCGCTCTTTTTCAAGTTCGGCTGCTGGAAGCTGTGGATTAAGAAATATATCCGAGATCACACCGAAAGCGACATCAAAGTGCCGTGCGTCCACCTTGGCATAATACGCAGTATGGTCCTTCGCGGTAAAAGCATTAAACTGCCCGCCAACTCCGTCAATCTCTCCAGAAATTGCCATCGGGGTCTTCCGCTTCTTTGTTCCCTTAAACAGCATGTGCTCAAGAAAATGCGCCATACCATTTTCTTTCTTGGTCTCATAGCGCGAACCAGTAGCGGTCATGATCATCACTGTCACAGATTCAGACCCTTTCGTTGGTGCAAGAAGAACCTTCATACCATTACTCAGCGTATGTGTTTCAAATTTCATAGTGCCCCAAGCATACCTTTTTTGCTGTAATTCACAAAAGTGGTATGCTAGCTTAATGCTATTTTGGGGTTTAACGTTAGGCATCTTAGGCAAGCTCCTGTTAGGAACTACCGTTATCATGGTGCACACAAAGATCACTCGCGAAAAGCGCATCGACGGCCTTGTTCTTATGGAAATGAAGAGGGAACAGATGTTCGCCATATTCGGCATTATTCTTATGATTACTGGCTACATCCTTGAACTAGCATACTTTGGATTCCTTCCTTTCTAGGGAAAATGGACACACAAACGATTCGAAAAAAATATCTCGACTTTTTTTCTGCACGCGGACATGCGATTGTTCCGTCTGCTTCACTCGTTCCAGAAAATGATCCGACTACGCTATTTACTGGCAGCGGTATGCAACCTATGCTTCCGTATTTGCTCGGAGAAACACACCCTAAGGGCACAAGAGTTACCGATAGTCAGAAGTCCTTCCGCACAGATGATATCGAAGAGGTCGGCGATAACCGACATACGACTTTTTTTGAAATGTTGGGAAATTGGTCGTTTGGAGATTATTTTAAAGAAGAGCAAATCCAGTGGATATTTGAGTTTCTAACGGAAGAGCTACACATGGACCCAAGCCGTCTCTACATAACTGTTTTTGGCGGAGATGAGAAAAATGGTCTACCAAAGGATGAAGAAGCCCCGCTTATTTGGACCAAGCTATTCGCGGGCATGGGCGTCTCTGCCCAAACTGCTGAAATTGGAAGCGAGGAAGATGGTTACACCAAAGGAATGAAGGAAGGGGAGCGCATTTTTTATTATGATGCCAAGAAAAATTGGTGGAGTCGTGCGGGAGTACCTGACAGCATGCCTATTGGGGAACCCGGCGGTCCAGATTCTGAGATGTTCTATGATTTCGGAACCCCCCATGATGTATCGTACGGTGCACACTGCCACCCAAACTGCGATTGTGGGCGCTTCGTAGAAATAGGGAACAATGTTTTTATGCAGTATATAAAACGTGGGGAAAACCAGTTTCAAGAACTTGAAAATAAAAATATCGATTTCGGCGGCGGTCTAGAGCGAGTAGTTGCTGCTGCAAATCAAAACCCAGACGTATTTCTTTCTAACGACTCCCTGGCAAACATCGTGGCACACCTTGAGAAGTCGAGTGGTAAAAAATACGAAGACGACTTAAAAAGCTTCCGTATTATTGCCGATCACCTCCGTGGTGCCGTATTTATGATTAATGATGGAGTTCGTCCATCAAATACAGAGCAAGGGTATTTTGTGCGACGACTCCTTCGCCGCAGTGTTCAGTATGCTGATACTCTAGGTATTAAAGAGGGAACACTTGTGGAAGCGGTTGCGATTGTTACCGATACCTACAAAGATCACTATCCTGAACTAAATGAACAGCGAGCAGACATAGAGGCCGTTATTACGGACGAAGAAAAGAAGTTTCGTAAAACTCTCTCTAAGGGTTTGCACGAGTTTGAAAAAATCGCCGACGCTGGAGGAATTTCTGGAGAACAAGCATTCTTGCTTTTTAGCTCATACGGCTTCCCAATTGAACTCACTCAAGAGCTCGCAGAACAAAGAGGAGTAACCGTCGACAAGGAATCGTTCGCACAACACATGCGCGAACACCAAGAAAAATCTCGAGCGGGGGCGGAGCAAAAGTTTAAAGGAGGGCTCGCTGACCATTCAGAGAAAACGACACAGCTACACACAACACACCACCTTCTCCTCAAAGCACTCCAGATAGTTCTTGGCGACCACGTTAAGCAGCGCGGCTCTAATATTACTGGAGAACGTCTACGCATCGATTTCTCGCATGACGAAAAGCTCACTGATGAGCAACGGACCGAGGTTGAGCGAATTGTAAATGAACAGATTCAAGCAAAACTTCCCGTACTTAAAACTACCCTGCCCAAAGAAGAGGCCGAAAAACTCGGAGCAGAACAAGAGTTTGGTCAAAAGTATCCCGACATGGTGAATGTGTACTCCGTTGGTCCTGCCGATGCATCTCCTGAAAACCCAAAGCTTGCTGAGGCATTCTCGTTAGAATTTTGTGGTGGGCCACACGTATCGAACACTGTTGACATACAGGGAACGTTTCGTATTGCAAAAGAAAAGGCGAGTTCCGCTGGTATTCGTCGAATTCGCGGCGTAATCGAGTAATCCTCGTGCTACGCACAGCAAATGTGCCCGCACATTTGATTCCACTGCTATACTTATTCTTAGTATGGCGCCATTTTCTTTTATTCCACGACTTTCAAAAAACTACCACACCGTGATGTTTGATATCGGAAGCGCTTCTGTTGGCGTTGCCCTTGCTACACACAAAAAAGATAAGGGTGTTGTCATTCACTTTACCCATCGCGAACCAATCAAATTTGGATCAGATCAAAGCGCCTCAGCACTCGGCTCGTATGTAGCTGCCGCTATTAAAATCGCCGGTACCCGTGCTGTCGACGCTGCTGCAGATGCCTCTAAATTTGGTAATGATTATTCCGTACATGCAATAACTCACGCTCCTTGGGCTAGTTCTCGTTCCTTGCGCGCAGATGGGGTTCTTTCGAAAGAGATTAAAATCACTCGAGAGATCCTGCAACAATTTATGGCTGAACATTTGCCTAAAACTCATACTGAGGGTCGTGTCCAGTTTGATCGCCACGTAACACGCATCGAACTTAACGAATACGCAACCACTGAACCCTATGGAAAGAAGGCTAACCACATTGCGATGACAGTACTTGAAAGCAGCATGGCTGATACTATTTACACTGCAATCACCAATGCATTCGCAGAAGTATTCTCAGATCGAGAAACGCACATGGACGCATTCCTTTTTGCAGCCACACAGATGAACGAACTTTTTGAGAAAAGTGACACATATACAATAGTAGATGTTGGTGGCGAGTATACTTCAGTGAGTGTAATCACCAACGGAACAGTTACTGAAAGTGTATGGGCAAGTTTCGGTACCGAATACTTGGTTCGTGCCGTATTGGACGGAGCTGATGAAGGCCGGCAAAGTGCAATCTCTGAGCTTGTAATGTATATCGACAACACATGCACACCGGCACAATGTAGAAAGCTTGATTCACTTTTGAAAAAGATTGAACGAGAATGGATTACTGCCTTTGGCGACGCGTGTGCTAAACTTAGTAAGACACACCGTATACCGACAAAGACTTTCATTTCGATCGATAAGCGCTTTGGACCATGGTTCAAGCAAGCTGTCGAGCATGTCGACTTCGGGCAATTTTCTGTTACAGGTCAGCCACTAAAAGCACGTTTGCTAACACTAGAAGCTGCTAACTCACGACTTACTTTTAAAGAACCAGCAAAACGTGATTTGATGCTTTCATTGGGAGTTCTCTTTGTGGACAAGTAAGCTTGTGCAAAGACTTACTTTTTTATTTTTCTTGCTATACTAACCACTATGGGACGAGCAATGTTTGATGACATAACACCTCCAGAGGATGCGAGAGAACAAAGTCATACCTCAGAGGGTGCTCGCTCTATTCGTAACGTAACTCCTCTTGCCACACAAGAGAGGGAATCTCGACGTGCTCGACGTGCCGAGCGTCGTACGCTCCCTGGATCGCCCGAGCAAGGCGTGCCTGCTACAAGTGCTAGAAGAGGAAAGCGGACTTCGTCAGTGAGCAGATTCGGAGTTTGGGCCGTTGCACTTGTTGTGCTTGTCGTCGCGCTATCTGCTATAGGTTTTGTATTTATCGGTAAAACAACAATAACTATTGTTCCGCAGCAAGAAGAGATGACTCTTTCTGCAAATGTAGTCTATACTGCTTATCAAAGCGCTGAAGAAGGCGAACTGGGATACACGCTCCTCAAACATTCTATTGAAGCAACAGACAGTATCGCGGCAACCGGCCGTGAATCTGTTGAGGAAAAGGCCTCTGGACGTATTGTCGTGTACAACAACCATAGCGAAGCACAACAACTTCTTATAAAAAATACGCGCTTTGAAGCACCTAACGGTGAAATCTATCGTGTTCGCAACTCTTTCAACGTTCCAGGGAAAAAGGCAGATGGAAAAGCAGGGAATATTGAAGTTACCGTATATGCAGACAAGCCGGGAGAAGACCAAAATATCACCGCCTTGGGCACCAAGTTCACTATTCCCGGTTTGAAAGGCGACCCTCGCTACGATACCTTCCACGCTGAGCTTTCAGAACCTATAACGGGCGGCTTTATTGGAGAGCGAGCCATAGTTGACGAAGATGTGCTTAATGCGTCACGCACGCAATTACAATCTGAACTCCGTGAAAAGGTTAATACCGCTATTCGTGACCGCGCTTCTGAGAACTTACAGGTATTTGACGGAGGTATCTTCACAACATTCGAGTCACAACCACTTGCATACGCAGAGAACGGCACTGCTACTGTTCGTGAGGTCGCCCAAATCTATGCAGTGGCCTTTAACAAGGTTGATCTAGCGCGAATGCTAGCAGTTACGGCTCTCGCCGCACCAGAGGAGGGTGATATTTTGATTGATAACCCCCAAGCTTTGACTATGACTATAGTCAACAAGGAAGGGGTCGATATCGCAAACGACGCACTCATCCAATTCACTCTCGAGGGTCGCTCCCTCCTTACGTGGCAAATTGATACCGAAAGTCTCAAGCAAGATCTTGTTGGTAAGCATAGTGGCGCACTCAACACCGTTATGGGCGGATATCCAGGAATTCAGAGCGCCCAGGCTACGCTACGTCCATTTTGGCGAAGTGAATTTCCTTCAGAGGTTGACGCTATTTCGGTGCAAATCAACCCCATAAAGTAATCCATGTGCATAAAGCACTTGTCAGAGCATCCTCATTCTGGTACGATGCTGCCGCACTGTGAGTGAAGACACGAAGAATAACAGCGACACCGTTCAAGGAGTCGTAGTCGAGGCGCTGCCCAATGCGCTTTTTCGCGTTCAACTGGAAGGCGGTGAGGAGATCATTTCTTATCTAGCAGGTAAAATGCGCCTGCATCGTATTAAAGTTCTGCTTGGTGACACAGTGTCAGTCAAGGTTGACCCATACGGTGGAAAAGGTAGGATTGTGCGTCGTGTGTAAATAAGCACACTTTTTATAATATGAAGGTAAAAAGCTCAGTCAAAAAGCAGTGTAAGGATTGTAAAAACGTACGTCGCCGTGGACGTCTTTTTGTAATTTGTAGCAATCCTCGTCATAAGCAACGACAGGGCTAAGTTAAATTAATTATGCGTATAGCTGGTATTACAATTCCTGATTCAAAGCGACTTGAGATTGGTCTCACTGCTGTATACGGCATTGGCCGCGTCCGTGCGAAAAGAATTCTCGAAGCCGCTAACGTTGACTACTCCAAAAAGCCAACGGACCTCGACAGTACCGAAGAAAGTGCTATTAGCAAGTTGGTCACCGAACACCAAATAGAGGGTGAGCTACGTCGTGAAGTAAACGGCAATATCAAAAGACTTAAAGACATTAAGAGCTACCGCGGAAGTCGTCACGCCCGCTTGCTACCAGCTCGCGGTCAACGCACAAAAACAAACTCTCGCTCGGTTCGTGGTAACGTACGAAAGACTATGACCAGTGGGCGCCGTAAGGTAGACAAAAAATAGTATGGGTAAGAAACGCATTGTTAAAAAATCTGGTGGAAGCGTTAACAAGGGACTCAAATCTCGTGCGTTAAGCCGCGCGCCTAAGAAAAAGATGCAAAGTGGAGTTCTTCACGTGCATGCTACCTACAACAACACAAAAGTTTTACTCGCCGACAGTGGCGGCAACACGGTAACATGGTCATCTTCAGGCGCTCTCGGATTTTCTGGAGCTAAAAAGGGAACACCGTTTGCCGCAGCAAAGGTGGGTGAACTCGTTGCCGAAAAAGCCCAAATGATGGGAGTGAAGTCGATAGACGCAGTTATTAAAGGAGTTGGTGCTGGACGAGAATCTGCCCTTCGAGCATTTGCTGCAAAAGGTGTGGAGATTACAAGCATCACTGACCGAACTCCAGTTCCATTTAACGGACCACGACAACGAGGCCCTCGGCGCGTGTAATACTTACGTATATATATGTTGAGCAAACCAAAATACAAAATCTGTAAGCGCCTCGGAAACGGGGTTTACGAAAAATGCCAAACACAAAAGTTTGCCCTCTCTGAGGCACGGGCAAAGAAGACCTTTCGTCGTCGTCGCAACCTAAGTGATTTCGGACGACAATTGCTCGAAAAACAAAAGGTGCGCTTCGCATATGGCATTACTGAGAAGCAATTGCGAAAATATGTCGACATGGCTAACAAGGCGAAAGAGCCTACGATGGAGCTTTTCAGCCAACTTGAAACACGACTTGATAACACAGTGTACCGACTGGGATTCGCTCCTACACGCCGAGCTGCACGTCAAATGGTGAGCCACGGGCATATTCAAGTAAACGGTAAGAAAATGACCGTCCCTTCGCATGTAGTGCAGAAGGCAGACGCTATTACTGTTCGTGATGGAAGCAAGGACAAACCAATTTTTGTAGGGAATAGCGATACAATTGCTGGACACACCGCACCAAAATGGCTCA
>Ga0210057_1006629_pt1 | contig 14325 bp, 18 predicted proteins | sample CryGeyCG2114_010_2_FD_183968 | JGI IMG/M metagenome (GOLD analysis project Ga0210057, IMG submission 183968) | Groundwater microbial communities from aquifer - Crystal Geyser CG10_big_fil_rev_8/21/14_0.10 (SPAdes) (version 2) | ecosystem: Environmental > Aquatic > Deep subsurface > Groundwater ... | reverse complement strand
TCCCGCCAGATCCTTTTGAAATTACTCCGCCTAGAGTCGGCTTCTTGGAAAAGAGCCACGATTTTGCCAACCATCTCGGACAGTATCCATCAAGATCTGCATCTGTCCCTGGATAAACCAAGAACAAATAGTTAAATGGTTTAATTCCTGTAACCTTGAGAAACCATAAGATTCCCCAAATAGGCCACCTTAGAAAAAGACTCATCGCCAGAAATCCTGCTTTCCTCAAAAAAGATAGAGAAACCCTGGAAATCTTTTTAATAAGAGGAGATACAGTCTTTTTCTTTTCCTCCGAAACGCTAAAATCTACGCCAATAAAAACCATATCTACCTCCTTTCTTTTAACTGAAAAAATTAAGGAAATTACGAGCCAGAGCTTCGCCTATGGAATATGGCAAATACCATAAATATGCATATGCTCCAGCTACGAAAAAAGAAATCATCGCAACTAAAATCCATAAAACCTTTTTCATTTTTGCTTTTCTACTAAAAAGCAGAGTGATCATCCATGCTACATAAATAATAGATTTGAGAACTACTCTTGCAGAAGCACGTACAAAACTCTTAGCTTCTACTACCTCTTTCCATGTTGGATTTATCCTAAACGAATTAATCATGTCTTTCCCTCCTTTTGAAAAAATTTCGTATGTCACTCATCATCAGTTTTCTCTGGTAATCATCAAAAAAAGATACGAAGACACCGACTACAACGTGAGCGATTAGTAAAGAGTAATAAAAAATTGCTTCATGAATTGCTATTTTATCTATCTTCATCTTATTTTCTCCTTTTTAAGATTTATTTTCAAAGAACCTATGGCTCCTTGATAAGCCAAACGAAAAAGATTTTTTCAAACCTTCTTTGTTTGAATTATCAAATTTATACCCTTTCAACAATTATTCCCTTTGGTATTAAAAAGAAATTAGCTTTTCTTTTAAAAATAAATTTCTTTTTTTTACTATCAAAAACTGATTGTTTACAATTTTTCAAAACAACAAAATCATTATTTTCCTTAATCAATTCTCCCTCGCATTTAGTCAGAGTCAATTCTGTTTTTTCTCCCTTATAAAAGCGATAAAACAAAGCATCTTTCCATATAATAATTTTATTTTTTTTATTATTTCTAACCATTAAAATTTCCTATTTTTTTAATCTTTCTTATTGCTTTTTTAGGAATTAAAAACGCATCTACGCCATTATTAGCAATTTTCCCATTAGTTGAATCAAAATGACAATTCATTCCTATATTTATAGCTTCCTTTGTTTCTCCTAAAAAAAGTCCAAAGGTAACTTCTAATGGGGGCATTTTTTTAGGTAATTTAACCCTATCTGAATAAGCAGCATCTTGCCAAATAATCATTAAAATACTTTTATTCTCTTCAAGTTTATATTCTAATTTTATTTCATTTTTTAACATAAAATTAAATCTCTAACTTTGTCTAAACTATCAATTATTTATTTTTTTAATTTTTCTAAAGAGCTAATCACCTCTTTATATACCTCTACCCATCTTTTATGCCAATCAATTCCTCCTTCTTCTTCTATTTCTGTTTTTAATTTTTTAATATTTCTCTGACTAAGTTTTTTTTGATTAATCTTTTCTAAATAATATTTAAAATATTCTATCCATTTTTGATGGATATTTAACCATCTTTTCATTATTCTGATATATTTCTCCTGAAATGGAACTTTTTTCTCAAGCATTTGAATAATAATTTCTTTTTGCTGCTCAACTCTTTTATTTTTTTTTCTTTCATTAACAGATAATTCTAAATCATTTGCTCTGTCTTTGTGTAATTTTTGAGCATATTTCAATTCTTTTATCAATTCTTTATTATTTCTTTTCCTCATGTTTTTATTTTTTTTCAAAGAACCTATGGCTCCTTGATAAGCCAAACGAAAAAGATTTTTTCAAACCTTCTTTGTTTGAATTACCAAATACTAATCTTATCCTTTTCTTTTCCTCTTATAATACTTACCTAAAAGCCAGATGAATAAGGTTAATATCACAGGTATTGCTATCGCAATAATAATAAGATAAATTCTGTTAGCCATATTTTTAATCGGCTATTTCCTATTATTATATACATTTTATTAATCTTTTGTCAAGATTTCTTGACAAAACTTATCCACAGAAGGATAAAATAAGAAAAACCGCTTTATTTAAGCGGTATTTCTTAATAAATGATTGTAAAATATCTATTGACAGAATTATAGTTTAAATTTATTTATTTAAAATAGCAAAAATTGCCAAATCATGATTTTTATCAAGCTTGCCAGCGCTTTTTAAAATTCCTTCAAGTTTCATTCCGCAATTTTCTAACAAATCAAACTCAATTTTATTTTCTGTAGAAATAATTGCTTGAATTCTATCCGCCTTTTTATTTTTAAATAAAAAATTAATTATAGCTTTATGACTATCAAAACCATATCCCTTACCTCTTTCTTTATGTACTACAGCTCCACCAATTTCAAAAGCATTAAATCTATTTTCAAATACATAATACATGAATCCAATATTTTTGTTTTTTACATCCCTTATTAAAAAATAATTACTTTTTCTATTTCTCAATATCTTTTTCTTAAGTTCTTTAAAACTGCAACTGTATGTTTTTTGAAAATTACCCATAACATCTTTATCTGTTACAAATTGATAAAGAATATTAAAATTAGTTTTATTAACTTTTATTAAATTTATTAACTTTCCTTTTATCATATTTTTATTTCTTTCTTAATTTCAGCTAACAATTTCGAATGTTCATCACATCCGCTAAATTTTTCTGAGAATTCATATCTCCCAGGACAACCTCCTTGGCAATATTTGAAAAGATTGCATTTTTTACAATATTTATTGTCTTTTAGTCTGTGACTCAATCTAACATTTACTATTTTGTTCCAAATCTTTTTAATATCGTCAGAATAGGCTGGAGCTATTTTATATAATGACTTTCCAAACTTATCACTAAAAGGAGTGCAAAAGGATACACCTTCTGGTCCGAAAGAAAGCATTCCAAGATGATGATAGCAAATAGGATCGCTAATTTTTTTATTTTTAAAATCTTGACATTCTGGCCAATTATAAACTTGACTAATTGTGAAAAATTCAAAATTATGTTTTTCTCTTTTTATTAAATTTATAAAATTTTTAAAAATTTTTTTTAATTGTTCTTTATTTAAATCGTATTCAGTATAATTTTTTTCCCATTTTCCTACTTTAACAGGAATTTCAATAAGCCATTGTTTAACATTTAAATTATCAATTAATCTAAATATTTCCTTTTCTTTTCCAATCCAATCCTTATTAATCATACTAATAATTTTAACATTTATCCCTTGAGAAATCATTTTTTTAACATTATTTAAAGTTTTATTAAAAATATGCTTTTTCCCTCTGAATTTTTCATGGCAAGATTTAAGACCATCTATACTTACTTGAACAGATTTCGCATAAGGATTATCACTAAATACTTTCGCTATAATATTTACATTATTTGAAGCATTGGTGTTAATATGGAATGGTATACATTTTTCTTTTAGTAAATTAGCAACAAATTCTAATTTATTAGGATTTAAGGTTGGTTCGCCTCCGGTAATAGTAACTTTTTCGATTCCCAATTTGCATAAATTATTTACTATTTTTCTTATTTCATTATAAGTAAATTCTTTCTTTCTAGACTTTTGAGAAATATAATAACAGTGCTGGCAATTTAAATTACATTTTTGGTTTAAATGCCATATAACATTTCTACAGGCGGATGTTAATTCTTTAGTTTCTAAAATCTGATTTTTATTAATTGGATCAACCTTATTTACACACTCAATAATTTTTTCCAAATAATAATCTTTTAAAATAGATTCATTTAGTTTAATTTTTGATTTAAAAATTTTTTTATATAAAAACTCCAAATCTTTTATACTTTTAAAACCATTACAATGAGATAAAAAAGCAAATACATCCTTATCCAACGCTAAAATATCATTATTCGGCAAAATAGCAATAACATCTATATCTTGTTTAAATTTACAAGATCTTTTTCTTAGTATTACACCTTTTTTGATTTTTAAATAATTCATACCTTTAAAAACAAAGAGAAGGGGTAATCCCTTCTCTTTGTTTTGTAATATTAATCTGCTGGCCATCCTCCTTCACTCGTTCTAAAAATCTTTTTTATTTTTTTAATCTTATTCTTCATATTTATTTAAAATTTAATTTATTATATAAATTTCGACCTTTTTTATTTCATATTCTAAAATATATTAAGACAAACAATAGTTTGGCGAAAGCTAATATTAGATCTTTCGCCAAACTATTTCTTTTTTAATAATTCAGCATAATCAAAATGTATTGCCTCTTTTACTAACTCTAATGTTCTTTTTGCCTCTTCTCTTGTTCTTTTATTGCCACAATTCAATACTTCCCTTACATAATTTTTATCTTTTTTATAACGCTCTCTTTTTTCTTGAATAGGTTTCAAAAAATTACAAATAGCGCTTGTTATTTTTTTCTTACAAGCCACACATCCAATTTCTCCTTCTCTGCATGATTTCTCAATCTCCTTATAATTATTGGGGTCAAAAGCTTTATAGTACTGAAAAATATTGCAAATATCAGGATGACCTTTATCAGTCGGATGAATGCGAGTTCTGTCTGTAATTGCGCTATTAATTTTTTTCTTAACTTCATAAACTGAATCAGAAAGATAGATAGCATTATTACGACTTTTACTCATTTTTTGTCCATCAAAGCCAGGTAAACGAGCCATTCTTCCAACTAATGCTTTAGGCACTGGAAAGATTTCCTTAAATAAACGATTAAATGTTCTTGCTATTTCTCTGGTTTGTTCAACATGAGCAACTTGATCTTCTCCAACAGGAACCAAATCGGCCCGAACACATAAAATATCAGCTGCTTGTGAAATTGGATATCCGACAAACCCATAGCTTATATCCGATTGTCCAGATACTTTCATTTCTTCTTTAACCGTAGGATTTCTTTTTACTCTTGCTAAACTAACCATCATCGAAAAATACATAGTTAATTCCGATATTTCTGGTATTTGAGATTGAATAAAGATAGTGCTTTTTTTAGGATCAATACCTATTGATAAATAATCAATCACAATTTCCTGAATATGTTGACCTATTTTTTTTGTTTGATTCAAATGATCTGTGAGAACTTGAAAATCAGCTATAATAAAGAAGCAGTCATATTTATCTTGCAATTTAATCCTATTTTCTAACGAGCCCACATAATGACCTAAATGCAGTGGTCCAGTAGGCCTATCTCCAGTTAAAATTCTTTTTTTCATTGATATTCCCTCCTTTTTTAATTATGCTTATACTTTAATTAATTTTATCACTTTCGTCAATTGATTGCGCCTCTGATTTTTAAGGAACTGATAAACTTATTTTATTATGCATATATTATTAAATTTATGCAAGGTTCTAATTCATAAATTGATTTTTATCAATGATCTTCTTAAAAATCTTTTCGCTATGATTCGCAATATTCTGCAATTTATAGTCTGGAAATAATTTTTTCAAACCAGTTTTCTTAAAAAACAAATCAACAACTCCCTCAGTTTGCTTATAATCCAACCCCAACTTTTCCGTTTTCCTTAAAATCACTAAATGAATCAACTCATGAGCTATAGTCTCATTTGCTCGATGAGTATCTAATTGTTTGCTAATCCTTAAATCGATAATATCGGGGTATTTAAATTGACCCTCGGGCCCGTATAATGAAATGTAACAAGAATATTCATCTCTTATTTTTCGATTACAATCTTCCAAAATATTAAAAAAATCGGTCTCAATTTCATTCCAATTATTTTTTACTACCTTAACTTTTTTACTATAATCTTCTTTTTTGTATATTTTATTAAATTCTTTCTCTAATTCTGTCTTAAAATCCTTTTTATTTTTACTCTCTTGATATAGCTTTTCATAAAATTTAGGCAAAACAACAGGAAAATCATTATCAAGAAACCACTGATATTCAGAGTGGACATTTAATAATCTTTGTATTTCTCTTTGTTTTGATGATAAAAAGGATAATCTCATAGTCATATTATAACTATAATCTTAATAAATAAAAAGTGGCTGTATCCGTCCATAACATATTGGACTTTTCAGAAGTCAATTTATTAAGGTAATGCGCAAGGACTTATGGCGGTATTTCTTAATAAATGATTGTAAAATATTTATTGACAGAATTATAGTCCTTTAATATCTCTTATTAGTTCCGGAAACTTAGACTGATTAAAATGTCCTCTTTTTTTAAATTCCCTTACAATAGCTTCTGGTAATGCTTTTTTATACTTTTTAAGATGACTATATGGAACGACTAAATCATCTTTACTTTGATAGATAAAAATTTTGCCACCCTGTTTATTTAATTTATTTAGATTTTTAGGTAAAATGAAATCACCTAAAGATTCTTCCATACCTTCTTCGTCATACGGAGGCGAAATGAGCAATGTTGCTAAAATTTTCTTCGGGAATCTATTTTCTGACAAATATTTAACCAGAAATATAGCTCCAAGAGAATGACCGATCAAAATAACATTATTGTCTAAAAGTAACGCTATTTTTTTAAATAAGATTTTCCATTCGTTATATTTAGCATTTATCGGATTAGGCATTTTAGGTAAGAGAATATCAAATTTACTACCTAAATCTTTTCTTAAAGAATCATTCCATTTGATTCTTGTATATCTATTTAAATCAATCTTCAAACCCTTAAGAAACGCTAAATAATCCTTATATGTATTAAAGGTTGAACCTCCGTGAATTAGTATTACTTGTTTTTTCATAACTTTATTTTGTTACTCTCTCTTAAATATTTAATTTATCCAACATTAACCCAGCAAACTTTGATTTCCTTGCTAATTTTTCCAAAATTTTTAAATACTTTTTTACATCTTTCTGATTATTTAACCTTTTATTAATTACTACTAAATTAAAAAGAGGGATGGCTGATTTTCCTTTGTTTTTACTTAAAGAAAATGCTTTTTTGTAATAGAAAATAGCTAGTTTGTCTCTTTTTAATCTTCTGTAAATATTACCTAAGTCATTATAAGTACTAAAATCTCTCTTTAAATTATGAGCTCTCCTGTAATATTTTAGAGCTTCTGATATTTTCTCTTGATGCATTAAAACTGTTCCTATTCCTCGAAGTGCTTCTCGTTTATTTTTTTCATTTTTAATGCTTTTCTTAAAATATACCTTTGCTTTATTTTGATATTGGCTTCGTGAAGATTCTTCTTTAATACTTAAAGACCATTGATCATAAAGCCAACCTAATAAAAGATAAATCTTAAATATTCTTTTATCTTTTTTATTGAGTCGCTTAAAATACTCTTTTAATAATATTTTTGCTTCTTGGTATTTCTGTTTATTTAATAAATTGTTGTATTTTTCGAAAACTGTCTTTTTGTTTTGCATATTTGAAAATTTATATAAAAAGAGATCATAGCATTATTATATTTTTGAAAATTATTTTTATTTTCCATTTAAAATAATATTAACATTTTATGTTTTTTATAAAAAGGTTAAATCTACTAAACGACAGATATGCATTAAAACTTGAAATTAGTACTTGATAAATGTAAAATATTAATTATGAAAGAAAAAATAATAGAATTAAAACCTAATCCAGTTTTAGAAAAATTCATTAAATCATTTCCAAAAGGCAAAGCGTTAGACCTTGGTGCTGGACAAGGAAGAAACAGTATTTTTCTAGCCAAAAAAGGATTTAAAGTAGAAGCAATTGATAAAGATTATAAATCTTTGGAAATATGTAGCAATTCCGCTAAAAATAAAAAGTTAAAAATAAAAATAATAAAATCAGATATAAGAAAATTTGATTTTAAAAAAAATAAATATTCATTAGTAGTTTCTGTTGCATCTCTAGATTTTCTTAAGAAAAAAGAAATAGAGATAATAATAAAAAAAATAAGAGAATCTTTGATTAAAAACGGAATTATTTTTTTATTTGTATTTTCTGTAAAAGATCCTCTTTATAAAAAAATTAAAAAGATTGAATTAAAAGAAATTGAAGAAAATACTTTTTATCTGCCAAAATATAAAACGTATAGACATTTTTTTACAAAGAAAGAGATACATGAAATATTACAAGAATTTAAAATAATTCATTTGAAACAAAAGAAAATCAAAGACACAGGACACGGGCAATCTCATTTTCATAATACAATAGAAGTAATAGCTAAAAAATAAAGGTAGCGAGACTTTCTCGCTACCTTAAATTGATTCATTATACCAACATTGAGGATCAGGATCAAAGCAAGAACCAGAAAATCCATATGCCACCGCGCCACATCCTCTACATATGTATAACAGCGGACAATTTTTACACTTTTTATATCTTCTTATATTTCTATAATTATTCAACTTTTTCTGGCAAATTACCAAAAACTTCTAATCTTTTTTTATTCTCAACATGATCGCCCGTCATGCTTAAGAAATATTTTATTATAAATTAAATTCATACTTTATTATTTGTAAGAAATCATTATATCTATCATGATAGATATTTTTTAATTTTTTCTGTGAAATAATAATTCTTGATAGTTATTAAAATAACGATCAAACTTATTAGATTCTTTTTCAGATCCAAACAGAAAAATCCCTTTTATCTCAAAGTAAATTTTTTCTAATAAATTATTGTATTTTTGAGAGTTATTTAGATATTTCAATTAAATTTGAGTTATTAACAAACTTAATAATATCTTTAATTAAACCATCTGTCTGTAAATCTTTTTTATGATAATATTTATTTCTCAAAATATTAATTATTTTTTGATGTTCTGGATAACTTAAGGTTTTTACCTTGAAAACCTTAAGCCATTTAGAAGAATTTTGAATAATTACATTAAATATTTCTGAGATATGCCAGACAAAAAAATTATATCTATCTTTCTTATATTCAGGATATTTTTTGTAGAAATAATTATAAAATACAAAATGAAGCATTTCATGAGCAATAATAACATTAACATACTTCTTATTCCTATACCTATAAGGAACTTGAAAAGTTTTATCTTCTAAAAATCTTGGAAACATTCCCCATATTGTCGGATAAACAATATATTTACCCGATGGCCAAAACTTATCATCGAAAATATTATCTGTTAGATTATAAAAATTATTTTCTATACTTTTCCATTTTTTTTGATACAAAGATATATTTTTATGTATTAATTTTTCCCTTTTATGATAAAAAGATTTAACGAAATAAGTAATTTCTTTATTGCTTATATTTAAAATATTACCTTTACGATATTTTTTTAAAAACGGGAATTTTCTGAAAAAAGCCCATTCTAAAGTACGCCCATTATCATAATGAGCATTACTATTAAAAGCAAAAAATGTTTGAACATCTTTTTCGTAGCTAATTTTAAACTTTAACTTTGGATGCATATATTTAAAATTTAATGAGGTAGACAAATTGTCTACCTCAAGATTAACATCTTCAAGATTCATTTTCAAGAAAAACCTGATTTAGAAAATGTATCCCAAATTAACCATTCTAGTGATTTTTTACTATGAGGACAAATGCGATTATCAATATTCCAAATATTTCCGGTTTTTAATTCGACATTAGCCGGACATCCTCCTCCACATATTCCAAGTGCTTCACAATCTAGACATTGGTCCATAAAGAGTGGTGACCGACGACTCCATTTTCTAAAAAGACCAGATCTATAGGGATCAAAATTAGAATCGAATACAGAATAATCAAAATACATTCTTGGTTTAACAAAATCTTGACACATACCAATTAAACCGTCTGGAGCAATAACAATTTGATTACCCATAGCACCACAATCAGAAAACATCGTTTCTCGGTTAATGAAAGCTCTTGCTTTACGCATCATTCTTTCTTCATAGATACCCAGTTTACGAAATTTTTCAAAAGCATAAATTAAACATTCAGCAGCTTTATCAAAATAAGTATCATCTAATAATATACCCTGGTTGTAATGCAGAATATTGAAGCTAATTCCATCTTGAATTTTTAATTTATCGATAAAAAAAGAAAGAACCTCATCAAAATTATTAATTACATCAGGAGTTAATGTTGCAGAAATACCATTTTTGACGCTATACTTTTGCAAAAGCTTATAATTACGCAATATAATTGGAAAAACATCATTTTCTTGTTTTGAAACGCGATAAATGTTATTTATATGGGCCGGACCATCAATTGAAATACCAACAGTTACTTTATGTTTGGCAAAAAAACTAATAACATCTTCATTAAGAAAAACACCATTGGTTACTATTGCTATTTCACATTCCTCAGGCATAATTTGATTTCTTTTTAATTTTTCAACCTCTATAATGGCTTCTTTTGCAGCTTTAAAATTAATAAGTGGTTCGCCACCATAAAGATGAATGATGCGTTTATATCCATCTCTACCATATTTTTTAGTTAAATTAGCAAAAACATTCATAGCACATTTAACCGTAATGCTATTCATATTAACCGCAGAAACTGGCTTTGAAATAAGAAGCGGTGTTTCTTCAAAGCAATACTTACATTTCAAATTACAAGCATCTGTTAAAAGTAAGTATGCAATTTCTAAAGATTTATTTTGTAGAAACTTGTTCCTAACTTGAAAAAGTTCTTGCATTTCATCGTAATCAAAGTCAACTATTAGTCTTTCTTTTCTTAATTCTTCTAAAATATAATCATCAACTTTTTTGTAATTGATATCTGAAGAAATTATTTTTTGACCAATTGATTCTGGTAGAAAAATTAGAGCTAGGGATATATTATGCAGAAAAGCTATGATATTTCCTTTTTTGAACCATTTACACCAACGAGATAATCGATATTTATTTTTATTTTCCATTTTTTCCTCCATATATGAATTAAGGAGAGAATTAATTCTCTCCTTAAATGTTGAATTGTTAGCAACGGGTGCATTGTGTATAGCAACACTTAGGACTTCCTGCATCCGTCTTTTCAATTCTACCAAGAGTTCTTGATCGTTGATCTCTTGATGGCACGAAAATCCTAATTTTCTTTTTGTCCAAGACAATCACCTCCTTTCTTCCTGATTATTCTATTGTTAAAAAGCAATTAAAATTAACTAACTCATTTAATATTATGATAAATGTATTTATTTAAATTGTCAATCTTTTGTATAATTTTCTGTAATCTTATAAAATCTATTTACTAGTTTGCACACTAATTTGACTTATCTTAAAAAACAATTTATAATAAAAACATATGGAATTAGAAATTTTACCTTTAGAATTAAGAAAATTAGGCCTGACTGAAAAACAGGCCTTGGTCTATTTAACCGCATTGGAATTAGGATATACTTCAATTCAGAAAATCTCTCAAAAAGCAAATATCAGCAGACCAACAACTTATGAAATTGTAAAAACCCTTGAAAAGAAAGGCCTTATTTCAGAATCAAGGAAAAATAACAAAAGATATTTTACGGCTGAATCCCCTGATAAACTTTTGGGCATTTTAAGAATAGAAAGAAAAGAAATTGAAGAAAAAGAAAGAGAATTTCTAAGAATTATTTCTGCTTTGAAAAGTAAATATTCTTTAGAAGATAAAAGAGAAATAAAGATATTCAAAGGAAAAACTGAAATTGAAAATTTATTTCAAGATTTTTTAACAACTCAAAGCAAAAATATTTACGTTTTAATTAACAATGAAAAAATTTGGCCGGTAAAAAAAAGAAAATCAATTTATTATAAAATAGCTAAAAGATTGGGAAAGATTGAAATTAAGGAATTATCAATTAATAAATCGAAATTGCCTCAATACGCAGAAAGTAAATTACTTAAAAAGGATAATTTACTTTTTAAAGGCGTTATTATTATTTACGATAAAATTATTATTATTCCCGAAGACAAATCAATCGGAATATTGGTTGAAAATAAGATTCTTATTAACCTGATAAAATCTTTTTTTCTAAATATTTAAGAACTATAATTATCTGATTACAGTTGATTGTAATTTATTGAGTTTTCTATAAACACCGCCTTTATCAATTAATTCTTGATGATCACCTCTCTCAATAATGCGACCATTTTCCAAAACTAAAATTAAATCAGCTTTTTGAATCGTACTTAAGCGATGAGCAATAACAAAAGTAGTTCGTCCTTTAATTAATTCAGCCAATGCTTTTTGAACTAACTTTTCTGTAGCTGAATCTAAACTAGAAGTCGCTTCGTCAAGAATAAGGATACTAGGATCCCTCAGAATAGCCCTAGCAATGGCAACTCTTTGCTTTTGTCCTGTAGAAAGTTTAATGCCTCGCTCTCCAACCATTTGTTCATATTTCTTATCAAATTTCTGAACAAATTCGTGAACATGAGCAATTTTGGCTGCTTTAATAATTTCTTGTTTAGTTGCATTGTGTTTACCATAGCTAATATTATTTTTAATTGTATCGTTAAATAAGGTTACTTCTTGAGGAACAATAGCTATTTGTTTTCTTAATGATTCCAAACCAATTTCAGCAATATCTTGATTATCAACTAACACTTTGCCTTTATTGGGAATATAGTAACGAGATATTAAATTAATTAGAGTTGTTTTTCCAACTCCACTCTCTCCTACTAAAGCAATCATCTGACCAGGTTTAACTTTAAAATTAATATCTTTTAATATGCTTTTATTCTTCTGATAGCTAAAACTTACATTTTCAAATTCTAAAAAACCATTAATTTTTTTAAATTCTTTTTTATTTTTTTGATATAACTCTGGTTTAACTTTAAGAAGTTTTATTGCTCTCTGAATAACAGTTAATCCAGTTCTGATTATCCTATAGTTATTAGCTAAAGCACCAAAGGGAGCATAAACTAAACTAACATATCCGATAAACATTACTAATTGACCCGAAGTAATAACTTCTATATTCAAAAAATAAATAGCAAGCCCAAAAACAAAAACAAAACCTACGCTAAAAATAGCTTGTTGCCAAACACCAAGATTTCTCCATGAATTTAAAAATAATTTATATTGTTGACCAACATTAATTCTAAAATCTTTATGAGCTTTCTTCTTTTCTTTCTGCTCCCGTGTAAAAGATTTTACCGTTTGAATATTTATAATAGAATCATAAGAATTGCCATAGGCCTTTTCATAAGCTTTATTGAATTTTTTTTGCACTATGACAATGTTTTTTGTTTTCCAAATAGAAACTGAAAAATAGCTTAATAAAATTAATAAAAGCAATAGAGTTAAATGCCACTCAACAAAACTCATAATCACTAAAGCAATAATTATCGTCAAAAATTGCGGACCAAGATTAAAAATAACATTACTAATAATCGTTTGTAAATGTTCAGCTCCTCGAGAAACACGTTGAATTATCTCTCCCATCTTCTTATTTTTATGAAAACTTAAAGGCAAATATAAAAGATGATTATTAATCTCTAAAAGAAAATCATTTTCAGTATCTATTGCTACATGATATCCACGATAACTAGCTATCCGATCAAGCCAATCTCCTAATAATGATAAAATTAACCATATAAAAAGAAGTCCAACAATAAATCCAAAAGAAACTGATTTTGAAATTACAGCATCAACTAAATAACCATAAAAATACGGTATAACAGCACTAATAAAAGAACTCAAAAAAGCAATAAAGACTATGAAATAAATTTTAGTCTTATACTTCCTTAAGTATCGCCAAATAATTCTAGAATCTTTAAATATTTTCATAAATTAGCACTCTTAATATATTTATTAATCTATCATTAATTAAATTAAATTAAAAGACGGCTTTTGTGTTTTTACAAAAGCCGCTTTTTTAATTATTTAAAGGAGAAATTAATAGGTAACCATTTGCACTTTGGTTAGAGCCGGCTCTTTGATTGATTTGTCTTTGCTATTCTCTGCCACTTTGACTTTAATTTGTTTCTGCTCGGCAGCAACCAAACTTCTATCTTTGTCCCCCTGATATTTTTCCAGAACATCCACCATTTTCCTCACCTCCTTTCAGTAATTGGTTTTTACGAAAAAGCATTTTTTGGTTTTGAACAAAGGCCGGCCACATTCGGGACAATTCCCTTTCTCTTTTTGTGCCACTTTCTTTCTCTCTCCGTGATCTGAAACATTAGCGCAAGTCCACTCAAAACCACTAACTTCATCCTTTTCGTTTTTCTCCATAACCTCTCCTTTCTTTTGGTTAATATTAACAAAGAACTAAAAAATCTAGCTTTCGGCTAGATTTTACTTACTCAAATTATTTTTTAACTACTTCTTAATAATCTCAAAACCTAGCCGATAAAGCTTTTTTGTAAAAACAAAATAGAAACCAAATAAC
>Ga0210057_1006628_pt1 | contig 14325 bp, 15 predicted proteins | sample CryGeyCG2114_010_2_FD_183968 | JGI IMG/M metagenome (GOLD analysis project Ga0210057, IMG submission 183968) | Groundwater microbial communities from aquifer - Crystal Geyser CG10_big_fil_rev_8/21/14_0.10 (SPAdes) (version 2) | ecosystem: Environmental > Aquatic > Deep subsurface > Groundwater ... | reverse complement strand
TATCTTGGTTCGTTTATGATTCTAAAAAGAATGTCTCTGGTCGGCGATGTAATTTCTCATGTCGCCCTTCCCGGAATTGCCATAGCTCTCATTTTTGGAATTAATCCTTTTTTTGGCGCATTTACCGCCTTATTTTTAGCCATTGTCGGAATATGGTTTCTGGAAAGAAGAACCGAATTGCCATCTGAAACTCTGGTTGGAATATTCTTTGCTTTGAGTTTGGCTTTAGGAATTCTAATAACACCTGAACCGGAATTATTAGAGGCACTGTTTGGCGATATCACTAAAATAGGCTACACGGATGCCTTCATGACAATAGTTCTTGTCGCCATCATTTTCATTACCATGTTTCATATTTATCGTGGACTGACTTTAAGTGTGATTTCTAAAGAGTTGGCCCAATCCACGGGGGTGAATGTTTCCAAAACAAGCTTCTTATTTCTTTTGATGGTTGCCGTCATTGTGGCACTGGGACTAAAAATAACTGGAGTATTCCTAATGGGCGCCCTTGTGATAGTTCCGGCAGCAGCAGCTAAAAACATTTCCATCGGCTTATCAAGCTTCACTAGATTTTCGGCACTATTTGGTGGAGTTTCTGCTTTAGGTGGTATTTTATTTGCTAACTATTTTAACCTTCACCCTGGACCAATCGTGGTTCTCACCAGTGGAGTTGTGTTTTTTGCCACTCTTTTATTTAAGAAATAAAAAAGTGGCAAAATAACTCTTGCCCCGCACCAATCCCACCTCCTTTCTTAATGGGGGTCGCTCGGAGGGACGTGCTTTAGTCGCCCATAGAATCTCTATAGCGGATGAGATTGGTGCGGGGTTGCTCTCTTGTTTTTTGTTTGGAATTTGATAAAATGGCTAAACTATGTCGCTTGGTGTAAACGAGTTAAAACAGAAAATGTTTTTGATCTACGAGGGACAGCCCTATGTTGTTTTGGAGACCCATCATTTGAAAATGCAACAGAGACGACCTACAGTTCAGGTTAAAATGCGCAATGTAATAAACGGTAAAATCCTTGAAAGAAATTTCGCCCAATCCGATGTTTTTGAAGAAGCTGATATTGCCCGCGCCAAGGTTAAATTTCTTTACAATCATAAAGACCAGTATTGGTTCGCCGCGGCGAATGAACCCTCAAAAAGATTCTTGCTGACTGAGGAGTTAATCGGTGATGCTACTAAATTTTTAAAATCCAACACCATTCTTGATGCGATTGAGTATAATGGCAACATCACAAACATTGAACTTCCCGTTAAAATGGAATTTAAAGTACTGGAAGCTCCTCCGGCAATCCGTGGCGATACTGCTCAGGGCGGAGTAAAACAAGTCAAAATAGAAACAGGAGCACACCTGAATGTCCCATTATTCATAAATCAGGATGATATCATTGTTATAAATACTCAGACTGGAGAATATGTAGAACGCTCAGAAAAAAGTAAGTAGGAGAATATGCTTGCCCCGTACCAATCCCGCCTCTCCGGCGGATTTAATCTTCTGAATTTCTGCGTTTCTTACTCCCCCTCATAAAAGAAACCGTTACAATCGGCACCAAAAACCAGTAAAACAAAGCCTCATTTGTTGAAAAAAATTCGGAAACATTGGACAGGTTTCCAGATATTTTTAATGCGCTAACTGGAACTATGTTTGTGATTATTGTTATCAAGAGGCCTAATTGCATAATACTGATAACTGAAACAGCAAAGAACGACGCATCTTTTAGGGTTAGACGGCCTTTGGCCAGTGAACCATTTAGAATCGCGAATACTGCTACATAAACAAACAAGAACACCCCCACGCGTGTTATATATAATTCCGGCGATACTTTTATTAAATCGTGCAAACGGTCAAGATAAGGAAATACCGACATTATAGAGTAGGCAATATAAATACCTAAAAGTGATATCAAGGCGCGTGTTTTTCCTAAACTAAGACCATAAAGTAATAAAAATATCAGCCCCAAAATAGCAAACAGTCCGGAAGGTCCGAGATCAAAATTTAAAATATATTTCTCCATTCAGTACTAAGTAGCCCCGCCGAGGTCCTCCGGACTCGCGACTTTGTCGCGAGCGAGACTTCGTTCGGGATCCACTGATTAAAGTATAACATATCAACACTCTTGTCTCATAAGAATCGCTCCCAAAGCACGCTTTTCCGACTGAAGCGGGCATGGTTCAATGCGAAGCATTGAGAGCGAAGGAGGAATGCAGTGAAGACTTACGCTGGAAGTTTGAACGGTAGTCTCGGGAGTGGTTGCTTTGATAGTCGTGAAACTTAAAACAAAAAAGCCGACGTTGGTCGTCGGTGATACTATTCTCTGAATCGTGAGTCAAAACAAGGGCAAACGTGGGGCCGGCCGGTTGTGGTCCCGCATAATAGGCAGAAAAAAGTTCGTCCCCTTTTCTTGTTTTCTTCCTGCATGAATTTTATTCCCCAAAAAGTTGGAATATAAGCAGCAAATCCTTCTCCGGTCTTTCTGGTCAAGGCCAGCAAACCCAAGCCTTGCATCGCTCTCAACTCTACTAACAAAACATTTTCTTTCTTTTTGAATAAGCCTACAAGAGCGGGCAAGGAATGCGTGTGATAAGCTGCTTCCAAAATTTCATGCCAGCCCTTTTCGACAGCAAATTCAAATAGCTTTTCCTTAATCATTCCCAATCCCTTTTATTAAAAATCTGTATCGTCCCATAATGTATCCGACCATATTTTAATAATCAAACACCTCTCATACTTATAAATGTCGTATATACGACATTTATAAGTATGAGAATAAACAATACCAGTAGTCTTAATGCGTATTCTCTTTCTATGGTTTTATTTTAATTTAAAAAGTTTAACAAGCTCTTCTTCCCTTGATCCTATGGATTCAGCTGTTACCATGTCAACATAATCGCCAATTTGAAGTTGCTCACATATATCTGACAATTCTTCCTCGCAAGGATAAGGAAACACAAAAACACTTCTTTGAATCATTATAAATCCGATATATTTTAACCTGCGCCTCAAAGAATCTCTTTTTATGTTTGATTCTCTCGGAATATCAAATATCACTAATCGCCACTTTTTATCCCATTTTGGATATCTATTTCTAAAATATCTAAAGACCGATTTCTTAAGCCAAAGTGTCCCGTTCTTAGTAAATTGAAATGAGTCTTTCCCTGTTCGTTTAAGTAGTCCCCTATTTTCAAGGTTTTTAAAACCTGAATATGTCTTCTTGTGTGAATAGCCATGGCTATTAAAACTGCTATATCGAAATCCTTTATAAGGTATCCGGCTCAACTCTCGACTTAAATCGCCAGTGAATTCAAAAATTCCTTTAACAAATTTTATAATAAAACCCTCGTTCATAAGTTAAATAGTTTAAATTTAATTGATTAATCTATCCTAAACAAAAACACTCTTTTATAATTATCGCACATACGACAATTATAAATAAATATAATTTTAATTTTTAAAAGCGACAGGGTGGAACATGACTACTTAATCCTGATATTCAAAACCAAATCGCCTGACGGTTTTCCGGCTTTACCGGCGTTTCCGCCTTTGGGAATGACAATATTATAATTATTTTCCAGATTTTCTGGAATCCTGATTTCCAGTTTCTTCTTAGTTTTAACTCTTCCCCCACCCTTACATTTGGAACACTCTTTTTCGGGCATCCTGCCTTTGCCCTTACAAGTATTACAAACTCCTATTCTCGTAAAGATGCCCATCGCAGTCCTTGAGTTATATCTCACTTGACCAGTACCATGACACGTATTACAAGTTACAATTTTGTAACCTTTAGCAACTCCTTGACCGGAACATTCATCACACACACCAAACGCTTCGTATTCAACCGTTTTGGTTGTTCCCAAATCTTTCCTGTTTATGGTTAATTCTAAATATAAATTCTCTCCTTTTAATTCTTCTTCACGTTGAGGCTGACGAAAACCGCCAAAAACATCTGAAAACATTTCAAACAAATCTTCCGCTCCGCCTGTGCGACCCTGTGAACCACCAAAGAAATCCCAGAAGTTTCCACCCTGTCCACCAAAGTCATATCCAGACTGAGCTCCCCCGTCGCTGTAACCAAAACCGAAGTTGTCATAATTAGACCTCTTCTTGGGATCAGAAAGAATTTGGTAGGCTTCATTTATTTCTTTAAACTTCGCCTCGTTACCAGTCTTCTTGTCCGGATGATGCTCATGAGCCAGCTTACGAAATGCCTTTTTTATCTCGTCTTCCGAAGCATTTCTCTGGATACCCAATATGTTGTAATAATCCTTGTTCATAAAATGACTAATTACTAATATCTAATTTCTAATTAATGACTAATTGTTTAATGACTATTCTTTTTTGTGGAATTGATAACTGCGTTGAAAATTAAATGTAATTCTTTGGCCTCCTGCCACAAAATCTTAGTTTCATTATCAAGATAAGGGGCGGCAGTCAAAACCATTCGTAGCCAGTGTTTGGTTTCTCTTGCTTCTTTTTTAACTATGCCTATCTTGTGCTTAAAATCATTTCTTTATTCCGCGTCATCAGCTTCACAATAATTGGCTCCAATACTTGTTCCTGATCTTATTAACTGACTAATAATTGGTTTTGTAATCTCATCTGTTTTAATTTTCCGAGCAAAATTAATAATATTTTCTCCGAATTTAGCCGTTCTTTCTTCTAAATTAAATTTTACATTAGACATTGAATGGTTGATTAGAAATTAGTAATTAGACATTAGAAATTACTGTATTTTAGCCCTTATTATACACCTCTTGACAAAACCATGCAAGATATGATATACTTAAAGAGTAATTAAGAACCCCGCTATCGTTTAGGGCTCCGGCGGGTTAGGGATGGAGCCCAAAAGTTCTTTCGAAATTCGGGCTGATGGCCGCGCAGACGCACGTTGGAGGGAGTTCCCCTGCCTTGCGCTCGTAGCCTACCTCCCGATACCTGGCCAAGGATGAATCAGTGGCGACGCCTGTTGGCTCGCGGCATTCATCCTTGCGAATAAACGCCGCCGGATAGCATACCAAGGGTGTGATTCCGGCACCGTTCGTTCGTCTTTTCGGCGGCGGATGCGACGCCCCTTCTGCATTCAGGCTTAGGAATGCAGCGTAGAGCAGTGGCATGGCTGGTCCTTACGTACTAGCCCAAGCTGACGCTGGCACGACAGTCCAGCACACGTCTTCCTTCGGGAAGACGTTTTCTTTTTTAAATAATCAATCACCCAATTATTCAACTGCATGGATTTATCCACATTTGACATTAATATCATATTTGCTATACTTAATTAAATTTGGGGAAACCCGATGATTCCCGCCGAAAGGCGGGATGACGATTTTTAAGAACTATAAAACTCAATAAATCTCTTTTTTACTTTACCAAAATCGGCTTTACTTATAAAGTCGATTTTGTTTGTTAAGCGTTTCTTGTCCAAAATTCTGGCTTGATTAAGAAGAGCCCACCTCTTAAACCCTTTTGTCTCTATCTCAACATACCAACTACCATTTTTACCGTGTGTGGTAAGGGGTAAACCCATAAAAGAATTGGCAGTAAATTTTTTAAAGATTAAAACCGGCCTAGTAAATTTTTTGCCCTTACCGAATATCTCTTCTCCTAAATTGAAGCCCAAACTGCACCACCAGATTTCTCCTTGCTTAAAAATAATCTTATCTTTCTTTGTCCAAAGTCTTATTTTAAGTTCCAACCAATTTTTAATTTCGTGGATAAAGTCCATCAGATTTAAGTTTAAACTGTTAATCTCTCTGCTTCTGCGTTATATTTTTCCATTTTTACGAACTTGGTTTTTTTTAATATCCAAAAAATCAACATCCCCAATAATACGCTCAACCAAATAAATATCCAACTAAGCCCCCATAGTATCAAGAATAATCCAAAGGCCAATAACGGCGGTGCATATTGAAAATATGGTTTCAGGAACGTGTTAATTTCTCCGAATGTTTCGCTGGTAATTTGGGTAATGATATTTTGCTTTTCGGCTTCATTATTAGTTGGAATTTGTCTTCCGACCGTCTGCTCAACTACAGAACGGATAAAATTCTGACTTGCTGACGGTAATTTTTCCGCCTTTTCTAATTCTTCCGCAAACGGACTTTGATAAACCGCAAATGATATTAAAATAAACAATCCGGTTATCACGGGCCACGCACCCGATTGAATAATCCGCCTGATGTTTATTTTTGTCCTTTGGCTGATTTCCGTCTTACTGTTAATTAGGGAGTACAGACCAAAAAGTAAAAATATTCCGGCTCCTAATAAATTTAATCCGACAAAACCAAACTGAAACAGATATATTACCCCAACAATCCCACTTAATGTCAGCGCCCAGACTTTTTTCTGAAACAGAGCAATTCCCATCGCAACTGCGGTCAAAAGCAAAACCAGATAAAGTACCGCTAATCCGTCAAAACTTGTTCCCGAAAAAACATCACTGGAAACACGACTTCCATAACCCCAAAACATCAACGCCAAAACCAAAACCGCCACATGCCAGACCAAGAGTTTATAATATAAACTTTTAATTTCCATTTTCCAATTTTCAATTTCCAATGAATTTTAAATTCAATGAAAATTTTAAATTAATTATTTATTAACCTGAACTTAATCACCTTAACCATTGTATCCCAATTTACCTTATCGTCATAATATTTTCTATAATGTTCAATCATATCATCTTGACTTTTGTTTTTTTAATCATACAATCTCAGCAGAATCTTTTTGGGGAGACGGGGCATGAAGAGATTTAGGATTACTCTTAGCATTGAGGGTAAATTCAATACCGAACATGAGGTCGATGTAATGATTGAGAAGCTGGTTAGGAATGCTCATAATCAGGCCCAAAAGAGAAGTGTTCCTTCTAGTAAAATTTACCCGATTGTTCTTGGTTCCATCCTTTCAAACAAAGAGGAATTGGTCGATATCTAATAAGACCAACCTCATCCACGGTCCGCATAAATGCGGACTTTTTTAATATTACTTCGTTTCGTCATCTTTCTATTGCGTGAACTATTCTTTTGGATCTTCCTTCGGAATCTCGTTCTCTGGGTTAGGCGGTGTAGGTTGTGGTTCGGCTTGACCGGATTTATATAATTCTCCGCCGACTCTTTGCGCCACTTTTGATAATTCTTCTGTGGCTTTCTTGATTTCCTCTATATTTTCCGATTTTAATTCAACTTTTAACTTTTCACTTTTAACTTTTAACTCCTCTTTGTCCTCTTCTTTTATTTTACCTGCCCCGACCGGAGCGTCGGGGGCTTCATTTTCTTTAACCATCTTCTCTGAAGTGTAGACAAGTGTCTCGCCAAGATTACGAGCTTCAGCTAATTCCTTCTTTTTTGCATCTTCTGCAGCATGCTTTTCAGCATCGGCCATCATCCTTTTCTTTTCTTCATCAGTTAAACCTGAAGAACCTTCAATCTTAACTGACTGTTCTTTGCCAGTAGCTTTATCTTTGGCTTTTACATTTAAGATACCATTGGCATCTATATCAAAACTTACTTCAACCTGAGGAATACCTCTTGGTGCGGGCGGAATACCATCCAAGATAAATCTTCCAAGGGTTTTGTTGTCATGCGCCATTGCTCTTTCTCCTTGTAGTACGTGAATTTCTACTGATGGTTGATTGTCAGCTGCAGTTGAGAATATCTGAGATTTAGAAACCGGAACAGTGGTATTTTTTTCTATCATTTTGGTAAACACTTGGCCAAGAGTTTCAATTCCAAGCGACAATGGAGTCACATCCAAAAGCAAAACATCTCTGATGTCACCTTGCATAATTCCTCCCTGCACAGCTGCGCCTAAGGCAACTACTTCGTCAGGATTGATGTCTTTGTGTGGGTCTTTGCCAAATAATTTCTTTACTTCTTCCACAATCAAAGGCATTCTTGTTTGTCCGCCAACCATGATGACCTCGTTAATATCACCAATCTTGAATCCGCTTTCGTCTAATGTCTTTTTTGTAAGCTGAATTGATTTATCCACCAAGTCCTTAATCAATTCTTCAAGTTTAGCTCTGGTAAATATTAATGAAAAGTGTTTTGCGCCTGAAGCATCGGCAGAAATGAATGGAATACTGACTTCTGTCTGCAAAGTGCTGGAAAGTTCATGTTTAGCTTTTTCGGCAGCATCTTTTAATCTTTGAACCGCCAATTGGTCTTTTGAGATATCTACTCCATGTTCTTTTTTATACTCTTCCAAGAAGTGGCCAATAATCTTTTGGTCTATATCGTCTCCACCCAAATGAGTGTCTCCTCCAGTGGCTCTGACTTCTATTGTGTCATCTCCAATTTCCAAAACAGAAACATCAAAGGTTCCCCCTCCAAAATCATAGACCACTATCTTTTCATCTTTTTTCTTGTTTAATCCATAAGCAAGGGCAGCGGCAGTCGGTTCATTAATAACCCTTTTCACATTGAGTCCCGCGATTTCTCCAGCATCTTTAGTGGCCTTTCTTTGAGCATCATCAAAATATGCTGGGACGGTAATAATTGCATCCGTTATCTTTTCTCCCAATCTGTCTTCAGCATCTACTTTTAATTTCTGCAAAACCATTGCTGAAACTTCAGCTGGTTTAAGCCATTTATCTCCCATCTTAATCTCAACATCATCATGAGCACCGGCTCTTAATTCATAGGGGAGCAATTTTTTATCTCTCTGGACTTCGGCATCCGAAAATCGGCGTCCGATAAGGCGCTTCATTGAATAAATTGTGTTGGCCGGATTTGTAACTGCCTGTCTTTTTGCAGTTACACCGACATATCTTTCTCCATTTTTTCCAACCGCCACAATAGAAGGTGTCGTTCTCATTCCCTCTTTGTTTTCCAAAATTCTCGGCTGGCCTACCTCTACTACTGCCATCGCCGAATTAGTTGTTCCAAGGTCTATCCCTAATATTTTACTCATATCTTCGTAAAATCAATTTTCAATTTTCATTTTTCAATTTCCATTGAATTAACATCGTTTCATTTATCCATTTTCTGAAAATGACTCAATGATTAAATGGTAAATTATTGGAAAATGGTAATTGGTAATTGATAATTATTTTGTTAATTTTACTCTTGCGGGTCGGATAACTTTGCCATGCAATGTATATCCTGCCCTGACTTCCACCATTTTGGTACCACCGGCTTCGGTCTCTACAGAGATTCCATTATTGGCGACGGACTCCGTCCGGCCGATGGAACCTTCTTCGAGCACCGCTTCATGTAGCGCTGGATTGAACTGACCTTCTACACTGATTCTCTCTACGCCATATTTTTTAAATAATTCACTAAACCTTTTACTTACATGCTCCAGACCGACACCGGGAACTTCTTTCGTCACAATCTCTAAATCGTCTACCAGCTCCATCATTTCAAGAACAAGATCCTCGTTGGCGAATCTCACAAATTCTTCCATCCTTCGCGACTCATCCTTTTTATAATTTATAAAGTCCGCTCTTTCTCTTTTCCAGTTGCTTAGATACTCTTCTTCTACATTCGGCCTACTGGCCTCAGTACTTTCTCGCTCCTCGCTCGGTCGTTTATCTTGTTCGGTTGGTGTTTCTTCCACTGGTGTTTCGTTTTTTATTTCATCTTTATCCATAAAATTTAGATACTAATATACTAATTGTACTAATGATACGAATGGATACTAATTTTTTAGTTATTTGTATTTATTAGTATCATTCGAATGCATTCGTATATTGGTATCGTTTATATTATTTAATTCCTCCGTCATAAATTTAATTAGAGCAATGTTTTTTCCATAATTCATCCTGGTGGGTCCCACTAGGGTCAGGGAACCAACACAGTTATTTGGAAGGCCGTACTTAGCACACATTACTGTTTCATGGTGAATCTTTCGGAAAGGACTTTCTTTTCCAATCATTATTTGCACCGGAATACTGCGTGGAGCTCCCAATGTGTTAAAGAATTCTCGCTCAATGAACTGAAACATCCCCTCAAACTCTTCAAAAAATCTAGCTAATTGAAATGCTTCGCCAAATTCCCTAAACTCCGGATTTTCAAACAAACTCACTAGTCCTTTTTTAAAAAAATCTTCATCCTGCGAAATCCCCGTAATTACCAGATTCTCGGAAAGATTTGATAACACCCTGGCAACAACTTTGTTTATTTCTCTTGGGTCAGGAGGCATATCGCTAAACGCCCGCTTAATTTTATTTTTATATTCTATTCCGAGTTTTAAACGATTTTCATTTTCCAATAACGAATTCACATAATATCGATACGCCTTGTCTGTTGGCACTCGCCCTCCTGAGGTGTGGAGCTGGGTAAGATAACCAGTTTTTTCAAGATCTACCATTTCGCTCCTTAGGGTGGCAGGACTAAGCTTAAAACCCGCTTTTTTGGCTATCAAAGCAGACCCTACTGGTTTTGCGGTTTTAACATGTTCTCGTATTATGAAATCTAATAATTTTGCTTGCCTATTACTTAACATGTCTACATATTATCAAAACTGGCAATCTGATGTCAAGAGTGCCAATGCTGTGGATAAATAAAAACCCCTCCAAACATCCTTACCAGGCAAGACCTGGAATAATCGGGTGTAGACTATTTATTATTTAATTCAAGACCTTTATGATATTATTGAAACAATGCCAAACAAACTGAAAAAATTCTGGAAATCTCTCGGGCCGGGTTTGATAACCGGCGCCTCGGATGATGACCCATCGGGTATAGTCACCTACTCGGTGGCTGGTTCGCGATTAGGACCAAGCGTAGTGTGGACAATGCTTTATATTCTTCCCTTAATGGTATCCGTTCAGAAAATGAGCGCGAAGATAGGCATATCCTCGTCGTGTGGACTAACCGGAAATATCAAACGTTATTATTCTAAAAGCCTTCTGATATTCATATCAAGTCTTATTATAATATCCAATACATTCAATATCGGAGCCAATGTTTTCGGAATGGCTTCTGCTATAGAAATGTTCACCCCCCAATCAACAAGCTTAGTGTCTTGGGCGATAATAGGACTAATACTTGTCCTTATCGTCATCCTGCCCTACAGAAAGATTGTCACAATTTTCAAATGGCTCGCATTCTCTCTTTTTGCCTATGTAATTGCAGGGCTGTTGGTAATAAACGACTGGCCGAAACTAATGTACCATCTAGTGGTACCGTCTATATCCTTTGACAAAACCAGCCTGATGATGCTGGTAGCTATTTTCGGTACTACCATTTCACCATATATGGCTTTCTGGCAAGCAAGTGAAGAGGCGGAAGAAAAAAAACTTAAAACAGGTGGTGAAGGCAAGAATTTTATTTGCGAATATAAAATAGTGACAAAAAACGAGCTAAGGCGCGTTACCCACGACACCAGCGTGGGGATGTTCTTTTCTAATTTTATCGGATTCTTTATTATAGCCCTGACCGGTGCTGTACTTTTTGGCTCCGGCATAAAAGACATTGAAACCATAAAAGACGCGGCAGAAGCTTTAAGACCACTGGCCGGAGATTATGCCTACATCTTATTTGCTCTGGGTGTTATCAGTGCCGGAGTTTTGGCAATACCTGTTCTGGCCGGTTCATCGGCATACGTACTTTCGGAAATATTCAACTGGAAAGGAAGTTTAGACAAACCCTTTTCAAAAGCCAAAGAATTTTATATGGTCATAATAATTTCTGCCCTGATAGGGTTAATCATTCCCCACCTTGGAATAGGTCCTATTAAAGCGCTTCTTTGGACATCTATAATTCACGGAATTGTGGCTCCGTTCCTGATAGTGACACTGATACACATGGCAAACAATCCCGCGATAGTCGGTCCGAATGTTAATAACAAAAAAGAAAATTCCATTGCTTATATTGCCCTATTCCTGATGTCTTTGGCTGTTATAGTGTTTTTATTTATTGAAACACCAGTTCAGGAAACAAAGGCGTTTATTTTTAACCTGATTAATTAAATTATGGAAATTTATAATACACTCACAAAGAAAAAAGAATTCTTAGAACCTCGCGAAGACAAAAAAATAAACATGTTTGTCTGCGGTCCGACTGTTTATGACCACATTCACATCGGCAATGCGAGAACGTTTGTCTTTTTTGATGTTGTGGCAAAATATTTAAAATACAAATACGGAGATAAAAACGTGATGTATATCCAGAACATCACAGATATTGATAATAAAATCATTGAACGAGCAGAAAAAGAAGGTATTGATTCACTAAAATATGCTCAAAGATACAGTGAAATCTTCAAACAGGATATGCAGGCTCTTGGTGTGACATCTCCTGAATACAAAAACGCCACCGACCACATCCCTGAAGTAATCAAGCAAGTTCAGACCTTGTTAGACAAGGGCAATGCTTATGTAATTGCTGGCGACGGCATATATTTTGATTTATCTACCTTTCCTGATTATGGAAAACTCTCAGGCCGAACTGCTCTTATGGCCAACGATGCCGTTTCTCGTATAGATGACAGCGACAAAAAGATAAACAAAGGAGATTTCGCGATTTGGAAATTCAAACAACCCAACAACCGACCTGCACAGGCAGGCGACCCCTCTACAGAGTTCATCGACCGGCTAAAGCACGGCCAGGATACCACTCCGAGCTGGCCAGCACCATTCGGTGAAGGACGCCCTGGTTGGCACATTGAAGATACAGCTATCACCGAAAAATATTTCGGCCCGCAATACGATATTCATGGCGGAGGACAAGATTTGATATTCCCCCACCACGAAGCCGAGATTGCTCAACAAGAATCTGCTTCGGGATTAAAACCATTTGTTAAATACTGGATGCATGTCGGATTTTTAGTAAACAAGGAAGCCAAAATGTCTAAATCAGCGGGTAATTTTGAAACCTCACAAGAAGTCCTTAAAAAATATTCAAAAGAAGTTCTGAGATTCTATCTTTTAAGCAACCACTACCGTTCGCCTCTCGATTTTAGTGATCAAATTCTTAAACAATCGGAAGCTGGGGTAAATAGAATTTATGAATTTATGAGAAAACTTGAACTTGCTCCAGGCAAAGGAGGAGACAAGTCTTTTGAAGAATATGCAAATAAAACAAAAGACAAATTTTTAGAAGCGCTTGATAACGATTTTAATGTTCCCGAAGCTTTTGCGGTATTATTTGAGTTAATAAGAAAATCAAACACATTTGTTATCAACGACTTTCTAGATGAGGAGGGAATCAATAGTGTTAAAAGTTTTTTGAAAGAAATTAATGAAATACTCGGAATAGTTCCGTCAGAACAAAAACAAATCCCAGCCGAAATAAAAGAATTGATAGAAAAGAGAGATAAGCTTCGTGAAAACAATCTCTATAACGACGCAGACAAAATAAGAGCCCAAATAGAAGAAATGGGATATAAAATTGACGATACTATCTACGGACCACTTGTAACCAAAAAATAACGCCGAGCAATAGCTCGGCTTGTTTATTAGATATCAAAATTCTTTTTTATAATAATCTTTTTTTCCTCTACATGTAAAATCCTATAATTTCCCCAAAATAGAATCCCGAAAATAACAGCGCAAAAAAGATTCCACCACGACAAATCTTTGAGACCAATCAACTGAAAAAGAACAAACCCTAACAGTGACATAACTGCCATAGAAGAAGTCCATTTGATGTCATACTTTTTTGCTACATAAAATTCTTTCTTCTCCTGATCGGACATATTCCTGCTTGACCAAAACTTGAACCATAAACTTTGGAAAATGTTTACTGTGGCATATAATGTCAGAATTAACAAAGTAAAAGTGAGGACCTTAATTACCCAAACAACCGTCACCAATGAATAGATGGGCACAAGAAAATTCATGACGAGCTTTCAGGATTATTAAGCTTATCAAAACAGCTCAACTGAAAATTCTTGATTTGACCTTTTACTACTGTGCTAATTACAGAGGAGATGAGAGCAAATGGAACTAGTCTTACCATTACCTGAAACATAGACATCTCTGGATTTAATTCTGTAACCGCTACAACCAATATCATGAAAGCTACATAAAAATAAAGATTAGCTTTCATTAGATACCATAAAACATGGGCAAAATAATTATTGAGTTCTTCCTTTACCTTTGCAATTTCTTCAAAAACTAATTTGCTCAAAATCCTGTCAGTGCTTTTTTTCCGACTCTTCTTCGTGGGTACACTAAAAAGAGCAATCCATCCCAGCAGTACAAAGAACAAGCCAACACCAGCCAGTACCATAAAACCAGTCTTAAGATCCATAGATTTTCCTTGATTTAAATGAGCTTTGCCCCATTTATACTCCTTTGGCAAGTATTTACAATCCCCCTCCACAAGTAATGAACAAGTTAAAACTTGCTTATCTTTTTTCAATCCATGATAATGGTGTCA
>Ga0210057_1006626_pt1 | contig 14328 bp, 11 predicted proteins | sample CryGeyCG2114_010_2_FD_183968 | JGI IMG/M metagenome (GOLD analysis project Ga0210057, IMG submission 183968) | Groundwater microbial communities from aquifer - Crystal Geyser CG10_big_fil_rev_8/21/14_0.10 (SPAdes) (version 2) | ecosystem: Environmental > Aquatic > Deep subsurface > Groundwater ... | reverse complement strand
GAAACTGGTTCGTGATTCAATAAAATCGTCACCGTCACCGCCTCCACCGGCTGACTGCCAGTGACGCTGTACTCAACCGAAGCAAAACCAGAAGAAAGAGATTTGACGGTGTCATGAAAATCGGTAATCAACTCGGCTAACGGCATCAGACAGGTCAACTTGACAGTGCTGCTAATCACTTCAGTGGTCTGCAACTCCCCTCGACGTTCTTGACATAACTGCAATAAAGCGCTGGTATATTTTTCTGGCGAAAAAATGAGAACGGTGGCAATTGGCTCCTTTACTTCTCTCACTTCAGATGGATCAGGCATCGCCGCCGGGGTGTTAACTTCAATCACTTCACCATTATTCTTAGTAACTTGGTAAACGACTGATGGCGCGGTGGCAATCAGTTCTAGATCAAACTCCCGCTGCAAGCGCTCAAGCACAATTTCAGCGTGCAAAATTCCCAGAAAACCCACTCGCAGTCCGCTGCCCAAAGCCTGGGAATACGTCCCTGAATACTGAATTGCTGCATCTCTGAGTAACAACTTGGACATTGAGTCTTGTAAGTCAGGAAAATCAGCTTGATCGACTGGATACAGTTCCAGGTACACCAAAGGCTGCGGCTCTTTAAATCCAGGTAAGGGTTTGACTAGCTCAGCCTCAAGCGCTTTCACAATTGTGTCGCCAACCTTGAGAGTTCGGGCATCTTTCAAACCGGTGACCACAAACCCAACTTCACCAGTCATTAAAGCAGCGGTATTGGCCATTAACGGCGTATACACGCCCACTTCACTGGCTAAAAATTGGGTAGTGGCGGCATAAAATTGTAGTTTGTCATGCTTTTTAAGCTGACCATCAATCACCCGCACCAAAGCCACCGCCCCTCGATGAGTATCAAATAGCGAAGTAATTAAGAGCGCTCTCAGTGGTGCTTCTGGTAGGCCAGCTGGAGCCGAAACTTTTTGTACCACCGCTTCTAGCACGGCTTGGATATTCTGGCCAGTTTTGGCTGAAACCTGAATGAGCTCAGACTCAGAAAAGTGACAAACCTCCATCAGTTCAAGTACCGTTTTATCAACATCGGCCGAAGGTAAGTCAATTTTGTTAATCACCGGAATAATAGTCAAGCCAAGATTTTTGGCCTTTTGATAGGTAGACAGCGTCTGTGCCTGAATGCCTTGAGTCGCATCAACCACCAACAGCGCGCCTTCACAAGAGGCTAGTGAGCGACTAACTTCGTAGCCAAAATCAACATGACCTGGTGTATCAATTAGATTTAAGATGTAGTGGCTGCCATTAATGGCTTGGTACTGCATTCTCACCGGCGCCAGCTTAATCGTAATCCCCCGCTCACGCTCAATTGGATTGCTGTCCATTACTCGGTCTGTAAACTCCCGTTCGGTCACGGTTTGGGTGAGGCGTAAAAAACGGTCGGTCAAGGTTGTTTTACCGTGATCGATATGAGCAATAATGCAAAAATTTCTGATTTTCTCTTGAGAAAACATAGTAAATCATTATATCAGCAGAACGGCTGAGGTATCTCTGGAAACTAAATTGGGGGATTTACTTTGTCCCAAGTTTTTTGGAAAGTTGCGACTTTAAGTGAGCGGCTTTGTTTTTGTGGATTAAATTTTTCTTGACCGCTTTGTCAATTCGGCTGAAAGCTTCAGAAATGTTCTCTTGAGTTGCAGCAACCTTAACGGCATCAACGGCGGACTTCATCCGAGAACGAACGCGAATATTCACCATCGCTTTGCGCTTACTGCTGCGAAGAGCTTTCTTAGCATTTTTCAAAATAGGCATATCAACTTTCTGTACAGGAGGGTGATTATAGCCAAGAATCGGCAATTTTTCAAATGCCAATTTTATTTTGCAATTTTATTTCAGAGTTTAGCAGACTTATCTCTACAAGTTTATCGACCCCGTTGAGAGTTATAGTTAATAATTCCCGGCAATCTGTCATAGTTAAAACGAGAAATGAAAAAATATTTTACCCTACATGCTGACGCTATTTTTTATGGTTTGATCGTTCTAGCAGGCTTTCTGATATTTCATTTTAATCTTTTTAGAGTCGGCTTCCCGATGTCTCATGATGCCGTACACCATTTAATTCGAACCGCTCATTATTTTCGCCTGCTACAAGAAGGTCAATTTTTGCCTTTTTGGGACGGATATATGAACCAGGGTTTTGGTTCACCTTTATTTAACTATGTTCCACCTCTGTTATATATCTTGGCCAGTTTGTTTAAATTCGTAAATTTTTCAACATTCTTGAGTTTAAAAATAACAATCATTATTTTTAACATAGTATTCTTTTGGGGGTCGCTCAAATGGTTGCGACTATATTTCAAGACTCGGACAGCATTTCTAGCTACCATCATTCTTTTTTTTAGTCCTTATCGAATTGCCCAGATATTCGTGAGAGGGGCTTTCCCCGAATTTGCCGCCCTTTCACTCACGCCGTTGTTTCTATATTTTTTAATTCAATCCTTAAAAGCAAAAAAACTTTCGAAACATTTTTTCTTAGCGGCAATCATGCTGAGCCTGATCTTATTGGCTCACACTTTATTCGCAATTCAACTCTGTTTAGTTTTGGGATTGTTGACGGCAGTTTTCTTTTTTCAAAAACGATTAACATTTATAGCAATAATTCTTGGCGTTCTTCTCTTAAGCTTAAGCTTAGCTGCTTTCATGTATCTACCGATTTTGTTTGAAGTATCGTATGTCAAACTATTTTTAGCTGATGCCTTCAATCCTCAAGAACATTTTTCAGCATTTTGGCAGTTATTTGATCCAGGGTGGGGCTTAGGTTTTTCAATGCCTGGAACCACCCAAGATGGCATGTCGTTCCAGTTGGGAGTTTTTCATTGGCTGTTTGGAGCACTAACCCTATTTTTGTTGCTATATCAAAAAGTCAAAAATGTTAAATTTAGTCGTTACAGCCAACTTTTGCTCTTTGTATTTATTCTGTTGTTGTTGACAATTTTTCTTCAATTACAGTCACCGGTCACTACCCTTTTATACCAAAAAATCACTATTTTTCATCGGCAGCAATTTCCTTGGCGCTTGCTCAATCTCAGCATATTGTGTTCTACTTTTATCGGCGCTTTTGCCATTGACTACTTCAAGCCCTCTTGGATAAAAATGTCGGTGCTCTTTTGCCTGATATTTGGTTTCAGTTTGTATTACTTAAGACCGGGTGTTTTTCTACATTTTACCGATCAAGAACTGCTAGCCTTTGATAGCGATACCACTTTTTCACACGAATATACCCCAATTGGGAGAGATACAACAGCCGAAAAAGAGTATCAAGCGGCTGAGAAAGTTTATCTTGCTGAAGGTTCAGCCATTGTTGGAAAAACCACTTCTAATTCAAGCAAAACCATCTTTGAAGTAATCTCTCAAGGCAACTTTGCAAAAATCCGGCTTAATCAGCTGTATTTCCCTGGAATCAGAGTTTTCTCAAATGGAGAACCGTTGTCATATAAAGTCTTGACTAAAGAAGATCTTCTCCCAACAGAAAAACGTGATGTGACAGGAATTATTGAAATAGATCTACCGGCAGTTGATCAAACCCAACAGATTGAAGTTATCTATTTTCCAACTTTTTGGCGCAGTTTTGGCGCCGGTATATCGCTAGCAACGTATCTTCTGATTGGAGCTTATTTTTTCTTTACCTGGACAAAAAGGCTACGAACCAATAAAAAAGAATATTCTACACTCTAAAATATCTCCGCTTCTGCTAGAATCTAAGTATGATTGCCGGGCTTCCACTTTCCAAACTTTTCACTGACAACCTCAACATGAGATGGCTCGAAAACAAGCAAGAGTCAATTTTGTCAGCCGCCAGCATTATTACCATCGCCACCATTATTTCGGCTCTGTCTGGAGTATTAGTCAAACGGCTGCTGATTGCTCAGTTTGGCTTTGGGCCGGATCTTGAAGCATTTTGGATTGCTTTTCAGATTCCCGACATGATGTTCCAATTGATTATTTTGGGTGCGCTAAGCGCGGCCTTCATCCCCATTTTCACCTCAAGAAGAAAGACTGATGAGCAAGCCGCTTTCAAAATGAGTTCAATCATGATGAACCTCTTATTACTGGTTTTTATCTGCATTGGCGTCGTTGTCTTTATTTTTGCCAAACAAATTACCTTGTTGCGAACCGGTGACAAAATCACCCCTGAGCAAATTGAAATTATTACCAACTTGACCCGTGTGATGCTCTTGTCGCAATTTTTCTTTGCTATTTCTAACTTCTGGACCGGCATTCTTCAGTCGTATCACCGGTTTGTCATCCCCGCCCTGGGTTCGATTATGTACAACGTCGGTATCATGATTGGGGCGTATTTATTTGCCCAACAATATGGCATTTATGCGGCGGGTATTGGTGTGGTAATTGGGGCTTTTTTACACATGGGGATTCAACTGCCCTTAGTGTTAAAAATGGGTTTTCGCTACGCGTTTACCTTTGATCTGAGACATGACGGCATTAAAGAGTTTTTTAGGTTGATGCCGGCTCGCTTTATGGCTTTAGGCGCCGGAGAAATGCGCAAATTAGCCCTTGGTTTTTTCACCACTTCGCTTGGAAACTTAAGTTTTTCGATGATGTACTTGGCCTCAAACTTGATGATTTTGCCCATTCGGTTTACTGGCACACCGTTAAGCCAAGCGGCGTTACCGTTTTTGTCAGAAGAATCCCATCATTCTGAATCACAACACTTCAGATCATTAGTATTGCAATCGCTGAATCAAATTTCTTTTTTGGCTTTGCCGGCGTCAGTGCTGCTCTTAATCTTGAGACTGCCAGTTGTCCGGTTTGCCTACGGTGCCGATGGTTTTCCCTGGGAAGCAACCCTAAACACCAGTTGGTTGGTGGCGATCATGACAATTTCTGTCGCCGCCCAAGCGCTGGTTCAGCTTTTAATTCGAGCCTTTTATGCCCTCAAAGACACCGTTACGCCGTTTGTCATTACGGCGATTGACTTTATTCTGTACTGTATTATTGGTGGTTATTTAGTTTTTTTCACCCCGTTTGGGATTGTTGGTCTAGCGATTGCTACCAGCGTCACCGCTTTTGTTGAGTTTGGCCTATTTTTGTTCTTATTGAATAATAAAGTAAAAGGATTGATCAATAGAGATTTTTGGATTCCTCAAACTAAAATGATCGTGGCCAGTTTCTTAATGGCCGTCTTTTTGTATTTGCCGTATCGAATCTTAGACGGCCTGGTTTTTAACACTACCCGGACGATTGAGTTAATAGGCCTGACAATCACCACTGGCACCATTGGCATGCTTGTATATCTGTACTTTGCTGCTTTATTTGACATTAAAGAACTGCAAATTTTTACTAAATTCTTAAGCAAATTTAGACAAAAATCTAAAAGTCTGGCTCAAACTCCAGAGGTGGTAGTTGACACCACCATAGAAGACAGTGGCATTTGATTGCGCAGCTAAATTAGAGTAGACGCCAAGCATCAGAAATAAAAACAGTCAATTGCTGTTGATAGATGAAACTTGAGTGATTGTCTGTTATTCTTAAAGTAAGAAACAGCGAGCTGTTTTGGTGTTTCATGTCAAAAAAACCTGCCCCAATTACCATCAACTTAGTTCCAAAGGATCCGTTTTTTCATACTACCTTGGGTCGGACGTTGCAGTGGGCACTGTCGGCGGGTCGCTACATCATCATTTTTACCGAGTTGATTGTGATTATTAGTTTTGCTGCCCGCTTTACCTTGGATCGGCAAATTACTAATCTTAACTCTGAGATTGTCAAAAATCAGAGCACGATCGAAAGTTATGGTGATCTTGAAGGCAACTTTAGATTGGCTCAAGCAAAAATTGAGAACGTTCAGCAAATTGAACAAGATGTAAATATTGTTGATGTTTTTGAACGCCTAAGCGAAGTTACTCCCCTAGATGTAACGCTGACCCAGCTCTCGATCAGAACTGATTCTGTCTCGATTGTTGGCCGGACGCTGTCACAAACCTCTTTTAATTTACTGGTAAATAATCTGCAGCTTTCGCCTCGTTTCCAAAACGTCAGAGTCAGCAAAGTAGAATCACCTGATGACGGCAGTCCAGGCCTCTTGTTTACAATTGTCGCCGACACTAAAATTAAAGATGTCAAATCAGTGAAGAGTACTGGCCAAGAAAAAGTTAATGTACTCGATCGAACACAGGGCTTATAAGCAAAGAGGAGTGAGAAAGATAATGGAAACAAAGCAACGTAAAGAGCTAGCATTTTCGCTGGGGGATTTTTACGCCAAACCAATTGCGATTGTTTCGTTTGAGTTACTCTTGTCGCTTGGCTTGGTAATTTTTCTTGGGTTATTTGCCATCAAACCAACTTTGACAACCATGTCTGATTTAATCAAAGAAATAGATGATAAAAAAGAACTCAATCAGCAACTGGAAAAAAAAGTTGTCGCTTTGGGAACAGCCCAAGGCGTCTACTTGACATATCAATCGCGACTGGGATTGCTTGATGAAGCCATTCCTTCCCAGCCTCAATTAATCAAATCACTCAAAACTTTAGAAAAATTGGCAACCGATGATCAGGTTACTATTGAGTCACTATCAATGGCAACTATCCCAGACGAAACAACGGCTGATGTCAGCTCTGACAAACTGCAGCGTGTGGCTTTACCAGTCAATGTGACCGTGGTTGGCGATTACCTTGCTATCAGATCGTATGTGGAGTCGCTGAGAAATATGCGCAGAAGCTTTGTGGTTGACACGGTGAGTTTCTCGATCGAAGAAAACCGAGGCGACAGAAAGTTACGAGCCACTATCACCCTTAACATGCCTTATTTTGGAGTACCATCATGACAAAAGTGATTATGACTCCCAGTGTTGAAGCCAAACGAACCTTCTCGAAAGAGATGAATCACCTGAAGGCAAATCAACAGATTTTGACAATTTTGGTCTTGCTTTTTATCAGCATGATTTTTTGGATTATTGTTAGCCTTTTTTCTTCACAAACTTCCTCAAAAATCAGCCCTGACATTAAAAAACTGGCGAAGCCACTCACTCCAACTTTGTCGGTCGAAGCCTTGGACACCCTGGAAAGCAAACAAGCCATTTCAGACCAAGATTTAGCAAGCTTCCCAATTTTTGTGATTCAAACTGACTCAACCACTCAAACCCAACGAATAGTCGAGTTGTGAACCGAGCCAACTACCCCATAAGAACTGCCGTCAACAAGCTCAAGATTGACTGATCGTTTAGTCTGAATAGCTATGATGTTGATTGATCAATATATTTCGCTTATTTTTCGCATTGCAGCCAGTCACTATTTTCTCTACAGTAAGTACTAGCGCTGAACTAAGTGCTTGTTGTGTGTGTACAAAATCATGAAGATAGCAATGCCTTCGCTAGGAAAATTGGGTAACAAACGAATTCCGACTATCGCTGGTTTAGTCATTTTAGTGATTGCTCTGGTCTTGGGAACGGTGTTCTTTCGGCAAGGTCTGGGAGTTTTTAGCCCGCGCGCCACACCTGAGACGACACCCAATCAGGTCAGAATCACCAACCTAACTCATGAGGGTTTTACAGTTTCGTTTTTAACTCAGGCGGCAATTGCTGGTTTGGTAAAGTACGGAACAGAAGAAAATGCGCTTAAACAAACAGCAACCGATGATCGCGACAGCCTGACTGGTTCGATCAGTGAATACACCCTCCACCACGTTACGGTTAGAGGTCTGCAACCAAATACAACTTATTACTATGTACTTGGCACTGGCAACGGGGCTTTGTTTGATAATACTGGCACCCCATTTAAGCTCATTACTGCCCGGAAAACCGGCAGTCCTCCGGCTGCTCGAACAATTTATGGCTCAGTCACCACCGAATCTGGGGCACCGGCAGAAGGTGCAATCGTTTATGTCGCAATTGATGGAGCTGGTGAAATGTCTTCGTTGGTCAAAAACTCGGGTGGTTGGGCGGTGCCGCTTTCTAATGCTCGCACAGCCGATGGAGCGAGCTACGCTCAAATTACTGACGACACTAACTTGCAGCTCTTTGTTCAGGGACCACTAATCAGTCAAACGGCCAAGGGTTCTCTAACCGCTGGACAGTACGAAACTGCAGTGCCCACAATTAGTTACGGCCAGACTACAATTGTGGAAACTGCAACCGCTGAGCCAACCGCAGAATCTACCAAACAAACAGTCGAAACTCAAAGTGAGGTGGCTCAGGCGGATGTGACGGTATCGCCTTCAGCTTCGCCTGTAGCCAGTGACTCGGCGATGACGTCAGATGTTGAAGAAAAACTAGTGCTTGATCTGACCGAAGACAATGATGCCTCGGCTCCAGCCACGGTTACTACGACTCAGCCGGTCATCACTGGTGAGGCGCTGCCAAATGTGACGGTTTCAATTGAAATTCACTCGGAGAGCGCCATTACTATGCAGCTAGTTGCCAATGCCGATGGGACTTTTTCACTCGATTTAGAAGATTTAAAAAAACAGCTTGAACCAGGCCAGCATACAGTTACTTACAGCTACATTGATCCATCAACCGGCCAAACAGTGTCACCAGATCCAATTACTTTTTATGTTGAACCTCAAAGCTCAACTGCAACTCTTGCCCAAGCCAGCACGCCAACTCCAACACCTACCCCAACCGCCACGCCATATGGATCTAGTAACCCGTATCCGATCGATGGCACTGCCTCATCCAGCTCCAGCACCTCTGGCTTAGATACCAGTTCTTCAACTGATTCAGGTAGGACATCGCCCATTGCCACTTCTGGAGGCTTGCCAAAATCTGGTTCGGTTGGCACCACCATGGCGCTGGTCTTTGGGGGACTGTTCTTTATCATCTCCGGGCTGTGGAGTTTCTGGGTTTCCAAGCAATACGCAAATGAAGTGAAGTAAACTATCTTTTCCAATAATACAGGCGAGTTAATAACTGTTCTTACGCTAGCGAATTACCGCGCAGGTAATTCCCACCCAAGGCTTTTAGCACTTTCAGGTGCCAATTACCCACTTCAAGCCACAAAAAAGAGCGCTTTGTTCTGGCCTCGACCTATCGTCCCGTCCAGTTGCCCGGATAGTATTGTCAGCGCTGAGGCGTTTCAAGACTCTGTTCGGGAAGGGAAGAGTTGGTTCCACCTCGCTCCAGAGACCAGAACAAAGCGCTCTAATCAGTTTAGGTTATTGTTCTTTAAAAGGTGAAGAGAAGATCAGAACTCGTTAAAGTTCATTTGTCATAAAGTGCTGCACGTTTTGGAAGCGTTCAGCATACAAATATGAAAATCAATTCATTTCGTATGTTCAGTTGACGCTTAGTACAGCTAAGCTAATCTGTTACCAGACTTGCACTTGCTGCCTATCAACGTGGTGTTCTCCCACGGGTCTAATGGAGATGATTAATCTTAGGGGGGGCTTCCTGCTTAGATGCTTTCAGCAGTTATCCCGGAGAAATGTAGCTACTCTGCACTGCGCTTGATAGCAACAACAGACACACTAGGGATTTCCTCACCCAGGTCCTCTCGTACTATGGGCAAATTCCTTCAATCATCTAACGCTGACGGCGGATAGAGGCCGACCTGTCTCACGCATGTAAATCTCCCTATTACTAGGGGCATGGACTATACCACCATCCTGCACCTTGTTGGTGCGGGATGACCGACGTGTTAGCATCATTCACATTGGTGAATGACACTCTGTTTGTTCGTTACACAAACAAGTCTCTACGGGGTTAATTTTCCCTGTTGTATCAAGTAATTACGAACTACTTGAGCATGTATGATGAACTGAACAATTCTTGCTTCATATCATGCAGGAAAACAACTTCCCTCGGTATTATCCTAACACACGACAGGTTGAAAGTGTGTAAGGACTTCACCGATATGAGTCGGTTTTGAACATCCTCACTTCGCAGTGAGGAGCCGCCATAATCGACGGTCTGAACCCAGCTCGCGTACCGCTTTAATTGGCGAACAGACAAACCCTTGGGACCTCGACCTTCCACTATTACTAATGGGGTAAGACTATACCTTCACCATATTCTCGATTGTCACCAATCGGAATTTCAGGTGCGGACCGTGTGATAAAAACTAATTAATTAAAGTTCTTGAAAAAGTTTCTATCTCAATAACTTTCTCAGAAAAAGTTATATCAGTCGTTACGGGAGATACTTTCTTGGATCTGTGATAGAAAGTTACGACGACGATTTCGAGATCGTACGTTTAACCCAGCCACAGTATCTGCTAATTGTGCTGCATTTAAAAAATCATTTTTTGAATACCGCGTTTGCAGTAACTTAATGATTTTTTGAGCTAGATAAGCTTGTTGTTTTTTGACTTTCAAAAATGGTAATAATTGAGAGAGAATTGCTGCACTATCAGATTGATCTCTAACAATCCAATCATAGGTGCTTTTATTCTTTACAACTCTTCCCTGAGAAAATAAGTTTTGGATCCAGTGTAAAACTGTAGGATCTGTTTGAGTAATTTTTACAACTACTCGCACCCGATAACCAAAACGTTTTTCATGGTGTTTCTCAATCATAGCCATAATTGCACCGTCTGCATCAAGCAAACCAGCAATATATGCACAATCAACTTCAGAAAGCATCTTTCCCACGGTACTAACCATTTTACCTGGGACCTGCTATTAAGCAAGTCACCTATTCGCCTTGGTAAAAATGGCCTCCACCGTTTTGAGTCCGTTTATTACCCTTACCTTTCGATAAGGGAAAGAAGTTTTATCGTTTTCTTCAGCCCCAGGATGCGATGCACATAAATCTTGTATTTCTACAAGTGTAGACTATATCTTCACCCTGTATACAAATGTTTACAGGGGTCCGGCGTGTTATAAAAAGCATAATTTTTTTGCCTAATGGCAAAAAGCTTTCTATCTCGTTTTAAAAACTCAGTCGTTACGGGGTCAAAGAAAGTTTGTATTGCATGCAATGCAAAATATGTTTTGAATTCCATAGTTTTTTATCAACACACTCTGTAATTGTTGATGCTCAGTTAAGGTAAATGAAGACGTGCATAAATATGCGCCAGACTTATCTGTGCGTAGATAGCCATCATCCATATACCACACTGCTAGAGTGAGTGGTGTGGTTAAAAAAGATAAAATATTGGAAGGAATAATCTTCCTTCCATCTCTATAAAACAATAATTTATATCTATCGAAAATCGGAAGACTTAACGTAGCGAAACGCCAGCGTTTAGTCATTTTTTGATCTCGACCGCTATGAAATATTGCTTTTGGTGATCTTCCAACAAATGGAACAAAAGACTTATATAACCAAGTTACATATTCTTTTTGTTTATCTGTTTGTTCAATTTTTAATCGAACATGAAGACCATTCTTTTCTAAACAACCATCACCTAGAATTTTCCCAACAAGAATTTCTTCCTGTTGGTTTGACAAACCTTCTCGACTTCCCACGGTATTCCCATAAGTATCCATCCCTTCAGAGTATCATAAATACCCGAAGAAAAGAAGAAGATACATGAAGGGTTCACCGTTATAAGCCAGATGTTTACTCAGTAATTACTTCCTGAGTGACCCAAACCCATAATGGGTTAAGCCGACATCGAGGTAGCAAACCGCACCGACGCTAGGGACGCTTAGGTGCGATAACTCTGTTATCCCCGAGGTAGCTTTTATCCGATAAGCCCGGCACCTTCCACAAAGTGCACGAGGATCACTATAACCTACTTTCGTATCTGCTCGGCTTGTATGCCTCACAGTTAAGCACTCTTATGCTATTGCACGTCCAGCCTGATTTCCATCCAGGCTAAGAGTACCATTGCGCGCTTGCGTTACCTTTTAGCAAGCAACCTCCCCAGTTAAACTACCCACCAAACAGTGTCTCCTCTGAAGTTTGCATTCAGATTGGGTGAGTTGATATATACAAAACGGGTGGTATTTCACTGATGTTATGTACCAAAAGGCACACAACTCCCACCTATACTAAACAATTCCACATACACCAACAGTGTCAAGTTGTAGTAAAGCTCTACGGGGTCTTTTTGTCCTGCCGTCAGTAGGCCGCATCTTCACAGCCATTTCAATTTCGCCGGGTAGTAGTTCAAGACAGTGTGAGACTGGTTAAACCTTTCGTGCGGGTCGCCAATTAAGCGACACAGTTATGTTACTTCTTCCATATAATTGGAATACTAACCATGAATTATGTAATTCATGGCGGCGTGTTATTTCTATCACGCTCTGCATGTCGCCATGCAGCTCAGACTATATCATTTCCGTGTATTGCTACGACGGAATCTGGCGTATAGTCGTTGAGGATCCGTTGCACGTTTTTCACTCGTTGTTTCATTTTTGTTAATCGAAAAGGATAATAAATTGTAAACAGAGTTAACATATTCAAAACTAATTCTCTCGAACCAATCTCAAAATGATAAACTCCATCATTAGGTCTGAAACGAACTTTCCCTGTTTGACAGAAATGTTGAAATAAATCAACTATTTTCTTGTCTTTCATAGCTAAAGCTAGAAAGGGTTGTCCGTTTGAACCATTTGCTTTCATTCCAACCGATCCCTCGGCATCCAAGACTCCGGCTAAAAAATACCCAACGGCATTTTTATTTGTCCGAATTCCAGGATAGTCGAAAAATGATTGGCCTTTTCGCTTAATTATTCGCAACCAGTGACGTATTTTCTCTATTTCTCTAGTTTGATATGAAGTTCTATTTCTACCTTTCTTTGCCTCCAACACGTATAGTGCTGACTGCATCAAAGATAATCTACAATGAACTAAGTCGCCTACTATTGGGGGATACCTTCTGAAAAAATTCAAAATCAACATAACTTTTCGTTTTCCACGAAATGATAAGTTGTATCCACCTTTAATTGGGTGTATTCGTCCTTGCGATTCACCAATTGCAGCATTGACCTCTCTGAGCAAATTTAGATCTGCATTTGAGATGGTGATGTCTGGATAATATCTTATTCCAGAACCTGAATTGGATTTATCTTTGATTATTGAAACAGAAATTTCCCCACAGCAAAAACCAGTAAAATAGTAATTTCTCGCGTGCAATGTTTCCTGCTGGTTATCTGCACTTGACACATTTTCAGTTGAAAGGTCAAGATTTGGTGTCAGTGACATTTATAATCACTATACCCATAATTTAACCGAATTCAACTAGTGCAAGATACTCAGACGTTCCAGCATATAGCCAGGTTTTCCTTAAGGATTTTCATCCCAATAAGGTCCCCTTACTCGAGGAACTTCGCTCGAAGTTAGATTTAATAATCTATTTATTTGTTACTCTTAAAATAAGAGGTGTGAACATTTCTGTCACACTCTCAATGTCGCCATTGAGTCCGGACTATATCTTCTTCATCCTTAAGATGAAGCTCTGCGTATTAGTCTCTGAGGATTCTAAATCTTTAAATTTGATACAAAATTGTTCAAATTGTTGGCACTTTGTTGTATGCAAATGGTATTTTTGAAAAAAAGGAATAATTTTCTCTCGTAAATCTGATTTTTTTCTCACACAATACCGCAATAAATTATAATGATGATTGTCATATCTACGATTTATATAAATATGACCACAATCAAAATATCGCTGTACTTTTTCTAATGCTGCGCGGCTTTTTTCTCCTTGTGTAATTACAAATTCACACAAAGTTTGATAACCACTCTTGCACGTAGTGTTTTTAAAACGACTTACTGAGAAACATCCTTCACCATCTACAAAACCAACTATCCACCAAGGATTTAGTCTTTCCTGCTGATTGTCTGCACTCAACACATTTTCAGTTATCATGAGCTTATTTTAAGGCAATAACCTTGCATTTAGCTTTAATAACTAGTGTGAGATTCTCAGATGTTCCAGCATATAGCAGAGTTTTACTATGGCAACGAATTTTATCCTTAACCATAGAACAGTTCACTTATGTTACTACATCAATGTTATTTGATGCGTTCTATTATTTCTAATAGAATCTTCATGTCTCCATGAAGGTCGGACTATATCATCCTCAAGTTTTTAACTTGAAGGTTAGCGTGTAGTCTCTGACGGCTCCTGAGAAATATTTATTTCTAAGGTTGCGTGCTGATTACCCATCTATCTCAATAATTTTTAAGGCTTTTACGTTTGTCGTCTCCGACTCCGCTTTAGCTTATTGAACTTTAGGGCGTTCCAGCATATAGCTAACTTTTATAACTACAATATGTTCATAGTTACTGCTGCCGTTCACCGGGGCTTCGATTGAAAGCAGATGTCTTGCGACAACCACCCTCGCACTTAACCTTCCGGCACTGGGCAGGCTTCAGCCTGTATACTTCCTCTTACGAGTTTGCACAGACCTGTGTTTTTGGTAAACAGTCCATCCCACTTCATTCACTG